>Ga0070696_100001206_pt1 | contig 16786 bp, 12 predicted proteins | sample KBSK1253metaG_FD_65474 | JGI IMG/M metagenome (GOLD analysis project Ga0070696, IMG submission 65474) | Corn, switchgrass and miscanthus rhizosphere microbial communities from Kellogg Biological Station, Michigan, USA - KBS K1-25-3 metaG | ecosystem: Host-associated > Plants > Roots >... | reverse complement strand
CAGGCATTTTCGCAAGCTCGCTTGTTCCAATCCTGTCGCATGCGATCTAGCAACGCGTCTTCCATGGGCCTATCATTGCTCGCCGGAGCTCGGTCTTTCAAATTGGGGCACTGAAGCGACCCGAATTATTCGTAACGTAGAGCCGTTACCGGATCGAGACGCGTAGCCCGTAGCGCCGGAGGCAGGCAGGAGCCAACGCAGGTGAGCAGCAGCAACATGAGCGGGCCGGCGACGCTCCAGAAGTTGGACGGCTTCACTTCATAGAGGAGCGCGGTCACAAATCGTGAGGCAAAGACTCCGCCGGCAAGTCCCGCGCCGAGCCCCATGCACGTTACCGCGGCGACTTCCGAAGCCACCAGGCCCACCACTCGGATGGGCCGCGCGCCGAGGGCTATGCGAATCCCGATTTCCCGAGTCCGTTGCACAACGCTGTAACTCAACACTCCATAGAGGCCGACTGCCGCCAAAATGACCGCGACGGTCGCGAAGAATCCGGCAAGCAGCGCCAGCAGCCGCTCCTGTACTACGGTGTTCTCGACCAGCGTGGATTGGAGCGTGATATCGATCATGCGAAAGGCCGGATGCACGCGCGGCAGTTCGTTCCGGAGCAGGGCCGCCAGCGCCGGCGGGTCGAGCATCGTACGTATTTGGAGCGATGCCCAGCCGTCCGGCTGAATGGGATAGTACACGGTCGGCGGTGTCGGCTCTCGAAGACTGTTGTACTTCGCGTCACCCGCGATACCGACGATTTCCTGGGGGACGAGTGTTGAGAATCCATGAATCTTGAAAAAGCGTTTGCCCAATGCGGACTCCCGAGGAAAATATCGCCGGGCAAACTTTTCATTGACGATCACTGCCGTGGGCGACTCCGCCTGCGCGTCGCGCGTTGCGAAGTCCCGGCCGACCACCAGAGGGATGCCCATGGTCTTGAGAAAAGCGGGCGATACCGGAAGAAAGTACGGTTCGAACGCCTCCACCGCGCGGCCCGGAATCTGCACGTGCAAGTTCTGTCCCGAACCGCTGAAGACGCTCCAGCCGGAGAGACTGGCTGATTCGATGCCGCGCATCTCCCGTAGCCGATCGAGAAGCTGGTCCCACGCCACCAGAGATTTCGGATCTCCCGGCTTCAGTTCCTTAGCTTCGACGTCGACGACGGAAAGGTGGTTCGGGTCAAAACCCGGGTCGGTCCGAATGAGCTTCGCAAAGCTGGTCAGAAATAATCCGGCGATGAACAACACGATGAAGCTGAAGGCGGTCTGCGCAGCGACCAGTGGACGAAAAACTTTGACCCTCACGGACTGTCGCGCGCTCCCCGACTTGAGTGTTTCGGCTGGCGCAACCGCGGTGGCTCGAAACGCCGGAGCCAGGCCGAATAGGAACGTCGTCAACGCGCCGCTGGCGCCGAGAAAGGCAAACACGCGCCAATCCACGTGCAGGTCCAGCCGGACGATCGTCTGTGATGTCGAGAGCGCGCCAATAATCAGCGGCGCTGCTTTCTTAGCGATCCATACGCCCAGCAGGCACGAAGCGAGGGATAAAATGGCGCTCTCCACCAGCACCTGCTGGATCAGTCTTCCGCGCCCCGCACCAATAGAAATGCGCAGGGCCATCTCGCGATCTCTCGCCGCCGCCCGGGCGATCAAGAGGCTGGCGACATTCGAACATGCAATGAGCAGGACCAGTAGCGCGATCAGACCGAGGATCCACAACGGGCGTTCAAACTCCCGCCTCAAGTCGGAGGGCCCGTTCGCCGCGGACCGTACATGAAGGGGCGTGTTGATGTACTGCTCGATCCGCGCGCGCGGCTGTGTGCCGCCAAACTGAGAAGCCCTGTCACGCCGGAAGTTGGTGAAGACGGTTTGCAGCACGGCTCGCGCCTGGTCGGAACTAACGCCGGGCCGCAATGCTCCGAGGATCCGAAACCAGCTCCAATCGGAACTCGAGAGAGCTTCCTGCCGCCACATCATGTTGGGTACCCAGACGTCCGTCATGTAGCCGGGTTCGGCGCCCGTAAAACGCTTCTCCATCACGCCGACGATCTGAAACTGTTTCTCCTGCAGGATCAGCCATCGGCCGAGCACACGAGGGTCGCTGTTGAATCTCCGGGACCAAAGGTCGTAACTCAGTACGGCAACCGGATGCTGGCCAGGCGTCTGGTCATCGGCTGCGGTAAGCAGGCGGCCGAGCGCCGGTTTCACACCGAGGATGATAAGTGCGTCCCCGGAGATCCATTGCGCATAGATCCGTTCGGTTCGACCGGCCGAATCGTCGAACGTCGCTTCCCGCCTGGTTTGATGACTCATTCCGAAAAGCCGGACCTGCGAACGGCTCACATCGCGCATGCGTTCGAACAAGGGATAGTTGAAGGCGGTACCCTCGGCCGCGCCGGCGCCCTGCAATGTAAATGTCAGATACACCAATCGCTGCGCATCGTTGACGGGTAGCGGACGGAGAATGAGTGCATCGATCAGCGAGAATGCCGCCGTGCAGGCGCCGATGGCCAGTGAGAGGGAGAGCAGGGCCGCTCCAGTAACAGCCGAATTCTTTCGCAGAAGGCGAAGCCCGAATACGACATCCTGAACAATGGAGGCGAGCCGTGGCAGCACCTTGATGTCCCGGCTCGATTCACGCAGCCGAATCTGGCTGCCCAGCCGCCGGGTCGCTTCCTGTCTGGCCTGTTCGGAAGACATACCGCGACCGGTGAACTCTTCAGTCCTCTCCGCAAGATGGAACCGGATCTCGTCGTCGAACTCGCGACCCAGTTGGTCGCGCCGAAAAACATTCAGAAAGCGCGAGATCAACGACATCGCATCCTCCTACGCATATTTCAGAACGCGCGCCACAGCGGCGTTCACGGCCTGCCATCGCCGCTCTTCGGTTTCCAGGTGCTTTCGTCCTTGCAGCGTGATTTCGTAGACTCTGGCCCGGCGTTTGTTTTGGGTGGTCACCCACTTGGCCTTGATCCAGCCGGCTTCCTCCATGCGGTGGAGCGCCGGATAGAGCGAGCCCTCTTCGACGCGAAGCACCTCCTCGGAGATTTCCTCAATCCGGACCGTGATACCGTAGCCGTGCAACGGCCCGCGGCGCGCGAGAATTTTCAGAACGAGCAAGGGAAGGGAGCCTTGAAACGATTCCTGCCGGGACATGCCTGGTATTCTTACTCAGATGTCTAAGTGATGTCAAAGGGCGTATCACGAGTTTGCCGCAGGCCGGGCCGCTGTTCTCAAACGCACAGAAGTTCCCTAAACAGTTATTGACCTCGAGCCGGGCAATTTTCTACAATCCCGCACATGTTCCAAAAATTGTGTTTGTCGGTTTCTCTGTTTGCATCGGGCGTGGGTGCGGCGACACTCACGGTCGGACCGGGGCAGCAGTTCGCAACTCCGTGCGCGGCCCTTGCCGTGGCGGCGGATAGCGATACCATTCAGATCCAGGCCGGACTATACAGCGGCGATGTCTGCGCGTTTTCGCAGAATAATCTGACTATCCAGGGAGTCAACGGACGCCCGCACCTGGATGCCAACAAGAAAAGCGCCCAGAATAAAGGTATCTGGGTGCCGTATGGCAGCAACCTCGTAGTCGATAACATCGAGTTTTCCGGCGCTACCTCAACCTCGAAGAACGGCGCGGGCATTCGTGCGTCGGGTGTTAACTGGACCGTTCGGAATTGCTACTTCCACGACAATCAGGAAGGCATTCTCGAGAGCAACATCGCGGGAAGCAACATACTGATCGAGTTTACGGAATTCGCTCGTAACGGTTATCGGGACGGCATGTCGCATAACGTTTACATCGGGCACTCGGCGCAACTGACTTTCCGGTACAACTACTCGCACGATTCCACAGTCGGCCATCTGCTGAAGTCGCGCGCGGCAGTGAACTATGTCCTATACAACCGGATAACGGGCGAATCCGGCACGGGTAGCTATGAAATCGACCTGCCGAACGGCGGCACCTCGTATGTAATCGGAAACCTGATCCAGCAGGGCGCGAACAGCCAGAACAGCACGATCGTCACGTATCTGGAGGAAGGCGTGAACGTGCAAAATCCCGGCATGGATCTGTACGTTATCAACAACAGCATCGTGAATGACCGAACCAGCGGGACGTTCATCTCCATCGGTACCGCGGACACTGTGCCGGTAGTGATCAAGAACAATATCTTCGTGGGACCGGGTACGCTGACGAACCAGAACGGTGCAATCCTGGCCAACAACTTTTCCGGCAACCCGCTGTTCGTGAATCAGACGAATTTCGATTACCACCTGACAGCGGCATCGCCGGCCATTAACGCAGGAACCAATCCGGGATCGGCGAACGGATTTTCGCTCACGCCGGTGTTCGATTATGTGCATCCGGCATGCGGTGAAACCCGCAGTACCGTTGGGTCTGCAATTGACATTGGCGCGTATGAATACGGAAATACCGGGACGCCGCTGGTTTGCAATTGAAGACCCGGCTTGAAACGCGCCGCTAGGTAATCACGGCAGCACTGCGCTAGCCGATTAGGCTCGTCGCCTATAATCACTCAATGGTTTTGTCATTGATGTTAGCGCTGCTGTTGCAGGCCGCGCCGCAAGCCGCGGACGCGCCCAAGCCGGCCGAATCGAAATCCGCCGAGAAGCCGTCCGAAAAGGATGAGCCGCCGGTCGTTACCCATCACGAAATCACGGCCGGCGGCAAACTGCTCAAGTACACAGCAACCACCGGCATGATGCCCATCCGCAATGCGAAGGGCGAGACGGAGGCCCACATCTTTTTCATGGCGTACACGCTCGACGGTGTCGCCGATTCCAGCCGCCCGCTGATGTTTTCCTTCAACGGCGGTCCGGGCTCCGCGTCGGTGTGGCTGCACCTGGGCGCCGTGGGACCGAAGCGCGTGGTGATGCTGTCGAGTGGTGAGATGCCGGCTCCGCCGTTTCGTCTGGTGGACAACCAACACACCTGGCTTGACCAGACGGACCTGGTGTTCATCGATCCGGTTGGCACCGGTTACAGCCGGGCCGCCAAGCCGGAGCTTGGGAAAAAATTCTGGAACCTGCGCGGCGATATCGAGTCCGTAGGTGAATTCATCCGCATGTATCTCACGCGGTACACGCGCTGGACGTCGCCCTTGTTTCTGGTGGGCGAAAGCTACGGCACAACGCGCGCGGCCGGGCTTTCGGGCTATCTCATCAATCGCGGGGTCGCCTTCAACGCCATCGTGCTGGTCTCTTCGATTCTGAATTTTCAGACTGCGGATTTCGCCAAAGGCAACGATCTCCCGTACATCCTTTATCTGCCCACCTACGCGGCGACGGCGTGGTATCACAAGAAACTCGCGCCGGATCTCCAACGCGATCTCCGCAAAACATTGAAGGAAGTCGAAGCCTGGTCCGAAACCGGTTATGCCGAGGCACTGGCTAAGGGCGACCGGCTTACACCGGCCGAGCGGCAGGCCGCTATCGACCGCCTCGCGCGTTATACCGGCCTCGACAAGCGTTACATCGATAACAGCAATCTGCGCGTTTCGATCATGCGCTTCACGAAAGAGCTGCTGCGGGATCAGAAGCGCACGGTCGGGCGTCTCGACAGCCGTTTCAAAGGATTCGACGAGTCCGCCGCGGCCGCCGTGCCGGAATTCGATCCCAGCCTCTCTGCGATCCGCCCTCCCTACACTTCGACGTTCAACAATTACATCCGCGGCGAACTGGGCTATAAGACCGACCTCGAATACTACATTCTGGGCGAGGGTATCGAGGCGCCATGGGAGTGGGGACCGTCGAGCAGCCGCGAAGGATTTCCCGACACGAGCGATGACCTGCGCAGCGCGGTTTCGAAGAATCCTTACATGAAACTTTATGTGGCGTCGGGATATTTCGATCTCGCCACGCCTTACTTCGCGACCGAGTATACGCTCACGCATCTGGGCCTCGATCCCAGTCTGCGCGCCAACATCCGCACGGGTGAATATGAGGCCGGCCACATGATGTACATCGACACGAAATCGCTCGAGAAGCTGAAGCGAGATGTCGCGGGATTTCTGGAGTCCGCGCTGAAGTAGCGCGAGAAAATCTATGAGTTCATCAATAGGATTGCTCTGCCTGAGTGCGCTGGCGGCTGCGTCACTCAGCGCGCAAACACCTTCGCCCGCGCTTCTGGTGTTGAGCAAGGAAGAAAACTCTTTGAACATTGTCGATCCGCGCGCCGGAAGAGTCGTTGGCCGCGTGCCGACCGGCGAAGGTCCGCACGAAATCACGGTGTCGGATGACGGCAAGCTCGCTTTTGTCGCCAATTACGGCGGGCGGAATCCGGGCAGCACGATTTCCGTTATCGATGTAGCCACTCAGAAGGAGGTGCGCCGCGTCGACCTGGGCCCGCTGCGCCGCCCGCACGGTATCACGTTTGCCGGGGGCAAGGTCTACTTCACGGCTGAATTCAACAAGGTGATCGGCCGTTATGATCCCGCCCAAAACCAGGTTGACTGGCTGCTGGGTACCGGCCAGAACGGGACCCACATGGTCCTGCTCAACAAGGACGCGAGCCAGATATTTACGGCGAATATCGGTTCGGACTCGATTACCATTTTCGACAGCGCGCCGGGTCCGGCCGGCTGGAATGCAACTGTTGTGCCCGTCGGCAAAGGACCCGAGGGCATCGACATTTCTCCGGACGGCAAGGAACTTTGGGCGGCGCACTCGCGCGACGGCCGCGTCTCGGTCATCGATATCGCCAATCGCAAGGTTACAGAAACGCTCGATGCGCGAACTAAGCGCTCTAACCGCCTGAAGATCACGCCGGACGGCAAACTGGTGCTGATTTCCGATCTCGAGGGCGGGGAACTGGTGGTGTTCGACCGCGTGGCTCGCAAGGAGGTCAAACGCATGCAACTCGGCCGCAGCCCGGAGGGCATTCTCATTGAGCCGGATGGATCGCGCGCGTACGTGGCCATCGCAGGCGACAACAACGTCGCCATTCTCGATCTCAAGTCCCTGCGATTGACGGCGCGTATTTCCACCGGGCCCGGTCCGGACGGCATGGCCTGGGTGGCCGGCCGCTAGCGCGTCTGCGATTTCACCATCGGCACAAATGCGATTGGGATTACCGGCCGCCTGTGAATCCTGCCGTCGAGCCCCTTGTCCACCACAACCAGTTCCTGATTCATCGGACTGTCGCCGACTGGCGCCACCAGTTTTCCGCCCGGCTTGAGCTGATCGAGCAGCGCGGTTGGAATTTCGCGCGGCGCAGCGGTCAGGATGACGCGATCGAACGGCGCTTGCTCCCGCCAGCCCTCGTATCCGTCGCCCTGCCTGGCGGTGATGTTGCGATACCCCATCGATCGCAGCCGTTCGGAAACCATCCGCGCCAGCTCGGGTACGATCTCAATTGTGTAAACATGTCTGACCAAGGCCGCCAACACGGCCGCCTGATAGCCGGAGCCGGTTCCGATCTCGAGTACGCGCAATTCTTTACGCGGTTCAAGTAGCTCGGTCATCAACGCAACCACGTATGGCTGTGAAATCGTTTGCCGAAATCCGATGGGCAACGCGCGATCGGCATAGGCATCGGCCCGCCACTCGTCGGGCACAAACTGATGGCGCGGCGTACTTCGCATGGCGGCGAGCACCTCCTGATTGCGAATGCCCCGGGCCTCGATATGGTCGCGAACCATACGGTCCCGCTGCGCCAGGAACGGATCTGTCTGGAATAACAGCAGTACCGGCGGCAAAAAATACGCGAGCATCAGGCGTTCTCCCTTACCATATATCTCAGTCAGGCTGTGCTCCGCTTGGAGGCATATGATCATCGGTGTTCCAAAGGAGAGTTTTCCCGGAGAGCGGCGAGTGGCTCTGGTGCCCGCCGTGATTCCGAATCTCACCAAAGCGGGCTTCGAAACGTTGGTTGAGGCTGGCGCCGGCCACGGCGCGGGATATCGGGACGAGGATTATACGGCAAAAGGCGCGAAGATCGTGCCGGAGCGCGCCGAAGTTTTCAGAAAGGCCGACGTCATCGTTCAGGTGCTCTGTCATGGCTCGAACGACAAGACCGGCGCCGCCGACCTCCCTTTGCTTCGGCCGGGCCAGATTCTCGTGGGTTTCCTGCGGCCGCTTGGGTTTCGCGAAAGCATCCAGGAAATCGCCGCTACCGGCGTGTCGTCGTTCTCGGTCGAGCTGGTGCCGCGCACCACGCGCGCCCAAAGTATGGACGCGCTCTCCTCCATGGCGACCATCTGCGGCTACAAAGCCGTTCTGCTAGCCGCCGAAACCCTTCCCAAGATTTTCCCCATGCTGACTACCGCGGCGGGGACAGTCACGCCCGCTCGCGTGTTCGTCATCGGGGCCGGGGTGGCCGGGCTGCAGGCCATCGCTACGGCGCGCAGGCTCGGAGCCGTGGCTTCCGCTTATGACCTCAGGCCGGCGGCTAAGGAGCAGGTACAAAGCGTCGGCGGGCGATTTGTCGAGCTGCCCATCGTGGTTGAGGACGCCCAGGACGCCCGCGGCTACGCCAAGGCGCAGGACGAGAATTTCTACCAGCGCCAGGCGGAGATGCTCGGAAACGTCGTGGCCGAAAGCGACGTGGTGGTTACCGCTGCCGTCATTCCCGGCAAGCGGTCTCCGGTGCTGATCACGCGTGACATGGTACACAAGATGGCGCCGGGCTCCGTCATTGTGGATCTGGCCGCCGAGCGGGGTGGAAACTGCGAAGTCACGCGTCCCGGAGAAGTCATCGTGGAACATGACGTAACGGTGATCGGCACCATTAACCTCGCCAGCACGGTTCCGTACCACGCCAGCCAGATGTACGCGCGCAACGTGACGGCGTTTCTTCTTCATCTGTTTCACGATGGCAAATTGAATCTGGATTCGAATGACGAAATCATCCACGAGACTCTGGTGACGCATGCCGGCAAGATCGTCAACCCGCGGGTGCGCGAATTTTTCTCGCTGTAAGATTTTTGCAATGAGGTGATTTGGATGTCGGATATCATCACAAGCCTGTACATATTCATGCTGGCCGGCTTCGTCGGATTTGAAGTAATCCGGCGGGTGTCGCCGCTGCTTCACACTCCGCTGATGTCGCTCACCAACGCGCTGGATGCGATCGCAGTAGTGGGCGCCATCATCCTCGCCGGAGAACACAAGAGCAGCCTCGCAACCGTGCTCGGGACGCTGGCCATTGTGGCGTCGACGAGCAACCTGGTCGGTGGATTCCTCATCACCGACCGCATGCTCAAGATGTTCAAAGCCAGCAAACCCAAGAAATGACGATCACGCCTTTCATCACCGATCACGCCATCGAGGTGATTTACCTCATTTCGACCGCCCTGTTCATTCTTTCCCTCAAATGGATGAGCGCGCCAACGACAGCGCGGCACGGTGTATGGGCCGGAGAGCTTGGCATGCTGCTGGCCATCGGCGGAACGCTGCTGCACCGCGGGATTGTCGATTACACCTGGGTCGCCAGCGCACTGGTCTTAGGCGCAATCATCGGTGTTCCGCTCGGCCTGGTACAGATGACCGCGGTCCCGCAGCGAACCGCGCTGAGCCACGCTTTCGGCGCATTGTGCGTCGCGCTGGTCGGCACGGCCGAGTATTACTTGCGCGCGCCCGCTGTTCCGAAATTCATGATGGCGGTGCTCGCGCTCGAGGTGATTCTCGGCAGCCTCACGTTTACCGGAAGCCTGATGGCCGCCGGGAAGCTGCAGGAAATTCTGCCGCAGCGCCCCATCACTTACAAGGGACAAAACGTCGTCAATATTTCCCTGCTGGCAATTGCTATAGCCGTGGCCGCGTATCTTGTGATTCACCCCGAATCCACGATGCTGTTTCCTGTGATCATTGCGATCCCGCTGTTGTTCGGCGTCCTCATGATCGTCCCCATTGGCGGAGCCGATATGCCGACGGTCATATCGCTGCTGAACTCGTATGCGGGACTCTCGGCCGCGGCCATGGGTTTCGTGCTCGACAGCAAGCTGCTCATCATAGCGGGCGCGCTCGACGGTTCATCCGGATTGTTTTTGTCCGTGATCATGTCGAAGGCCATGAACCGTTCCTTTACGAATGTGCTGTTCGGGGCTTTCGGGCAGGTGCAGAGTGCTGCCGCGTCCGGGGAGGAAACACGAAACGTCAAGTCGGCCACGGCCGAAGAGGCGGCTGCGATTCTCGTCGCCGCAAACTCCGTGGTGATCGTTCCGGGTTACGGCATGGCAGTGGCGCAAGCCCAGCATAAGGTCCGCGAACTTTATGATGTGCTCACCCGGCGAGGTGTCGACGTAAAATTCGCGATTCATCCGGTGGCCGGCCGCATGCCCGGACACATGAACGTATTGCTGGCCGAGGCCGACATTCCCTACGATAAGCTCTTGGACATGGACGCCATCAATTCCGAATTTCCCCAGACCGACGTGGCGCTGGTGATCGGCGCCAACGACGTGACAAACCCGGCGGCGCGCACCGATCCGAGTAGCCCCATCTACGGCATGCCGATTCTCGATGTCGACAAAGCTCGAACCGTGATGGTCATCAAGCGCGGCATGAGTCCCGGTTTCGCGGGCATTGATAATCCGCTTTATTACCTGGACAAGACCCTGATGCTGTTCGGAGATGCGCGCGCGTTTGTCGGGGATATCGTGCGGCAGCTAGCCGGGGAAGGGCATGGGTAGCGTGGAATGAGGATTACTCCGCGCGAATTGATCGTGATATTTTTAGCGCTTTGTGCGCTCGCGCCATGTGCGCTTTCACAGGCGGTGCCGCAAGATCCGCGGTGGATTGTGGCGCCGGGCGGGGAAGCGCTGGATCTGTCCGTCGTCGTGCCAAACTCTCCGGCGGTCTCGAAATCACTGGGTGACGCGGCTGAATTTGTGTTGCGCTGGCAGCCGCCGGCAAGCGCGCAGGCCTGGAAACTGCGCCGCCCGGAAGTGGAGCGCGCATTCCGCAGAGCCATCGGGCTCGAAAAACTGCCGGAGCGCACGCCGCTCAACGCGCGGATCACCGCTACGCACGACATGGGCGATTACGTTATGCAAAACGTAATTTTCGAAAGCCGCCCGGGGTTTCCGGTGACCGCCAACTTGTACTTGCCGAAATCGAAGTCGCCGCGCAAACGTGCGGCCGTGCTTTGTCCCATCGGCCACTATCTCGCCGCGGGCAAGCGATACCCCGATATCCAGGCGCGATGTATCAAGCTCGCCAAAATGGGTTTTGTGGTTCTGGTCTATGACGCCATCGGTCATGGCGAACGCATGATCCAGGGCAATATTCATCACGAGGCGGGCTACGCGCTTTTGCCGCTGGGCGAAACCATCGCGGGCTGGATGGTTTGGGACAGCATGCGCGCCGTCGATTATCTGCTCACGCTTAAAGAGGTCGATCCCGGGCGCATCGGAATCACCGGCAACTCGGGCGGCGGACTGAATACGCTTTTCACCGCCGCCATCGATGAGCGTCTGCGCGCGGCCGTCATCGTCGGCTATACCTTCGAGTTCCATAACTGGCTCAAGTACGCGGGCGAGCACTGCACGTGCACGCAGCTTCCCGGATTGTTTCGCGGCATGGAGTGGTTCGAGATCGCCGGCCTGATTGCCCCGCGCGCCGTCATGATGCTGCAGGGCGAGCGCGATACCTCATTTCCGATCAGCGGTGCGCGGCGGGCCGGCCGCAACACGGAAACCGTTTTCCGCATGGCCGGTCAGCCGGAGCGGGCAAGGTTTGTCGAACTCGCCGGAGAGCCGCACGCTTATTCGCGCCCTTACCGCGAGCGGATGTACGGCTGGATGGCGCGGTTTCTGCTGAACCAGGGTGACGGGCAACCGATCGCCGAGGGTGATGTGACGCCGCTGGCGGAAGACGATCCGCGTCTGCTGTGCGATCCGCGAGGTTCCGTCGTGCCGCGCTCCTCTTCCGTCGTAGAGCTGGCGCGCCGGAAGGCGATGCAAGCGGTCGGAAAATTATCGGGCAACACTTCGGCCGCGCGTCTGAACTGGGTGCGCGAACTTGCGGCGCCGCCAGAAGTGCCGCCTCATTATATGTTTCCCGATAGCGTCTCGAAGACCGAAATCGCCGATGGAGTCCTCGAAAAAATCGCGTTCGCCAGCGAAGACGGCGAGTACATCCCGGGCCTGCTTTGGCTGCCGCGCCGCCAACCCGCGCCTACAGTGGTCATGGTGGACGATCGCGGTAAGCAGGCGGTGGCCACATCCGGCCTCGTCGAGCCCTTGCTCAAGGCCGGATACGCGGTGCTCGCTGTCGATCTGCGCGGCAGAGGGGAAACACTCGGGCGCGTCAGCGCCGGTCATAACCTGAACTTCCGCCTGCTCGCAAACCAGGTGTTGTTCGGCCAGCCGCTGGCGGGGCGGCGGGCGTTTGATCTGAGTCGAGCGATAGATTATATAAGCCAGCGCAAAGAGTTGTCTTTAAATGATTTATCCGTCATCGGCTTTGGTGGCGACGCGCTCCCCGCCCTCATCGCCGCCGCAGCCGACAGCCGGATCGGCCGGCTCGCCATGACCGGTTACTTCCACAGTTTCGTCTCCCAGATGCAGCCGACCAACTGGCAGGACATGCCGCTTCGGTGGAACTCCGCCGAGCGCCTCGGGAAAGTGAATGCAGAGCAATATGACATCGACCTTGGATCCGTGATCCCCTGGTCGCTTGAAACCGCGGACATCCCCGATCTGGTCTCCCTCGTCGCGCCGCGTCGCGTGCTGTTCGCCGCCGCGCGGGATAATACGGAGGCTCTCGCCGAGCCCCTGAGGGCGAGGTTCACGCGCGCTCTGGCGAAGGCTTCGGTACGATACGAATCCGCGAAGCCGCTGGATGCCGCATTGCTGATCGAATGGATGCAGGAAGCACCATGACGGCACTTGATTGGTGATATAGTTCTTGGCGCTTCCGCCGCCTCTGGCGTTGGAAACACTGATACAGGTTGCAGGTCGGCCTTGATTCTGCGCTGCGGCACATTTCAATACGTCGCTATCGTCCCCGACAACTTCTCGGACGCCGCGCCATGGGTCGCTTCGACGTGGGCGCCGATTGAGTTTACGGGGAGCGATCGTTCCGATGCTCGCCTTGTGGGCCACTCTCCACGGGTGGAGATCAGTGAGGCCGGTCTGGCGCCAGATACTCCACTCGGAGCAGGTCAAAGAGCCCTCCCAAAAGTCTTGCGAAGCCTGATCACGCTGAGGGCTGCAGAAAGGAAGTATGCCACTGTATCTACCGCATCCTTCCACGTTGACAGAAGCGTGACCTCTCGCTTGCGCCCCGGCGATGAGTTGTACATGGAACGAACCGGCTGTGGCGGCCTCGGGCTCTCGATAATTCGCAATGGCCAGTTGATTGTCGGCGTGGGCGCGTTAGCCGGCATGCCACTTGGCAATGATGTCAGGGTGAGATTGCCAGGCGATCTGATTGCACATGCTGAGGCAGTCTTCAAACAGCGTGACCCGGAATTCCAGCTGCCGGAGTTGCCGGTTGAGGTCTCAGTCGGGGACCAACGATACTTGCGATTTCGAGGATGGATTCAATTTGAGGGTTACGAAGTGTTCGTAGAGCATGGTTTCTTTCGTGGCATTCCCGGGCGCGACGAGTGTTTGGCTATCTCACTGAAGGGCGGATGTTCAGTTACCGCCGCGAATGCGTCGGCCGAGTTATTGGATTTTGGTGGTTGCGGCTTGATCCGGTGGTAATGGACCCGGTTCCATACCGGTGAGCGGGCGCCTGTTGGCGAACCGGCGGTGTTTCCGCTGTTAACCCTGCGCGTCCGCCTTAGCGCCCCGTGATGTTATACTCGTCCGCATCTTGCGGGCGAACCGCATGTCACGCATGGATTCCGACAGACTCATCATCGGCATTGCGGCGCGCGCTATCGTGGAGAAAAATCGATGAAGCGGCGCGACTTCCTGATATCCGGTTTTGCATCGGCCGCATGGGCCGCGGCGCCACGCAATCTGAAAATCACCGGGCTCAAAGTAATCGTCACCAACCCGGCCCGGGCCGCTCTCGCCAACTACGTGCTCGTCAAAATCGAAACCAATCAGCCCGGCTTATGGGGTTGGGGCGATTCGACCTGCACGGGAAGCGAACTGGGCGTGGCGAAATTCTTGGAAGAGCACATAGCGCCGGGACTCCTGGGCCGGAATCCCATGCAGCTCGAGGACCTGTGGCAGACCTTGTTCTTCCTGCCGTACTACCGGTCGGGTTCCGTGCACATGTCCGCGCTCAGCGGCATCGACATGGCGCTGTGGGATATCAAGGGCAAGGTCGCGGACCTGCCCGTCTACGAATTGCTGGGCGGACGCGCGCGCAAGCATCTGCTCACGTACTCGACCGCGAGCGGCCGCAATTTCCAGGAGGTGGAGGAGAACGCGCGGAAGCTGATGGCCCAGGGATACAAAGTCATCAAGTCGCAAGTGCTGGCGCCCGGGATGGAGACTGGATACTCGGTGCCGTCCTCGGAGAAACAGCGCGCCGCGGCTGAGAAAGCATACGAAGCCGGGATACCGCCGTCGGAAACCTGGGAGCCCGGTGCATACGTGCGTACGCTGCCCAAACTTTTCGAGCACCTGCGCAAAACGCTGGGCGGCGATATCGAATTACTGCACGATGTTCACGAGCGGATTACGCCGAACCAGGCCGTGGCGCTCGCCCACGATCTCGAGCCGTACAAGCTTTTCTTTCTCGAGGATCCGCTGCGCCCCGAGCATCTGGACACATTCCGGCAAATCCGCCAGCGCGCGAGCACGCCCATCGCAATGGGAGAAGTTTATGTGGGCGCATGGGAAGGGTTGAACCTGATCGAGGAGCACCTGATCGATTACGTGCGAAACGATCTCGCACATTGCGGCGGCATCACGACGGGCAGGAAAATCGCAGCCGTCTGCGAACCGAAGGGCATTCTTACGGCGTGGCACGGACCGGGCAATATCGCGCCGATTTCGCACATGGCGAACGCGCACGTGAGCCTGTCGGTGCCCAATTTCGGCATTCAGGAAGCGCCCATCGAATGGCCCCAGGCGGTACATGAAGTATTTTCCGCGGCGCCCTCGTTTGACGCGGGTTACGTGAACGTCACGGACAGGCCCGGGTTGGGAGTTGAGGTCAACGAAGCCGCCGCCGCAAAATTCCCGTACCTGCGCCGCCTGCGTCCAACCATCCGGCGCGCGGACGATACGGCCTGGCCCTATTGAGCGCTCCAGTTTCAGCCAACATTTCCATTTTGGAGGCCGCGTTCCTCCGGCAGCGCGCGGCTTACTTTCGAGATCCCTATCCGAATGCCGCCCAGCGACGGGCTCAACTGGATCGCCTCATCAAGACCGTCCTTGCGCGCCAGGATGAAATCGCTTCCGCCCTCGATCGCGACTTCGGCGGCCGGTCGAAAGCCGAAGTGCGCTATGCGGAAATTCTGACTTCGCTGCGCTCGCTGCGCCACGCGAGACGGCATCTCAAGCAATGGATGAAATCGCGGCCGGCGCCCGTGCCTTTGCCATTCCAGATAGCCCGGGCGTGGGTGATGCCGCAGCCGCTTGGCGTGGTGGGGATCGTGGTGCCGTGGAATTACCCGCTGTTTCTCACGATGGGACCGATAGCGGCCGCGCTCGCCGCCGGAAATCGCGTGATGCTCAAGCTTTCTGAGTTCGCGCCTGCGACGTCATCGGTGCTCGCGGCTTTGTTTGGTGAAACATTTCCCGACGAAGTTGTTACCGTTGTTGAAGGAGACGCGGAGGCGGCCAAGGCATTTGTCCGGCTGCCGTTCGATCATCTTCTGTTCACCGGATCGGTCGCCGTCGGCTGCCAGGTCATGCGCGAAGCGTCGGCGAACCTGACCCCGGTGACGCTCGAGTTGGGCGGGAAATCTCCTGTCCTGGTGGCGGCTGATGCCGAGCTCGCCGCAGCGGCAGGGTCGATCGTGCACGGAAAATTCCTCGCGGCCGGCCAAACCTGTATCGCGCCGGACTACCTGCTCGTGCCCGCGGATCGCACAGAGGAACTCGTCCGGGCGCTTCAGGCGGAAATCGAAAAACAGTATCCGCGAGCCGCTGAAAATCCGGACTACACATCCGTCATCAATGAGAAACAGTACGCGCGGTTATCGACGTATCTCGATGAGGCGCGCGCCGCCGGAGTCCGCATGGTCGAAACCGGTGCGCCGCGTGGCTGCAAACTTCCGCCGACCCTGGTGATCGATCCTCCCGATCACCTTCGCCTCATGCAGGAAGAAATCTTCGGACCCATTCTGCCCATCAAGCCGTACCGCACCCTGGAGGATGCAATCCGATATATCAACGAGCGCCCGCGGCCTTTGGTTTTGTATCTGTTCACTCGTAACCCTCAAGTGATGGATGACGTTCTGAAGCGGACCACCTCGGGCGGCGTCGCGATCAACGACACGCTGCTGCAAATCGCCATTGAGGACCTGCCCTTCGGCGGAGTTGGCGCGAGCGGCATGGGGCACTATCACGGACTATCCGGATTCGAAACGTTCAGCAAGCTCAAACCCGTGTTCCGCCGCGGCGGATTCTCCCTCGCCGCCTCGTTGCGCGCACCATACGGAAGGCTGCACGACCGCGTGATGCGCTTTCTGATTCGGTGGTGGTAGTAATTCTGGCGTAAACTGGCGCTCGGAGTACAGATCATGAAAATAGCTTTGGCCTTGCTGCTGGTTCTGCCCTGTTCCGGCGCCGAGAGTTTCGGTGGCGCGCAAATCGCGGAGGTCTATCGCATACGGCTCGACCGCGGCGACTTGCTGCTCGAGACCATCGAGGACGTCATTAAGAAAAATGGCATCGCCGATGGCGCCGTCCTCGGTGCCG
>Ga0070696_100001205_pt1 | contig 16788 bp, 23 predicted proteins | sample KBSK1253metaG_FD_65474 | JGI IMG/M metagenome (GOLD analysis project Ga0070696, IMG submission 65474) | Corn, switchgrass and miscanthus rhizosphere microbial communities from Kellogg Biological Station, Michigan, USA - KBS K1-25-3 metaG | ecosystem: Host-associated > Plants > Roots >... | reverse complement strand
GCTTGGGCGGCATCAATCCGACCCCACCCCCCGACCACCCCAACTGACGATCGAACGGCTGCGACGGTTCGCAGCGCACGGAGGCGATAGAAGATGGCAACAACAGCAGTGGTAAACCCGCGCCGCAACCGCAAGGGCCAGTTCGTCAAGGGCGGGCACGGTCGCAGGCGCAACCCCAGTCGCAAGCACAGCCGCCGGCGCCGGCGTCGCAACTACGGCGCAGCGGCCGAGGTGAACCCGCGTCGTCGACGCAGGCACTACGGCAGCGGCGGAGGGCGCCGGCGTCGCAACCCGATCAGCCCGTACGCGTACCGCGGCTATCGGTACAACAACCCCGGCGTCTTCGACATGGACGAAATCACCGAAACCGTCCCGGCGGCAACGGCGGGGATCTGGGCAGCGCGCTTTGCCGTGCGCCAGGCGGGCAACTTCGAGGCCGGTTCGGCCGGCGTGCCCGAGCCCGGGATCAAGCACGCGCTCGCGATCTGGGCTGCGGCTCACTTCGGATCGGGCATCATCGGCGATCTGCTCGGCAGCCCCGAGAAAGGCCGCATGGCGCGGATCGCAGCGTTCGGGTACGGCGGCGACTTGTTCTTGCGCGAGCGGTTCATGCGCGACAGCAAGTTTGTTGCCGACAACATCTCGTTGAAGGGCATCGACGACGAGGAGAGCCAAGACTACGTCGCGGGCATGGGCGCCCCGACCATGGTCGACGCTTGGGGCAATAAGTACGTCTCGACGCCGGCGGGCTGGCAGCTCTCCGGCGACGACGAGCCCATGCAGTACGTGCAAGACGCAGCCGGCAACGTGTACGCGTTGAGCGGCAACGGCGGAGCCGCCGCGCTCGCGGGCTTCGAGACCTCGAGCCCGATCGCGGGCTTTGCGACCTCGAGCCCGATCGCGGGCTTTGCGACCTCGAGCCCGATCAGCGGCAACTTCGGCGCCGGCGGATCGTCGTTCGGCTACTCGCAGCGCTGACAAGTCTCTGCCGGGGTGCGAGCTCGGCCGGCTCGCACCCTGGCGAGCAATCCCCGATTGAACCTCAAACGAACCTGAACAGGAGCAACTGACAATGGCAGACCCCAACAACCCGCAACCGGGGATGGTACCGCAACTCAAGGGCCAGCCCTGGATCCTCTTCGACACCGTCGTAGCGAAGTCGTTTCTCGTGGGCGACACCTCGAGCAACGGAATCGCGATCGGCAGCACGCTTCCGGCGATCAACGCTCAGGGCGAGATGATTTTCTTCAACGCCCCGGGCCGCAACAACGCCAACACGCCCTACTACTGCAACCTCGATCAGCAAAGCATGCTGTCGTTCGGGCTCGAGGTGTGGGGTATCTACCTGATGATCGCGATGCCCACGATGCCCCCGGTGCAAAACATCGGGTACGACTTCACGAGCAACCCGGGCGTCCCGGGCACCGTGAAGCTCACCGAGGCGATCCTCAACTTCTCGGTGGTCGACCTCGAGCTCGGCCAAGAGAACCAGTCGCGCTTCCCGAGCACGCGCTACGGCGCGGGCGGCGGCATGTGGGTCAACGCCGGGACCGTGAGCACGCTCGCGGGCAACGCGTTGCCGCAGGGCGCAAACGTGCTCGTTCTGCCCGAGCCCGTGCAGATGCCGCGCACGCAGAACCTTGCCGCGAAGTTGAAGATCTCGCCCGAGGGCATGGCGATGATCGGCACCGTCGCAGCGCCCGGCGTGGGGCAGCCGCTTTCCCCGTACGCGTACGGGATCGTGGGCGGGCAGACCCCAACCGTGGCCAACCTCCCGCAGTTGCCCTTTTTGGTGCAACTCGGGCTCATCGGCCGCCGCGTGAAGTTCACGCAGTACGGCCAGATCCCCGCGGGCGCCTGATCTACACCCAAAGACCCCGCGCGCTCTTGTCGGGTGACTAGGGCGCGCGGGGCGGTTCCTTCCGGCAACTCTTCCGACGTTCCGAAACCGCAACCACAAGTCTCAGAGGCAAGCAATGAATCAGCTCCCAGCGCTCCCCCCCGGTCAGCGGTGGATCAACGTCGGCGGCCGTTACGTGCGCGTGGTCGACGTGCCCTCAGGCGCCGAGTACCAGCGCGTGCACGCGCTGGGGCAGCCGCCCAACACGCCGCAGAGTCACCCGACGGAGGCGCCCGTGCCGCGGCCCGTGCGCAAAGAGTCCGAGGACTATCCGGGCTTTGTCGAGATCCCGGCGTTCTACACGGTGAGCATCGTACTCGGCGCCGCCGACGACTCCGTCAAGGCCGGTTCAACCAACCTCCGTCCCGAGCCCTTCGTATGCAGGCGGATCACGTGGGCAACGACGGGTGACGCGCCGAAGTTCATCACCGTGCCGAGCATCGTAGGCAGCGCGCAAGGCCGCACGGTGCGTGTCACGTGGGAAGATGAGTTCACGAAGTTTCTGGGAAACCAGCCGTGTCTGGTCTCGGCGCTGTTCGGCGACTCAGAGGGCTACTTGGACTTTCCCCGGCGCGGCGTGCTCTTCCAGGGCAAGCAAACGCTGTCGGTGAGCCTACACCGGCTGTTCTGGCCCGATCCGGAGAGCACGCCGGCGGACACCGAATGGGATTTCAACTTCCAAGGTGTTGGGCTCTTGCCCATGAACATCAACCAGAGCGGTAGCGCGGGCTGACATGCGTCGCCGCCCTGACCTAGCTCACCCGTCCCGGGCGGCCGTTCGGCCGCTCGGTCCGCCGTCGCCGCGGCAGCCGGGGCAGCAAGGCGACGCGCTCGACGCGTTCTTGACAAGCGGCGGCGAGACCCGCTTCCAACTCCAAGACCCCGGGCCGCCGCTGTTCGATCCACGCAGTGAGGGCGTGCAGCTGATCACGTCGCTGTATGTGCCCGCGGGGCGCGTCGGCTTCGTCAAAGAGATTCGCGTGGCGCCGTTCATGCCGACGGAGCTCACCGATCCTTGGACAACCACAGGCACAACCGGCGCGAGCTGGCGCAACTTGCTCGGCGACGGAACAGAAGCGCCCGGCGGTACCAATGGCGTTTGGACTACGCCCTTTGGCTGGGAGAGCTACTTCAACCCGCCCGACTTCGCACCCGAGTGGCGATGGTTTCTGCGCGTCTTGCGTGGCGACATCGACAAAAACCGGAAGGTCCCGTTCACGCTCGCGGATCCCGCGACGTGGTATCTCGCTGAAAACGTCGCAGTCCCGGCGAGCGTGTACCCGGCGGGCATCCCGGGCACGCAAGCCACGGGCTATTGGCGCCCGCAACGCATGCAGATGATCCAGGGGGACAAGCTCAACACGCACGTGCTCGTCGGTCCCGACAGCACGCTCTGTCTTTGGGCGCGCTGGTCACAGGGGATCTACCAGCCGAACGCGTCCACGCAGACCAGCGAAGGCATTGTGACGGCGCCGTACGGCGCTGCGCTCTATCCGCTCTTGCCCTCGTTCGGGCAGTTGCACGGCTACATCCAAGCGGCTGATCGCGTCGCGAGCACAGAAAATGCCGAGTACGGTTGGGGCGGCTGACAAGGGAAGGCGGGCAAGATGGAAGGCGCAGACTTTTTCTCGAGGTTCATCGCGGACGGTGCTGTTGCCGTGGGTGGCGGCGCGGCGACGCTGATCGCAGCGTCTGGGCTCGCACAGTCGATCGCGTACAACGGCGTGGGTGACTACACGATCACCTTGCGGCAGCCGGGCGTGTTGAAGTTGGGCGTTCAGGACCCCGACGCGGGTGACATCAATGTCCCGATCACGTTCTTTCAGCTGCAAGGCGGGCGCGGGTTCGTGGACTACACCTATCCCACGCCGACCACCCTACACGTCCTTGTCACCGACCCGACAGGCACGCCGGCTGACTTCAACGGCTTTCAGTTTTTGGTGAAGAACACACAGCGTCGATTGGTCCCCTAGGGAGGAAAAACATGGGAGAGCTCAAGCCCGTTCCGATCTGGCCCGGCGGCCCGCCGGCGCCCTCGCCGCCGGCGACGCCGGCGAGCCCTGACAAGCCCGCAACGCCGGCGCCGGCGCAGCCGCACAAGCCCGCGCCGCTCGGGTTGCCGCCGGGGAGCTCGAGCTCGCCGGCGACCCCCTCGAGCGTCGCTGCAGCGCTCGAGGCAGTCGAGCAGGCGCCGCCCGCGCGCCCGGCGCCCAACTTCGGGGCGCCCAAGCTTTCGCACATGCCGCCGGCGGGCAAAGACGATCCGCCGGCGCCGACACCGGCGCCGCCCTCGAGCTCGCAAGCACGCAGCGCCGCCCACGTCGACGAAGATCACACCCCAGCCGAAATACCGCGCCGCAAACGGTGACCCGTGCCATGTGCATCGCTTCCGGTCAGTGGCCAAGTGTCAAGCCCGTACGGGTGGCGCTGGATCAACGGCCGGAGCGACTTGCACACGGGCGTCGACATCGGCGCCCCGGAAGGAACGCCCGTCTACGCGCTCTTGCCGGGGCGCGTCGTCGTCGCGGCGCCGGCGGGCACTCTGAGCGGCTATGGGAACGTCGTCGTACTGCAGCACGGGCCAGCGCTCTTTTCGCTCTATGCGCACCTCTCGGCGATCCACGTGCTCGAGGGCCAATCTCTGAGCTCAGGCGCAGAGCTCGGCCTAGTCGGTCGCACTGCGGGCACGCGCGACGATCCGGGGAAGCTCTTCGAGGTGAGCGGCGCACACTTGCACCTCGAGCTCTTGACCGCGTGGCCCCCCTCGGGTCGCGACCTCGACAGGATCGATCCGGCGGTTGCTCTGCCGTCGCTTGGGATCATCGTTCCGACGCACGGGCCGTTACTTCAAACCGCGGCTTGCTCGAGCGGACCGAGCTCGCCGGCGGCTCGCGCATACGGCGGTCCCCCCCCCGCCAGTCGCGAGGCGCCGGCGAGCTCGGCCGCTCGAGCGGGCGCCGGCGGCTTTGTGGCGCTCGCGGCGCTCTTTTTGTACCTCAAAAGCAAACGGCGCGACTCTGAGAGCCGCGCCGCCTGACCTCCGCCAAGAGGATTTGGAACCAACCGAACAATGCCAAGCGTACCAAAGCCACCCTTTCCCGCAAGTCTTCGCTCGGCGCTGCAGCGCCTAGGCGTCGACGTGGACGCAGAGCTCGCGCGGCCGAGCTCGAGCAACGCCGCAGCGCCGGCGCGATCGGCGCCGAGCTCGAGCTCGTCGACGCCGGCGCCGTCGCTCGCCGGCGCCGTCGACGCGCTCAACCGCTCGCAGCGCCGAGCTCGAGCTCGAGCCGAGCGCGACAGACTCGGGCACAAGTACGGCGCTCGAGCGAAAGCGGCCAAGCGCCGCCGGCTCGATCGGCAGCGCCGCGCCGACGAGCGCTACCAGCGACGTTTCCGCGAGCGTTGTAAGCCCTGGCTCGCCGCGGCCGACGCAATGCCGCGCATGATGCCTCGCGCGCTTTGGCTCGAGGCGTGGGACTGGAACGCAGACGCGACCGGCGCAGCGCTGCGGCATGCGATGAGAGCCGAGCCCAACAAGGTCGCGCTCGGCGCTGCCGTGCGCGCAGCGCTCGAGTGCGACGAGCACGATCGCGATCCGCGCCGGACGTGGGCCGATCCCGCCGCGCGGGCCAGCATGACGATCGCGCTCGTTCTGCTCCGGCTGGCGGTCCCTGACAGGAGCAAAGGCGGCTGGACCGGCGGGGTGGTGCGTGGAATCCCGCTCGGCGTGCTGGCCGCCTGCGTGACGCCTCCGGGCACGGGCGCCGCCGCTCCACATCGGAACACGCTGACCGGCCGTCACAGAGGCGCCAGGAGCGACAGGCGGCGCGGGCAGGTGGGGTATGTGCGCGCGCTGCAGCTCGCCGGGTTCTGCTTCGCCCGGCAGCCACGCATCACAGAGCGCGACGTGCAGCCGTTCGAGGTGTGGCAGCGTGGGTACTGCTCCAAGCGGTACTGGATCGTGAGCCCGTCGCCGAGCTGTGCGACCTCCGAACCCATGCGGGCGCTCTTGATCGCGCTCCACAGAGCGGGGCGGCTGGCCGTTCTGGGGCGCCCTAGACCCGTCCAAAAGCCCGCGGTTTCCCGTGCACAGCACCCGGCGCCGGTTGATCGCGCCGCCCCCAGCTAGGCCAGAGCGGTCAGCCTAGGGCCGTACGCCCGTTGCCGACGCCGGCGACGCCGGCGAGGTGCGCCCTTTCACCTGCAGGTCTAGGCGGGCGTTCAGTGGATCGCAGCCGCGCCACAGCGCCGCGCACACCGCACACATTGGCGCCACACCCGATCGAACGCTGCAGGAAAACCGGCCGGGCGTACGGTTTCGCTCGCCGACCCTTAATTGTGCACAGGAGCTAGGCTCTCACCTCTCCCATTCCCTTCGGTCAGGGAGAGGGTTTTAACCCTCCTTCCCTCCCTGCTCGTTGTTGCGTACTCCGCGAGACCCGGGCAGCCTTGCACTCATGTCGACAAAGAACGCGCCGAAGGTAACTGCAGCTCCCGTGCCAGCCGCCGCAGCGGAGATCCCGGACGCCGGCGCGTTCCAGCTCGCCGATCCGGAAGAGCTCGAGGGACTCACGATCGGGCCGCCGTTCGCCATGACGTCCGATTGCGAGCTCGTCGACCGAGGCGGCGAGGAGTGCGGCGACTGCGGGCAACCCGAGGTGAGCGGATCGGTGTCGATCGTGCAGTGCGAGTGTGGGCAAGTCTTCCGGATCAACTTGCTGAGCTCCGGCGTGAAACCGTGCCCGGCGCAGTGCGGCCGAGTCTTCACGCACCTACTGCTCGTCACCACCCAAGATGACGATCAGGTGTTCGCCGACGCGTCAGTGCAGGTGTTGCGCTCGAACGGTTACACGGTTCAGGCGCCCGGTGACGACGACGAGCCCGATCCCGACGACGAGCCCGATCCCGACGACGACGAGCCCACCGATCCGAACCAACCAAGCGACGACGACGAGCCCGAGCCGGACAACGACGAGTGAGCGAACCGCGCTCGATCAGCTCTTCTGACTTGCGGCGCCTGCTCGTCGCTGCGAACGAATGGAAGAGCTTTAGTGGGCTGCGAACGCGCGCCGTCGTCGCGCTCGCGCTCGGATCGGCGCTGCGCCTGAAAGAGATCTGCGCCCTCGACCTCGAGCAAGTGATCGAGCGCACCGGAAAGCGCTGGCGCATTCGAGGCACCGCGTACCTCAGAGCGCAGCAGAGCAAGGGCCAGCGCACGGGCGCCCGTCGCTGGGACAGTGCAGGAGTGTTTGTGATCACCAAGGCGGCGCGGATCGCGCTCCGCCGGTATCTTCTGTGCGTGCAGGCTCGAGGCTGGATCGATCCCGGAAGCGCCGGCGGCCCGCTCTTTCTGACGCTGAAACAGCGCGGCGGCGCCGGGCACGAGCGCCTAGGCCGGCGTGCGTGTCAGAGCGCATGGGTGAAGCTGCAGCAGCGCGCCCAGTTGCCAGAGCACTACTCGTTTCACTGCTTGCGGCACACCTCGATCACCCGGTTTGCAGACACGTGCCACGGCAACGTGTTTCGCGTCTCTCACTTCGCACGCATCACAACCGGGACGGCTCAACGGTACGTGCACCACTCGACCGACACGATCGCCGAGCTCGCCGAGCTCGCCGCCGTCGCGAGCTCGCCGGCTCGAGCTCGTCGCGCTGCAGCTGGCGCTTAGTGCCGCGTCTCGAAACCTCACGCGGCCCCCCGCCGGCGACGGTAGTCGCGTTGCCTGCATGGGCTCGAGCACGTGCGCGCGTCGGCCCGCTGGCCGAGCAGTGGACGCCCGCACACGACGCAGCAACGCGTTACGGCTTGCGTTACGCCTTGTCGCAGCTCGAGGGCGGGGGGCACGATGCGGCCGACGTCGCCAAACCGCGCGGCGAAGCGCTCGGGATCGCTCCCGAGGTAGAAAAAAACCTGGTCCTGCATTCCGTTGCCGCCTTTGGTCGACGGGCCCCAGAACCGAATACGACGCCAGGGCTCGCAGCGCCACGCGTGCGGGGCGAGCAAGTGAAACCAGCTCGAGGACGTGCGGCTGTTGAAGAGCGCCACAGCGGCGCTCACGTCGCGTGCGTTGTAGTGGCGTAGCAACTTCTCCGCCCACGGCCCGGGCTTGCTGTAGGGCGGGTTGAGCCACACTCGGCCGCGCCAGCGTCGTGCGAGCCCGTTCTGTACCGGCGAAAAGAAGCGCCGAGCTCGCACCACCTCGTTTGCCAGCGAGCACGACGCCGGATCAAGGTCAATCTCGCCGAGCACGCGCAGCGCGCGCACGACGAAGTCGACGGGCGTATAACACTCGTCTTGCTGTCGGAGCTCGGCCGCCGTTCGGATCGAGCGTGTCAGTGCCACACAAGCACCGCGCGCCGCGCCGGCGCCGCGAGCGACGCGTATGCGGCTTGATCGAGAGTGAGCCACTGCAGGCGCGTTGAGTCGCAGCTCGTGCAGCAAAGCACGTCGACGCGTGGCGGGCCGCCCTCGCGCAACGCTGTAAAGAGCGTGCCGCAGTCGCGGCAGAGGTTCTCGAGCGCGAACACAGTGGGCTGCCCCGGGCTTTCGCTCACCCAACAAGGGCGCGAGCTCGAGCACGCCGGCCGGATGTACGGGCGCTTAGGCATTGGCGCGGATCGCGCGCAACAGCTCGCGCGTTTCGTCGGTGAGCGCGAGCATGCGCCGGTATCCGATCTCGGGGAGCTCGGCCAGGCGCTTGAGTACAGCGTCGCAGACGGTGCAGCACGTGCGATCGTCGTTTGCCCAGCCGCAACCTCGGATGAGTCCCGGCGTGCCGTCGTGGTCAGCATGCAGCCGGGGCAGGCCGGGCGCCGCATGCAGAGCATGCACTGAAGCGTCGCAGCTGTGCTCGTCGGTGCAGCCGCAGAACGCGCAGCGGCCCGGCTCGACGTAGCCGACGACGATCACGGGCACGGCCACACCGAGCACGCGCCCGCGCAACGGAACGGACAACGCGCAGCGTCGACGAGCTCGCCGCCGGCGTCGTGCTTGCCAGCGTCGCGATCGCCGGCGTCGACGAGCTCGCCGGCGTCAGTAGACGCGTCGACGGGGGGAAGGGCGCCTCCCCCGTCGACGACTTCGACACGCGGCGTCCCCGCGTCGCTGGCGAGCTCGAGCGGCCCGCCGGCGTCGTGTACGCGCTTGGCCAAGGCGGCGAGCTCGCGCGCTCGCGCCACCGTCGACGACTTAGGCACGCCGCTTGAGTCGCCGCCTTGGCCCGAGTCCACGCCGGCCGCGCTCGCCGGCGTTGCGTGTTCAACGATGGGTGATCGCCTCACCGAACACGCGGACACTAGAACAGCTGCAGCTGCCGCGACGAGCGCCGCACGCGTCGTCGACGAGGGCGCGGCGCCGTCCAGCGCACGCGCCGCAAGGCGCCGCAGTCTCGGCACCACTCGGCGCCGGTTGAGAGCTTGACTGTATGAGGGTGCTTGCATCGCTTCACTGCTTTTCCGGGTGGTTGTAGTGGTAGTGGTCGGGATCGTAGTTGTGCCATCCGAGGCAGGGACACCGCACGTCGACGCCATTGCGCCTTGTGTCCGTGCAATGGCGCTCGAGGTGCCCACGGTGCCCGCAGCAACACGCGGGGAGCTCGAGCTCGAGGGCGCGGCGCATGACGTCGACGGCCGATCCGAGGGCGACGAGCGCGGCGCCCAAGTCGGCCGGCGTCGCTTCGCGGTTGGCGCCGTTCTTGATCGCCTCGAGCACGCGAGCGTGAGCGACGAGCACGGCGCGGGCTGCGTCTAGACCGTTCATGGCTCTAGCACCGTAACGCGCGCTGAGAGACTGTGCGCCCTCCGACTTGCTCGAGGTGCCAGACGCTACCGCCTAGCCACTTCACTGCAGTTGTCAGACCAAAGGTCGGCATAGAGAAAAACCTCCAACACGGTCCGATCCGATTGTTGCGTGTTCTATTCACTTTGCGCAACAACGCTCTGGCACCCCCTCGGAATCACAGGGAAAGCGCATTCGAGCTGGGTACGTGAGTTGTTGCGCCTTTGACACACCCAGTGGGGATCCACGAGGATACCCCCAATGGCTGGCAGTCCCAGAAGGCGGGCGCGAAAGGAAGCCGAGGCAGCGGCGGCCGCTGGCATGCGCATTCCCGACGCTCAACCGATCGCGCCGGGGCAGCCGGTGCCCACTGCGCCCGCGCATGCGCGCGCGAGGGCGCCGCGGATGGCGATGCCGGGCTTTGTCGGAAACCAAACCAAAGCCGCGGCCGACACGCTCGAGGCAGAACGCTTGCGCGCCGTCGCGTCGCAGATCCGACCCGGCGTCACAGTGCAGATCGAGCGCACGCGCCCAACATGGTGCGCGGGGTACCTCGAGGACTACCCGATCGATCAAGGCGGGGAGGCGTTTGCCGAGCTCCGGGCGTACGTGCGCGACACGTACGGCGGCGCGCGCTTCCGGCTCACGGTGATCAGCTCGAGCGGGATCACACTCGCCGAGGGCAACCTCCCCGTGGCTGCCCCACCTCGACACTTCGGGAAGCCGATCGATCGCGAGCGCTGGGAAGGCAACCTGTCACAGCGTCAAGACGCGCCGACGACGACGCGAGCGCCGGAAGCATCCCCGATCGCGGCGCCGGCGTCGACTGCCAATGACACGTTGCTCGGGCTCGTGCTCGGCCTGGTCAAAGACAGTAACCAAGCGACCTTGGCAAGCGTGCGCGAGATGACGTCACAGACCCGGCAGCAGACGGCCGACTTGGTCAAGGCGATCATCGGCACGCGAAGTGAAGAGCGCAAAGAGCGCTCAGTGACAACGCAGCTCGCCGAGCTCGTCGACGTGACCCGCGCCGTCGACAAGGTAAACCGCCAGCTGTTCGGCGCCGCAGCTCGAGGGCAGCAAGAGGATCCGGACGCGCTCGCCGAGCGCGAATCGAGCCGATTCTTTACACGCGCAGTCATGGGGAAAATGTTGGGCGTCGACCCGGCGACGGGCGCCCCCCTCTCGAGGGCAGCCGCCGACGGCGCCGGTGCACCTCGAGCGCCGCAGCAACAGCCGCAGCGCCGACGCGTCGCGATCCCGGACGCTGGCCCCGTCACGCAGCCTGCGAACGGAAAGCACAACTGACGCGCCATGCTGATTCAATCCGCCGCTCAAGCCCGCCAACTTTTCGCGCTCGAGCGGCGCGGCAAGTTTCCTCGAGGTGAGACGCGGCGGATCCTCGAGCAACAAGGCGGAACGCGGCTGTTGCCCGAGTACGTCGGCGCTGCGCCCGTCTTGCTTGATGCGCCCGTGACCTACACGCAGCACCCCCCGGGCATGCCGCACGTCCGCAGCACGATCGCGAAAATGTCCGCGCTCGCAAAAAAAGGCGCGAGCTCGTACCCCATTGTCAACCTCGCGCGGCGGATCGTCGCTGCCGCCGGCGTTCCGAGCAAGGACTACCGCGGCGAGCTCGCCGCCATCTATAAGTGGGTGCGTGCCAACATCGCCTATCGCAAAGACCCGGTGCACCTCGAATGGCTGCAAGCGGCCGATCGCACGGTGCAAGAGCGCGCGGGCGACTGCGACGATCACACGATCTTGCTCGCGTCGCTCGCCGGCGCCCTCGGCCATCGCTATCACTTCGACACGGTAGGGCCGAGCAAGACGGTGCAAAAGCACGTTGCCGCCGTCGTCGACCTCGACGACGGTCCGCCCGTCGTGCTCGATCCCGTGCTCGAGCCGGCGAGCTCGGTCGACCCGCGCTCGCGCACTGATCTCGGAACGTTTGGGCTACGGGCGCACGGCGCACACATCCAATGGAGCTCGGAGGGCCGCATGCTAGGTTTTATGGGTAGCGTGGTAAACCGTCGCGATGCGCGGCTTTGGGACTGGAATCCCTACTATCCGCCGCTTGGCCCCGGGCTGCAGACTGGCATGCAGCCGGCGCAAGGGGGCGTCCCTGGTACGCAGACCTATCCCTATCGGCTGCGGAACGCACCGGGCTGGAGCTACGCGCAGCGTCACCCGGGCGGCAACACGCTCAACGGGCCGATGCTCGTTCGCTACCCGAACGGCCAGCTCGGTTTCTCCTTTATCAAGTTGATCAAGGGGGTCGGGAAGGCTGTGGGCAAGGTCGTGCACGTCGCGGGCAAGCTCGCGCGCTCGCCGATCGTGCAGGCCGGTGCAAACGCGATCATCCCGGGCTCAGGCGCCGCCGTCGCGCAAGCGGGCCAGATCGAACGCTCGGCCGAAGCAATGATCGCGAAGCGTGGCAAGGGCTCGAGCTGGAAGCTTCCCCACCCTGAGCTGGCGAAGCTGTACCCCAAGAGCGCAAAGCAGGTGTTCGACGGAACGCACCAAGTCTTCCGCGTGTACGTCCCGAGCTCGGGTCTCAGCGGGATCCGCCCGTCCTTGTCGTTCAGTCTCGGCGCCGTGAGCGGATCGACGGCGCAAGCTGCGATCGACGCAGTGAACGCGTACCGAAAGCAGCACGGCTCGAGCCCCACGGTTGCCGTCGCAGCCGTGCGCGCCATGCAGCGCGACGACGCAGACGGGCGCGCTGGCGCCTTGAAGGTAGACGGGCTTTGGGGCCCGAACAGCCGGCGCGCGGCGTCGTTCTACACGGGGATCGGCGAGTCGCAGCTCCCCCCCGTCGCAACCGCGTTCGCCAAGACGAAGATCACATGGCAGCCGCCCGCTGTGCGCGCCGCGCCGCCGTCGCCAGGCGCCGCGCCGGCGCCCGTGCGCGCCGCTGCGCCCAAAGCTGCGCCCAAGCCCGCAGCGGCCCCAAAGGCGGCGCCCGGCGTGCCGCCGGCGCCGATCCCCGGCTACATCGAAGTCGGCCACGAAGCCAACAACCCCGGGCTCGGGCCGATCACGCCAAGCACGCCCGGCGCGACTGCCGCCGCGGCGGCGAGCTCGGCGCCGGCGACGCCCGTCGCAACCGCTGCAGCGCCAAGCGCAAAGCGTAAGCGTGCTGTCAAGGTCACGCCAGTTGTAGCGGCGGCGCCGCAGCCGCTACCCAAGAAACGCACGAAAAAGGCGGCGCCTGTCGTCGTTACGCCCGTCGACGTGACGGGCAACGGCGGGCCCGCAGTGCCGATGCCGCCGGCGATTCTCACCGTGGGGCCAGCCATCCCGGGCGGCATGACCACGGAAGAATACGCCCGCAGCGCGGCGCCCGGCGCCGGCGAGCGCTCGCGCGATGATAAACTGATGTGGGCGGCGATCGCGTACCTCTGGTACCGCCAAAACAAGGCGAGGCGTCAAGCAGCCTGAGACATGCCATCGCGCGAGACACAGGGCCTCGATCGAGCGAACCGCCGGCTAGCTGCAAAGCTCGGCGAGCTCGATGTGTTTTTCACGGGCTTGCGGCACCTTGCGAACGACGCGCCCTTTACAACTGACGCGGAACGCCTCGAGGCGATCCGCGGAATGTTCAAAGGCACCGTCAAGGTGCGCGCGATTCCGACGCGGTGCCCCGGGGAGCTCAAGCTCGAGTTTTTCAGAACTGAGATCACGCCGGCCGAAGCCGTCGACGAGCACGGTAAGCATTGGCCGGCGACGACGGAGCGCAAGATCTCCCCACCGATCCTCACTGCAGAAGCACGCCACGAGGATCACGAATGAAGCGCACGCTTCGCCAGCTCGAAAAACTGCAGCGGCTAGGCGCCGTTCTGCAGGGGCGCGACCCGAGCGCGCCGCCCACGATCGGGCTCGTCGAAGTCTCGCCCGGGGTGTGGGCGTCGCCGCCGCGACGTCGACGCACCTCGCGGCTCATGCAGCAAGCAACCGAGCTCGGCGAGCTCGATCGGAAGCTGCGGCGCTCCTTCCGCGATGCGCGCGACATGTTGCGCAAGCTGGGGGACTTGTGACGACGCTTGGCACCGTCGAAACGTTGAGCGCGCGCGATCGGGCATCGCTTGCCGACGCGGTTGTCAAGCTCGAGGCGTACATGCAGGGCCCGGCGGCGACTGCGATCGCGCGGCGTTACCTGTTCTGGCAGTCATTGCGCTCGAGCGCCGCACAGTACGGGGTGAGCCCGTCCGACGTTGTGAGCGACGCGCTTGTCAGTGCGAACACGATCGCCGATAGCAACGCGCAGAGCTACGCGCGCCTGCTTTCCGGGCTTTCGTCGGGTGAGTTGAAGCTCGCCGCGTGGACGCCGCAGGGGGAGAGCGCGCAACCCATGCAGCTCGGGATCGTGCGCGCAGACGTCCAGCCGGGCGCGCTCGGGCAATGGCAGTTTTTGCCGATCGTCGTGCGCGTCGTCGGCCAAGTCGCAGTTGCTGCGGGCGCGTGGATCCTCGCAAACGCGTGGACGACTTCGCGCGAGCTCGAGGCGCAAGCCGACAAGACCCGCGCCGACACGAGCGCGCAGATCACGCAGACGATCAGCGCGCTTGCAAAGCAGGATCCTGCTCGCGCAACAGCGCTGGCGAATGCCCTCGCCGCGGCGAGCAAGGCGGCGAGCCAGGGCTCGCCGGGGATCCTCGACAGACTCGCGAGCGCCGTCCAGGACGTCACAGCGACGGCGCGCGAGGTAGGCACCGGCGTGCAGGAGAGCTCGAGCCTACTCGTGCTGCTCGGGATCCTGTACCTACTCGGAAGGCGCCGGCAGAACCCCCGCCGGCGCGCGCTGCCGGCGCCTCATAGCCGTAACGCTAGCCGTAACTACATGCGCGCCGGGAGGTTCGCCCCGTGAGCCTCGCGCGTGCCTACAAAGTCCCTCCGTGCACCGTCCAGCTCGGTACGTTGCTCGACCTCACGATCGCACCCGACGCAGAGCACCGGGTGCGCGTCGACGAGTGGAAGGGCTGGCTTGTAGTGATCCCGGAAAATGGGTTTCAGCTCGGCCGCGGGCGCTGCAAGTTGTTTCTTCTCAAGGCGGACATGCTGAGGCGCGAGAGCTTGCGCGCGCCCGTCCGCCGGGCGCTCGAGCGCGCTTACGAGCGCTGGCACATGCGCGAGCCCGATGCGATCGCCACGCACGAAGTTGCGGACTGGATCGAGCGCTTGCAAGGGCGCGTCCTTCGCATCGGTTATCGCTCCGACAAGTGGGGACCACGCGGCAAGAGCCACGACTACGATCACGATTTTCTCGAGCGCGGCGGCCGAGCTCCGAAGCTGTACACGGATACGCGCTCGCTTGACAAGGCGAGCGCCGCAGTGCTCGTCGGCGGCAGCATGACGATCACGGAAAGGGGCATCGCGTAACCCATGACAACACCCATCTTTGGCGTCTGGCCCCCTCCCTTCAACGTCGGAGGCGCAACCGCGATAGGTGCACCCGTCGCCGGCGGCACGCCTAAGGCCGTGCTCTTCGTCGACGCGCTCGGCAAGCTCGGGCAGGATCCGGGCTTTCTCGATTACGACGCGGCGTTGCACCAACTGCAGCGCAACGTCACGAGCGACGGAAGCGCGTTCGAGCGCCTCACGCCAAGCGGCGGCGGCCCGCTTTGGTACGACCGCATGGGCGGCGCGATGTTCGGGCCGACGTTCGATCCGGTGCGCACGTGGGGTTTCAACGTGGGCCCCGCAGGTCAGAACCTCGATCCCGCGTTCGGCGCCGTCTATCTCGACCTCGAGGGCTCGTTTCAGGTCGACGGCAACCCGGCTCACATCTCGCAAGAGATGCACTTTATTTTTGTTACGACCGCCAACAACGCGACGCGGCATCTATCGATGTTCCGTCGCCAGGACACCGGCCACGCAGAAGCAGGGTTCACGACGGACACCTTTCGCGTGTTCGATCAGGTGTCGGGAAACCCGATCCTCGAGGTGTTCAACGATGGGCGCTTCAAAGAGAACGCGCACATCGATGAGTGGCGCGTGTTCGATCAGAGCGACGGCCACGAGCTCTTGGCGATCTTCGGCGCCGGTACCGGCAACCCCAAGCCCATTTGGGCGCTGCGCAGTGAAGCGATCCCCGCAGGCGGCACGAGCAACCAAGGACTTCGGTTCTATGCATCGGGGATCATGCTGTGCGCCGGGGACGGCGCCCCGACGCTCAGCGCCCCGAAGGGCTCGATCTACATGCGCGACGACGGCAGCGGCGTGAACGACCGCGCCTACATCAACACGAACGGAGCAACCGCGTGGACGGCAATAGTAACGGTGGCGTGAGCTCGAGCACGGCGCCCTCGAGCGCCGCGCCGGACATGGGTACTGTTGCGCCGACACCGGCGCAATGGGCCGAACGGCTGCGCGAGCTCGGAGCGCCTGCCGAGCTCGAGCGCGCGATCGTTCGTATGGCCGAGATGGCCGACGAGCTCGCCGAGCTCCGGGCGCTGGCGCCAGACGGCGCCAACCTGAAGCAGTTGGTGCGCTTGTCGCCGGCGGATCAGCAAACGCTTGACTCGCTGTGCGCGCTGCTCGGCGAGATGATCGGAGCAAACGGCAAGGCCGTACCGACGAGCCGGGCGAACATCCTTCAACACGTCGAACGCATGAAATCGGCAAACCTTGCTGCGGCCGACGAGCGCGCGGCGCTGTCGGCCGCGTGGCGCTCAATCTCAAAGGCGCTCGGATAGGGAGAAACCATGGAAGGCGACTTTAACGATCGAACGCGAGCAGAGTGTTACGTCGCCGTCGGCGGCGGCAACGGTGAGCCCACGGCGCAGATCATCGCGAGCAACGGCTTGATCGAGAGCGTGACGCGCAACAGCCAAGGCAACTACGTTGTCACGCTGCGCGCCCCTGGCGTGCCCGAGCTCGCGCAAGGTCGCGGGATCCTGCTCGTGAGCGCGATCAACACAAGCGGTCAGTGGGTGACGGCCACGGTGAACCCGGGGAACATCCTCGAGATCTTCGTGTTTGGGTGGGGCGTGACCGGCAACCCCGGCGCGATCACTGCCGAAGACACCTCGTTCGCTCTGTCGCTGCGCGTCGCGCAACGCTTGGGCGGCATCAATCCGACCCCACCCCCCGACCACCCCAACTGACGA
>Ga0070696_100001203_pt1 | contig 16789 bp, 17 predicted proteins | sample KBSK1253metaG_FD_65474 | JGI IMG/M metagenome (GOLD analysis project Ga0070696, IMG submission 65474) | Corn, switchgrass and miscanthus rhizosphere microbial communities from Kellogg Biological Station, Michigan, USA - KBS K1-25-3 metaG | ecosystem: Host-associated > Plants > Roots >... | reverse complement strand
GCATGCGGTGCGTGCGATGTCTGCTATGCGTACGATGCACGCGGTGCACGCGGTGCGTATGATATCGCCACCTCCTTACTCACGAGCCACGCACATGCACCGTTTGACCACGGCAATGCTCCTTTGCGCTTTTTCGCTTGCTGCCGCGTCCCAGCCGCGAATGAACGGCGACCAGTCCGACGAGGCATGGATCAAGCAGAGCAACGTTTACACCCACATGCTGCTCGATGTGCAGCTCGAGCACTCTCCGGAGGATGGCTCGAGGGAGGGTCTGGCGAAGTTCGACAGCCGGATCTCGGACCCTTCGCTCGCCGATGAACTCGCGCAGCGCCGCGAACTCGAAGCGGTGCTGACCAAGCTCGCGGCCGCGCGGGCGGCCGAGAAGAACGAGCACGTCCTGGAGGATCTGGAGATTCTTCGCAAGACTTTCAGCCTGCAGTTTCGCCAGGATGACTACGGCTTGCGGCACGAGGTCCCGTTCCTCAATGCCAGTAAGACGATCTTTAGGGGTTTGCGCGGCCTCTTGGACGATCAGGTTGCCGCGGACCGGCGGCCGGCAGCGGTGGTCCGGCTTCGCAAGTACGCCGGCGCGGAGGCCGGATACCGGCCATTTACCGAACTGTTGAAAGAGCGCGAACTTGCGCAGATCGCCAAACCCGGCGTGATGTTTCCCTCGAAGGACGAGGTGGAGACCGAACTCGGGCGCAACTCGAACTACGTGGACGGCATCGCCGCCCTGTTCAAGAAATACCAACAGGTGGGCTGGGAAGCTTCCTACGCAAAACTGAGAATCCAATTGGCTGACTACGACGCCTGGGTACGGGCGAATATTCTGCCCAGGGCACGCACCGATTTCCGGCTGCCGCCGGAGAAGTATGCACTCGAGTTCGAAAGCTACGGCATCGACGTTCCCCCGGCGCAGATCGCCTCCATGGCGCGCGCTGCCTTCACTCAGTACCAGGCCGAGATGGCGCCGCTGGCCGCGAAGATCGCCAAGGCCAACGGTTATTCCTCCGGCGATTACCGCGCCGTCATCGCAGAGTTGAAGAAGAAGCAGATCACCGGCAGCGCGATACTGCCGTTCTACGAGAACCGGCTGCATCAGATCGAAAAGATCATCGTCGCGAAGAATCTCGTTACGCTTCCCGAACGTCCGGCGATCATCCGACTCGCAACCGCCGCCGAGACGGCGCAAGAACCGGCGCCGCACATGGTGCCGCCGCCGCTCGTGCACAACACCGGCCAACGCGGCGAGTTCGTCCTGCCGCTGAATATTCCTTCCGCCAGCGGCGGCGCAGAGGACAAGTACGACGATTTCACCTTCGATGCCGTCGCCTGGACGCTGATTGCGCACGAGGCGCGGCCCGGCCACGAGCTGCAATTCGATTCCATGGTCGAGCACGGCGTCAGCCTGGCGCGTGCGATGTACGCTTTCAATTCCACCAATGCCGAGGGGTGGGGCCTTTACTCCGAGTACATCATGCAGCCCTATGAACCCGCGGAAGGCCAGCTTCTGACGTTGCAGCTGCGCCTGCTGCGTGCGGCCCGCGCCTTCCTCGACCCCGAGCTACAGAGCGGCAAGATCACGCCGGCCCAGGCCTATCAGGTGCTGGAAAAGGATGTGATGCTCAGCCACGCCTTTGCCAAGGAGGAGGTGGAACGGTTCACCTTCCGCGCGCCGGGGCAGGCGAACAGCTATTTCTACGGCTACACTCGGCTGATCGCGCTGCGCAAGGAGACCGAGGCGGCCTTGGGATCGAAGTTCGATCAGAAGAAGTTCCATGACTTCATCCTTGGCCAAGGCTTGTTGCCGCCGGATTTGATGCGCAAGGCGGTGTTGGAGGATTTCGTGCCGTCCCAACGCGGGACCGTGCACTAGCGCCGCGGGCGGACGCTGAGCTGCTAGCCGGACCGGTAAGCCGGACTCGCGCCGTTGGTCTTGTCATTCGTGCCGTTTGCATCGCTCCCCGTCAATTCAAGCAACGCTATGACATCGACTCGTGCCTCCCGCAGCGCATCGGCCGCCTTGGGGTTGGTCACTGTTTCGATTCCGCTTTGAACCTCGGTGACCCACACGTGACCATGTGTAAAATCACGCGTGGGCATGGCGAACATATTCATGAGGTCATCGACACGCCGCGCCGCCGGCTCCAGCTTGTCGCGATCGAGCCGATCGTCTTTGAAGTGCATGAGTGCATCGCGCGCCCGCGCGAGGCTGGCGCGCAGCGTTCGCAGGTGAGCCAGAATCTTCGAGTGTGCCGAGCGCGATAAACTAATAGTCACTGTCATACCTTCCCGGCTCACCGCGAGCCGCCGAGGTAGTGTAACCCCTTTTTGGTTCGGCACGATCCGGCAGATTGTTCAGCCGCTGCTCCAGATCGGCGTGCTCGGGCACGCGCAGCAGGAATTCGTGTTCCATGATGCGGCGTATCTCGGTGCTGTCGCGCAACGTATGCCGCTCGGGCTCATGCCCCAGGCGGCGTACCGTGAACTCATGGTTGAGCAGGCTCAAGCGCCGATCGGCGGCGGTGCGCGCCATGATCAGGTTGTTCACGAATCGCGACGCGGGATGCGTGGACACGTAGTGATTGGCCACCACGTAATCGATCGGCTGGCTTCGCCGAAGGTCGAAGCGGTACAGCGATAGCCACTGGCCGCGCGTCAGCGACTGCATGCGCCAGTCGCCATCCACCAGAACCAGGCGGAACGGTTCGTGGCCGGTGGGCTGCTCGATGTCCGCCTGCAGCCGCAATGCACCTGTGAGCACCTGGCCGCCGAAGCCGACATCGCACAGCCAGCTCCCGCCGTCCAATTCGACGCGAAGCAGCATATGAGTTTGAGCGGTGACCGCATCCTCCGGCTGTCCCCACAACACCCGTGCGATCAGCCCCGACACTTCGAATCCGATGGTCCGCAGCATTTGCGCAAAGAGCAGGTTCTGTTCGAAGCAATAGCCGCCGCGGCCGTTCTGCACCATCTTTCGCTCCAGCGCCGCCGGATCCAGATCCACCGGCAAGCCGAGCAGGGGATTGAGATTCTCGAACGGAATGACCGCGGCATGGGCGGCGGCCAGCGTGCGCAGGGTTGCGAGGTCGGGAACGACCTTTGCGCGGTGGCCGATGCGTCTCAGGTACGCATCCAAATCAATGGAATGGTGCAACATGAGCCATGAGGTCCGCGACGACGATATCGCCGGATCGGCGCCGGGAGCCGGGCGAGGACGTATCAGAGCTATAGTTTTTGCACGATCACCCGGCCTTGCGGGTTCACAAAGACGTGATAGCGATTGCCGTCTTTGCAGACGGCGGTGTAATCGCTGTCGCCATTGCGTTTGCTGCTGATCAACTGATCGCAGGGCAATCCCTGCAGAGCGATCGTCGCTTTGAGATCGTTGCCGAGCGCTGCGTCGTCAGCAGCGAGCAAGGGAGCACCGCCCAACAAGGCGGCTACTGCCAACGTGAGAGCGGAAATGCGCAATGCCATGATGTCTCCTGGGTACTTAGATTTTTGCGAACTTTTCTGGGTCGGCGAGGATGCTCCAGATCGCTTCTCGCGATGACGAGATTGCTGCAGCCAGGGGCGGGTCGCTATCCTGAAGCAAACTAAGCACCTTGAGCAACAACAGGTCGTAGCGCTGCCGCAGTTCCGCCGGCGGGTGTTTGTTGGGCCCCCGGTACAGGGCCCGGAACGCATTGAGCAGATCGTCAACCTGATTCTTCAGCGAGAGTTTCGTGAACACCCCAATGGCGCGAGTTTCCTTGAGGCGCTGTTCAAGGTCCGCCAAATTGAGCGTCGGCGAGGCTGCCGGCGGCGCCGCTGCCGGCGAAGAGGGCGGCGAGGAGGGTGTTGTCGGTGCTGCCGGCATGCCTGATGTTGTCCTCTGCGCTGCCAGCGGTTGCGCCGCCGGCGCAGCAGTCCGCTTGGCTGGGCGAGCGTTCGTGGTGGATTTCGCTTTGGCGGCGCTCGAGTTCGCCACGGCGCTCGCCGGCGGTGCTGGTGCTGGAGTTGGCGCTGGCGTCGGCGTTGGCGCCGGTGTCGGTGAAGGCGTTGCTGCGGGCGGCGCCGATGCTTGCGGCGGCGATGCCGGGGTTGATTGCGAATCGGCAACCGCTGGTGTTTCGACCTGCGCCACGTCCGGCTTCGCCTGAGTGGAAACCGGCTTCATCGAGGCGCAGCCCGAGGCTGCGAGGATAACGAGAAACCCGAAAATCACCGGTCGTCGCATCGACGGCTCCATTAGTACGCCGAAGGCCGGCCCGCATCATTGCCGCCTTTGAGGCCCAATTGACATGATGCTACACCAGGACCCGATGACACGTACTTTCTTGCGCGGCCCTCGCCAACGAGTCAACCGTGGGTGCGCCGGCGAGCTTGCGGGGGAATCCCGGCCATGGTGACGGACGCGCGGAAATAAAGGCGTCGCATCCGCGGGGCGGTACGGCTACGATCCTTGTCGAGGAGTCGGTCACGTTGCAGCAATCGTTGCTGCTCCCCCGCCGAACTTGCGAGAGAAGGGCGAGAATGACTGCAAAACTGCTCCCAATCATATTGGTGGTCGCATCCTGCGTTTCGTACCAGCTGGCGCAGAGGGCCATGTCCGCCGCCGCCAACCCGTTTGCCGTGGTGGCGCTGGTCTACGCACTGGGGATCGTTGCCTGTTTCGCCCTGGCACCGGCTCTGGTGCGTCCGATTGGATTTGCAGACGTGCACTTGCTCCGCGACTGGCCGCCGTGGCTGCTGGCCGCCTCGGTGGTCGGGATCGAAGTCGGGTATCTGTTGGTGTACCGGACCGGTTGGTCCCTCGGCACGACGGTGGGCGTGACGTACACGCTCACCATCGTGCTCGTGGCCGTCATCGGCGCAACGTTCTTTGCAGAAGCGCTGTCGCTGCGCCGTATCGCCGGGCTGTTTTTCGCGCTGGCCGGACTATGGCTGTTGCTGGCGCCGAATCATGTGCCCCGCTGAAACGCGGGCTAGTGCGGTTGTGCCGCAATCACCGCCAGGCCTTGCAGCACCAGATCCGGCACGATCTCGCCGTGCGAGCGCATCGTACCCGTGATCATGCCGGCATCGCCGCCGGTAATGAACAGCTTGGGCTTCACACCGGTGCTCTGTTCGATCACTTCAGCGGCGCGATCCGCCATGCCTGCCAACGCGAAAACGGCGCCGCGCGACACCGCTCCGATGGTGTTGTTGGCCAGAACTCCCGCCAAGGAATGCGTGCTTTGCAGCGCCGCCTTGGCGATATCGCTGGTCCTGTTCATCAAGGCCTCGCGCATCATGTGGATGCCGGGAGCGATCAACCCACCCAGATGCAGGCCGCCGGCATCGACACTGTCGACTTTCACGGCGGTGCCGGCGTCCACCACGCACAGTGCGGAACGCGCTTTGGTCCACGCCCCGATCAGGGCCAACCAGCGATCGGCCCCCAACAGGGAAGGATCGAGATAGCCATTCGTGAGCCCTTGAAACTCGACGGCTGCGGTCACGAACTCGATATCGACGCGATACACCTTCTTGGTGAGACGGGCCAGCGTTTTCGCCATACCTACCCCCGCCACATTGGAGACCAGCACCCGTTCCGGTTTTTGGCCGGATTCGAATAGGGCAGTGGTCCAAATGCCCGGCTTCGCGCCGCGATGTACGACCGCTTGCTGATCGGACAGTCCGGTGCTCGTGAGCCAAGCCCACTTCAGGCGCGTGTTGCCCACGTCGATGACCAAAATCATGCGGTGTCGTTTACCCTATGTGCTCCGTCGATCGAGCAAGCGCGCAAGGATAGCATCGTCGCGATTGACCTTGCCTTCGATCTGGCACCGCACGGCCCTGTCGGCAGAAAACCGTATGCAATCAATTTGTTACGCCGTACGAATCGTGCCGGGAACCGTGCCGGAAGCAGGGCTCAGGTTCGTTATTACGTTCAACAGCTCCTGCGATACGCGCTCGTCGATTTCCGCGGCATGCTGCAAATGCACCGGATACCGGACGTGGGCCTCGACTCCCGTGGCAGAAAAACTCAACTGCACTCGTGGCTGGGCGTCGCCGCCGGAGGTCGACGAAGTGGTTCTTTGGATCTCCTTCGTCTGCCGCACGATCTCCTCGCGATAGTCTTTCAGAGCGCCGCTGACCGCCGCGATCAGCTTTGCCTTGGTGGCGGCGTAGTCCACGCCGGCAGGGAGGCTCAAGGTGATGTCGTGCCAGCCGAAGTTGACACCGGGAATCTGTTTGAATAACCCGCTCGACACCTGGAACACGATGGAGTTCGCAAATGCAACGACCCGCCCGGTGGGGCCCATCAGCCCGTGGCCGCCGAGTTCCATGAGGTACAGTCTGACCAACCCCAAGTCGATGACTTCACCGGTGACGTCGCCTATCTGCACGCGGTCGCCGACGCGGATACCGTATTTTCCGATCAGAAAGAAATAGCCCACGATGGAAACCAGAACGCTTTGCATGGCGACGGCGAGACCGGCGGTGATGAGGCCGGCAAAGGTCACGATGGAACCCAATTCACTCGCGAAGGCGAAGCCTATGATCAAGAAGACCAGGGACCAGAGCGCAATCTTGCGCAACAACAGCAGTTGATATCGGCGCCGCGAATCCTGCACGTAGCGCAGCACCGCACGGCGCCACACCTCCGCGGCGACGAATACAACGGTCAACAGCACGGCGAGCAGGCCCAAACGCAGTCCCAGCCTCTTGAGCGCGCTACGGTACTGGCTCTTGACGGCGTCGCGCCAATTGCCGAGATTGCGCCGATATTGGTTGAGCAGCATGCCTTCCTTGCTCAAGGGGATGAGCAGCGCCGAAGTTTGCTTGAATTGATTCGCCAACGTGTCGAGCTGGCTGCGGAATTCATTGAGCGTTGCGCTGTCTGCCGTATCGGCTTTGGCCGCCAACACATCTCCGCGAGCGGACAGTGATTTCAACTGGTTGACGAGCGGCGTGCGAACCTGGGCGAAAGCGGCCTGCAGAGCCTCGGTGCGGCTGTCGACGGTACTGATGGTGGTGCTCTTCTCCGAGAGGCGCACCACGTTCGCGATCAAGTCCCAGATGCCGAATCGAGCCGCGGGACCCGTGTCCGCAACGGCCGGCGCCGGAACAGAGGCCGGGGAGGCCGAGGCGGCCGGTGGCGTGGAATTGGTCGGTGCGGAACCCGCATTAGCCGAGGAGGGCAGCGTAACCGCCATGGTGTCGATCTGCGCCTTCAACGCACCTGCGCTGAAGCCGTTCGTGTCGCTTTGGCTGACGAATGTCAGCATCGTGCTGAGAAGGCTCTTCCTCGCGTTGATCAAGTCAAGCTCGCCCTGCAGCTCGGAGATTTTCGCCCGCAGTTCGATCCTTTGCTGCGATCGCGCCTTTGCCAGCTGGCGCTGCGCGGATTCGAGTTCGGATTGGGCCGCCGCTCCCTGTGCCTCGAATTTGGCGCGCAGCTGAGCCAGTGTTTGCGTCGAGACGGCGCCATCGCCGGCACTCGGTGCGGGCTGTTTGCCAAGAATCTCGGCATTGGCCCTCGCAATTTCGAACGCCAACGCCACCACCCGGTTCGCCGTCTGCCGGTTGTCGTACAGGATCAATTGATCGCTGGGTTGGTTGGCCGCCTGTTGTTGGATGCCGAGCGTGCGATGCCAGTCAATGGTCTGATCCAGTAGTTGGATGACCTGCGCGCCGGTCATGGGCGCGGCGGTGTCGCTCGATGAATGCGCGGGCGCCGTGGCCGCGGTGCTCGCGCCGGATGCGCTCAGATTACACAGGAAGACGCCGAGTACGGAAAGGAGCGCCAATGCCGCGGCTGAGGATAAATTACGAGGGTTGCGCTTGGACATGAGGGAATCGTACCCCAACCGGCGGCCGATATGACCTGAGCGGCGAAACAGCCGGGCAGACAAGAAGCGGTGAACTCTTCCCGGGTAAGCCGCTAGAATCGCAGCATCGGCGCAATTCGCGCCACGAGCGGCCAATGAGCGTTGACTATGTTCGATTTGAAGAGTGCGATTACCGACGTGCCGGACTTCCCGCGTCCCGGCGTTCTGTTCCGCGATATCACGCCGTTGCTGCGCGATCATTTCGATGCCACGGTACAGTCATTGGATGCACTGCTGACCGATGAGGAGTGGAATGAAGTCGATGCCCTGGCGGGGATCGAATCGCGCGGCTTCATCCTGGGCGCCGCCTTGGCGGTACACCGCCGCAAGGGATTCGTACTGGTCCGCAAGCAGGGCAAACTGCCGCCGCCGGTGGTCGATGTGGCCTATGAACTTGAATATGGCTCCGGTGTCCTGGAGATGCAGCGGGGCCAGGGGCGTGTGATGCTGATCGACGATGTGCTTGCAACCGGCGGCACCATGAGTGCGGCCGCTGATCTGTGCGAGCGGGCCGGATACCACCTGCAGTCGCTGGTGGTCTTGATCGATCTGAATATCGTCAGGAACTACTCATGGCGGGATTTGCCGGTGCGCGCCGCCATCGATTACCAGCCATGAACTTCTATGATTGAGTTGCCGTCTGTGCTGGTGGTCATCGCGCTGCGGGCGGAAGCCGCGGGCGTATTCGAAGCCGCGGCGATTCCGGTGCTCTATTGCGGCGTCGGCAAAATCAATGCAGCCATGGCGCTCACCCGGGAATTGACCCGATACGCGCTGCAGGATCAGGCGATGCCCTTGGTGCTGAACTTCGGTTCTGCGGGCAGCCGCTGCCATGACACGGGAACCTTGGTTGCCTGCCACGAGTTCGTACAGCGCGACATGGATGTCCGCGGCTTGGGGTTCGCGCTGGGCGTGACGCCCTTCGATGAGGCGCCGTCCAAGTTGAGTTTCGATCCCGTGTTCCAGCACTTACCCACTGCCGTCTGCGGCAGCGGCGATTCGTTCGCGCTGACCGGCTCCGAAATGGGCTGCACGGCAGTGGACATGGAAGCCTATGCGCTGGCGAAAGTATGCTGGCAGGAGCACGCGCCCTTCGCCTGCGCCAAGTATGTGACCGATGGCGCCGATCACGCGGCGGCGAGCGACTGGCAACGCAACGTGCACAAGGCCGCCGATGAATTTCTGCGCCTGTATCACAGCGTCGTGCGATAAACGGGTGCCGGCGAGCACTCGCGACCGTCGAATTGCGAATGCCGCGAAGGAGCCTGCGGGTTCGATGAGATTTACGTTGATATTTTGCCTTCTGGCATTGACGCTGCCCCTATCCGCCCGCGCGGCCGTGCAGGTGATCGCAGGCCCCACTCCGATCCCGGACGGTGAGGCCAAGGCGGCCGGCGATATCACGGTCGTCAACGAGAAACTGGCGTTTGCGCTGGCGGTGCAATCGCCGGTTCCGTACGGTGTGCCGCGCGGCGCGATCATCGACGTGGCGCCGGTGACGAACGGCACCATCGGGCGTGACCGCGTGGTGTTCGCCGATTTCATTCCCAATAACTGGTCCGCCTGGCCGAACACATACCGGCACGTGGACGTCCTCGAAGGCGGCCCCGCGAGGGCCGTGGTGCGGGCGGTGCGCGATTGGGGCAAGGTTTCGATTGCCACGGTCTATACGCTCGAGGCGAACTCGGATTCGATCAAGATCCGAACGACCATGACCAATGGCGGCGATGCCGCGCTCTCTGATCTGCTGTCGGGCATGACGCTTTGGCCGAAGGGAGGTTTCCTGTTCGGCGTTCCGGGCTTGGCGGGGGTCGAGCAGGGCAGCACCGACGGCGCGCTCGCCGATCGCGTGGTCGCCTACGATGAGAATTGGACGGTGGCGCTGCATGCCCCGTACGCCGACCATATCAGCAATGGATCGATGGACTTGTACCGATTGCATTCGTTGGCGCCCGGCGCAAGCGAAGTCTTTGACGCGGAGTTGCAGGTCGGATCGCGCGGAGACTTGAAACCGATCGTCGAAGCGGAAATCGCGCGCAAACACCTGGCCTCGGGACTGGTTCACGGGGTTGTGAACGGTCGCAATGGGAAACCGGTCGATCAGCCGGTGGTGGTGGCCCTGGAGCGGGGCAAGCCCTATGCCTGGGTTTTGGGGCGCCACGGCAAATATGAGTTGCGGCTCCCGGTAGGCGATTTCACCCTGTATGCCACTGCCAAGCACTACTCACAAAGCGACCGGGTCCCGGTGCAGGTGCGGGCGGGTGCGGACGAGATTCGCGATTTTCGCGATCTTCAAAGTCCGGGAAGCGTCCAATTCACCGTGATGGAGGCGCACAGTGGCCAACCGTTGGATGCCCGCATCAGCATCGCGGAGGGCCAGGAGCCGCTGGTGGAATTCCTGGGCAGGAGAACATTTTTCACGGAGCTCGACCGTCAGGGACGGCTCAATGTGCCGATTGCGCCCGGCCGATACCTTTTTTCCGTGTCCTCGGGCGGAGGGTTCCTGGCGTCGAGGCAGCAGGTCAGGCTTTCGATAGAGCCCGGCCGGGCAAGGACAGCGACCATTGCGGTGAATCGGCTGTTCGATCCACCCTCGCGGCATTGGTATTCGGCTGATTTGCATCATCACGCGGATCAGGCGGAAGCCGTGACGCCGCCTGCGGATTTGGCGCGCTCACAGCTGGCGGCGGGACTCGACCTGCTGTTCGTCAGCGATCACGATTCGACCGTGAATCATCGGGTGCTGCAACAGATCGCGGATCGCCGCGGGATGCCGTTCATTCCGGGAGTCGAGCTCTCCGCATCCTGGGGTCATTTCAACGCCTATCCGTTGATGCTCGGGCAGAAACTCGCGATCGATACGGGAACGGCGACCGTCGACGAGATATTCGAGGACGGCCGGCGCCTGGGCGCGATCGTGCTGCAAGTGAATCATCCCTTCATCCCGTACGGCTATTTCACCAGCGTGGCCGCCGGCACGGCACCGGGCGGTTTCAATCCGGCGTTCGACCTCGTGGAGGTCAACGCGGCGGCGCCCGACGACGACGGGAAGGTGCTGCAGGCGCTGTGGAATTTCTGGAACGCGGGGCATCGCTACTACCTGAGCGCGGGGACGGATACGCATGACGTTTGGAACCACGAGTCCGGCGCCGTTCGCGCATTCGCGCACATCGACGGCGCGGTCACGGCCACGTCGTTTGCCCAGGCGCTCCGGGCCGGCCACGGCTATGTGACGTCCGGGCCGCTGGTTTTCCCTTCGGTGATGTTCGGCGATGAGTTGAAGGTCAGGCCCGGCGCAGGTTTCGTGCTGGGCTTCGACTTGAAATCCGTGGCCGGCCTCAAACGGGCCGAGCTGATCAGCCGCGGAGCCGTACTGAAGGGCGAGACCTTTCCCGCCGCGCCAACGGAAGCGCACATCGATTTCCCGCTGGCAACCGACCATGCCACCTGGTATTCGCTGGTCGTCATGGATCGGGACGGACACAGGGCGTATACGGATCCGATCTGGGTCGATGCGGTCGATTACCCGGCGCCCGCGGCGCCTCAGCCTGCGGCACCTCAGCCTGCGGCGCCTTAGCGTGCGGCGTCTTGCCGCTGCCAGGTCTGCGTTCGCCCGAGCAGCGAAATACCGATGAAGCCCCGTACCACCAGCATCGTTCCGTTCTTCTCCAAATGAAACTTGCAGCGATACACCGAGCCGCTGTCGGGATCGAGAATATCGCCGCCGCCGTATTCGCCGTCCCGCGGACTCATGTCGCGGATGAGCACGAGTCCGATGACGGGCTGATTCCTGCGCTCGTCCTTGCACACCGAACACACACGGGACTCGGCGCCGGGGGTGAAACTCCGTTCGATGCGCCCGAAGTATTTCCCGTCCTGCAGGTAGATCCGCACCAGGGCGCGCGCCTTACCCGTTTTATCATCGACGGTCTTCCATAAACCAAGCGGCGATTGCATGTCTGCGGCCGGCGAGGGGATTGGGGATGCTCCCGCGAATCCCACCGAGGCCAGCACGGCGGCAAGCATGATGGTTTTCATGACTGAACTCCGGGTTCCGCGAGACGGGCCTTCTGCGCGAGGTTGTCGCTGCGCCAAAGATATAGCGCAAGCAGCGGGGCGGCACCAGTGCGCATGGCGTGAGGTTCGTCGCCGGCGTGATGAATCGGTGTTCCGGGCGTTCTTTCCCGCCACTCGGCGTCGCCTTGCTGCCAGGCCGCCGTGCCGCACAGCGGCAAGTAAATTTCCTCAGCCTCGTGATGGTGGCGCGGATAATGCGTCGCTGGCCCGAGTAGCAGGAATCCGCAGGCGATCCGATCGCTTACCAGTGGTCCGTGGTGGCCGAGAATCTCGGTCCATCCGTAGTTGTCGAGAAAATCCTCGCCCATTTCGTCAGCGGTGTACGACCGGCGCCAGCCCAGTGACGCTGCGCAATGGCATAGCGCAGCGATCACATCCGCGCCGAACGCCGTGGCCCCGGCGGCGATCTCCGGCAGCCACCGCAATACCGGTAGTCCGGACGCGATGACGGCGCGGCGATCGGCCGCGCGCGGCCAGTCGGCGAGAAAGGGGGCGAGCATGGGCTCCGGCAGCGAGCCGAGCAGCCGCCGGATCCCTGCGGCAAGGTCAACGCCGTTGGTCACGTAGGTCCTTTGTCATCGCCCCCTCGATTTGCGATCAATTATACTTGCGCGCCGGGAAGCCCGCGTTCGGAGAGTCCGTTTTGCCCAAGCGTTCGTCGACCCATGGGATTTCATTGGTTGAAGGGTCGATCCCGCGCGGCTTGCTGATCTTTTCGCTGCCCATTCTGTTCGGCAACGTGCTGCAATCGATCAACGGGTCGGTAAACGCCATTTGGGTGGGCAAATTTTTGGGCGAGGCGGCTCTTGCCGCGGTGGGAAACTCGAATGTCATCATGTTCCTGTTGTTCGGCGTCATGTTCGGCTTTTCGATGGCGTCGACGATCATGGTCGCCCAATGCGTGGGCGCCAAGAATGTTGCCGAGGCGAAGCGTGTCGTCGGCACCGGTGCGGTGTTTTTCCTGGGTCTGTCGCTCGGCATGAGTTGGATCGGATTTGCTCTGGCGCAGCTGTTGCTGTCCTGGATGCGTACGCCGCCGGATGCCCTGCCCCTCGCGCTCTCCTACATGCGCATCATCTTTCTGGCGCTGCCCTTCATGGGCGGGCTGTTTTTCCTGATGGCGGTGCTTCGCGGAGCCGGCGATTCGAAAACCCCGTTCATTTATCTATCCCTGGCCGTCGCCTTCGATATCCTGCTCAATCCGCTGTTGATCTTCGGCTGGGGTCCGATCCCGCATTTTGGGATCGCCGGGTCGGCGAGCGCGACTTTGATCGCGCAGGCGCTGAGTTTTTTCGCCTTGGTGGTCCATCTCTACAGAACCAAGCACTTTCTCTGCATCCGCAGCCATGAATTGAATCTGTTCAAAATCGACTGGTCCTTGGTGCGCCTGCTGGTGACGAAGGGCATTCCGATGGGATTGCAGATGTTCGTGGTGTCCTCGAGCATGGTCGCGCTGATCTCCCTGGTGAACCGCTTCGGCTCCGAGGAAACGGCGGCATTCAACGCCGCGATGCAGCTGTGGAATTATGTGCAAATGCCCGCGCTGGCGATCGGCGCGGCGGCTTCCGCGATGGCGGCGCAAAACGTCGGCGCCGGGAAATGGGATCGGGTGGGCAAGGTGGCCATGACGGGAGTGCTGTTCAATTTCCTGATCGGCGGCTCCTTGATCGCCATCGTGTACTTGCTCAATAAACATGCGTTGGGCCTGTTTCTACCCGCCAACAGCCACGCGTTGAACATATCTGCACACCTCAACGCCATCATCGTCTGGTCATTTGCGCTATTCGGCACATCCATCGTGCTGTACGGGGTGGTGCGCGCGACCGGCGCCGTGATGCCGCCGCTCATCATGCTGGTCATCTCCCTATGGCTGTTCCGCGTGCCCTTCGCCTATACGATGCTGGACCGCTGGCAAGCCGATGCGATCTGGTGGAGTTTCCCGCTGTCCTCGATGATTTCCATGCTGCTGGCGATCGCCTATTACCGCTTCGGCGGCTGGCGCAGAGCCAGCATGGGCTTGGCGGCCCGGCAAACAGCCCCGCAAACCGGCGTTTGAGATCGTGCGGGCCCCTAATCGCGACTGTGAACGACCGCTTGCCGTGCGCTGCGGCGCTTTCGGCGACATGGTGCTGCTGACCGCGTTGATCCGTGTGTTGCATGTGCGTTTCGGTCGTCCCGTCGATATCGTGACTTCGGGACCCTGGAGTGAGCCGTTGCTGCGCGGACAACCCGGAGTCGGCGAAATTTGGAGCGTGCGCAGCCGCAAGACGCCTTACTGGCTCAGTCCGGATCAACGGCGTGTCGTGCGCCGCCTGCGTGCGCGCGGCGCGGGTCCAACCTGGTTCTGCGACGCCGACGGCGCGGCGCGGCCCCTGCTCAGGCGAGCCGGCATCCCGGAGGAATTCATCGTCGATGTGAAGGATCATCCGCTGCTGGCCGGCGAGCATGCCACCGAACAATGGCGGCGCCTGGCGCAAATCATGCCGGACGCGATCGCGCCACGCCTGGGTGTCGCACCGCCTGCCGGCATCACGCCATACCCCGGCATCACGCCATATCCCGGCGTCGCGCGGTGCCCGGGCGACGCATCTGCTGCTGCCGGAGTCGCGGGGGTGGTTCCCGGATGCTTTCTTGAAGTCAGCGCGGGGCAACGCGCCGATCTCGACGCCTGGCTCGAGTCGCGGGGGCTCGCCGCGGCGCCGTTGATCCTGATCCAGGTCGGCAACAAGCGCACGATGCGGCGCGGCCTGCGCCGCCTGGCGCACAACAGCAAGTACTGGCCGAACGAACGCTGGGCGGCGGTCCTGCGGAATCTGCGAGAGCAATGCCCGCGGCATGCCATCGTCCTGTTGGGCACGGGGCCTGAGTTCGCGCTGAACCAGGAAGTTGCGGCGCTCGCGAATATCGCGCGGCTGTACAACGCCGCCGACGATCTGCCCATCCCGCGGTTGGTGGCGCTGTTGGCGCGCGCAGCCGGGTTGGTTACGGTGGACTCGGGCCCGGCACATGCGGCTGCAGCAGTGGGCTGTCCTCAGGTGGTGCTCTTCGGCAGGGCTTTGCCGTCGTTGTATCGACCGTGGGGTACGGCGGGCGCGGGATCCAAGGTGTTGTGTGGTCGGATCGGCGGCGTGCCCGATATGCTGGGCATCGAGGCCCAGAGCGTCATCGACGCATGGGCCGGCTTGAAGCTGCGCGACGGTTAGCCGCGAGGGTTAGCGCGCGAGGGTTAGCGCGCGAGCGCGCGCATCATGTCCTGCGTCACCAGCACCACGCCGCGTTTGGTGACGAAGAAGCGCTGCGCGTCGAGCACCGGGTCTTGACCGATCTGCGTGTCGTCCGGAATCACGCAGTTCTCGTCGAGAATGCAACGGGTGATTCTACAGCGCCGGCCGATGGTCACGCCCGGCAACAAAACCGAACTCTCGATGGTGCTGCCGTCTTCGATACGCACGTCATGCGACAGCAGCGACTGGGTCACGTAGGCGCCGGAGATGATGCAGCCGCCGGCGACCATGGAGTTGACCGCCATGCCGCGCCGGCCCTCCTCGTCGAGAACGAATTTGGCCGGGGGCTGCTGCGCCTGATAGGTCCAAATGGGCCATTGATGATCGTAGATGTTGAGCTCGGGGTCGAGCGCCACCAGTTCCATATTCGCTTCGTACAACGCATCGACGTTGCCCACGTCGCGCCAGTAGTTCTGCGCGCGCGTCTCGACATCGTGGAAAGGGTAGGCGAATACCTTCAGGCGCTCGATGGCTCGAGGAATGATGTTCTTGCCGAAATCGTGATTGCTGGATTCGTTGGCCGCATCGTCGACCAACAGGCTTTCCAGACGGTCCATGGCGATCACGTAAATGCCCATGGAGGCGCGCGCCAGATCTGCGCGGCCGTGGATGGGATCAGGATTTTGCGGCTTCTCGGCGAACTTGACGACGCGATTGGCCTCGTCGGTGGTCAAGATGCCGAATTCGTGGGCGCGTTCGATCGGGACGTCAACGACACCGACGGTGATGTCGGACTCGCATTGTTCGTGATAGGCGATCATGGGGCCGTAGTCCATCTTGTAAATATGATCGCCGGCCAAAATCAGCACATGTGTCGGGTGGTGGGAGCGGATGAATTCCAGATTCTGGTACACCGAGTCGGCGGTGCCGCGATACCAATGCGCGCCGATTTGCTGTTGCGCCGGGATCAACTCGACGAATTCGCCGAGTTCTCCGCGCAAATAACTCCAGCCGCGCTGAATGTGCTGGATCAAGGACTGCGCCTTGTACTGGGTCAACACGGCGATCTGCCGGATGCCGGAGTTGACGCAATTCGACAAGACGAAATCGATGATGCGGAACTTGCCGCCGAAGGGAGTCGCCGGTTTGCAGCGGTTCTGGGTGAGGGCCTTGAGGCGTTCGCCGCGGCCGCCCGCCATGATCACCGCCAACGTGCCGCTGGTCAGGCGGCTGACGTAGCGTCTGGTGTTGTTACGAGCGGCGTGTCGCATACCTATCCAGCCTGCCACACTCGGCAATGGCCTGCACCAGGTTTATCGCGAAGCCGCGGATGCCTTTGCTAAACTGACGACCATGCCCGCACTGAAGCTGTGTATCTTGAGCTCGGAGATCACGCCGTACGCGAAGACCGGCGGACTGGCGGATGTTGCAGGCGCTTTGGCGCAGAATTTGCGATTGTCGGGTCACCAAGTTCGCGCCTTCATGCCGCTGTACGCGGCGGTGCGGCGGTCGCATCCCGAATTGCAGCCGGTGCCGCGAGTGCAGCGGATTCCGTTGACCATCGGCGACACGGAGTACTCGTTCTCGCTGCAAACGGCAAGTTTCCCCGGCACCGGCGTTGCG
>Ga0070696_100001196_pt1 | contig 16850 bp, 16 predicted proteins | sample KBSK1253metaG_FD_65474 | JGI IMG/M metagenome (GOLD analysis project Ga0070696, IMG submission 65474) | Corn, switchgrass and miscanthus rhizosphere microbial communities from Kellogg Biological Station, Michigan, USA - KBS K1-25-3 metaG | ecosystem: Host-associated > Plants > Roots >... | reverse complement strand
CGGACGTAGTCGAGGTTGTCGACCGTGAACACCCCGGACAGCAACGGTGCGAGCCAGCGGATCCAGCGCGGCATCGCGGGGTCCGAGAGGGCAGGCTTCGCGATGAGGAACGCGACCCACTCCGGATCGATGGTCTCGTCGTCGGCGAAGGCGTCGCGCTCGGCGACCGCCCCCGGCGCGCGACGCAGGCGGCGCAGCAGGGGACCGAGCTCCTCGATGATGATCCTCGCGCTCAGGTCCTCGTGGGTCAGCGGCTTGCGATCGGTCCGCCGCGGATCCGCCGGCGCATCGAACGCCGCGAGCACGTGGTCGTCGAAGAAATGGGCGAACGGCCCGTGGCCGACGTCGTGGAGCAGGCCGGCCATCCGGAGGGTCTCCGTGACCAGGCCCTCGGACGGGATCGCGGCGCCGTCCGGCGTCGACGCGAGGGCCGCTCGCAGGCTCGGATAGAGGGAGCGTGCCCAAAGCCCCGCCTCGTGCATGACGCCGAGGCCGTGCGTGAAGCGCGAGTGCTCCGCGGTCGGGAAGACCCATCGAGCGCTCTGCAGCTGGCTGATGCGACGCAGCCGCTGGAGCCAGGCGCTGTCGAGGAGGTCCTCTTCGGCGACCTCCTCGGCCGGCAGCCCGGCCGCGGCCGATTCGGCCGGACCGAGCCGCTTTGTCAGTTCGATGTACCCGTGGACCGGGTCGCTGATGAGGTTGACGGCGGCGAATGGATGCCGCCGGACGTGGTCGGTCAGGGCACCCAGATGCGTGACTCGGCCGTCCACCCGCCCACATTGCCACGCCGGTCCGTCGCCCGCACGCGGATCGCGTACGACCGTCCGTGCGGCCGGTCGCGCAGCGTGAGGGTGGTGGCCCAGGTGTCGTTGCGGATCGTCCGCCAGTCCCCGTTGCCGACGCGGTACTGGACGTCGAAGTCCCGGAGTCCGGCGGTGTGCGTCTGGAGCCGCGGGTCGTAGCCGCTCCACGTCCAGCTGACGTCGTCACCCGACCGCTTCGCTCCGGTGACACGGGCGACCGCGCGGGTGTGATCGACCGACTCGGTCATCACGGCCGACGCGAAGGTGCGGTTGTTGTCGGAGCGGTGGGCGAGTCCCAGGCCGATGTAGTTGAAGGTCGAGCTCATCAACAGGGCGCGATGTGGTGCGCTGGCCATCCAGGCGCGGTAGATGGACCTCGCGGCGTCGACCGTCCAGCCCGACGTCGACCAGCCGATGGTCTCGCCGTAGCCGAACCACTGCACGGTCCGGCTCTGGAGTTGGCTGGCAAGGTTGCCGCCGATCGTGTGCGACATGGTGTTGGCACTGGCCATGCGCGAGGCCCGGACACCGGCGAGATAGGCCAGGTCGGCGTCGCCGCGGAGGGAGGCAAGTCCGGCCGCGGCGCGGTCCGTATTGACCCATCCGATGATCATCGCCTCGGCGGTGGAGGCGGAGGTCGCGGCACTGACCGGTGCTGCGAAAGCGGTCACGGCGAGGGCCGTGATGAGGGTCGCGCCCAACGCGTGGGGCAGCAACCGACGACGGAAACGGGGGCTCAAGGGCACATCCTCCGAGCGTGTGGGGGGCACGTCGTAGGGGACCTACCCTAACCCGACCTGTCCGCACCTGTCCACCCCGGCGTCCCGTCCCGTGGGTCGCGTCAGGCCTCGTAGCGTGCCAGGGCCCGGGTCATCGTCGCCGCCACGTCGGCCCGCAGCGCGGGTGGTTCGAGCACCTCTACGTCGTCGCCCCAGGACAGGATCCAGAGGCGGATCTCGATGGTCCCGGCGACCGTCGCGCGCCATATCAGTGAGCCGTCGGGCTCGCGCTGGACGCGCTGGCTGGCATGCCAGGTCGCCTCCCCGACGCGGGTCGCCACGGCCGGACTGAAGCGCAGGACGATGGCCGTCGGTGGCTGGTCCGCGATGATGTCCCAGGCCCGTCGAAGGGTCGCCTCGACGCCGTCGCCCTCGGGCAGCTCGAAGGTCCGGGGCGTCAGGGCCACGTCGCGGATCCGCTCGATCTTGAACGTCCGCAACGCGTCGCGGGTCTCGTCCCAGCCGATCAGATACAGGGCGTGGGTCTGCAGCGACGGCTCGATGAGATAGGGCCGCACGACCGCTTGCCGGGCGGCCGCATCGGGCCCGTAGGCGGCCGGCTCGTACTCGAGGGTCACGACCCGGCGCTCGGCCCAGGCCCGGGTGAGTCGATGGACGTGCTCGCTGAACGCCTCGTCGCGTGGATGCTGGGCGAGGACGTCGAGGGTGCGCTCGACGTGCTCGGCGAGCGGCCGCGGGAGCACCGCCTCGAGCTTCTCGAAGGCGGCGGCGAGATCCGGGTCGTACTTGTCCGCGTAGCGGACCATCAGCCGCGCGGACAGGACGACGGCCATCGCCTCGTCCAGGGTCAGCTTGAGGGGCGGCAGGAACTCCTCGCCGACCACGCCCCACAACCCGGCGTCCGACCAGACCGCGACGCCGACCTCCTGCTCGAGCGCGCGGAGGTCGCGGTAGACCGTCCGGGTGGCGACGCCGACGCGGCGGGCGATCTCCGGGGGCCGGATCCCCTCGGGGTGGCCACGCAGCACCGTCACGACACGGAGCATCCTGGCGAGTCGATCGCGCTTGCCGAAGCGCTCGGGTTCGTCCTCGAAGGTCATGGACCCGGAGGATAGATGGCCAGGTCGGCGCCGCGTTCCGTGGCCGTCAGCAGGACCTCGATCGTCGCCTGCAAGGCGCCGGGCTCGATCTCGCCGGCCTCCCCGCTGACCGATCCCGCGACCTGTCCGAGCTGCCCGTCGACGAAGACCCAGTAGTCGAGCTGGCCACGCCAGCGACCGAGGTCCGCACCGCCGACCAGCCAGCCGATCTGCGGGAAGGCGTCGCGGAACGTCTGGCCCTCGACGGCCACGCGACAGCGTCGGGCGCGCGCGCCCTCGATGACCTCGATGCCGCGGTCCTCGGCGGTCGAGCGCGACTGGCCGGCGAGGGCGGTGCGCACGGCCTGCAGGTCAAGGGTCTGCTCCCGGACGGTCTGGGCGTCTGCGGTCGACCAGCCGCCGCCCGGGGTCCGGACCCAGGCCCGCCCGCCGAAGCTCGCGGCACCGTACTGGCCGAGCTCGCGGTCCGTGGCGACGTACGCGAGCCAGCGGAAGTTGGTCCCCACTCGCTGGCCGGACAGGTCGACGGAGCCGACCGACCGGCCATCGACGGTGCCTCGGAAGTGCGCGATGAGCCGCGCGGTCCGGCCGGTCTCGAGTCGGTCGCCGCAAGCAGGCAGCTCCGCCTCGGCGTCCGTCGGCCCGAAGCGCGAGACGGCCGGCGGTGTCGTGCGGCCGCGCAGCGCGATCTCGTTGGCGATGGCCGCGCCGGCGAACGAGGTCCCGGCCACGGCCGTGAAACAGACCGCGACGAGGGTCCCGACCACGAGCCGCCGTGGCCGCAAGGCCGTCCCGGCATCCAGCCGCCGAGCCAGGCCGAACCCGGCGAACAGGCTCGTCCCGGCCAGGGCGAGCAGCCACGGATAGGCGGCCTCCAGGGAGGGCATCAGGGTCTGCGAGCCAAGCGCCTGCAGCTGGTTGAGCACGCCACCGATCGACGGCAGCAGCAGGAGGAGCGAGCCGACGCCCAGGGCCACGACCATCGGGTACGTGTCACGGCCGCGCGCGACCGGCGGCCACACGAATCCGCTGACGGCGATCGTCAGGGGCACCAGCATCGTGATGCCGACGGCCACATCGAGCGGCCCGCCGGGGCGGTACGCCAGCAGGACCAGGACGGCGGCCAGGCCCCACGCCGCGACGAGGGCGCCGGCCAGCAAGCGGAGCTCGAAGCGACGGGCACGCACGTCCGCGAGTCTACGTCGCGCACCACCGCGCACCACCGCAAGTACCTCCTGCCATAGGACCGATGGGTCATCGCGACCCGTGCCACAACGGAATGAACTGCCCCTACCGAACCGGACCGACCGGGGCGGACCGTCACAAGTTCGAGGGGCACGTGCGACATGGCCGGGCCGGCACCGCGAGGTTCACGGGGACGCGGGCGATCACCTCGCCACGCTTCGTCGCGGCCGCTGCCCGCGGGGGCATCCACGGTCGCTCCTGGCTCCGTGGGCATGGCCCCCTCGTCCTCGGCGTCGATCGCGAATCTGACGCGGACCCCGGCGGATCACCTGCTGACACGCTCCACCTACCGCCTGTTGCAGATGAAGGGGCTCGCGCCTGACGAGGCGGCCAACCTGACCGCTTTCCTGTGCGGGATCCCGGTCGCCGACGTGCACTGGTCGCTCCGCCAGGTCAACCAATTGCTGTTCCTCCGAGAGCTGGCCCGCACGGGCCGGTTCGGACCGACGGACGGGGAGGCACCCCGCCCGAACTGACCTTCGCATCCACCAGGCCGGTCCGGCGGACCCTCCTCCCCGCCGCACCGGTCATCCCTCCCGAAGCGGCGCCGAGCCTCCTCCCGGCGCCGCTTCGGCTTGTCGGCGGTTGGGTACCATCCGCGGATGCGTCCCGTCATCACCTTCCTGACCGACTTCGGCCCCGCGGCCCCGGCCGTCTGCCGCGGCGTGATGTTCCGCATCTGTCCCGACGCGAACATCATCGATATCAACCACCAGGTCCCGCGCTACTCGATCCGCGACGGCGCCGCGTCGCTGGTCTTCGCCCTGCCGCACATGCCGGTCGGCATCCACGTTGCCGTCGTCGATCCGGGCGTCGGCACCGAGCGGCTGCCGGTCGCGCTACGGACCGCCCGGGGCGACGTGGTCATCGGCCCGGACAACGGCCTCCTCATCGAGGCGGCCGAACGGCTCGGGGGCATCGAGGAAGCGCGAGCCCTCGAGAACCGCGACCTGATGCTCCCCGTGATCTCGCAGAGCTTCCACGGACGCGACATCTTCGCGCCGATGGCCGGCCACCTGGCCGCGGGCGTCCCGTTCTCGGAGGTCGGCCCGACGGTCGCCATCGACAAGCTCGTCCGGCTGCCGGTCATCCGTCCGACCATCGCGGAGGGCATGCTGACCTCGAGCATCGTCAACGTCCTGATCTACGGCAACGTGACCTTCGCGGGGACGCCCGCCGACCTCGAGGCGGCGATCGGGCCGCTGCAGCCGGGGCGTGCGCTCGTCCTCGAGTTCCCGGCCCAGGACGGCGCCCCGCCCGTCGAGGAGCGGACGGTCTGGGAGCGCACCTTCGGCCGTGTGCCGCTCGGCTCGTCGCTGCTGATGTCGGACTCCGAGGGCCACCTGTCGCTCGCCGACAACCAGGGTGATGCCGCCCGGCGACTCGGACTGACGCTGGACCGACCGGTCCGCATCCGGCCCGCCTGACCGGTGGCCGGGCCTCTCGAACCACCCGTTCGCCACGGGCCAGCCTGACGGATGGTCGTCGCCGATCTCGCTCCGGGATCCGATCCCGACGTGCTCGCCCCTCTCGTCGAGGTCGAGAGCCTGACGTTCCGCTACCGGCGATCGACCGAGCCGGCCATCCGCGACGTGTCCCTGGCCGTGGGGCCGGGCGAGGTCGTGCTCGTGGCAGGACCGTCCGGTTGCGGCAAGAGCACGCTCATCCGCGCCATCAACGGGCTGATCCCGCATGCCTATTCGGGTGACCTCGCGGGCACCGTCCGGGTCGCCGGCGGCCTCACGACCGAGCTGAAGCTGCGCGACATCGCGCGCACGGTCGGGACCGTGCTCCAGGACCCGGCCAAGCAGATCGTCGGCGCGACCGTGGAGTCGGAGTTGGCGTTCGGCCCGGAGAACCAGGGCGTGGCCCGCGCCGAGATGATCGAACGGATCCGCGACGTGGCAGCCCAGGCCGGCATCGTGCCGCTCCTCGGGCGTGAGACCGCCGCCCTGTCGGGCGGTGAGCGGCAGCTCCTCGCCATCGCCGCGATCCTGATGATGCGGCCCAGCCTGTACGTCGTCGACGAGCCGCTTGCGAACCTCGATCCGGCCACCGCCGAGCGGCTCCTCACGCTGCTGCGCGAACTCGCCGACGAAGGCGCCGGCATCGTCATCGTCGAGCACCGTGTCGAGGAGGCGCTCGCGCTCCGGCCCGACCGCGTGCTGTACCTCGAAGAAGGGCGGACGCGGTATCTCGGCAGCGTCGAGGGGTTCCTCGACATCGCAGACCCATCGGCCGTGAAGCTGCCCTTCGACGTCGTGCTCCGCCGGGTCAGGGCCGAGACCGCAGACCGGGGGAGTGCGGCCTCGGCGGCCCTTGCCGACGCGCCGGCCCGTGCCGGGGACGCGGCGGCGCCTGCCGCCGACCATCCCGAACCCAGCCAGCCCACTGCCCGCCTCGAATTCCGCGACGTCACCGCGGCCATCGGCGAGACGGCGATCCTGCACGGCGTCGACGCCAGGCTCGGCAGCGACGAAGTCGTGGCGGTCCTCGGTCCCAACGGATCGGGCAAGACCACGCTCTTCCGCACCGCGATGCGGCTGCTCGACATCACGGGCGGGGCGATCATGGTCGATGGCGTCTCCCATGCCGATCGACGCACGGCGGAGCTCGCGACCGAATTCGGCTACGTCTTCCAGAGCCCGAGCCAGATGCTGTTCGCGCGCACGGTCGAGGACGAGCTCCTGTTCGGCCCCCGGAACATGGGGCGCGACCCCGCGACGTTCGACGACCTGGTGGGCGACAGCCTGCGGCGAACGGCGCTCGACGGCGTCGAAGACATCCTGGCGCGCCCCCCACTGGCGCTCTCGTTCGGGCAGCAGAAACGGCTCGCGCTGGCCATCGCGCTGGCCCTCCGGCCGGGCACCCTCATCCTCGACGAGCCGTCCGCGGGGCAGGATCACCGCACGGCCGCCGAGTTCATGCACGGGGTCGTGGCGATCCCGGGGCTGCGCAGCCTCTACCTCGTCACGCACGACGTGGACCTTGCATTGACGCACGCAGACCGTATCCTGCTGTTTCGAGAGGGCCGGGTAGTGGCCGACGGCCCCCCCATGGAGGTGATCGCGGACACCGTGCGCTGGAAGGCGTGCAATCTGCGGTTCACGTCCTTGATGGAGGCCAACATGCGATGGGGGCCGGCAGAGGGGAGATTCCTCGATGCCGACACCTTGGCGCGCCGGATCGTCGCCGACGGTCCGACATCGCGACCAGGGCCTGGAAGGGAGGCCGAGGGAGTGAACTGTTGACCGAACACTGAGCCCAGCGAAACCGTCTTGTCAGTGTTCTGGAGGGAATTTCAGATCATGTCCACCTTGACCATGGATCGGCGCAACAACCTCTGGGAGGTCACGTCGCGGACCATCGTCTACGCCGCCATCGGGGCGGCCCTCTACGGGATCCTGCTCGTCGCCCAGGTACCGATCCCCGGTAGCACCGTCTCGGTGCGACCGGCCTTCGCGCTCGTTCCGTTCTTCGGCTATGCCTTCGGCCCGATCGTCGGGTTCTTCACCGGGCTCGTCGGGAACGGCATCGGCGACCAGATCTCCGGCTGGGGCGCGCTCACGTCCTGGAACTGGAGCATCGCCAATGGCCTCGTCGGCCTGATCGCCGGCCTCGCGCCGATGTATCTCGCCCGCTGGGTCAACGGCAATCTGCGCGACCGAGCCATCGGTGGTGCGGTCGCCGGCGCGATCGCCGTCGTGATCGGGTTCCTGTTCGTGTTCACCGATGCCATCCTGCAGAACATGGACATCGGGACCATCCTCTCGACCCTGTACATCCCGGTCATCGTGGGTGACCTGATCGGCACGATCATCCTCGTCCCGATCCTGGTCTATGCCTGGGAGCCGGTGAAGGCGCAACTCGGCCGATAGGCCAGGGGTACGGGGCAGCCCATGAACATCGCCCCACGCTATCTGGGCCGGGGATCGTGGCTGGCACGCCGCGATCCCCGTGTCCTGATCCTCGCCATCGTCCTGTTCATCTTCACCGTCCTGCAGGTCTGGGACGGGCGAGTGATCTTCGGACTCCTCCTCCTCTCGGTTGCCTACTACCGGCTGGCCGGCATCCCGTGGAGGCAGATCCGCCGCAACTGGACGGTCGTCTTCGTGTTCATCGGCCTCCTCGTGACCGTGAACATGATCATCGGCGGGGGCGACGCGCCGGGCATCCCGCTCGAGCAGGCCCACGTCCTCTTCCGCATCCCGCTGCTGGGGGCACCGATCTCGGCCGAGTCCCTGAGCCTGGCGGTCACCCAGTTGATGCGCTACCTGGCGATGGCCACGATCGGCTTCCCGCTGGCGTTCGCCGTGGCCCCGGCCGACTTCGGGATCGCCTTCCACCGCCTCGGCGTGCCGGAGAAGTTCGCCTTCGGGATCGACCTGACGTTCCGGTTCCTGCCGTCGCTCGCCAACGACCTGCAGACCACCGCCGACGCCCAACGGATCCGCGGGTTCGACTGGTCGGCGGGCAAGGCGGGGTTCCTGTCCCGGGCCCGGAGGTCGGTCCCGGTCGTGGTCCCGACGGTCGTCAACGCGATCGCCGGCGCGGAGGACACCATCGACGCGATGGATCTGCGCGGCTTCGGGACCGGCCGGCGGACCTGGCTGCGACACCTCGCGTACGACCGGACGGACCTCGCGGTGATCGGCTTCTTCGTGGTGTTGCTGATCGTGGCCACGATCGGCGGATTCAGCGGCGCCTGGTCGCGGGTCTGGACACCGCAGTTCCTCATCGATCTCGCTCCGGGCTGACCCTCCTAGGGGAACGTCTGGTCCTCGTCGATCTCGATGTCAGGCACGAGCAACAGGACCCAGCCGATCTTGATCCGGTCGGGCGCGTAGGCCGCTGAATCGGGGTCGAGCGACGGGTACTGCGACCGGTTCCAGAAAGCGATGCTGCGGGCGGTCGTGCCGTGTCCGCGCGCGATGGAGTCCAGCGTGTCGCCCGACTTGACGACGTAGCTCAGGAAGGTCGGCAACGGGGTCGGCGTCGGGCGAACGAACGAGGGCGGTGCCTGGGGACCGGACGGGGCGGCGGTCGGTGTCGGGGTCGCGACGGCGACGGTCGTCGGATCGAGGCTCGCGGTCGGATCATCGGCGGCCCCACCGGTCCGTGGTGGGATGCACGCCAACACCAGCAACAGCGTGATCCCGAGGGCGACGGTCGAAGCGGCCTGGTGACGGAGCTCACCGCTCATCTCGGGTCCATCGTCCCGCAGGTCGCCTCAGCTCGCCGGGGCGATCTCGGAGTCGACCGGTGTCGGCGGCTGGAGCCGGAACTCCTCGGCGAGGTCCAGGCCATCCGCGGCGGTCGCGAGCCGGTCGCGGCCGTTGCGCTTCGCCACGAAGCAGGCACGGTCGGCGCCGAGCAGCACCTCGGCCGAGGTGGTCCCGTCGGCGGGATAGGTCGCAACCCCGATCGACGCGGTCACCGGGCCGCCGAGGCCCTTGACGGCGGCCTGCACTCGCTCCGCGACCTGCCACGCCCCGGCCGGATCGGAACCCGGCAACAGGAAGGCGAACTCGTCGCCGCCATAGCGGAACAGCAGGTCGCTCTCACGCCCGGCCCGCACGAGCGCCGCCGCGATCCGTCGCAGCGCCTCGTCACCGGCCTGGTGGCCGCTCGTGTTGTTGATCTCGCGGAAGTCGTCGAGGTCCAGCATGATCAGGCCGAACGGGGTCTCGTCGCGGACGAAGCGCTCGAGGTAGTCCTCGAACGTCCCGTGGTTCAGCAGGCCGGTGAGGTCGTCGGTCTGGGCGCGGATCTCGACCGCCCGGAAGACCTCGGCGTTCTGGAGCGCGATCGAGACCTGCGCCGCGAACAGCTTCACGAGCTCGAACTCCTCCGTTGTGAACGTGTTGTCGGCGCCGAGTCGCTCGATGGTCATCACCCCGATGGCACCCGACCGTCCACGCAGGGGCACGACGATGAGGCTGCCGGCGGGCGGCTCCGAGTCACGGAACTGGTTGACCCTGGTGTCCTTCGTCTCGTCCTCGATGTAGACCGGTTCGTTGTGCTCGACGACCCAGGTCGCGACGCCCGTCTCGCCGGGAGCCCACGACTCCAGGTAGTACGCGGCGTGGATGCCGCGTGCCGTCAGCGGGGTCAGGAGCCCGGTCGACGGGTCGACCACCTCGATGGCGACGTTGTCGCACGAGATCAGCGTGCCCAGGCGGTCGGTGATGCCTTCGAGCACGGCTCGCGCATCGAGGGTGGTCAGGATGGACTCCGTGATCTGGAGGAGGGCTCGCTGGCTGAGGAGCTGGCGCTCGAGCGTCATCGATTGCTCGCGCAGCCGCTGGGTCGTATCGGCGTTGACCATCGCCTGCGCCGCAAAGCTCGCGTAGATGACCAGCAGGCGCAGGTCGTCGTCGCTGAACTGATGCAAGCCGAGTTTCGACAGCACCAGCACGCCGAGCACCTGGTCCTCGAACAGCATCGGCGCAAGGAGCATCGATTCCTCGAGGTCGTCCTCGGTACCGGGGATGGTGTTGGCGCGAGAGTCGGCCGCGGCGTCGGGGAGGTACTGGGCGACCCGGTGCTCGGCCACCCAGCCGGTGATCCCCTGGCCGACGGCGACCCGCAGCTGGTCCGGCGTCTCGTCGACGTACTCACCGACCTGGCCCTGCATGGCGACAGGAACGAGGTCCGGGCCGTTGACCCGGTAGACGCGCACATTGTGGAAGTCGATGAGCTGGCGGAGCTCGGTCGCGATGGCGATGCCGATCTCATGCACGCTCGTGAGATGGCTCAGCCGCGTCCCGAGCTGCTGGATCGACTGGAGCTGGGCCGTCCAGGTCGCCATCTGCTGGAAGTTCTGGGCCGTCCGGATGGCCACGCTGCCCTGCGTCGCCAGCGACGCGATGGTCTCGAGCTCGTCCGGCGTCCAATGGTGCGGCGTGTCGTGGTAGACATTCAGCAGGCCGAGCAGTTCCGTGCCCTCCATGAGCGGCGCCGTGCACAGCGTGTCGTAGCCCTCCTGCACGATGGCGGCGCGGAAGTCCGCCCCGCGCGGGTCGTCGCGATACGCGACCGCGAACATCGGCCGGCGCGCCGCGATCGCGGCGGCGGGCAGGGAGCGCGGCTGGACCGAGCGCATCGCGTTGAGGTAGGTGGTCGAGAGATTGCGGCTCACTTCGGCGACGTCCGTGCCATCGGGCCGACGCAGGAACACCGCCGCGCGGTCGCCTTCGAAGAGGACCATCGCGTGGTCGACGAGCCCGGACAGGATCCGGTCCAGATCGAGCCGGCTGCCGATGTCGCCGGCCACACGCCGAAGCGCCTCGGCGCGGTGCAGGAGATGCGCGACCTCGTCCTCGCGGCGCGCGACCCCGACGATCGTCCCCAACGCATCGGCGACGACCGCGGCCATGTCGAGGTCGGTCGATCCGAGGCTGTCGACTCCCTCGGCGACCATGAGCAACACGCCCCACGGCCCATCCGCCCCCGGGATGGCGACGGCCAGTTCGGTGAACCGGCCCGGCAAAACGGTCGACGTGACCCGCTCGGCTGGCTCGGCGATCAGCGCGATCGAGGCGGCCGACAGCTGGCCATCTGTGGGCGGGGGCGTCGTCCGCGCGGAGTCGAGCGCCCGGCCCACGATTCCGAACCCTCGCGGCAGGGCGAGCAGCCGGGGTGTGGCGATCCCGTCCGGAACGGCCGTCGCCCGTGGCGTCAGGTGATCGCCGCGTAGTTCCCAGATCGCGACGAGCGCTCGCTCGGTCGAGGCGCGGATCTCCTGCGCGAGGAGCAACAACTCGTCATCGAGGTCGCCGCCGGCGACGGTGAGGCGCGCGAGCTGGGCCAGCAATGCGAGGTCGCGGCGGTGTCGCTCGGCCCCGAGTGGATCGGCGATCTCGACCGCCCTCGGAAAGGCCGGCTGCCCCCCTCGACCGGGAACACGGCCGCCCCCCGACCCGATCTGGCCCTGGTCGCGATGATGGCGACCGCCGCCGGTGCCGTCGCGGCCCTCGGGCGGGACGTTGGTGGCGACGTGCTCCGCCGCAGCAAGGAAGCGCTGGAGGTCGCCGAGCCGATAGCGCCGGTCGCCGCGCGGGTTGATGCGGTAATAGCGCAGCCGGCCGGCGTCGCTCCAGGTCCGGACCGTGTTCGGATGCACGCCAAGGAGCCGCGCGGCCTTCGTCACCGACAGCGTCGCGTCGGCGGGTCGGAGGGGGAGCGGCGTCGTCATCGCGATGGAAGAACTGTGAAGTTCACGAGAGGGAGCCTACCAAGCTCACAGTTCTTGCCAATAGTCCGAAGGTCCCACGAGCCCGGTCTCGTGCCTCGTGGCCCCGAATCGTGCCTGGTATGTGCGACTAGGGCCGGCGGCCGCCCGTGAGTCGCACGTAGCCGAGGGTCGCCACCGCCGCGACCAGCCCGATCCCGACGACCAGCGCCACCGCCGCCAGCGGGTCGCCCACGAGCCCCGGGCCCTGACCGGCCGAGCGGGGGTCGCCGGCGGCGACGGATGGGACCGGGGACGCTGCGAGCGCCGTGGCCGTGACGGCGCCCAGGAACGCCCAGGCGATGCCGATGGTCAACGCCACGAAACCGAGCGCGAACGCGACCGCCGCGAACAGCGGCCGCCGCGGGCCGTCAGCCGCGAGGATCCGCATCGCCTCCGGGGTCTCGAGCGTGGTCAGGACGAGGGGCCGGCCAAGGCCGGCGGTCATCCTGACGGAGCCGTCGGCCGGCCCCTCGGTCGGGACGCCCATGACGACCGCGTGCTCGACGGACGAGATCTGCTGCACCCGAAGGCGGAGCGGCGCGTCGGGCGGCGTGCCGACCGGCACGCGATCCGGCGCATCCGCGGCGGTCCCCACCGATTCACGAGGCACGACGACGAGGCCCGTGTCGAGCGCGGCGTGGTCGATGGCGATCGCGTCGAGCCCTTCGCGGACCTCGAAGTCGACCGCGGTCGTGTGCTCGTCGACCGTCACCCAGTCCGAGCCCCGGCGAAGCTGGATCCTGGCCCGGCGGAGCACCAGCGGCCGGTGGGCGTCGTCCTCGAACTCGTCCTCGGCGTCGATGCGGCCCTGGATCGCCACGTACCGCGAGGGGCCGGCTGCGAGGTCGCGCGCCTCGGCGATCGAGACCGTCGGGGTCGAGGCGAGGAGCCGGCCGATACGGTAGTTCGGGCCGAAGCTGCGCAGCACCATCGCCCCGGCGCCGAGCGCGACGAAACCCAGGGCGATGAAGAGGAGGGGACCCACGGCGGCGATGATACGCGCCGGGCATGGAAGGGCCCGTAGGAACCTCCACGACACGTGGGCATTGAGGCGATCGCTGCCGTTAGTATCGTTCGGCCCCTCCGGGCTGATGGGAACGCTACGGGCCGCGACGGCGCCGGGTCAACCCACTCGTCCACCAATGTGCGTCCGACCGGCGACGTTATCCACCGCTCGTCCACACTCCGGGACCGCGGCTCAGGCCGCAGACCTGCCCGTCGTCGGATCCAGGGCGTTGAGCTGGCCGTCGAACCCGGTCAGGACCAGCCGACCGCCGATGAGCTCGGCCGCGGTGACGACGTCGCTGTGGGCGACCCGCCACGCGACGGTCCCGTCGGGCTCCAGGGCGAACGTCTCGATCTCGGCCTGCACGATCACGTGGGCGAGGCGGGGCGACCCGAGGAGCGCCACGATCGGGGTCGCCGAGCGGTGCTCCCAGCGCGACTCCCCGGAGGCGGCGTCGAGGCCGAACGTGTGGAACCCATAGGCCACCACGAGCAGGCCGGCCGTGTCCCAGTACAGGCCGCGGGGCTCGTCGTGGATGGTGGAGGCGAAGCGCGCGGCCCACGCTCCCCGCGGCCCCTCCAGGCGAAGCTCGGCTCGACAGAGCGCGTCGGGATCGGCGCTCACCCGGGGGCCCAGATCGATCAGCGTCCCGCCCGCCTCGCTCAAGGCGAAGACCGCCGCCGACTGGCCGCTGCCACCCCAGCGCCAGCGGGCCCGGAGACCGCCTGGGTACGTGACCGTTGCGTTGCGCGGTTCGGGCACCGATCGCGTCGAGCCGGTCACGCTCCGGTCGTGGCGGCCGCCGTGTCGGCCGCGCGCTGGATCTCCGTGATCGGCGCAACGGTTGCGTTCGACAGGATGCGCAACGTGGCCGGCGGTACCTCGAAGACCGCCGTCGGGAGGCCGGCCGCGGCCCACACGGTCGGATAGCGACCGAGGTCGGGATCCATGATCACCCGCATCGCGCCGTCGAATCCGATGGGCGGGATGCCGCCGATGGCGAAGCCGGTCAGCTCGTAAGCCTCGCGCGCCGTGGCGCGCCGGATCTCCTGGTCGCCGGTGACCGCCGCCAGCCGAGCCACGTCGACCCGGTTCCGGCCCGACACCAGGCACACGACCGGTTCCTGGCCACCATCGTCGCGCGGCACGACGAAGACGAGCGACTTGACGATCTGCCCGAGGTCGGCGCCTACGGCCGCCGCGGCGTCCTGGGCGGTGTGGGTGGACTCGTCGAACACGACGACGTCGAGGGTCACCCCCTTGCGGTCGGCGGCGTCGAGGACACGGCGGACGGCCGGGTGGTCGGGAGGGTGGGACACGGCCGGAGTCTACATCGGGGCCGAGCCGCCGGCCGTTACGATCGGTCCATGCAGGTGATCGTCCTCGCCGATGGACAGGTCGGCTCCCGGGCCGCACTCGACGCCGCGTGGCCGGGCTGGCTCGAGCCGGGGGCCACGGTCGTCGCCGCGGATGGTGGCGCTCGCCATGCCGCGCCGCTCGGCCTGCCCATCGATCGCTGGGTCGGCGACGGGGACTCGCTGGGCGAGGCGGGCATCGCGGAGCTCGAAGCCGACGGCGTGCCGGTCGAGCGCGCCCGCCCCGACAAGGACGAATCGGACACCGAGCTCGCGGTCTTCGCGGCCGAGGCCATGGGCGCCACCCGCCTGACGATCCTCGGCGCCCTCGGTGGCCCCCGGGTCGATCACGCTCTGGCCAACCTTGGCCTGCTGTCGATGCCCCGACTCGAGGCGCTCGGTGTCACGCTGGTCGCGGCGGACGCGCGGGTGCGCGCGCTGCGCGGGCCCGGATCGGACGGGGCACCGGTGCGTCTCGACCTCGCCGGCCGTGTCGGCGACATCGTCTCGCTGCTGCCGATCGGTGACGACGTCGAAGGCGTCACGACCGACGGGCTCCTCTACCCGCTGCGCGACGAGCCGCTCCTCGCCGGCCGGACCCGCGGCCTGTCGAACGTTCGGGAACGATCCGACGCGACGGTCGAGCTGCGGCGCGGCCAACTCCTCGTGATCGAGACCCCTGCTACGCTCTGACCATGGACCTGCCGACCGTCGGCGCCCCGGCTCCCGGGGTCGCCCTGCCCGATGCCACGGGCACCATCCACGACCTCTCGAAGCAGCGCGGGCGCTGGACCGTCCTGTACTTCTACCCGAAGGACGACACCCCCGGCTGCACGGTCGAGGCGTGCGAGTTCCGCGACGCGAACGAGACCATCACCGAACGCGGCGCCGATGTCTGGGGGATCAGCCCGCAGGGCGCGGCCAGCAAGCGGGCGTTCAGCGAGAAGTTCGGGCTGCCGTTCACCCTGCTCGCGGACGAGGACCACGCGGTCGCAGAGTCGTACGGCAGCTGGGTCGAGAAGCAGAACTACGGCAAGACGTATTGGGGCACGGCCCGGACGACCTTCCTGATCGATCCCCAGGGCCGCATCGCCAGGGTCTGGCCCAAGGTCAAGCCGGAAGGCCACGCCGCGGAGGTCCTTGCCGCCCTGGACGAGCTCCAGACCCCGGCAGCATGACCGATCTCCTGCCCCGAGCAGGGAGAGAGGCTTCGCTCGTGGGGGGAGACGAGCGAAGCCTCGGCGGGAAGCGTACGCTGCGGGTCGGGCCGTCGCAACCGTTTCCTGCACGCGTCACCGCTGGCCGCAACGCCCGGTGAGGGCGGCGAAAGCGTGACAGCGGCGGAGAGCGCGACGCCGGCGGCGCACCCCTGGCGGCCGGGCCGGTTCATGGTCATCGCCGCGCACCCCGACGACGCCGAGTTCGGGCCCTCCGGCACGGCCGCCCGCTGGATCGAAGAGGGCTCGGTCGGCTGGCTCGTGTGCTGCACGAGCGGTGACCAGGGCGGCGAGGATCCCGACGCCGACCCGCTGGCGCTCGCCGCGCTCCGTGAGGCCGAGCAACGGGCCGCGGCCGGCGTCACCGGCTACGCGGGCGTCAGCTTCCTGCACCAGCCGGACGGGGCCCTCGCCAACGACCTCGCGCTCCGCGAGCTGCTCGTCCGCGAGATCCGGACGTTTCGGCCGGACGCGGTCCTCGCCACCGACCCGGAGACGCTCTTCCATGGCGACGGTGGCGTCAATCACACCGATCACCGGGCCGCCGGCCTCGCCGCGGTCGATGCCGTCTATCCAGCGGCGCGTAACCCGATGGCTTTCCCGGCGCTGGCCCGATCAGGGCTCGCCGCGCACGTCGTCCGCCGGTTGTACCTGTTCTGGTCGAACCACGCCAACGCGTGGGTCGACATCTCGACCACGCTCGATCGCAAGATCGCGGCGCTCTCGGAACACCGCAGCCAGATCCGCGACCTCGATGCGCTCGGCGACCGGATCCGCGCCTGGGCGGCCGAGGAGGGCCAGTCGATCGGGGTGGTGGCCGCCGAATCGCTGCGGGTCGTGATCATCGACGACGACGAGGACGAAGGACCCAGCGGGGCCGGGGAGACGCCGGCCGACCCACCGGCTGGTCCCTAGGTCTCCTCGAGGAGCAGGGGCCGGATGCGGCCCCAGTGGTTCCAGATGTCGGCGAGGCCGTCGGCGCGCCGTCCGAGCAGCGTCACGAGCTCGCCGAGGGTCAGGTCGCCGGCTGATCCCGCAAGGTGCTCGGCGGCCGCGACCTGCACGTCGCGGAACAGCTCGGACATCTCCGCCTCGGTCGGCCATTGCCGGACGCGCATCGGGTCCAGGCCGGCGTAGCCCAGCGCCAA
>Ga0070696_100001195_pt1 | contig 16855 bp, 10 predicted proteins | sample KBSK1253metaG_FD_65474 | JGI IMG/M metagenome (GOLD analysis project Ga0070696, IMG submission 65474) | Corn, switchgrass and miscanthus rhizosphere microbial communities from Kellogg Biological Station, Michigan, USA - KBS K1-25-3 metaG | ecosystem: Host-associated > Plants > Roots >... | reverse complement strand
CGAGCATATACGCCGTGATCGGCAGCATGTCGGCGCGTCTTACCCAGTCGCCCTTCCACGGCGCCGCGGTGAGCGGCTGCGAAGGTCCCATGGCTCTGGCCCATGCAAACGCGCGACGCAGCAGCACGAAAGCGTTGCGTTGCTTCTCGAGCGGCTCGTACGCGATGTACGCCGGGCGGTTGACGTTGTCCGCCTCGTTGAACACGTCCCACGCCAGCACTCGGCGGTCGTTGGCGAATCGTCCGACGACTCCCTGAACGTAGCCGCGCAGCTCGTCCAGTCGCGTCGTGTCGCCGAGCATCGCCGCCCCTGGGCTCTGCACCCAACCGGAGTTGTGCAGGTGGGGAACAGGAGCCCGCTGCGTCCCAAGGTGCGGCAGCGGATCCCACACCGCATCGAACAGGACGAAGATCGGGCGGATGTGATGCCGGTCGGCGATGGCGAGGAACTCGTCCATGCGTCGCAGAAAGCCGGTGGAGTCCTGCTGCCAGAGCAGGTGATGCAGGAACACTCGCGCCGAATTGAAGCCGAGCGACTCCGCCCACGAGAGCTCGCGATTTATGGTTGCCGGGTCGAAGGTCTCCGCCTGCCACATCTCGAGCTGATTGATGGCGGTGCTCGGGATGAAGTTGCTGCCTACCACCCAACCGACGGAGTCTCCCCATGCGCGCGCGCGCGCCTGAGTCCAGACGCCCCGACCCGCGGACTGGCCGCCGAGCGCGGACGCATAGACGAAGAGGAGCGTGCTGAGTGTCAGAATGCTGTGCGGTCGCACGGGTCTACATCGCCATCTTGTTCGCCGCGTTGAGCGCGGCGACTTTGTAACACTCGGCGAGCGTCGGGTAGTTGAACACCGTCGCGAGGAAATAGTCGAGCGTTCCATCGAGGCCAATGACCGCCTGCCCGATGTGCAGCAGCTCCGTCGCGCCCGTTCCGATGATGTGAACGCCCAGCAGACTGCGATCGGTACGATGAAACAGCATCTTGAAGAACCCGCTGTCGTCGCCGAGGATTTGTCCGCGCGCGATCTCGCGATAGCGTGCGACGCCGACCTCATAGGGGATTGCGGCTTTCGTCAGCTCGTGCTCGGGCGCGCCGATCATGGAGATTTCGGGGACCGAGTAGATGCCGATGGGAAAGTGCGTAGCCGTCGGTCCCGTCTCCACGCCAAACGCGTGACAGGCCGCCAGCCGCCCCTGCTCGCTCGACGTGGCGGCGAGGCTGGGATAGCCGATGACGTCGCCCGCCGCGAGAATGTGCGGCACGGGCGTGCGAAACTTGGCGTCCACTTTTATGCGGCCGCGAGCGTCGGCGGACAAGCCGGCGTTCTCCAGCCCGAGCCCTTCGGTGGCGCCGGCGCGTCCCACCGAAAAAAGCGCCATCTCCGCGATGATGCGTTTCCCGGACTCGAGGTGGATGACCCCCCGCGGCTGCGCCGGGTTGGTGGTGTCGACGTCGAGACTCGCGACCGCTTCGCCGAAGCGGAAGTACACGTTGCGGTTCCGCATCTGATGAATGAGCTCGTCGACGATCTCGCTGTCGAGGAATTCCAGCGGCCGCTCGCGCTTGTCGATCACGGTGACTTCGACGCCGAGCGCGGCGAACATCGATGCGTACTCGATGCCCACGACGCCGGCGCCGACGACCACCATCGAGCGCGGGAGCCGTTTCAGATTGCCGATGTCGTCGCTCGTCATCACGAGGTCGCCGTATCGAGCGACGTCCGGCGGCACGACCGCGTGTGTGCCCGTCGCGATCAGGATGTTGGCGGCGCTGATCTCGCGCCAGGTGCCCGCCGACTCGACGCTGAGTCGGTGCGGATCGCGAAAGCTCGCGATGCCGCACAACACGTCGACGCCATTGCGCCCCAGCTGATTCGCGATGACCGCTCCTTCTTTGGACACCACGGCATCGACCCGCTGGAGCAGTTGTTCGGCGGTGGGCCGCTGCTGCTGCCGCGTTGTGCCATCGGTGGATCTCGACGCGCGCGCCGTGGCCAGCACCGCTTCGCGAAAGGTCTTGCTCGGAATGGTGCCGATGTCGAGGCAGGCGCCACCCACCGTGCCGCGTCGCTCCACCAGCGCCACACGCTTGCCGAGCTTCGCGGCCTGGACAGCGCCGCGCTGACCCGCGGGGCCGCTGCCGATGCAGACCAGGTCGTAATCGTAGGACGCGGTCGTGGTGCTCTCGGACATTGTAGGAGCGTACGGTTTGAGCGGCGGCTCGGCAAGCCGCGCGTCAGCCGGGAGCGCAGGTGGGACCCAGAGCGCAGCGTATTCCGCGACGGGGACCCACCAAGCGACCCGCAGCATATTCCGCGAAGGGGTGCCACCAAGCGACTGAGGCCAAGCGAAGCGCGACGGAGCCACCGCCCACGGTCTTGACGCTGTGGCCTCACCGAGCGTACGCTCGCCTCATGCGATTTCGCGCCGGGTTGGCCCTGTACGTCGTCGCACAGAACGCGATCGCGCAGGAATTGCACGTCGAAGCGCTGCGCACGGAATACCAGCAGAACCCGCTGGGCATCGACGTTCGCGTGCCGCGCCTCAGCTGGCGCCTCCACGGCGAGCGCCGCGGCACGACGCAGCAAGCGTACGAGATCCGCGTCGCCACCGATTCGGCCGCGATGGATCGACTGCTGTGGAGCTCCGGACGCGTCACTTCGCCCGCATCGATCCTCCGCCCGTACGGAGGCCCGCCGCTCAAATCCGCGACGCGCTACTCCTGGCAGGTTCGCGTCTGGGATGACGCTGGAAACGCGTCCCCCTGGAGCACTCGCGCGTTCTTCGAGACCGCGCTCCTGGATCGATCCGAGTGGCAGGCGCGCTGGATCACCCCCGATGTCGACGAGGACACCACCCGCTCGAACCCCAGCCCGATGCTGCGGCGCGAGTTCACGCTCTCGCCGCGTGTCGCGTCGGCCCGCCTGTACGTCACAAGCCGAGGGCTCAATGAAGTCGAGCTGAATGGCCGACGTGTGGGCGACGCGTATTTCCGACCTGGCTGGACCGCGTACGACCATCGCCTCCAGTACGATACGTACGACGTCACCGCGCTCCTCCAACCTGGCGCCAACGCGATCGGCGTCACGCTCGGCGACGGCTGGTATCGCGGCCGGCTCGGCTTCGAGGGAAAGCACAATACGTACGGCACTCGCCTCGGTCTCCTCGCGCAGCTCGTCGTCCGCTATGTCGACGGCAGGACGCAGGTCGTCGCTACCGACTCTGCGTGGAAAGCGTCCACGGGTGCGATCGTGATGTCCGACATCTACGACGGCGAGACGTACGATGCGCGGCTCGAGAAGTGGGGGTGGAGCAGCCCGCGCTACGACGCCAGCTCCTGGCGCGGAGTGCGTCCACTCGATGGCGGCGGTTCGGCCCAGGGCAGGGACGCGTCCCGTAGTACCAATTCTGGTACAACAGCGCTAGTGGCTGGGGTGGGTCCGCCCGTGCGCCGAATGCACGAGATCAAACCTGTCCGTCTCATTCGCACTCCGGCCGGCGAGACCGTATTCGACCTCGGCCAGAACATGGTCGGATGGGTGCGACTCAAGGCTCGCGGCCCCACGGGGACCGTCGTTCGGCTGCGCCACGCCGAAGTGCTCGACAAGTCCGGCAATTTCTACACGGCCAACCTGCGCGACGCCCGCCAGACCGTCACCTACATAATGAAGGGTGGGGAAGTGGAGACGTACGAGCCGCACTTCACCTTCCAGGGCTTCCGCTACGTCGCCGTCGAGGGATTTCCGGGGACGCCGACGCTCGAAGCGGTCACCGGCATCGTCGCGTACTCCGATCTCGCACCCACAGGAAGGTTCGAGTCCTCCAACGCGTTGGTCAACCGCCTCCAGGAGAACATCGTCTGGGGACAGCGCGGCAACTTTGTCGACGTCCCCACCGATTGCCCGCAGCGCGACGAGCGACTCGGATGGACGGGCGACGCGCAGGTCTTCGCGCCGACGGCCGCGTTCAACATGGACGTCTCCGGCTTTTTTGCGAAATGGCTCGGCGACGTCGCGCTCGATCAGAAGTCCGACGGCGCCGTCCCCTGGGTCGTACCCAACGTGCTCGATCGCAAAGGGCCGGGAAACTCAGGTGCCGCGGGCTGGTCCGATGTCGCAGTCGTCGTCCCATGGACGATGTTCCGCGCGTATGGCGACACGTCCTTCCTCCAGCGACAATACGCGAGCATGCGGGCCTGGGTCGAATACGAGCGCGCCCACGCCGACCCGAGCCTCCTTTGGACCAAGGGCTGGCAGTTCGGCGACTGGCTCGCCTTCCAGACGATTCGCGCCGACTATCCCGGCGCCACCACCGACAAGGATCTCGTCGCGACCGCGTACTTCGCGCGCTCCACCGATCTCCTCGCGCGAACCGCCGAGGTGCTCGGCAAGACTGACGACGCCAAAGCATATCGCGCCCTGTTCGAGCGCATCCGCGCCGCGTTCCAGCGCGAGTACGTCACGGCGACGGGACGGCTCACGTCCAACACGCAGACCGCCTACGTGCTCGCGCTCGACTTCGGCCTGCTGCCGGACTCGCTGCGCGCTGATGGCGCGCGCCGGCTCGCTGACGACGTGCGTCGCATGGGACACCTCACGACCGGCTTCCTCGGCACTCCGGCGCTCACGCGCATGCTGAGCGACAACGGCTACCTCGAGGTCGCGTACGCGCTCCTGCTGCGCGAGAAGTATCCCTCGTGGCTCTACGAGGTGAAGCAAGGCGCGACGACCATCTGGGAGCGCTGGGACGGCCAGCGTCCCGACAGCACGTTCCAGGAATCGAGCATGAATTCGCTCAACCATTACGCCTACGGCGCCGTGGGCGACTGGATGTATCGCGTCGTGGCTGGGCTGAACGACGATCCGTCCGAGCCAGGCTACAAGCACATCGTCATCCGTCCGCGTCCGGGGCCGGGCTTCACATTCGCCAAGGCGACTCTCGTGACACCGTACGGCGAAGCCGCGTCGGGGTGGCGTCTGGACGGAAATCAAATCACCGTAACCGCCCGCGTGCCTCCGAACGCGCGTGCCACGGTTATCCTTCCTTCGGCGCAGCTGGACGCCGTCCGCGAAGGCGCGAGTGCGCTTTCGTCCGCGCCAGGGGTGAAGCGCGCCGAGCCAGCAGGAGACGATGTGGCGGTGGAGATCGGTTCTGGAGTTTACCAATTCGTCTACGACGCGCCCGCGCTGGCCGCCCGCATCAGGCAGCCGTCTCGATGACAACCTCTCGACCAATGGAATGATCATGTCGATCCAAGCATCCGCGCGCGTCGCCCTCGCCGCGCTCCTGATTGCAGCGGTCACCACCTCGTCGGCGAATGCTCAGCAGCGCGCCGACCTGATTCTGTTCAACGGCGACGTCGTCACCGTCAACTCGGCGCGCCCCCGCGCGCAGGCCATCGCGGTGAGCGGCGATCGCATTCTCGCCGTCGGCACCAATGCCGAAATCCAACGGCTCACCAATAGCGCAACCAAGCGCATCGACCTGCGCGGGCGCCTCGCCATCCCGGCGTTCATCGAGGGACACGGCCACTACCTCGGCCTCGGCGAATCGAAGATGGTTCTCGACCTCACCAAGGCAAAAAACTTTGACGACATCGTCGCCCAGGTCGCGACCGCCGTCGAAGTTGCGCCGCGCGGCTCCATCGTCGAGGGACGCGGCTGGCATCAGGAAAAGTGGAACCGTGTGCCGCAGCCCAACGTCGAAGGGGTGCCACTGCACGCGGCGCTCGATCGCGTGAGCCCGAACAATCCGGTCATCCTCGAGCACGCCAGTGGACACGCGTCGTTCGTGAACGGCGCCGCGCTCGCCTCTGCTGGCGTGACGCGCGCGACAGCGGATCCCGCCGGCGGCGAGATCGTGAAGGACGCGAGCGGTGAGCCCACCGGGCTACTGCGTGAGAGCGCTCAGGGTCTCATGCGCGCCGCGTACGCCAAGGTGCGGCTCACGCCGGCGGAACGCGAAGCCAAGTTCCGCAAGCAGGTGCAGCTCGCGGGGGCTGACGCGTTGTCGAAGGGTGTCACGACCTTTCACGACGCGGGCACCAGCTTCGCGAGCATCGACGGCTTCAAGCGCCTCGCCGACGAGGGCAAGCTTCCCGTGCGGCTGTACGTGATGGTCCGCTTCGAGAGCGACTCGTCGCTCGACGCGAAGCTCGACCGCTATCGCATGATCGGCTACGGCGGCAACATGCTCACCGTCCGCACCATCAAGGAGCAGGTCGACGGCGCGCTCGGCTCACATGGGGCGTGGCTGCTCGAGCCGTACACGGACATGCCGTCGAGCACGGGTCTCGTCCTCAAACCGATGGTGGACTTCGAGCGCACCGCGCGCATCGCGCTGAAGCACGACTACCAGGTCGCGACGCACGCCATCGGCGACCGCGCCAACCGCGAGATCCTCAACGTCTACGAGCGCATCTTCCGCGACAATCCCGACAAGCACGACCTGCGCTGGCGCGACGAGCACACGCAGCACCTCGACCCCGCCGACCGACCGCGCTTCAAGCAGCTCGGCGTCATCGCGTCGGTGCAGGGGGTGCACGCCATCTCTGACGGCCCATGGATCCCCAAACGCCTCGGCGAGGAACGCGGCAACCGTATTTCATATTCGTTCCGGTCGCTGATGGACGCGGGCGCGATCGTCACCAACGGCACCGACGTCCCCGTGGAGGACGTCAACCCACTCATGAGCTTTTACGGGTTCGTGTCGCGAAAGACGAATGAAGGCAAGGTGTTCGTGCCGGAGGAGCGGGTGACGCGCGAGGAGGCGCTGCGCTCATACACGCTCAACAACGCCTACGCTGCGTTCGAGGAGAAGGAGAAGGGATCGCTGACGCCGGGCAAGCTCGCGGACATTGTGGTGCTCTCGAAGAACATCATGACGGTTCCGGAAGACGAGATTCCGACGGCGCGCGTCGATCTCACGATTCTTGGCGGAAGGGTCCGTTACCAGCGACCGTAAAGAGCCCCGGCGTCGCGCCGGTAGCTCCCCACGCGGAATACGCTGCGCTCCTCGGTCGCTCGCTAGAACGCTTCGCTCCCTGCGGTGCTCGCTGGCTTCGGCTTGCGCGCTAGGTGGCGCGCTGCGCCTCTGACACTCCGCGTAGGGGACCCACCTGCGCTCCGCCCACCTGCGCTCCGCCCACCTTGCGCTCCGCCCACCTGCGCTCCGCCCACCTGCGCTCCGCCCACGTGCGCTCTCGGCTTAGCCGCGCTGGGACTCGAATCACCCGAGCACCAGCGTGATTTGCGAACGGAGCCACTGGCCTCGAGCGGGCGGAAATCGCATCGCGCGTGCATCTTCCATCCAGATCATCACGGAGTCCGCCTGACTGTGAACAACCCGGACCTCACGCGCCGCAGCTTCGTAAAACAGTCTGTCGCTGTCGTTGGTCCGGCGATGGTGGCCGCGAGCACGCTACCGCTACTCGCAACGGACGACCAGGCGGGCGCCGCGCGGAAACTCAAGATCGTATGCGTCGGCGGACACCCCGATGATCCGGAGTCGGGGTGCGCGGGCACGCTCGCGCGCTACGCAGCGCTCGGCCACGCGGTGACCATCGTGTATCTCACACGCGGCGAGCGCGGCATCCCGGGCAAATCGCTGGATGAAGCGGCGAAGATTCGCTCCGCCGAATCTGAGGCCGCCTGCAAGATCATGGGCGCGAAGCCGATGTTTTTCGGCCAGATCGATGGCGCGACCGAAGTGACCAAAGCGCATGTCGACGCGATGACGCGACTGCTGGCCGCGGAAAACCCCGACGTGATATTCGCCCACTGGCCGGTGGACACCCACATGGATCATCAGGTCGCCAGCATGCTCACGATCCGAGCGTGGACGACGGGGGCTCAAAAGACGTCGCGTCTCTACTTCTATGAGGTCAACAGCGGCAGTCAGACGGAAGGCTTTCTGCCGAACACGTACGTCGACATCTCGTCGGTGGTCGAGCAGAAGAAGGCGGCCCTGTTTGCGCACGTCAGCCAGGACGGCCAAGACATCTGGCGGGAGCACCACGAGATCATCGCGCATTGGCGCGGGCGCGAAGCGGGGGTGGCCGCTGCCGAGGCGTTCGTGCATCTGAACCGCGATAGTCAAATCAGCCAACTGCCAGGTCTGTGATGTGACGCCGCTTAGTCGCATGTTCTCAGCTAGGTCCGCTGTTACGTCCGTAGTTAGGTCCGCAGTCAGGTCCGTAGTTTGGTCCGCAGTCATCGTGGCGGGCCTGTCGATCGGATGCACATTCAATAGACTCGGCACTCCGACGCCGCAGCGCGCCGATGTTCTCGCTGTCATGGAACGGGTCGCGGATTGGCAGCTCGCGCATCCCTCCAGACACGATCCCGCTGACTGGACGCAGTGCGCCGGATACACCGGGATCATGGCGCTCGCGCGAATCTCATCGTCGCCGCGCTTCCATGACGCGATGCTGCGAATGGGCGAGAAGAATGGCTGGACGCTGGGAACGGCTGGCGGCCCGTATCACGGCGACGATCATTGCGTCGGCCAGGTGTACGCCGAGCTGTTCATGCAGCATCGAGACTCGACCATGATCGCGCCACTGCGCGCGCGGTTCGACTGGATCCTGGCGCATCCCACCAATGACAACCTGAGCACCAACAAAGCGAGCAACCCCGACGCCGGCACCGGCTGGTGGTGGTGCGACGCCCTCTTCATGGCGCCGGCCACATGGCTCCGGCTCGGCATGGCGACCGGTCAGCAGGCCTACGTCGACTTCATGATCCAGCAGTGGTGGAAGACGTCGGACTACCTCTACGATCCGGCAGAGCATCTCTACTTTCGCGACGATCGGTTCTTCCAGCAGCGCGAGGCCAACGGTCGCAAGGTCTTCTGGAGCCGCGGCAACGGCTGGGTGATGGCAGGTCTCGCGCGCGTGCTGCAAGACCTTCCGAGCGACAATCCAGCTCGGCCGAAATTCGTGCAGCAGTATCGCGAGATGGCGGGGAAGGTCGTGACGCTGCAGCAGCCCGACGGTTTCTGGCGTTCGAGCCTGCTCGACCCAGCGAGCTATCCCATGCAAGAGACCAGCGGGACAGGCTTCTACGTCTACGCGCTGACCTGGGGAATCAATGAAGGGCTACTGGACCGTGCGACGTTCGCGCCGGCCGTGATGAAGGGTTGGAATGCGTTGATAGGGAGCGTTCACGCTGATGGAAAGCTCGTGCGCGTCCAGCCCATCGGCGAGACGCCGAGGCATTTCGATCAGGAGAGCACGGAGGTGTACGGCGTCGGAGCGTTCCTGCTGGCAGGGAGCGAGATGTACCGCCTGGTGGGCCGCCGTTAGTCCGCCGTTAGTCCGCCGTTAAGTCCGCCGTTAAGTCCGCCGTTAAGTCCGCCGTCACGTCCGTTGTTACGTCCGCCGTTACGCTCTTGGATCCGCAGCTGACTATGGGACGACTGTGATCTCCACCGTCTTGCGCACGTCGAGGAACGAGAAGGTCAGCGTCGTGTTTCCGGCGTGTTTCGGCATGACGCTGTATCGCGACGTCCGGTCCTGTAAGTACGTCGGCGGCGTCACGCGCACTATGGCGGTGTCGCTGACAGACCACCCAGTCGGCATGGCGCGGTACGAGCGTCGGTCCGTGTCGAGCAGCACCACATCGACAAAGAACGCGACCCCCACCTTGGGCGGCGACGCGGGAGGAGGGGCGAGCCCGTACGCCAGCATCTCGCTGATGGCCGACGAGTCGGCGACGAAAACGGCCGAGCTGTCGGTGAATTGGGCGCTGCCCCCAACCGCGTTCGCCCGAACAGTGCCAGTTCCTGCACCGATCCCTTTTACCCACACACGCTGCTGCGCGCTCGCGATGGTCGAGTCGAGCGATCCATCCGGGCGAACCAGGGCGATCGCCGCGCCGGAGCTCGACCACATGGCATCGTTCACGCCTTTGGTCGAAAATGTAATGAGCTCCAGTGAATCTCCCCGAAGAAAATTCTGCTGTTCGGGGAAGACCGCGAAATCGATCTGGTAGCATGAAGCATTGCATACCGGACCGCCGTCCAGGTTGAACTCGCCCAGGCTGGGTCCCAGATCGACACAGGCAGCGGACGCCGCGATCAGCGCCAGCGCGGCCCACGTCCGGGTGCCGCGAGTCAAGGTGCCTTTAGAGTGCATTGTCGGCCATCCGCGAGAGGTGTTCCGCTTAGAATGGCAGTTCGGCGGTCCCTCAGGTTGCGTAGATAGTACGTAGAAGAGCTGCGTACTCAGAGCTAAAGACGGACGTAAGGGCGGACGTACGGGCGGACGTAAGAGCGGACGTTAAGGCGGACTTAGCGGCGTTGGGATGAGGAACGACTGTCCGCAGTTAGCTCCGTCGTTACGTCCGTAGTTACGTCCGTCGTTACGTCCGTTGTCACGTCCGCAGTTTAGCTCTGCAGTCGGTCCTGTATCGTGTCCGCGATCCGCGCGGCGTCTCGCCCCACGCCATGCACCATCGTCGATGACAGCGAGTACAGGAACATGAGCCCGACGAAGTACAGCCCAGGCTCACCCGGCACCACGCCGGCCTCGTGCTTTGGCTCGACCGGTCCGTGAATCGGCAGATCGATCCACGAAAAGTGGTAGCCGTAGCCCGTGCACCAGATCACGTTCGTCACGTCGAGCACTCGGCCGTCATCGAGCACCGGCCGCCCGTCGACCACCCCGCGCATCCTGGGCACTCGCTCGACGCCGGCGGCGTCGAGATCCACGCTCTTGGTTCGGATCCGTGCGCCGCCCTCTTTCAGCGCCTGTTGGCGACCCTTGCGTCCAATTGGCGTTCGCACTGTGAGCAAGCGGTGGAACACGACGCGGAACAGGACGGGGACCACGATGCGCGCCAGCCTCCCTTCGATGCGGAAAGGCACTTGCCCCACGTCGCGTCCCGATAGCCACGTGTGGTGCGTCGGCGCGACGTCGAGCGCGATCTCCGCGCCGGAGTTCGCGGCGCCGACGATCAACACTCCGCCCTCGCGCAACTGCGACGGATTCCTGTAGTCGTACGCCGTCAGCTGCTTGATGTCGGGCGACAGCTCGCTGGCGAATGCCGGAACGCGAGGCGTCTGAAAGCTCGACATCGCGACGACGACATGGTCCGCCTCGAACCGCCGCTCCCCCGCGGACACGACGTAGCCCTTCCCGTTGCGCGCGAGCCGATCGACGCGCACGCCGGTTTCGACAGGGAGCCGAAAGTGTCGAGCGTAGTTCTCGAGGTAGTCGGCCATCTCGTCTTTGGTCGGGAACGCGAACCAGCTGGCGGGGAAGGGCATTCCGGGCAGACCGTCGTACCGAGCCGGCGTGAAGAGACGCAGCGAATCCCATCGCTTGCGCCACGCGTCGCCAACGCGCTCATGTGCGTCGAGAATCACGAACGAGACGCCTCGGCGCGCGAGCTCATAGCCCACCGAGAGCCCAGCCTGACCGGCACCGATGACGATGGTTTGGAATCGCTGCGGAGGAGCCATGCCCCTAATGTCGGTCGCCATAACGTCCACCGTCAGCCCCGGAGTTATGTCCGGAGTTATGTCCGTAGTATGTCCGTAGTTATGTCCGCAGTTGCGTCCGTCGTAACGTCCGTCGTAACGTCCGTCGTAACGTCCGCCCTCACATCCGCCGTTTAGGTCCGCCATGCATTCCCGCACCGTTCTTCAATGCTGCGCAGCTGCTATGGTCGCAATGCGCTCGATTGCCGCCCAAACATCCCCAGCGGCGCCGATCAAATCGCCGGAAGTGAGCGCCGAAGGACGAGTCACTTTCCGTCTGCGAGCGCCGAACGCTCGAGAAGTCGTGGTGGCGGGCGACATCGGCCGCGTCGCGATGAGCAAGGATGCGCAGGGTGTGTGGATCGCGAGCACTGACCCGCTCCCACCGGACTTCTATCAATATCGATTCATCGTCGACAGCGTCGGTTTGCTCGATCCGGTCAACCCGCTCATCAAGCCCAACCTGCTGACCCCATCGAGCATCGTGCACGTCCGCGGTCCTGCGTCGCTCGTGTGGGAGGCGGGCGACGTGCCGCACGGTGTCGTGCATCGGCACCATTATAGGTCCAACGTCGTCGGCGATGAGCGCGACTACTACGTGTACACGCCTCCGGGCTACGATCGGGCGACCGCCCGCCGCTATCCCGTCCTGTATCTGCTACATGGCTTCAGCGACGACGCCGACGGATGGACCAGCCCCGTAGGGCGAGCGAACGTCATTCTCGACAATCTCATCGCCGCGGGCAAAGCCACGCCGATGCTCATCGTGATGCCACTCGGCTACGGCACTCCCGACATGCTCGCGAGCGGCCCGCCCGGAACGCCACGTCCGCCCGACTTGCGAGAACGCAACGCGCGCAAGTTCGGTGAGGCCCTTATCCAAGAGCTCATTCCGGCCATGGAGCGCGACTATCGTGTCGCCGGCGACGCTGGCTCGCGCGCCATCGCCGGGCTGTCGATGGGCGGGTTCGAAGCGCTCTACGTCGGCCTCCACAACCCGGACAAGTTCGCCTGGGTTGGCGGATTCAGCTCCGCCCTCATGGATGCGCCCGTGAGCTTTGCCAAACTCGATTCGAGCGTGAACTCCAAGGTGCGTCTCATCTGGATCGCGTGCGGCACCGAGGACAGTCTCATCGAGCCCAATCGCAACTTTCGCGCGTGGCTGGCGACAAAGAGCGTGCGCCATGTAGACGTCGAGACGCCGGGATTGCACAACTGGCTCGTCTGGCGCCGAAATCTCGCGTCGTTCGCGCCGCTGCTTTTCCGCCGTTAGTGATATTCGTTACACTCGCGTTGCAAGGTGGCGGCGTCGCTCGCTTGACGCGCGAATCATCACCACCTAACCTGCTTATCATGCTGCATCGCGCACCGATCACGATTCTCCACAATTGCTACTCGCTCTCTCTCGGAGGGCCGGGCTAGTTGCGCGCACTCATGTGCTCTGCCGCGATTGCTGCCCGCTCGGCCTCAGCCCGGCGGGCTTTTTGTTTTCTGGACGTACTAATCAGCTCATAAAAGGAGAGGTAGGCGTGGTTGCAAAACAGTACTTGGTTGCAAGTGACTTCGATCAGACGTTGAGCTTCAATGACTCGGGGATCGTCCTCGCCGAGTTGCTTGGCATTCCCGACTTCGAGGCAAAGGTCGCCGGGCTGTCGCGACTCAACCTCGTGCAATCGGGCGCCGAGCTGGCGTACCTCATTCGTCACGATCCGGACTTCAGACGCGTGCGGCGCTCCGATCTCGCGGAAGTGGGGCGCCGCGTGCGCCTCAAACGCAACATTCACAAGTTGATCGACCTGCTCGCGCGCGGAATCGACGGCGCGTCATTCGAGTTCTACGTCGTCTCAGCGGCGCCCGAAGAGGTCGTGCATTCGGCCCTCGAAGGCTTGGTGCCGAAGTCCCATATCCTTGGCACGCGTTTCGGCTATGACGCTGGCACCGGCGAGATCGACTCGATCGTTCACGTCACCGCGGGCTATGGAAAAGTTGCGGCGCTGGACGCGCTGCGTTCGCAGCTCGGCATGCCCGGCGAGCGCACGGTCTACGTCGGCGACGGCACGTCGGACATCCATGCGATGCTCCACGTGAATCGCATCAATGGGCTGACCATCGCCGTGTCCCAGGCGCGTCACATCGCGCAGGTGGCGCGACGCACCGTGCTGAGCGACGACGCGCTCAGCGTCGTCATCCCGATTCTCGAGGAAATCGTGGGATACGATCCCGAGCAGATCCGCACGCTCTTCGATCGCAACGGCTTCGTGATTCAGGAATGGGACAAGGTGCGAACCGACTGGCTCACCATTCGCGAGATCGGCAGCGAGACGCTCGACGTGATCGTCGCGGCATAGACGACGTAGTTAACTCGCCGGTTCGTCCGTCATTACGTCCGTCGTTCGTCCGTCGTAATGTCCGCCGTCACTTGATATACGGTGCGACGTTATTCGCGATCGTCCGAAACTCCGCCTCGGTGAGCGGCAGGGTGCGAAACGCCGCCCACGCCTCGCGCGGTCCGAACGCCGTACCTGGAGCCGTATCACTACCATATAGTACGCGCGCGAGTCCCAACTGACGGATGCGCGTTGCGACACGCGGGGCGCGGTCCGCCGGAAAGCTGGGCGACATGATCGAGGCGTCGAACAACAGACGCCGCGTGCGCGGGTCATTGGCGGCGATCGCGTCTACGAAGACGCCGAGTGCGGCGTCGACTGAATCGCTGTAATTCCCCGCGCCCGCGAGGTGCGCGATCTGGACGGGAACGTCCGGCGCCGACGGAAGAATCTCATTCAGGAAGATCAGCGCTTCGGCGCGCCCGTACGGCCGGCTCCTGTTGATGTTCGCGTGCATATGGACGACGATCGCCATCCCGTGTTGGTTGGCGCTCTGAAAAACGCGGCGCAGCCGGGCGACGTGCGCGCTGTCGTGCACCTGCACGTCCGAGTTGCCAAAGTGCAGCTTGAGTCCTCGGCGCAGCTGCGGGTCGTTCGCGCACCGCGCGATCTCGTCCAGCGCGTAATCTCTCAGGGGATTCACTGCGCAGAACGCCACCAGCCGCTCCGGATACTTCGACACCTGCTGGCTGGTCCAGTCGTTCTCGGCTTTCACCTTGGCGTACTCGCTGTCGACGGTGAAGCTCGGATTGCCGTACTGATAGCCCAGCGACAGTACCACTCCGCGCTTGATCCCCGCGCGGTACAGTTCGGCCACCAGATCGGCCGCGGTGCTGGACTTCACTCCGCGAGCGCGCGCCGGCGGCAGCGCGACGGCAATGGGACTGAACAGGTGCTGGTGATGATCGACCAGCGGCGCGAGGGAGCTTTGCACCTGCGCTCGAGGGATCCGGCGAACCTTCTCGAGCCACGCGATGACCAAAGTTTGCAGCGCGATGCGCTTGTCCGACCACGAATGATCCGTCTCGCGGTGCGCCGACGTGATCGACGTGTTGCCCAGCTCGCGCAGCCGATGCACCAGCGGATCGGTGTGCGACGCCAGCCCGTCGTTCGACGTCAGCACGAGCAGTGGCACTCGCGCCAGCCCTGGAGCGGCGACGTCGAAGGTCCACCGCGATGCGCCGGCAAGTATGTCGTCCGCCATGCCCTCGGCGGTGACGCCGGCGAGCGACTCCATGTTGTCGGCCATGAAGCGCGCGAGATCGCCGCGCGGCATCGCGCCCAGGCGTCCAATGTCGGCCGCCGAGATGAGAATCGCGCCGAGGAGCTCCGGGTGGTGCGCGGCAGTGTGTGCGGTGACCCAGCCGCCCATGCTGTGGCCGGCGATCACCATCCGGTTGGTGTCGACGCCGAGCCTGCGTGAGTTCGTGGTGTCGCGGAGAAAGCCGAGCACCGCGTCCGCGTCCTCGAGATTGTTGCCGAAGCGAAACTCACCGGGGCTGCCCCACGAGCCGCGATAGTTCACCGTGATCGCGTGCCATCCCGCGCGCCGCACCGCCTGGGCGAGGTCGAGATTCTTCTCGTTGCCGGGTAGTCCGTGAAAGAAGACGAAGGTCGGGTGAGCGCCGCGTCCGGACGCGAGATAGGCGACGCCGTTGATGCTCACCCCGCCGGAAGGGATGTGCAGCACTTCCATGCGCGCCGGATGCGCCGAGTCGCGCGGTGGATCGGTGTAGATCACGCGTGGCGTCTGCTGCGCCGCCAGAGGCCGACCCAGCGCCGTAACAGCTACTGCGACGACGAGGAGTTTTCGCATGCGTCGAAGATACGCGCTCGCTGTCCCTCGCGACTGACGCTCTTTTGGCGGTCGCGAGGGCGGGGTCCCCTCGCGAATCACGCTGCGCTCCTCGGTCGCTCGCTGCCGCTCCGCTTCCCTCCGGTGCTCGCTGCCTTCGGCTTGCGCGCTGGGTGGCGCGCGGCGCCTCAGACGATTCGCTCCCGGGACCCCGCCATCGCTCCGCCGTTGGGGGACACGCGCGAGCGTGTGTCGCTCGGCTGCTCGCAAGGATCCGCGAACGCGTTGCAAAGTGCCTCGGGGCGTCGCGAGGTCTTGGGTCGCGTCGCGACCTCTTTGGCCGCGACGCCGAAGCGTCGGCGGACGCGCGGGAGCGGAGCGTTGGCGGCGGATATCGGCGGCAGAGCGTCGGTGGCGGAGCGCTGGTGGCTCCCCTAAGCGGAATGTCAGAGGCGCAGCGCGCCACCTAGCGCGCAAGCCGATGCCAGCGAGCACCGCAGGGAGCGGAGCGTTTTAGCGAGCGACCGAGGAGCACAGCGTATTCCGCGTGGGGAGCCACCAAGCGATCGCCAGGCGAGAGAGCCACCAGGCGACCCCGCAACGGGTGCCGCCAGGTGGCCACAAGCCACTCTACCTCACCGCGTCCTGCGCGCCTTGCGCAACTTCTCCGCAAACCACTCGTGACGCGCCTTGCCCGTCAGCGTCGGTGCGGGACCAACTTTGCTGCGCGCCGCCGCGGACTTCAGGCTCGCGATCGACGCCGACGACAACCACGCCGCCCCGTCCGAGCACCCGCCATCGCCGCACGCCCACACGTTGCTCACGTACTCGTCCGGATAGGTAACGAAGCTCTCCGAGTTCGCCGGCAGCGAATACGTGTACCAATCGTAGCACCCGTAGTAGTAGTCGCAGTAGACGGTCGACACGAGATACTCCGTCTCGTTCGATGAGTTGTCCTTCCATGTCGCCGTGGACGTCCCATACTCATCGGTGGTCGAAGTAAGGTTTGTCGGCTGCGCCAGGGGCATGCTGCAATCCACGTTCGACGCGCCCGACTCACCGAACGAGTTCGACGCAAAGGCGCGATAGCAAACCCTCACTTCCGTCTCGCGCCCGTTGTCGATGAATCCGATGTTCCCCCCGTCGACACTACCCGCGGTCACCCAATCGGACACTCCGTCCGGCGAACG
>Ga0070696_100001193_pt1 | contig 16866 bp, 9 predicted proteins | sample KBSK1253metaG_FD_65474 | JGI IMG/M metagenome (GOLD analysis project Ga0070696, IMG submission 65474) | Corn, switchgrass and miscanthus rhizosphere microbial communities from Kellogg Biological Station, Michigan, USA - KBS K1-25-3 metaG | ecosystem: Host-associated > Plants > Roots >... | reverse complement strand
ATGTGCCATTGCCGTTGTTATGAAACAACACGTTGCGCCCGTAGTTGGTTACATACAGATCCTGCCAACCATCGCCATCGAAATCTCCAGCCGCTGCCCCCATGCCGAAGTCACCCATTTTGCCGCAGGCCACTCCTGCTTTGTCCGTCACGTCAGTAAATGTACCGTCATGGTTGTTGTGGTAGAGCGCATTCTTCAGCGGGGTCTTGGGAGAGAAGAAATCTGATGGGCCGCTATTCACGAGGTAGATATCCATCCAACCGTCGTTATCGTAATCGAAGAAAAGACCACCACCTCCGCACGTTTCTGGCAGCTGACGAAGTTCTGACCGTCCGTTGTCATGCACCCAGGTAATCTTCGACTCCGAAGGCGGTACCGAAACGAAAATTGGTTTTGGTGGAGACAGTGGCGCCTGGTTTTGTTTTGCTTCTGAGACAGTCATGTAACGCGCTGTCTCTGATCCGCCAACGAGGAGTATCAAGAGTCCGATTAAGAAAAGGGATCGCATGATGCTCAGTTAGTTCGGGTACTTTTCACCGGGCTTAACGATGCGAATATAGTGATCAGTGAACGTAAAATGCGCGGCTTTGAGCTCAATTTTCGGCATATGACAGGAGACACAGTCTTTCGTCGCAACAGGACAAGCTGGTGAACTTCCCTGGGCGACGGATTGTCCCTTTAAAGCGTGACAAGCCAGACATCGCGAATCGTAATAGGCAGTATCTTCCTGTAAAGGTTCGTGTGGATTATGGCAAGCGGTACATCTTATATTCCGATCATCTGAATAGCATTTACTGAGAAAGATTCGATAGGGCTGAAACCGTACGTTGTTTAATCCCATGCTTTGGAGCAAAGAGAACTCATCGCCTCCGCGGTGGCATTTTGCGCAAAATTGCTGACTCTGATCGTCCCCACTAAGTCTTCCAGGATTGAAGACTGATTTGTATCCGGGCTCACCCTCCTTTACCGCGACAATATGCGGCATTCCTGGCCCATGGCAGCTCTCGCAGCGAACGCCATGATCAATTTTCTCGAGCTGAAGCTTTTGTCCAACTACTGCCCCATTCGCATGACAGGCAAAACACTTAACCACTTCGGCATTTTCCAGGAGACGTCCGAATGCTTCTTCCAGCGACGCTGGGACCACTTGTGGTGAACCTAACGTATAGTCGAGCCCTTTTATCTCGTTATAAAAGCTCACGCGGCTTTCGTAAAGGTTTCCGTTGCGCTCGAGGACGTAGGTTTGACCCATTCTCCCTTGACCGAGGGCATAATTTATCGGCACCTTGATTGTGTTTTTACCATCCGTAACAGAATAGAAACTCTGATTGCCCTCGCGCTTTATCTCGTACGAGTAGGACCCAAGCTTCAGAGTTAAATGGGGATTCTGTGTGAGCACCTTTGAGTTCGGAACTGCCTCCATGGCCAGAGACATCCCTGTCGCTGGGTAAGGTAAGGATGCTTTCTTGTGACACTCGCCACACGCCTGGTCTCCAATAAACTCCGTGCCGGCAGGAACACGATGCGGATTCCATTTAGGGCGCGTGCTGGCTTGGCCGTTAACAATTTCGGGACCGTATATAACAACCACGACGACTAGAGCGCACAAAGTAGCAACGCACAGAATTAGAGCCGACCTTTTGAAGCGTGGAGTCATCGAGGTTCAGATTGATGTGTGTTTATTCAGGGTTTGGCTTTTGTGTGTTAGTGATAGGAGCACTTCCAGTACGTGCAGCATCGTCCTCTTGTTTCCCTTTATCCTGTAGTGTTCTGAAGATCTGGCGTTCGCGATCTGCATCTTGCTTACGACCTGCACGAGCGTAAGCCCGTGCAAGTGCAAAGTGCATCTCAGGACTGGAGGGTGCCAATCGAACACCTTCTTCCAGCTCCTTAACGGCTCGATCTACCTGACCTAGTTCCAATAGAACGCGACCGAGAACATTGCGCGCCGGATACATTTTCGGCTCGAGTTGCACGGCTCGTTCTGCCAGGGGCAAGGCGTCGTTGTATTGGTCACGCTTTAAGTATTCGAATGCCATCTGCACCATAGCCGGCTGATGTTGTGGGTCAAGCTCAAGTACACGCTGAAACTCCTTAAGCGCAATATCTGCGTCCTGCGCCAATTGAAACACGCCATACGAATAGTGCACGTTTGGGTCATTTGGATATCGCTCGAGGAGAGAGTCAAATGCCGTACGTGCCTGGTCCAAGCGACGTGCTGCCATACTGATTCCCGCCTGACCAGCAAGTAAAATCTCTTCGCGCTTGTCAGCTGGCGCTTCGTTTGGAAGATAAGGCATCCGCAACAATACCAGGCCAAACGCCTCAGCGATCTTTGGACCAAAATTACTTACACGCAGGAACTCTCTCAGGATTTCGTAACCAATCTCAAACTGCGCAAAGCGAATGTATAAGAGCGCCGCGTGGTAACGAACCACAGATTCAAGTTCTTGATTACCATCGAATCCAAGCGAGCGGCCACGCTGCAACGAGATAACTGCTGGTTCGTACTCTCGAGTTTGAAATAGACACAATCCCAGCATCCCCCATGCAGGTCCGCGCTTAGGCTCAAGGGCAACCAAATTCTTAAAAGCATCCCGCGCCTGGGAATACTGATCTTTTTCATAGAAGATGGCGCCCAGGTACCACCAACCATCAGGCCACTTAGGACGAACGCGGAGCGCCTCGGTATACGATGCAATCGCTTCGTCCAATCGTCCGGCGGTACGGGCTTCTTCCGCAAGTTTGGCAGCGTTGTCGAACGAAGGGTTCTGTTGCGATGTTGGTTGTGCAGTTGGGGGGGCCGGCCTCTTCCTCGATCTGGTCTGCGCCGGAGTGGTAAAAACCTGGCCGATTACGAGAGCCAACGCGAGTGACGACAAGATCCGAATATTCTTAATTGGGGCAGTCAACGAATCTATGTCCTCTCCTCGAATTCATTGGGTTGCTTCTCGAAATCGTCTGGCGGCTTACTGGGATTGGTCTGATCCGGGTTACTCTGAGACCCTGGTTGTTTGGACTGCTGCTCCGTTGTCAACTTTTCCACGGCAGCCTTTTCGCGGTCACCATCTTCTTTTCGATTTAGCCTGTAGTAAACAGACGCCAGCAAAACGCGCGCTTCAGAGAAATCAGGAAATTCCTTTGCTACGCCTTCGAGTAATGGCAGGGCATCTTTCGGTTTGCCCGTGGCGGCGTACACGGCAGCGACATGGTAACGAGCATACTGGTCGCGTGGCCTCAGATTTACGGCGCGAGACAAATACTTAAATGCTTCGTCGAACTGCTTGTCCTGTCGGAGCAGAACGCCCAGAAACAGATTGGCATCGAAATCATTCTTGTTCTTTCCCAACTCATCAAGGAAAGCCGCTTTAGCTCTCGTCGAATCTCCCATCCGCATGAGTGCTCGACCATACCACGCATGAAGCGTAGGCAGTTTGGGATCCAGTTGAATGGCTCGTTCAAGCTCTCGAATGGCTCCATGTCCATCATCCGCCAGAAGCCAAACGGAGCCGAGCAACAAATGAGCCTGGGCCGAATCTTCGTCGTGAAATACCTTATCGATCACGACTTGACCACGAGCGATTTGTCCATCACTGATAAGTGCGCTTCCTAATAGGAACGCGACTGTCCGATTGTTCGGGTCAGCTTCCGCGAGCGGTGATAGAGACTGAATCACCGTTTTGTACTCTCCCATTCGCACTTGGCAGTCAGCAAGCAGCAGCAGAGCATTTGGACGTTGCGGCGAATCTTGAGGCGCGGATTTCAGGAATCTGTTGAACTCATCCGCTGCCTCCTTAAATAGTGCGGCCTTGTAATATGCGAGCGCGAGATTGAATCGAATAGTATCGTTGCGAGAGTCGCGCTTTAGGGCTTGTTCATATTGGGTTATCGCATCCTCATAACGTCCCATGCCTGAATATGCAGCGCCCAGATTAGATCTCACGTCCACTCTCTCAGGGTGCTTGGCAAGAATCGCTTCATATCCCTTAATCGCCCCTTCAATATCACCGGATTGATGCAACTGCGTCGCACGCGCAAAGTCGCGATCGACGTCTTGCTGGGCGAGGGCGGTGCTCACCATGATGAGGGCTGCAGTCATTAAGACGGCAACCCGCATCAAGCATTTCCATTCGATACTCTTGATCATTCAGACTTAAAGACTGAGACGAAAAACTGCAGGGAGAGAGAGTATACAATACGCGACTTTTCCAATACTAAACAACCCAGAACTAGCTGGTTTTTGATGGGGAACAGACCTATACTCTTCAACAACCTGCGAGTATCTGGAGATCGTCAATGAGACAAACCCTAGCGATCCTTTTTGTCATTACTTTGAGCGTCTGCCCATGCCGCTTCTTGAATGGACAAGAGCCACAACAACCCGATGACGTAGTGCGAATTCGGAGCAACGAGGTAAGACTCGATATCGTCGTCAAAGACAAAAAAGGACGCGCGGTTAAGGATCTCACTAAGGCTGATTTCGAAGTGCTGGAAGATGGTGTGACACAGCAAATCCAGTCGTTTCGCTTCGTGAATCGAGAGGGTGCTCCTGAACCAAGTAAAGGCAATTCAACTGCAAATGAACCCAAACCTGCGGAGACACAGCCGGCGACAACAGACAGAAGAAGTACGCCGGGAGTTACAGCTCTCGTGTTCGATAGGCTTTCGCCACAAGCACGTTCGCTCGCAAAAAAGGCAGGACTGGCATACGCACAGGAAGGCATGGCAGCCGGAGACTTTACGGGAGTTTTCCGAATCGATCAGTCGCTGATTACTCTGCAGCCATTCACAAATAGTTCCGAGTTGGTGATAAATGCCGTTGGTCGAGCCACGGATGCCACAGCATCAAGTTATGCTTCGGGAGCGCAGCGAACGCGAGACCTGGCTGATCAAAACACAGCGTTGGATCGGTCAATCGACTCAGCACAATCGGACGCGCAAGCTGCTGGAGGGAGTCGCGACGCCGCGGGAGCTTCTGCGGCCGCAGCTGCTGGCGGACAGGCAGCAGCGCAGCAGGCACTGAACCAGATGGAGGCAAATATCCTCCAGATGTATGAAGCGCTCGAGCGGGATCAGCAGGGGTTTGCCACTATCAATGGACTCCTCGCCGTCATTAATCCAATGCGCAATCTGCCCGGACGGAAGACGATCATCTTCTTCTCTGAGGGTCTTGTGCTTCCATCGGCGGTGCAAGCAAAGTTTCCAGCGGTGATCAGCGCAGCCAATAAAGCTAACGTAAGTATCTACACAATCGATTCGGCAGGCTTGCGCACTGAGAGTGGAACGCTGGAAGCGGCTAAAGAGCTCAATTCAATCGTAGCGCAGCGCATGGCGCAGCAGGCACGTGCCGGCGATCGAGCTGTTAACGGACCTTACATGAAGTCGCTTGAACGAAATGAGGACTTACTTAAGTTTGATCCGCGCAGTGGCCTCGGACAACTCGCTGATCAAACGGGAGGCTTTCTAATTCATGATACGAATGATCTGGTGGCCGGGGCGCGCCGGATCAGTGACGACATGCACGGCTATTATTTGATTACTTATGTTCCCAAGAACGAGGATTACAACGGTCGTTTCCGCCAAATCAACGTCAAGCTCAACCGTTCAAATCTCGAGCTACAGACACGCAAAGGCTATTACGCCGTCGAATCGATGGGCCAAATGCCCGTATTGGATTACGAAGCTCCGGCAATTGCGGCGGCTCGAAATGTGCGCTCACCGGGAAACTCCTCGCTGCCATTTAGGGGTGCCGCTTTAAGCTTTCCGGCGGCAAGCCGCCCTGGGCTGACGCTGGTCATTGCCGAGTCTCCAATGTCAGCTTTTACATTTGCGCCGGCTGCGGACAAGAAAACCTACAATGCAGACTTTTCGATAGTCGCGCTTATTAAAGACAAATCCGGGCAGGTGCTGCAGAAAGTTAGCAGGCACTATCCCTTGAGCGGTCCGATCGAGCAACTAGAGTCCGCCCGCAAGGAAGACTTACTTTTTTACCGAGAAACACAACTACCAGCTGGTAGTTACATTGTGGAATTAATTGCCCACGACGAGTTGTCCGGCAAGACAGGTCTGCAAACAAGCCCGCTCGAGATTCCTGCGCTTGACGAAAGTAAACCGCGCCTCAGCAGCGTTTCAGTGCTTAAGCGCGCCGAGCGTCTTACGGCCGAAGAACAGAAGACTGATCAGCCTTTCCACTTTGGAGAACTCCTCGTATATCCAAATCTCGGAGAGATGATTTCAAAGTCTCAGGCCAAACAATTGGCATTTTTTGTGACCGCGTGGCCAGCGAAGGGATCGTCTGCGATTATGCAGTTGACTTTCACGATCCTGCAAAATAAGAAGGCCGTTGGAAAGTCATCAACTCCGCTTCCTGCGGCAGACGAGCAGGGCAAAATTAAATATGCCAGTTCCTTCTCATTGGCAGACTTTCAACCCGGCGTTTATGAACTGCAGGTAATAGTAAGTGACGGGAAGAGTAGTGTGAACCGAGTCACTGAATTCACACTTGCCCCTTAGAACAGTGACTGGACAAGAACATCGTCCCGACTCGCAGAGATTGCAGCAGGGTGCGAGGTCCGAAGTGGGATGTTTATAGATCGCGAGTCCACTATCGTTGCTGCACTCCTTTAGGAGTGTCATGTGCCGTTATGGTGTCGCCAGCCAGGTTTAAATTTGAACCGAGCGCGGGACGTAGGCTTTATGGCTTCGAGGTAAGACTCCAGAACACCTCACTGCCATGGCTTTCGATCGATCGCGATCTATAATATCCCACTCCTCCGGTGTGAGGTCGGGGCTTTGAGTAATCAGAGTCAGTTTTTCAGCTGGCTCTCAAGCTGTTTTGCTTCACTCACGTATTCACCTTTTGGGGCATCCTCAAGATATGCTCGAACTGCCTGCAGAGCCTCCTTCTTATTTCCCCGTGAAAGATAGATTCGAGCAAGATGATAATGGCCGGCCACACATTCAGATCCACCCATTATTAATGCTTTTGTTAATTCTCGTTCAGCAGAATCGAGATCTCCCATCTCAAGCAGAGCAACACCAATCCACAGGCGCGCGACGGGACGAGTGCTATCTATCACTATTGCCCGATTCAACTGAGTGATCGCGTCCGCGTAGTCTTTTCGTTCGATCCGAACAAGCCCAAGGTTAAATTGTGCGTTGAAGTTTTTCGGATCGTGGTCTAGCACTATTTGAAAATCCTTCTCAGCTTCGTCAATCCGCTTAAGCTTGAGATACTGAGCTCCCAAATCATTTCGAGCTGCCAGGTACTCCGGGTAGATGGTGAGCGCTTGTTGAAAATAATCGGCAGCACCAGTCACGTTACCTTTCGCCACAGCTTTCAATCCAAGGTCATACTGTTTTCTAGCAGTAACCGGCACCGATTGTCTCAACTCGGCCACGGAGACCACTCTTGAAGCACTGAATCCAATCGGCAAGGTCTTGACCACCAACTGAAGCGTTAGTTCGGCGACGATCCCGCGTCCCAATCCGATCTGTTTCTCCGTGGGTTCAAACTCATCGCCCGCGACCTCCGCCTGTACCGTGTAATACCCTTCGGGCAGACTATCGAATCTGAATTCACCATGTTTATTTGTGATTCCCGTCGAAAGAACCATTTGACGATTTCTGAGGATGATTTTGATGGGTCGTTCAGCGAGGAAGCCGGAGGGCAGGACGACGCGCCCTTCGATAACGGCATTGTTGGTGTCGGCTGTCTTGTATTTCGGATCAACCTCCTGCGCGGCGGCGATTATTGAAGTTACCGCCACGAAAATTGCGAGACCAAAAGCGCTTGAAACCTTCTCTCTCATGACAGCTGTCGTATTAATACTAAGTTTGAGTCGCTCGGCGCAAACTGGTCTCCGCTGCGTTGCCTTGAAATACTAACGGCGCGAGCGGCCTATCTCTCCGCTCGCGCCGTTCAAAAACCCAAACCACTCGGCTGTTAGAAGTAGAACTTCAACGCGAATTCAACTATTCGCCTGCCGTGCTTGTTGGTAATCGTACCGAAGTTTTTGATCGTGTCCGCTGTGAACGCATAGCCCTTCGCCGGATCGCACACACCTGATCGTGTACCGCCAGTACCGTTCGGCACGGTATTGGGGCACGTTCCGCCTTCACTAATCGGGTTAGCCGCATTACCGCCGACATGTCGATCAAGCGAGTAGGTATTTAGCGTTAGGTTAATGTCGCTATTGGCAGGATTGCCAATATCGTACCGGTTCGGGTAGGCCTGGTTAAAGATATTGAAGAACCCCGCCCTAAACTGTAGTTTCTTCGACTCGCTGAAATTGAAGTTCTTGAAGAAGGAAACGTCCCAATTTTGTCTGGCCGACGTGCGCATATAAAACGGCGGCTGAGACGGTCCGCTAGTGCCAAATGATGGGACCTTCAGGGCACTGATATCGAATACTTTGGACCCTATGCTGCCTCCACCGTTGAGCGAAGGATCCTGCAGATAGACTGGCGAGATAGCACCAGCGCTCTGGCCCTGCACATTGAATGCATCGGATCCATACCACGCCACTGCAGCGGCGCCACCTGCTATATCGCCAGTGAATCTCAATCGAACTGGCAGGCCACTTTGGTAGGTGGTGATGCCGGACATTTGCCAACCATTCAGCACTCCGCGACCGAACCAATTGTCGAAGCCCCCACGCGCCAGCTTAGGTAGGGTGTAGTTGTACGACAGGTTGAATACGTGAGTGCGATCGAAAGGCAGAATGCCCCAACTTCTGCCACGGGTGTCAACTGGATCCGCCCAGGCTGAACCGTCAGTTTCGTTAGTAGCAACGGTACCTAACGCTTTCGCGAATGTGTAGGTGGCGAAGTATTGAAGGTTTCTGCCGGACTGGTGGCTCAAAGTAACTTGCAGGGAGTGGTAGCTGGAGGTACCGGTAAACTGGTAAACACCCACCGTGTTGTATGCCTGGAATGGCTTGAAGCTCTTCAGTATTGAGGCGTCAGCTGCTGCTGAAGCGCGGTTAATCGGAATAGACAAATCCAAAGGATTGGATCCCGGGGAAAGGATGCCGTGCAACATTGCTCCTAACGGAACAGTGTTGATGTTTCGCTGCTGCGGCAGATGCCTGCCTTCAGTACCAACATAAGCGACGGAAAGAACATTGCTCCCAGGCAGTCGTTTTTCAATCGTCAGACTCATGTTTGCAGTCTTGGGCAAGTCGTTCGAAGTTATATCGCGAGAAGAAATATTGACATTCGAAATTGCAGAAAACGGATCGAAGTTTTTCAGATTAGCGAAGGTAAGTCCGTCGGACCCGTTTACAGAGGCCCATGGAGTGTCGACGACGGCACTATAGCTATTCGGCATCTGACCACTCGAGTAATAGTCATAATTGCCCTGTACGCGGTTGATGAAGAGACCGGCGCCAGCACGAACTACCAAGTCTCCCTTGCCTCCGATATCCCACGCAACGTTGACTCGTGGCATCCACGCTACACTAGGATTCGCCAATATACCTTTCGGAATCTCATTGCGAGCTGCCAGCTTAAACCCATTCGGCCTGGTCTTATCTCCGTTAATAAAGATTCCCTGCTTTGGATCGTACGAGCTCGGATCAAACAAGACACCAAGTCCGTGCTGTTCGGCATTCTGTGGGAAATAACCTAAGCGAAGGCCGTACTCCAAGGTGATGTTTGGTCGCACCTTCCAGGCATCCTGAGCATAAACCTCGTAGTTGTAGAAACGGAAGGTATCAAACGGACGGTCCGTGGCCTGTTGGAATTCAATCGGTCGACCAACGTACAAGTCGCCAAAGTCATTACCCGTGCCGTTACTCTGACCCCATTGAGCAAATGTCATGTAGGTGTCGTGGTTAGACTGCTGGTATTTATTACCTTGTTCTATGACTCCTCCGAATTTCAAGGTATGGGTGTTCCAAACCTTCGACAGGTTGTCCGCTACTGAGAAGCTGCTGTACGGGGACTGGATGGGATATCCATACGCAGTGAGTAGATTTGATGTCCAGTCATTTAGGACACCTAACGGAACGTACGGATTGGTGCCCGGGAAGAACCCGACTTTCTCAGTCAAACCAAGGCCCTTGTAACTTACTTTGTCTGGTTCAGCAAAATCGTAATACAGCTTCAGCTTGCTTCCGGCAAATAACACCTCATTAGTCATTGTCGGATTGATGACGTTCGTTAGGTTCGCCACCAAAGAGCGGCCGGTGTTGTAGCTGGTTAGTTTTCCTGGGATTTCGAAATTAGATGAATCCCACCAAAGACCTCGCGGGAACCCCTGTGTTTCGTATTCCCGAGCGAGTCGAACCCAAATCTTGGTTTTCTCACTCAGGGAATAGTCAACGCGTAACGTTTCCTGATTTCTGTCGTTTGGCCTAAGGACGCTGTAAATGTAGTTGTGACCGGCGGCATCACTATAGTTGGGCGCTGGAAACAGATTTATCAGAGCCGCCCCTAACGGATCCTTACACGGGACGAGGCTGCTAGTCGCGCCACCGGGGCCAACACCGTTGACAGTACAGCCAGCCGGAACGTGAACACCTACGCCGGTGAAATCGCCGGCACGTTGTTTCAAAGTTGGCACCACACCAGGGAAAGAGCCTTCATCAACTCGTTGGTAGTAGTACTCATATCCGAAGAAGAAGAACAGCTTATCCCTATTCTTATTAAGATGGGTGCCCGGGATGATGATCGGGCCACCAATGTTGAAGCCGGGATAGTTGTACTGACTCTTTGGTCGCGGAATGATCGGGTTCGCTACGTTATTCGAACGATCACTCGCCTGGAACTTCCAACTACGCATGTAGTCGTAGGCCGTTCCGTGAAATTGATTGCTGCCGCCCTTGGTGGTCGCATTGATCTGAACGGCACTCGTTCCGTGTTCTGCCGCATAGTTGCTCGTCTGCACTCTTACTTCCTGAACCATGTCAGGATTTGCAGTGATGACGCTTCCGTTGTTTGCGCCGAAGTCCTGCATGCGTGCGCCATCAATGGTCACGTTATTCTGTTCGCCGCGAAGACCGTTCACATGATATGCGCTCGTTGAATTAGCGCCACTGACAAAACCAACTTGCTCAAGTGTGTTTGCATCTGGAGCAACTACACCGGGCAGGATGCGCAACAGCTCAACAGCGGTGCGGCTGATGAGCGACAGATTGTCAATTTGCTTCGCGGTGATCGTATTCTCCCTCGCCCCAGTTTCGGTTTGGAGTTGATCCGCGACAGCGCCGCTCACGACAGTTACCGTCTCAGTCGGTTGGCCCAACTCGAGTGAAACATCAAAGCCGCGCGTGCTAGCACCTTCAATAATTACGTTTGCATTCGTGGCGGTTTTGAATCCTGACGCCTCAACCTTCATCGTGTAAGTACCTGGAGTGACTGCAGTGAAGGCGTAAATTCCCTCACTGTTACTCTTCGTTGACCTTGCGTCCTTCGTAGCGTCATTGATCAACGTCAGAGTCGCGTTTGGCACCACCGCACCATTCGGGTCTCTGACGATGCCTCGCAGCGTGCCGCTACTGGCGAGCTGTGCGACGGCGGGCCGAACACTCGCGAACATTGCCAACGAAAACACGAATACGGAAACGATTAGCGTCGCATAGATTCTGCGCGTGCTTATCAAACTCATACGTCCTCCATTAGAGCGACAAGATTTTTCAGGTACTCACGACTCGGAACGAGTGCGTACTTCGAATTGACCAGACGACGAAGCGCTTAAAAAGAACTCTGTGGAACTTCAGAGTGAAGTTCTAAAACCTCTCAATTCACGTTCTGGGACGGCACAAGACCGTAACCGAAACTGCTTTGATTTCTAACTAGTGGGTTTGTTGCAAGACCAGACAAAAGCCTTAGTACTACCAGCCAAACTCTTTGTCAAGAGTTTTTTCGTTCGAGCCCCGCAAATTTTTATCAATAAGCTAAAGACAATGGACGTTGCAGATCCTAAAACGGCATTAGCAATGCGAATGCCGAGGATTAGGGAATCTGATGACGTAGGTCCTGTTAACGGTAACGCCTAGACAATCGTACATTAGCGGTGATCCGTCAGTTCACTTTCAAAGGGTCGAAACATTGGAAATTTTGGGCGGCGTCCTAATTTCTGGATGCTAGGCCGGTACAACGCTCGCAAATTTACCTGCGAGAACCAGGCTCAGCGCACCCAGCAAGCGCGTGTCCTCGCCGAGCGTGGATGCGAACGTTGCCGCTGATGGTAGACCACGGCAAATATTGTTGTGCATAATCGCGGTGTGCAACTCATCAGCTATCAAAGGCCAAGCTCTGGATATTTGACCTGCAACGATTACTGCCTCCGGGCTCAATCCTTTTGTGAGATTAGAAATCCCCAACCCGAGATAGTGTGCGGTTTCTAGCAGTGACTCTTTTGCCGCCTTGTCGCCATTGAAAGCATTATCAATCAGCTGATCGAATGTGATCTTTCGACCGTGGGAGTTCTCCGACTTAGCAACGTATCGTGCTAGCGCTGCACGCTCGGATGCAAATGCCTCCCAACACTCTTCACTACCAGCAGCACACGACACCGGAGCACCTCTGCCAATCGTCATGTGACCGAATTCTCCAGCACCACCTTCCATACCGTGATAAACCTGACCATCGAAAATGATTCCCGTGCCCAGACCTTCTTCCACAAGCACCAAAATAAAATCTCGTACGTCTCGTATTTCCGGTCGGCCAAGCCAGAGTTCTGCCAGGGCTGCAGCATTCGCATCGTTATCAACAGATACGGGCACGCCGGTGACCGATCTCAGTTCATCGGCAATTGCCCAGTCTCTCCATTTGAAGTGTGGAATAAACAGAGCGGTACCGGTTTCAGGATCGACCAAGCCTGGTACACTGATACCCACGCCTTCAATAGTTGGTTCACTCTTAATGAAGTCTTGAATCCTGTCGCTGATAAGTCGAAATGTTTTTTCTCGATCTGAATCAGTCGGAAATACTTCACGCCGCAGGACGCGACCTACCAAGTCACCCGTGGCAACGGTCGTCTTCGCGGTGCCAATATCGACACCGATTGCAGTGCAGCCGGCGGCTCGAAGTTTAAGCAGAGTCGGTGGTCTACCGCCTGTAGACTCGCCTTCGATTTCGTAAACGAGCCCCTGGTTCTTAAGATCTTCGACTATTAGCGAAACCGTGGAACGCTGGAGCGCTGTTTCATGTGAGATTTCAGCGCGTGAGATTGGTTCCTTTTCTCTTACGTAGTTAAGAACAATTTGTCGATTGATATACCTGATCGTATCTGACCGTGCGACATTTGCCTTCTTGAGATTTATGCGTCGCAAGTTGTTCGCTCAACCAGGGAAGAGATGGGGAATACTGTCTGCAACTAATTTCTGTAAGCGCCTGAGATTAAGTCTTGACGGCGGAACCCGTCAAGACCGATAAACATCCGACATATTTGAGAATCTTAGGCCTTTCTGACCGAGCATTGACAACCAGTGCAAAATAGACCTGCGTTAGGAGGGAACGGTAATGAGAAATCTTTCTTCTGTGTATTGCTTGTCGCTATGCATCTTAGTCGCATTGGCAAGTGCGTCATCATTTGCTCAAGAGCCTTCCGGCGACAAATTCGTATACGCTGATTTTGAGCGAATTGAAAACGGACGAGTTGTCAGCAATAACGGAGGGTTCATTCAGGTCTTTGGAGGTCAAGAGTCGACACCTGTACGCTTCACAGGTCAAGCAAACACCTCCCCGACTGCCCCCGAACTAGTTAGATCCAAAGATAACGACAAGAATCATCTTGCCAGGTTCGATTACTCGATGAGTAATCCAAATCAGTGGGCAAACGTCACACTCGAAATCCAGGGACATCCTACCAACAATGGGAAGCAGGTTGCCGATGACGTAAGTGGCTACAAAAACTTGTCGGTGCAAATGTTTACAGATAAAGCCGAATATTTGCGCGTTGAATTCATCAGTCACGATCAGGGAATAAACCTGCAGTTCGGTTTCCCGCAGCTAGTCATCAAAATAAAACCGGGCTTGAACACTTACTTAATTCCATTGAAGGGCCTACAACAACCATCGTGGGTAGAGCAGCGCGTCGATTCGAAAGAGGTGATGAAAAAACTGACCGCGGTTAGCATTAGCGCTTTCTGCAATGACTGCACTCCTCAACATGGAATGGTTGTTGTCGACAACCTTATCTTTCAGAAGTAGCTACTTCTTGTCGGCACTAGACGCCAACATACTTACATGCTTCTTCCACTCGGCGGATGACATTGTCTTAAGTTGAGGTAATTCTGTGGCAGCGGTGACAAGCTGTCGCACGCTAGTCACTACCACCAACTCAACCGCTCCTTTGGGTTTTGCAGCTTCATTGAGAAGTTCGCTCTTCGCTTGCAGCCACTCAGGCGGCGGCGTTTGTCCGCTCGTAATGAATTGGAGCGCCTCGAGACCCGCGTCCCCTAGATTCCGCACATCAGTCGCAAGTGGTTTCACTTCGTGCAACGCCGAAGATCGATCAATCAAAGCGGCTAATAAAAGCTGACAATCACGCCAGTCTTTGAACGTTTTTTCAAGATCTGTCGCGTGCAGTTGAAACCTCGGAGCGTCGGAAAGAAAGTCGTCGACAGTTTTCCGCAATCGACGGCCGCTCTCACTGTCTGGTCTCGCAGCATCGACAAAACCAGTCAGCGGACTCAGCATCGTGGATGGACGTTGTTCTCCCCTCCGATACTCCTTCACGGGCTCCACTAGAGACACCAGTAATTTAAGCGGCGCGATATCTTTGCTGTTAGCCAAACGTCGAAGAAGAACATCGACGTTTCTTTCGTGAGTTAATCCCAACTCCTCCAGCTGCACACTAATGACACTGAGTCGTCGATACATGTCGTCGATATCAGTTGTCGTGCGCGGTGACCACAAACGCTCTGCTATCGCCGCAGTCCGAGGCCAAATCCGTGAGTCAATGGTTTCCGGACCCACGTACTCTCCCCACATTGTTGCTTCACCACCGAGAATATGTTTTTGCTCCTCGGTTGTGAGGGTCGTATCAGCAGGGATTGGATCCACAACATAGTGCTGAGAAGTTGGATAGCTCAGATCGATGTAGTAACCATTCGAGAGAATTCCGTCGTAGCCTTTCTTCGCTGCCTCCGCCAGCGCCGCGGTTCCTCGCCACGAATGGATTACCGCATTCTTTGGCAACTCGGGCTGGAGAATCTCATCCCAACCAATCATCTTCTTTTTGTGCTTCTCTAAAATCTTGAGAAGTCGCTGATTGAAGTAAGCCTGCAATGCATGGTTGTTAGCTATTCCCTTTTCCTTCATGAAGGCCTGGATGTTCGGGTTGCGATCCCATTGCTTACCTTCGTTCTCGTCGCCACCTATGTGCATATAAGCATCGGGAAACAGTGCCGCCATTTCACCGAGGAAGGTGTCGAGGAACTTGTAGACGTCATCTCGAGTAGGATCTAGCGCCGGTTCGAATATGCCCGCTTGGCGTTCAATCTTATAAGGTCCAGCCGCACTCCCTAACTCAGGATGTCCAACAAGCCAGCTCGTACTGTGTCCCGGAATATCGAACTCAGGCACAACGCGAATGCCACGCTGACGAGCATAGTCAATGATTTCTTTCGCTTGCTCCTGCGTATAAAAAAGTCCATCAGAACCCATCTGATGCAGCTTTGGAAATTTCTTACTCTCGATCCGAAAGCCTTGATCCTCTGTTAAATGCCAATGGAACACATTCAGTTTCACGGCCGCCATTGCATCCAGATTTCGCTTCAAGACTTCCGGGGGTTCGTAATGTCTACCGATGTCAATCAACAAACCTCGCCAACGAAACCTCGGCTGGTCTTTAACTTTCGCCACAGGGAAGTAATAGCCATCCCGGTTGGAACTGACGAGTTGCAGGACAGTTTCCAAACCTCGTAGTGCACCGACTACCGTAGGCGCTGTGAGCAGCACTTTTGAGAGACCGATATCCAACTCATAAGATTCGTCCTCATCCAATGACGGAATGACTTCACCACTCTTTGAGCAACGAATCTCGATCGTTGGGGAGGTTGCATCAGCGGCAATGCCCTGGCCAAACGTAAGGCCCGTGCGGCTCTGCATACGTTTCAAAAACCGATCGATTGCCGCCTGCAGCCGAGCATCTGAGTATTGTGGCGTTGAAACCGTGAGCGATTGGGTAACTTTCAACTTGCCTTCATAGAATTGAACGAAGGACGGAACAGGCATTAAGTTGTGTTCATACTTGATTGCCACATCCGGCATCTGCTGTTGGGTGAGGGCTGTTGTGGTCATTACGACGGTCAGAACAATTGTAAACAACGAAGATGTCTTTGTGTTCATAAGGAAAGAAGCGGTAGGACAGGTTGTTTGCCTGTCTAGTGGTTTCAGTTTTAAACGCAGGTGTTTGATCCAGGACAGGGACAGGCTAACAGCCTGTCCTACATAAAACTACCCTCCGTATTGCAGCTTCTGCAGATCGCGATACGTAATCAGCTTGATATGATTCTCTTCGAGCACCTTTCGGAAGGCGTCGCTCGTGAAGAAATCAAAATCACGTTGGCGCCACGCCGCTCCCCAGTTGGGGTGCTCAAAAGTGACTGCCTTCATTTCCGCATCATCGTAGGCGAGATGAATGACCATCTCAGCGACACCGGGGGTCAACTTCTTCAACTCTTCGATATAAAAGTTTGCCCAACCGTCAGGCGTCACAGATGGTTCGATGGTAATGATGTTATCGATCAGAATATCTTCCGGTTTCAAAATCTGAGACAGAAATGGCATCTGTCGTGCCATGTCTTTCGCAACTCTGATCGGTAGTTTGTTTTCTCGTGCGACACGCACAAACATCTCAAATAATTCTTTGGTCTGGTACAGCGTACCCATATGTGAATCGAGATGCGTGGG
>Ga0070696_100001187_pt1 | contig 16897 bp, 10 predicted proteins | sample KBSK1253metaG_FD_65474 | JGI IMG/M metagenome (GOLD analysis project Ga0070696, IMG submission 65474) | Corn, switchgrass and miscanthus rhizosphere microbial communities from Kellogg Biological Station, Michigan, USA - KBS K1-25-3 metaG | ecosystem: Host-associated > Plants > Roots >... | reverse complement strand
ATTTCGGGAAGCGGTAATTCGATCGCGGGATTCTCGGTGCGCAGCATGCCGTCCTTCACTTCGTGCGCGCCGCCTTTTGTGTACACCCAGGCGACTCGCGTCCGTGGATTGATCACCCACACGTAACGAATGCCGAACGTCAGGTAATCGTTGATCCTGATCTGCATCTGTTCCACGCGGTCGTCCTTCGAGAGAATCTCGATCGCCACTAGCGGGGGTACGGTGAGAATCTGCTCGGTCGGTCTTGATCCGGCGACGACGCATATGTCGGGGACGCGAAAACGTGTGCGAGCCACCTGCACACGCTGCTCGATCAGCGGATAAACGTTCAGCTTTTGCCGCAGAGAGCGGATATAAGCGTAAATCTCGCCTTGCAACTCACTATGGTCTCGTTCTCCCAAATTGCGCTCCACAATCTCGCCGTCTACGTAATCGCAATCGGGATCGTAGGTGGTGCGCAGGTATTCTTCGACGGAAACCTGCGTGCGGGCGGCCATGGGCCTATTTTAACTCTTCAATTCCTGCGTGATTTCCGCCGCGACAGTGCGCGCCTGGCCGATCTGGCCCGGTTCGAAGCTGATGGCGCCGACGCGCGGGTGGCCACCGCCGCCGTAGCGTTCACAGATGCTCGCGAGATTGTGTTTGGGATCCTCGGGAGCCCAGGGGTTTGAACCCACCGACACTTTCGTGCGGAAGCTCGACGCGCTTACCGATACAGTGTACGTGCTGTCCGGGAACAGGTAGTAAGGAATGAATTTGTTGTACCCCTCGATATCGCAGCCGATCAAATCGAAATACACCACGCCGTTATCCTGACGCGAGCGGTCGCGAATCATCTCGACCGAATCCAGATGGCGCTTGTAAAGGGTCTGGAACAGCGCGTCCACTTCCGGCTCGACAATGATCTGCTCGAGCGTCCGGCGGCGCATCCAGCCAATGATCTTCTGCACCGTTGCAGATCCCTTGGAACCTTCGATCACCAGCGTCAATTTCGTGGCCGGCGAACCCATCTCGACCGCCGTTTTGGCGTCGGCATACTGCGCCCCGTCAATGATATTCGCCCATTCGACCAGTTGTTCGAGATCGGGGGCTTTGAAGCCGAACTTTTCCCGCGCCACCGTACAAATAAACAGCGTGCAGGATTTGAAGCTCGGATCGTAGAGCTTTCTGCCGCTGCGATCCTGGCGAAAATGCTCGGCGTCTTCCGGCGTCAGGAACGCGCTCTGGTGGTGGTCGAACCACCAGGTGAGGCGCGGATCGCTCGAATACTTGAAATCCACGATGGCGTTCTCGTCGCCGTCGAAAAGCTCGGGCTCAAACAACTGCGACGCTTTGTGCGCCATGCCGGTGTAAACGAATTCGGCGCCAGGGTGAAAAACACCCTCGATGAAGCGGCTGAAGAAGGCCGCCGATGCCGCGCCGTCGAAACAGTGATCGTGGTAGAGGATCCGTATGCGCATCAGGTTGCCACGTGGGAAAACCTATTAGATTGCACTATGCGCGTTTTTAATGCAAGCGCCCGCGACGCGCCGAAACGGAGCTGGAAACCACCCGGCACCATCCCGGGTGCGGCTTTGAGTAGAATAGAACACTCACCCTGCATGAAAAACTGGAAAAAAATTGCTCAGAGCAGCGACATCAAGATTCCGGAAACCGAGATCGAGCGGCTCGCGCCTTCACTCGACGGGCTCGAAGCCGCATTCCGTCCGCTGGTGAATACCATTCCGGATGACGTCGAGCCGGCCGTCACGTTCCGGATTGAGCCGGAGGCGGGCGAGTGACGATTCTCGAAGCGGCACAGGCCCTGCGGGCGCGCCGGGTCTCTTCGGCCGAACTTACCGAAACCGTATTGGCGCGCATTCACACGCTGAATCCAAAGCTGAACGCATTCATTACGGTCCTCGAAGAGAGCGCCCGCGCCCAGGCCAAAACGGCGGATCAGGAATTGGCCGCCGGCAAAGACCGCGGCCTGCTGCATGGCGTCCCCGTCGCCGTCAAAGACGTTTTCGAAACGCGTGGCGTGCGCACCACCTGCGGCTCTGTGATTTTCATGCACCATGTACCGAAGCGGGATGCGGCGGTTGTTGAGCACCTCGCGTCGGCCGGCGCCGTGCTCGTCGGCAAAACGGGTATGCACGAGCTGGCGTACGGCATCACGTCGAACAACCCGCATTTCGGCACCATCCGAAATCCCTGGGACCCGGAGCGCATTCCCGGCGGCTCAAGCGGCGGGTCGGGCGTTGCCGTCGCCTCGGGCATGGTCTTCATGGGCATGGGCAGCGACACCGGCGGATCGATCCGCATCCCCGCGGCATTCTGCGGAATCGTGGGACTTAAGCCGACTTCGGGACGAGTCAGCCGCTACGGCGTGATGCCGCTCGATTTCTCGCTTGACCACATGGGACCGCTCACCAACTCCGTGCGCGATGCCGGCGCGACGCTACAGGCAATCGCCGGCCACGATCCACGCGACGAGACGTCATCTAAAGCGCCGGTCGGGCACTATGTTCCGGAACCCGGCTGCTCCATCCGCAATCTGCGCATTGGGCTGCCGCAAAATTTTTATCTCGAGCGCCTCGATCCTGACGTCGATGTGGCGGTTCGCCGCATGGCGGCTACGGCTGAGTCGCTTGGCGCGCGAATTATCCCCGTACGGGTGCCGGATATCGCGGCCCTGAACGCGGTCGGCCGCGTCATTCTGCTCGCCGAGGCGTCGGCCCTGATGGGGAAATACACCGACAACCGGGACCAGTTCGGATCCGACGTGCTGGCGCTGCTCGACCAGGGGCGTTTCATCGCGGCCACCGATTACGTCAACGCCCAACGGCTCCGTCGCATGATGCAGCGCGAATTTTCCCAGCTCTGGTCGCAGGTCGATTGCCTGTTCACGCCAACCACGCCCATGGCGGCCCCGCGCATCGGGGAAAAGACAGCGGCTCTGGGCGACTTCACCGAAGACGTGCGCCTGGCTACCACCCGGCTGGTCCGCGGCATCAACGTGCTGGGACTGCCGGCGATCTCGCTTCCATGCGGCTTCGACCGGCGCGGACTGCCCGTCGGTTTGCAGATTGTCGGCCGGCCATTTGACGAGGCGCTGATTCTCCAGGCTGCCGCGGCGCTCGAAGATGCGACCGATTATCACAAGCAGGCGCCGAAAGACGTAAAATAAACTTTCATGCCAGCCATTAACCGCCGCAATTTTCTCCAGACCGGTGCAGCCGCCCTCGCCGCCGGCCAGTTCGCAAAAGCAGCTCCCAATGACCGCATCACGGTTGGCCACATTGGCACGGGCGCGCGCGGACAGGAGCTGATGCGGGCCGTGATGGCCAACCCCAATACCGAAATCGTCGGCGTGGTGGACGCCTACAAGGGACGTGTCGAACGCGCCATCGATCGCACCAGCGGCCGCGCAAAGGCCTATCGCACGCATCATGAGCTGCTCGCCGACAAGTCGGTCGACACAGTCGTGGTGGCCACACCCGACCATTGGCACAAGCAGATCATCATCGAAGCCCTGCGCGCGGGCAAGGATGTCTATTCGGAGAAGCCGCTCACTTACCGGTCGGCGGAAGGTGTCCAGATCATCGAGGCGGCGCGTCAAACCCAGCGGATGCTACAGGTCGGCAGCCAGGGCATGAGTTCCAAAGCCGAGCAGGTCGCCAAGGACTGGATCAAATCCGGGAAGCTGGGAAAGGTCACCATGATCCGCGCGTCGTACAACCGCAACACAGCGGAAGGTGCGTGGCTCTATCCGATTCCGCCCGATGCATCGCCTACGACGGTGGACTGGGAAATGTTCCTCGGCCCCGCGCCCAAGCGCCCCTTCAGCCTCGATCGGTTCTTCCGCTGGCGCTGTTATTCGGATTACTCAGGCGGCATCGCGACAGATCTGTTCGTTCACCTGTGCACCACCATCCACTTCCTGACAGACGCCAAAATGCCGGCGCGCGCCATGGCGATGGGCGAGCTGTACCGGTGGAAAGAGTCGCGCGACGTGCCCGATACGCTCAACGCGGTTCTCGAGTACCCCGAGGGATTTACGGTTTCGCTCAGTTCCACGTTCAACAACCAGTTCAGCCAGGACGCCGGTTTTCAGATTCTCGGCACGGAAGGCACACTGGTGATGGGCGGCGATGAAGTGACCCTTTATCCCGAAGCCGTCGTGGAGAACAACCGCTGGGTGGTCGAGAGCTGGCCCAAGGCCCTGGAAGAAGCCTACTACCGTGACCCTAAGGTGATTGCAACTGAAGTTGAGCCGGCTAAGAATTTCAAAAGGCCCGATCCCGAGAAATTCAAGGATGACGGGCCCGATCCGACCATCCTCCATTTCGGCCACTTCTTCGAGTCCGTTCGCACACGTAAGCCCTATTGGGAAGACGCCTCCGCCGGACATCATGCCGCAGCCTGCGCCCACCTTATCAACCGCTCCGCCGTGGAGCGGAAAATGACCGAGTGGGACTTCACGCGCGACGATATCCGCGGCTGAATCTTACCCACTTCCGCCCCGCGTTAACAAAAGAAAACATACGTCTGTCCGCTTTCGACAATCCTGAGACAAACCCTCTTGCAGTCCTATACCCACAAGTGATAAAGTCGCCACAAAGCAGGGTAAACGGGTAGTTCGGCGTGGCCGAACGGATTTCCTGACGGGTGTTCCGCAGAGGACTGATAAGAGGTATGTCCTCCGCCATGAATCAAGCATGAATCAAGAAGGAGAGAACAGAATGCAACGCAGATGTTTTCCGCTCGCGCTCGCTTCAGTCGCACTTCTGTTTGCACTCGCAGCTAATGCGCAGACACCGACTGGCGCTATTGAAGGAACGGTTACGGATCAGACCGGTGCGGCCGTCCCAGGGGCAAAAGTCGCAATCACGGAACAAGCCACGGGCCGCGCCATTCCGCTTACCACGAATGAACTCGGCCGCTATTCGCTGCGTAACCTGCTACCCGGAACTTACGACATCAAGGTGGAAGCTCCCAGCTTTTCCACCCGCGTGATCAACAGCGTCCGGGTCAACTCGGGAGCCGTGGTCAATGGCGACGTGCGGCTCGAGGTGGGCGGTACCGAACAAGTGGTCCAGGTCACCGCGGAAGCCGTGCAGGTCGACACCAGCCGCCAGACGGTCGACACCGTCGTGACGCAGGAGCAGATCAAGAACATGCCGCTATTCAGCCGCAATTTTCTGGATCTAGCCTCCATGGCCCCCGGCGTGGTGATTCGCGACGGCGGGAGCATTGATCCCACCAAGGAATTCGCATACCGTACGGTCGGCGTAAATGGCCGCTCCGGCACCGGCACTCGCATCCAGATTGACGGGATCGACGTCACCGATGAAACCGTAGGCACAACTTTGTCGAACATTTCCGATGAGGCGGTGAACGAATTCCAGTTGACGCGTTCCTCACTGGATATTTCGACTTCCCTCACTTCGTCCGGCGCGGTGAACGTAATCACCCGCAGCGGCACCAACGATTTCCATGGCGGCTGGTTTTATGACTATTACAACCAGGACATGGGCGCCCGGATCGATTACAACGACAAGGCTGCGCCATTCAACCGGAAACGTACCGGCGGCTACTTTGGCGGACCTTTCAAGAAAGACAAGCTCTTCTGGTTCGCGAATTGGGAGCGCACCTATCAGAGCGGCCAGGAAGTATTTACGGCGCCGGAATTCCCTCAATTGAACATCAGTCAGGGCTTTCCGGTCGGCCTGCGATATGCCTTGGGCCGTGTGGACTGGAACATCTCATCGAGCATGCGCCTTTTCTACCGGTTCAATCACGATTGGAACATCGCGACCGGCGGAACGCCGCCTTCTCCTTTCCAGAACCTGGACTGGACCAATGTTCATGTCATCGGATTCGACATCAACAAAACCCGGGCGACGAACTCCATCCGGTTCGGATATGTGAACTTTAACAATGGCATCATTTCGCAGGAATTGAGCCTGAAGTTCCCGACCAGTCCTCAAGGCATACCGTATCACCTCACCGTCGGCTCCTATGATGCAGGACCCAATGGACTCGCGCCGCAAGCAACCTATCAGGACAATTTTCAGACTTCGTACGACGGCAGTTTCGTAACCGGCCGTCACGTGTTGCGCTACGGCCTGAGTTTTACGCACCTAGCGCTCGGCGGTTTCGCCAACTTCGCCGGCCCGCTAACGGTCGGTGGAACGTTTGACGAGCAGACCATCCGGGACGTAATCGCGCGCGGCGGCAACCCGCAGGACCCGCTGGAATACCCGTTCGAGTACTTCTCCGACGGACCAGCCAACGGATTCTTCACGTTGCGCGCCGGCCACGGGCTGGCGCACGGGGATCACCTGAACAACCGCACGGCCTTCTTTGTCGGCGATTCCATCAAGGTGTCACGCGGCTTTACGTTGAACCTGGGACTTCGCTGGGAGTACGACAGCGGTTATTTCAACAACGACCGCCGCGTGAAGCGTGACCCCATTCTGGAAACGTGGGGCAAGGGATTTTCGGAATTCCCGAATGCGCCTAAGAACCTGTTTTCGCCATCAATCGGCTTTGCGTGGTCTCCAACAGCATCGGGAAAGACCGTCATCCGAGGTGGCCTTTACAAAGCATATGAGATGAACATTAACAATAACCTGATCTTTGATGAGTTCTCGATGCTTCCCGCCGGACTGGGGCCCGACGTTTACGACCACACGTTCGTGTCCGCGCCGGACGGCACTCCGATCAATGTGGCAAACCACCCGGACGGCGATTACAGCGATCTGGTAGGCCAACCGATCAAGGACGTCATCGGGCTCGTTGGGCAAATTGACCAGGCCTTGAAAGCGTCCTACGCAGGCTATCAATTCGATCCAGGCAAAGGCGATTCCGCATTTCGGATCGCGCAGGGTCTGACGTTTGGCGGCACACTGCCCGGAAACCAGTTCAAGGTGCCATACGCGATTCAGCTGAATATCGGAGTCCAGCGGGAACTCAAAGCGGGAACGGTTCTGACAGTGGACTATGTTCACAATCATGGCGTCGGGCTGCCGTTTATGCTGGCTGATTTCGAGCGGCGGCGTGATGCGGCCACTCTGAATGTTGATGCTGCCCGGGCGCGCGTCAACGGCATCCTCGGCGGTCTGAGCGTGGACGATTGGATGGCGGCAAATCCAGGCAGCAACATCAGCGCGTTCGGCCTTGCCCGCGATACAGTGTACCAGGGGCTCACAGCGGAGTTTACCCGTGCTCGCTTCTTCCAGGGCGGATTCACGAAGTACAAGGGCATCCAGGCAAACCTCCGTGGCAGGCACGGGAATTTGGGGAAATTCCGCGATCTAACGTATAACGTCAGCTACGCGTACGGCCGGGGCGAGGCTACAGCCTCCGCATCGCGCGCCGAATTTCTGGTAAACACGCTGGACAACCGCCGGTGGACTAATCCCCAAGTGTTCGGGCCGACTCCCCTGGACTATACGCACATTCTTTCAGCCGGCGAATTTCTCACGACGCCGGGCGGTTTTCGCATCAACACCTTCTGGCGGTTCCGGACACCACCTCCCATTACACTCGCAGTCCCGGGCTTTGGTGGCCCGGTGGCCGGTGCCAATGCGATGTTCGGTACCGACGTGAACGGCGACGGAGGAACTGGCTCTACGCCGCGCGCCGATGTGCTGCCTGGCATGAAGGCAGGTGGATTCGGCCGTGATGTCCGCAGCTTTAGCGAACTGAACAACGTCATCAACCAGTTCAACAGCCAGTACGCAGGCAACATTACGCCTTCGGGCCAGGCTTTGGTGGACGCAGGACTTTTCACCGAAGACCAGTTAAAGCGCCTCGGCGCGGTGACACAGTCGATCCCGGCAATTCCAGGAAATGCGCCGAATCCATGGCACAATCTGTTCACCACGGATCTGCGCATTGATCGGCCCATCAAGTTTTTCAAGGAAGGCTGGCGGCTGACCCCGTATGCGGATATCATCAACCTGTTCAATCACAATCCGTCGGACATCTACGGCGGCTTGGGAGGCAGGTTTGGAGCATACAATTTCGACTACGCCGCCGCACCCGCCGGACAGCAGGCGAGCGACTTGAATGCGTCGCGTCACCGTATTAATTCCGGTTTGGCCGGAAATCGCCTGGTGCAGGTCGGAATTCGCTTCGATTTCTAAATTCGGACTTAACACTGGTTGCCGAGCCTCTCACTTTGGGGTGAGAGGCTCTTTTTTTGGGGCGAACGCTCGCTCCCAGCACGGAGCACCCCCCTTTAGTGGTTGTCTCTTCTGAAAACGGTATAAAACCCGTACGCTGATTAGAATTCGGCCTGTCGAACTTACCGTAACCTCTTGATTTAGAGAATAATCCAATTTTGGCTGGACACATGCTTCAGTGCTCGATTAACGCATCGAGAGGAGAAAATATGCGTACGAGCACAATTTGTGTGGCATTTTTGATTCTAATAATCGCGTTCGCTCCGGTCAGCTACGGACAGGCGATGGACAGCATCCTCGTTGGTACGATCACCGATTCTACCAGCGCGGCTGTCCCCAATGCTAATGTCACCGCGACGAACCGGGAAACGGGTGTTAAATACTCCACGACGACCGGCTCCGACGGCGGATATCGGATCAATAACGTGCCAGTGGGCCGCTATGACGTCACCGCTTCGGCGCCCGGCATGGCGACTTCGACGAAGGCGGATGTGGTCATGTCACTGAACCACACAACTGCCGTCAACATCGTCTTGCAGGTTGGCGCGGTCAGCACGGTGGTCGAAGTTCAGGAATCCGGAGCAGCTATCGACACCTCCACCGCTCAACTGCAGAGCACATTCGACGCGCGGGCGGCAGTGGATGTGCCGATGGCGGCGAATTCCAAAGTCGTCAACGGTGCGGGTATTTATAATCTCAGCCTGCTAGGCGCGGGAGTCACTTCTTCGGGCGGTGTTGGCCAGGGCGTCGGCCCCAGCATTGCGGGGCAACGGCCGGAGAACAACAGCTTCAACCTGGACGGCGTTCTGAACGATAACCACTACACCACTGGCCCCCAGGTCTACATTTCCAACGAGGCGGTGGCGGAGTTCAACCTGGTGCAAAACCAGTTCAGCGCTGAGTTCGGAGGAGCGTCCGGCGGCGTCTTCAATGTGATCGTGAAGAGCGGCACCAACGATCTCCACGGCTCCATTTATGAGTACTTCCAGAATCGAAATATGAATGCGGTGGATGCGACGGAAGTCCAGCAGGGTCTGCGTAGCAATCCTCGGCTCGACAATAATCGCCTGGGCGCAACCATCGGTGGTCCCATAAAGAAGAATAAGCTGTTCTATTTCGGCAATTTCGAGTACAACCCGCTGGGCCAGGCCGCGCAGCCGGGCCAGACGGTATACTCGCCGACCAGCGAGGGCCTCACCGCACTCAGTGGGATCAGCGGTCTGAGCTCGACCAATTTCGATATCTTTAAACAGTATGTGCCGGTAGCGGCTAGCCAGGCCAGAGCGATCACCGTAAACGGAGTATCCGTTCCGATCGGCCCGCTCTCTTTTGCATCGCCAGCTTATTACAACAACTACAATGCCGTCGGGGCAGGCGACTGGAATATCAGCGACAAAGATCAGCTTCGCGGCCGTTTTTACTACAGCAACAGTACCGGCATCGACTTTTTCGCCGCGCTGCCAGTATTTTTCCAGCCCTCGCCGAACATCAGCAAGAGCGTATCGATCTCGGAATTCCACAATTTCTCGCCCACCATGGTGAACGAGTTGCGCGTTTCCTACAGCCGCAACAACCAGAAGATCGGCTCCGGCGATTATCAATTCCCAGGCGTTGATATGTTTCCGAATATCGCCATCGACGAACTGTCGCTGCAAATTGGCCCGGATCCGAACACGCCCACCGGCTCGATCGAGAACCTGGCTCAGTTACAGGACAACCTGACGAAAACTTGGGGCCGCCATACGTTCAAGGCCGGTTACAACGTCAGCGACGTCATCCTGGCAGGATTCTTCATCCAGCGCGTACGCGGTGACTACGACTATTCGACGCTTCAGGAATATCTGCTCGACCAGCAGCCAAGCGGCGGGAACCTGAGCGGAGTCTCGGGCGAGCGCAGCGCTGGCGTGCAGAGCACGCCATTTGGCTTCGTACAGCATGCCGGTTACATCAATGACGACTTCCGGATCCGCCCCAACCTCACCTTCAATCTTGGCTTGCGCTACGAGTTCGTCGAGGTGCCGGTAGGTTCACGCGCGCAGAAGTACAGTGCAATTGCAGACGTGCCGGGCATCATCAACTTCCGGGAACCGAAATCGGACAAGAACAATTGGGCGCCGCGAATCGGTTTTGCGTGGTCGCCTGGTGGTCGCGGCGTGTGGTCCATCCGCGGCGGCGTGAGCCGGTCGTTCGATAATACCTACATCAATCTCAACCAGAACGCATCGCCCGCGTATTACCAGACCACGCTCGACGTGGATCCGATTCATCCCGTGTCCAATTTCCTGGCGAATGGCGGCCTTAAGGCTGCCATCACGTCGGGTACGCCTACGGTTGAAGAAGCGCGCGCGGGAATCGCATCCTATACCTTTGATCAGCATCGCCCGTACGCTGTCACCGGAACGTTGGGGGTTCAGCGGCTGTTGGGCAAAGACTATACCGTTGAAGCTCGTTACGTCTACACAAAGGGCGTTCATCTCTGGAACCAGACACGCGTCAATATTCTTTCCCGCGTGACACCGGACGTTTTCATTCCGACGTTCCTGTCGGCGCCGGACGCGGCGACGTTGGCCGGGCTGACGACAACCCTCGGGGATATCAGGGCCCGCCCCAGCAATTACCTGCTCCCCTATGGGTTCACCAACAACCTGACCGGGTACCATCCGTGGGGAAACTCGCGGTACAGCGGTCTCGCGTTTCAGGTGAACAAGCGCTACTCGAAAAATCTCCAGTACATTCTGGCTTATACGTGGAGCCACAACCAGGATGATTCCACGGCGACCAATTTCTCGACCATTTTGTCGCCTCGCCGGGCGCAGGATTTCCAGAATATGCGCGCGGAGTGGTCCGATTCGGCGCTCGACCGTCGCCACCGTTTTACTTTTGCGACCAGTTATGACTTCAAACCGTTCGAGAACGGCAACTGGTTGATGAAGAATATCGTCGGCAACTGGAACATTGCCGGTGCGTACACCTTCCAATCGCCCGAGTATGTCACAGTTCAGAGTGGCGTTGACTCCAACCTGAATGGTGATAACGCAGGTGACCGCGCGATCATCAATCCCAGCGGATCGGCAAAGGTGGGTAGCGGCGTGATCCCATACAACGCGGCCGGGGAACCGGTGGACGCTGGTTCGGCCGATATCGTCGCCTACGTCGCCAGAAACCCCAACGCGCACTACATCCAGGCTGGACTGGGAGCCCGCTCCAATGGCGGACGCAACACATTTCCGCTGGATCACATCAATAATTTTGACGCCGCGCTCATGAAGCGCTTCAATTTCACGGAACGAGTACGAATCGAATTCGGCGTGCAGGCATTCAACGTATTCAATCACTCGCAATTCGTCGGCGGATACATCAACGATGTTTCGCCATTCTCAACCAACACCATCGACCGCTCTTTCCTGACTCCGGGCGTGAGCAGCGGCGCGACCGAACCGGCTTTCGGTAAATACGACGGATTTTTCAGCAGCAACTCGAGACAGCTGCAGCTGAAGGCGCGGTTTGTTTTCTAGCACGACCTGATTTCTGCCGTTTTCCTTTTCCAACGGGCGGGCCTTCGGGCTCGCCCTTTTTTGTCTCTGGACATAGGAGGGCAATCGACAAGGAGGCCCCCCTTCATCGCCCGTCCCCTATAATTTAGGAAGGCCGCCGCATCATGAAGAAACGCCTCCTCTATAGTCTGGCGCTTGTCGTGCTGATGATCTCGGCGACGCTGGTCATTTGGCAGGGCTCGTTCGATTTCGGCGTTCATGGACCGAGCGATCCCGAGCAGACCTTTATTATCTGGGCCGTTTCCACGCTGATTTTTCTGCTGATGGTGACGCTCGGGTTCATGCTGGTGCGCATTGGCCTGAAGCTCTACATCGAGAGGCGCAGCAACCGGGAAGGCTCCCGCATCAAGACCAAACTGGTGATCGGAGCGCTCGCCCTGAGCTTCATGCCCGTGTTCTTCATGGCGCTGTTCAGCTATCACGTGCTGAACCGCAATCTCGACAAGTGGTTCAGCAAACCGGTGGAGTCCGAGCGTCTGGCCTTTGTCCAGATTGCGAATGTGCTCCAGGACGAAGTGCGTGAGAAGGCCGAGGTGCAGGCGGCGCTGCTCGCATCGCAGCCGGAAACACAGATGTTGCTGACGGCCGGCAGGCGGACGCCGGGCGCTCTCGAAAGCTTCTGCCGCGCCCAGAATCTGACGGCGGCGGCGATACTTGCAGCCTCCGGCAAGGTGCTCGAGCAGTGCGGCCCCGAGGCTGTGCTGCGCACGCGAAACGAAGACACCATCGTGGTGAGCCGATCGGTCGAGGCCGGAGGGAAAGTCATCGGCGGCATTTCGCTATCGCCGCGAATCCCGCTCGACGTGGTCAAAAAGCGCGAGGCCATCAAGGCTTACAACAGCGATTACGCGCAGTTAGCCGCCAGCCGTCGCAACGTGCGGGTATCGCTGCTGCTTCTGCTGGCCCTGATCGCCTTGTTCGTGTTATTCGTAGCCACCTGGATGGCGCTATTTCTGGCGCGGCAGATCAGCGTACCCATTGCCGCGCTGGCGCACGCGGCTCGTGAAGTGCGCGCCGGAAACCTGAGTCATCGGGTCGAGTCTCCGGCGATCGATGAGCTGGCGGGCCTGGTGCGCGGGTTCAACGAAATGACGCGTGATCTCGAAAGCAACAGCCGGGAACTGGACGCGCGCCGCCGATTCACCGAAGCCATTCTGGAGAGCATTCCGACCGGCGTCATTTCAGTGGCGGCGGATGGCCGCATCCACCGGGTGAATCGCGCGCTCAAGCAGATTTTCCCGGAAGACACCGTCAACCGTGCATCGCGCCTCGAGGATTTGTTCTCCCGCGAGGATACGGCCGAGATCCGGTACCTGATGAAGCGCGCCCGCCGCACCGGCATGGCATCCCGCCAGCTCGAACTGCGGTCGGAGCGGCAGACCCGGCACCTTTCAATTACGGTTGCGGCGCTCGAAGAGAAGGTCCGGTCCGGCTTCGTGCTCGTGGTCGAAGACACCAGCGACCTGCTGCGCGCCCAGCGCACGACCGCCTGGAACGAGGTGGCACGACGGGTCGCGCACGAGATCAAGAACCCGCTTACCCCGATAGCGCTTTCGGCTGAACGCATCGCCCGTCAACTCGAACGCGTCGAGCTCCCGAAGGAGATCGCCGCCATTGTGAAGGACTGCACCGACACGATTGTCAGCGAGGTCGAATCCGTCAAGAACCTGGTGAACGAATTTGCGCAGTTCGCGCGTTTCCCGGCGGCACAGCCGGTGCGCTGTGACCTGAACGAGGTGGCGGAGAGTGCGCTCGCGGTATTCGCCGGACGGCTGGACGGCATCGAATTGCGCGCCGAACTGACACCGGGTCTTCCGCCGGTGAACGTCGACCGGGAGCAGTTTAAGCGCGCGATCGTGAATCTGGTGGACAACGCCGCCGAGGCCCTGCAGGATTCCCTCGTCAAGGAGGTCCTGATCGCAACGCGGCCGGGCGCGGGCGATACCGTCGAGCTGGTCCTGGCCGACACGGGCTGCGGGGTGACGACGGAAGACAAAGAAAAGCTGTTCCTGCCGTACTTTTCGACGAAGGGACGGGGCACCGGCCTGGGACTTGCCATTGTGAATCACATCGTGTCCGATCACCACGCGAACATTCGCGTGGAAGACAACCGGCCCGTGGGGACGCGCTTCATCATCGAAATCCCGGCCGCGATCGACGTGGCCGAGGAGCGCACCGCGCAAACCGCCCCGGCCCAGCCCGCCACTCCCGCGCTACGCGCATGAAACCGGCGAAGATTCTGGTAGTGGACGACGAGCCTGGCATTCGCCAGTCGCTTTGCGGCGTCCTCGGCGACGAAGGTTATCTGGCGCGCTCCGTTGCGACTGGCGAGGAATGCCTCGAAGATCTTGCCGCGCAGACCGCAGAGCTGGTGTTTCTCGACATCTGGCTTCCCGGCATCGATGGCCTGGAGACGCTGGCCCGCATTCAGGACATACCGTTTGCAGACCGCCCGGTTGTGGTGATGATCTCAGGGCACGGCAACATCGAGACCGCCGTCAAAGCCACCAAGCTGGGGGCGTTCGACTTTCTCGAGAAGCCGCTCTCGATCGAGAAACTCTCGGTGGTTTCGAAAAATGCGATTGAGCACCGGCGCTTGCAGCTCGAAAACATACGGCTGCGCGGGGACACGGAATCGAAGTATCGCATCATAGGCGAGAGCGTCCCGATGAAGGCCCTGCGCCAGCAGATGGAGCTGATGGCTGCCACCAACGGGCGGGTCCTCATCTACGGGGAAAGTGGAACCGGCAAGGAACTGGTGGCACACGCCATCCATGCCATGAGCCTGCGCGCGCCTGAGCTGTTCGTCGAGGTAAACTGCGCGGCCATCCCGGAGGAGTTGATTGAGAGCGAGTTATTCGGGCACATCAAAGGCAGCTTTACGGGCGCGCACGAATCCAAGACCGGGAAGTTCCGCAAGGCCGACGGCGGCACGCTTTTCCTGGACGAAGTGGGCGATATGAGCCTGCGGACGCAGGCCAAAGTGTTACGCGCGCTCGAAGAGCAGCGCTTCGAAGCGGTGGGTGCATCGGAATGGACGCAGGTGGACGTGCGCGTGATCGCCGCGACCAATAAGGTGCTGGAGCAGGAGATCGAGCGCGGCAATTTCCGCGAGGACCTGTTTTACCGGTTGAATGTCATTCCATTCCACGTGCCGCCTTTGCGCGAGCGCGTGGAGGACGTGCCGTTGCTGGCGGACTACTTCCTGCGTGAATTCACGCGCGCCTACGGCCGCAGACCCAAGGAGCTGACCGATTCGGCATACCAGGCGCTTGGAGAATATCGCTGGCCCGGCAACGTGCGCGAGTTGCGGAACCTGATCGAGCGCATCGTGATTCTCAATCCGCAAGTGCGCATCGACGCGCGCCACATCCCGCTGCACCCGGCGCGCCGATCCCCGTCCGACCGGCCGGCGGAGCGCTTCGGCAGCCTGCAGGAAGTCCGCGAAGCCGTGGAGCGCGAATACATTCTCAAGAAGCTGGAAGAGACGAACGGAAACGTTACGCGCACGGCGGAACTGCTGGGGCTTGAGCGCAGTAATCTCTACCGCAAGATGAAAACACTGGGAATCGCGCCCAAAGAGTAACCGAGGCGCGTCCAAATCCTCGATTATCGTCCTCATAAAAAGGTTTTGTGAACCGGCTTCGGGCGCCTTTGATAAAATAGTGAGGAAATCACTTGAGGAGTCCTCTATGTCACGAAAGCATCATTCGGATTCCATCGGAGGGGCCGCGAGTGCCAGTTCGGCAAAACGCCGGACAACGCGACTCCAGCCGGCGGCGTCCTCATCGGCATCTTCCGGTCCACAATCGCCGGCAATGCAGTTCGAGGGGATCAATCCGGAAGCCATCTCCCGCCTGGCGTACTCGTATTGGGCAGCGCGCGGTTACGTGGGAGGATCGGCCGAGGAAGACTGGCTGCGCGCCGAGCAGGAACTCCGCGCAAACATGGCGGCTAGCGTCGTAGCATAAGGTTCGCCGCGGCGTCTGCCGCAAACCTAATCGCATCCGAAAGGCGATGCGACCTTATCCAACTTTATTTGTATTTCCTAAGCACGGCGAGAAGGCGTCCTTGCACCTGTACTTCTGAGGCGGGCACGTAAATCGGTTCGAGAGAATTGTTTGCCGGCTGCAGCCGGATAAGTCCGCCCGGCTCGCGATAGAGCCGTTTCAGCGTCGTTTCGGCGCCGGACACCAGCGCGACCACGATCTCTCCGTCGCGGACCTCGGTGGTGCGCTCGACCAGAATCACGTCACCGTCGCAGATGTGATCGCCGATCATCGAATCGCCGCGGACCTCGAGAGCGTAGGTGTCGCGGTCGCCGGCAAAATCCGCGAAGTTGAGGGTCGACTTCTGCTCGATCGCCTCCACCGGCCGTCCAGCCGCGATCCTTCCCAGCAGCGGAACTTCGAGCCCGCGCGGTCTGCGATTCTCCTGGACATACTTCGGACCAAGCTCGAGCGAACGGCTGCGGTTGAACCCGCGCGTCAGATAGCTCTTGGTCTCGAGGGCCGAGATATGTTTGTGGACGGTGGCGAGCGAAGCCAGTTCCATGCCGCGCGCGATCTCTTCATAACTCGGGCTGTAACCGTTGTCATCGACGAATTTCGCGATGAAATCCAGCACCTGCTTCTGCCGCTTGGTGAGCGCCATGCGTAGATTATGGGCGAATAAAAAGAGAAAATCAAGGGGTAAGTTCGCGTCGCCGCAGAGGATGTGTGCTTGTCCATGTTTCGGCGTAAAATGATACCGGGCTCCGATTCCAAAACCTCCCAAAGGCGAATTCGCGGCCGTCGTCAAAGCCCTCATGAGCACGCCGCCAATGCCGTTATCGGATACAACAGGCAAGCGGGAGCCGGAGGCACAGAAGCATCGCGGAAAGAAGCACAGCTAGCAGGCGTGAATGTTTGAATACCAGAGATCGCTCCGTTGTTGGCAACTTTCGATTCTGGGTCGGCCTAGTTTTGGCAATTTCGGGCTTTGCCATGCTGCGGATTCTCTGGCGGGCGTTGCTTAACTCACACCCGCCGATTCTAGATCCATACTCTCCGTCAATCTCGTTCGGCATTTTTGCGCTTGGAATTGCGCTCGTCCTTAGCGCCTTTTGGGAACAATTCAAAGATAGCAGGCGATGCTCGCCGCGCTAAATCCCACCGGCCTGTCACCACG
>Ga0070696_100001183_pt1 | contig 16909 bp, 12 predicted proteins | sample KBSK1253metaG_FD_65474 | JGI IMG/M metagenome (GOLD analysis project Ga0070696, IMG submission 65474) | Corn, switchgrass and miscanthus rhizosphere microbial communities from Kellogg Biological Station, Michigan, USA - KBS K1-25-3 metaG | ecosystem: Host-associated > Plants > Roots >... | reverse complement strand
GATGTGCCAAATCTGCGACGCCAAGCCCAAACAGGTGCGCGGCATGGGCGTGCGCCTGACCGACGAGGTCGCTTCCGACATGTACAATTACGGCCACCTGCAGGTGTTGTTCGAGGACGGCTCGGTCGGCTGGTACGAAGCAGCCTGGGGGCCGATGATCTCGGAGACCGCATTCTTCGTGAAGGATGTGATGACGCCGAAGGGCTGCGTCTCCATCGTCATGAAGGAAGGCGCCAAATCGGCGGACATGGAGACCCATACCAAGACCTCCACCATCCGCACCCACTGGGCACAGCTGGATCGGAACGGCCAGTATGTGCGCCCCGACCGCGACATTTCGATGGCGGACGAGCCGGGCCACCAGGCCCTGTGCGACCGCGAGCAGGCCTATGTGCTGAAAGCCATTCGCGAGGACCTCGATCTGTCGCAGCACATGGCGGACGGCGTCAATTCGCTCAAGATCGTGCTGGCGGCCGACCGGAGCGTGCGCGAAGGCCGCGCGATCGACCTATGATCCGGGGGACATGACGTGGGGTCGTTGAAGCTGCAAAGCGTGCGCAAGTCGTTCGGCGAGTTCGAAGCGATCAAGGGCGTCGATCTCGACATTTCCGACGGCGAGTTCGTGGTGTTCGTCGGCCCCTCGGGCTGTGGCAAATCCACCTTGCTGCGGGTGATCGCGGGGCTGGAGGAACATACCGCCGGCCATGTCCTGATCGACGATCGCGTGGTCGATGTCGTCCCGCCCGCCAAGCGTGGCATCGCCATGGTGTTCCAGACCTATGCGCTCTATCCGCATCTGACCGCGCGCGGAAACATGGAACTTGGGCTGAAGCAGGAAGGCACCCCGCGCGCCGAGATCGATAGCCGCGTCGCGGAAGCGGCGCGCATGCTGGCGCTGGAGCCGCTGCTCGACCGGCGCCCATCCGAGCTCTCGGGCGGTCAGCGCCAACGCGTCGCCATCGGCCGTGCCGTGGTGCGCAAGCCGCGCCTGTTCCTGTTCGACGAACCTTTGTCCAATCTGGATGCCGGACTCAGGGTCAATACGCGGCTGGAGATCGCGCGCCTGCGCCGGCTCCTCAAAGCCACCATCGTCTATGTGACCCACGACCAGGTCGAGGCCATGACTCTGGCCGACCGCATCGTGGTGCTGAACCACGGGCAGATCGAGCAGGTCGGATCGCCCCTCGAACTTTATCGGCGACCGGCCAATCTGTTCGTCGCCGGCTTCATCGGTTCGCCCAAGATGAATTTCGTGCAAGGGTCCGAAGCGGAAACGCTCGACGCGCATACCATTGGCATCCGGCCGGAGCATCTTGAGACCAATCTCGAAATTGGTCACTGGCAGGGCGAGATCGCTCACATCGAGCATCTCGGCACCGACACGTATTTGTATGTCGACGTGCCGAAGGTTGGCACCATGACGGTCCGGCTCGATGGCGAAGCGGATTACAAGCTGGGATCATCGATCTTCCTGACGCCGCGCCGCACGCATCTGCATCGCTTCGATGCGAACGGACGGCGGATCGCCTCCTGACATTTGCGTTCGCCGCCGCGGCGCCGGTCACGAATCTGTGAGTGCGCTTGCGCGCCATTCGTCGCGGCTGTCAGATTGTTGTCCCTCCAACGCATTCCGGCGACGACGATTTCGCGACGCCCGCGCCATTGAGGAGTCGTTTCATGGAACAGAAAATCATCGACCTCTACGACCGTTACACGCATGGCGGCATGAGCCGGCGCGCCTTCTTCGACAAGCTGGCGGTGCTGGCCGGCGGCACGGCGGCCGCTACGGCAATGCTGTCGGCATTGAAAAGCAACTATGCGGTGGCCGATACGATTGCCGAGAATGATTCGCGGATCACAGCCGAGACCGTGACCTTCAAGGCCGGCGACCAGGAACTCAGCGGCTATCTCGTGAAGCCGGCTGCGGACGGAAAATTTCCGTCGGTCGTGCTGGTGCACCAGAACCGCGGCCTCAATCCACATATCAAGGACGTTGCGCGCCGCCTGGCGGTCGCCGGCTATCTGACGCTGGGCGTCGATTTTCTGTCGCCGATCGGCGGCACCCCCGCCGATGAGGAGAAGGCGCGCGAAATGAACGGATCGTTGAAGCCCGAGGACGTCACCAAATGGGCGCAGGGCGCCGTTGCTTATCTGCGGCAACATCCATCGAGCAACGGCAAGGTCGGCGCGGTCGGCTTCTGCTGGGGCGGCGGCGTGATCGGCCGGCTGGCGGTGGCGGAGCCGACGCTCAATGCCGGCGTCGTCTTTTACGGCCAGCAGCCGCCGGTGGCGGATGTCCCGAAGATCAAGGCCCCGCTGCTGCTGAACTACGCCGGGCTGGATGAGCGCATCAATGCCGGCATTCCCGCGTTCGAGGAAGCGCTCAAGAGCAACGGCAAGGAATACACGATCTACATCTATGAGGGCGCCAACCACGCCTTCACCGACGACACCCAGGCGGCGCGCTATAACAAGGCTGCCGCGGACCTCGCCTGGGAACGCACATTGGCGTTTTTCCAGAAGCACTTAGCCACCTAGACCGGTTCGGCGGCTCCGTCTTCAATCACGGTTTCGTGATCGGAGGCGGTGCCGGTTCCACAAGGTCGGGCGCGTTCAAGCCTCGAAACAAGCCTTTCGGGAGGGGCTTGTCGCTTGAATGAAACTCTCGAGTTTTATAATCTGCCGCCGATGAAACTCGGGAGTTCAATTTGCCATGACCCTGCCGCTTTCCACCAGCAGTCGCAACGACCGCCGGCAGCGCATCGTGCTCGCGGCCTCGCAGATGTTCGCCGAGCGCGCCTATGTCGAGGTCCAGATGGACGAGCTCGCGAGGGCGGCGGACGTCGCCAAGCCGACCATCTACCGCTACTTCAATTCCAAGGAAGATCTGTTCCTCGAGGCGCTCGACGGCACGATGAGCGAGCTGGTGGCGGAGGTGAGCCGGGTCGCCGACGAAAGTTCCCCCGCGCCGCTGGTCATGCGGCGGATGATCTTCGCCGCCCTCAAATCCTTTGCGCAATGCACCGCCGCCATCCGCGCTCTCGACGGCACCGACGCGGCGCTGGGCGAGCGCGGGCGCGCCATGCTGCGCCGCCGCGCCCGGCAAATCCGCGAAGAGTTCGCCCGCGTATTGGAGCGAGGGATCGCGGCGCGCGATTTCCGCGGCCTCGATCCCGACCTCGCCTCGCGCGCCATCCTGGGCGCGGTGCGCATGACGGCGACGGCCGACGACGCGCCGAACGACGAACAAGCGGCCTTGTCGCTGACCGATTTGCTGCTGCACGGCATGTCGCCCCAAGGGAGCCAGAGTTGACATGATGCGAACGCGTTCCCTTCTCTTCATCTGCATCGTGCTGGCCGCCGGCAGCGGGCTGTTCGTCTGGGGCAAGTATCACCGCACCGACCCGGTAGCCGCGGAGGCCGCGATGCAGCCGGAGGCAAAGGCGCAGGCTCCGGCTCAGGGCTCCGGTCAGCAATCCGGCGGCGACGGCAAGCCGGCGATCGCCGTGAAGGTGGTCGAAGTCACGCAGGCCTCGATGCCAGTCCGCAGGCGGACCATCGGCTGGGTGGAGCCGATCGCCACGGTCGCCATCAAATCCCGCATCAACAGCGTGATCACGGAGCAGCGCGCAACCGACGGCCAGTTCGTGAAGCAGGGTGACGTGCTGTTCGTGCTGGACGACCGCGACGCAAAGGCCGCGATCGCGCGCGACGAAGCAACAATGGCTCAGCACCAGGCCGAGGTCGATCGTGCGCACGCTGACCTGGCCCGCACCAAGACCCTGGTCGCCAAGCAGACAGCATCGAAGCAGACACTCGATCAGGCGCTGGCCGATGCCCAGGCCGCAGAAGCAGCCGTCGCCGCCGATAGAGCCATCCTACAGGCTGACAAGCTCACCTTGTCCTACACCACCATCGTCGCGCCGATCTCCGGCCGGTTGGGCGCGGTCGCCGTCACGCCCGGCAACCTAGTGGCGGAGAACGGCGATGTCGCCCTCGTCACCATCACCCAGATGCAGCCTATCCGCGTCAGCTTTACCCTGCCCGACCGCGATATCGATGCCTTGCGCACGGCTCTGGCGCAATACCCGCCGGCGCCGGTGCGGGTCTTCGTCAAGGGCGAGAAGGCGTCGCGTGCCACCGGCAACCTGTCCTTCATCGACAGTCCGGTCGATGCCGCGTCCGGCACCATTACGGCCAAGGCGGAGTTCACCAACGACAATCTGGCGCTGTGGCCGGGGCAGTATTTCGACGTCGAGGTGGAACTCGGCATCCAGGCGCAAGCCAGCATCATTCCGAGCGTGGCGTTGCAGGTCGGCCAGAATGGCCTCTTCGTGTTTGTCATCACACCCGACAACAAGGCCGAGATGCGGAATGTCACGGTTTCGGGCAGCAACGGCGACAAGAGCGCCGTGTCCATGGGCCTGCAGCCCGGCGAACGCGTGGTTGTCGACGGCCAGCACCAGCTCTCCCCCGGTGCCCGGGTGATGGTGGTGACCAAGTGAGGCCGTCGATCTCGATCTGCAGGGCTTCGAGATGAACGTCTCTGAATTCTGCATCCGGCGGCCGGTTGCGACCCTGCTGATGTCGATCGCGCTGATCGTGGGCGGGCTGTTCGCCTTTGGGCTGCTGCCGGTCGCCGCGCTGCCGCGGACCGATTTTCCGGTCATCAATGTCTCGGCGCAGCTGCCGGGCGCCTCGCCCGACACCATGGCGAAGTCGGTCGCGACCCCGCTCATCAAGCAGTTCGCGACCATCGAGGGCATCACCACCATCAGCGCGAACAACACGCAAGGCAACACCTCGATCGCCATCGAATTCGACCTTGACCGCGACATCGATGCCGCCGCCGCCGACGTGCAGTCCGCGATCTCGCGCACCACCCGCCGCCTGCCGGACGATCTGCCGGACGCGCCGAGCTATCGCAAGGTCAATCCCGCCGATCAGCCGATCCTGCTGCTGGCGTTGCGCAGCGACGTGATGGCGCTGTCGCAGCTCGACAATTTCGCCCAGCAGGTGATGTCGCCGCGGCTATCGACCCTGTCGGGCGTCGCCCAGGTCAGCGTGTTCGGCAGCCAGAAATATGCGGTCCGCATCCAGGTCGACCCGAATGCGCTGGCTTCGCGCGACATCGGCGTCAATGAGCTGCAGGACGCCGTGGACGTCGCCAACACCATCACGCCGGTCGGCGTCATCAGGAACCAGGATCAGACGCTGACCATCCAGGCCGAGACCCAGCTCAACGACGCCGCGCAGTTCTCCGACCTCATCATCGCGACGCGGGGCGGAAAGCCGGTCCGCCTGGGCGACGTCGCCAAGGTCATCGATTCGGTCGAGAACAATCAGACCGCAAGCTGGTTCGAAGGCAGCCGCTCGATCGTGATGGCGATCCAGCGCCAGCCCGATGCCAATACGGTCGAAGTGGTAGACCGGGTCAAGGCGATGCTGCCGCAATTCCGGGACGAACTGCCGCCGACCGTCTCGATCGACCTGCTCAACGACCGCTCCACCTCGATCCGCGACGCGGTGCACGATGTCGAGATGACGCTGCTGCTGACGATCGCGCTGGTGATCCTGGTCATCTTCCTGTTCCTGCGGCGTCTCAGCGCGACCATCATTCCCAGCACCGCGGTCCCGATCTCCCTGATCGCGACCATCGGCGGGATGTATCTCTTCAACTTCTCGATCGACAACATATCGTTGCTCGCGCTCACCCTGACCGTGGGCCTGGTGGTGGACGATGCCATCGTGATGCTGGAGAACATCGTCCGTCATGTCGAGGAGGGCATGTCGCCGTACGAGGCTGCCTTGAAAGGCAGCCGCGAGATCGGCTTCACCATCATCTCGATCACGGTTTCGCTGGTCGCCGTCTTTATCCCCGTGCTGCTGATGGGTGGCGTGGTCGGCCGCATCTTCCATGAATTCGCCATCGTGGTCGTGATGGCGATCGCCGCTTCCGCCTTCGTCTCGCTGACGCTGACGCCCATGCTGTGCTCGCGCATGCTGAAGCCGCTGAAGCATGGTCCGGTGCGCCCGGGCCTGCTCGACCGCGTGCTCGAAGGCGGGTTCAACGCGATGCTGGCGGCCTACGATTTCATCCTCAGATTCTGCCTGCGGTTCCGGCCATTGATGCTGATCGCATTCCTGGCGACCGTCGCCGGCACGGTCTGGCTCTACATGTCGATTCCCAAAGGCTTCTTCCCGCAGGAAGATATCGGCCAGCTCTCGGTCTCGACCGAGGCGCGCGAGGACATTTCGTTCCCGGCGATGGTGGCGCTGCAGCAGCAGGTCGCCGACGTATTCCGTCGTTCGCCATACGTGAAAAATATCGCCAGCGTCGTTGGCGGCGGTGGCGATTCCGCCAACAGCGGGCGCCTGTTCGTGGAGCTGAAGCCCAAGAGCGAGCGGCCCAACCTCCAGGTCGTCCTCGGCGAATTGCGCCAGCAACTGCAGCCGATCGCCGGCATCGCGACCTTCATGACCCCCGTGCAGAACCTCCGGCTGGGCGGCCGCTCCTCCCGCAGCCAGTATCAATTCGTGCTGCAGGCGGTGGACCAGAATATCTTGTACCCCTGGGCGGAGAAGATGGCCGAGGCCATGAGCCACGACCGCACGTTCGCCGACGTCGATACCGACCTCGAATCGAGCGCGCAGCAGGCGACCTTGATCGTGGATCAGGACAAGGCCAATGCGCTCGGCATCTCGTCCGACCAGTTGCGCTCCACGCTCTATTCCGGCTTCGGCACTCGCCAGATATCCACCATCTATGCGACGGGCGACAATTATTCCGTCCTGATCGAATTCGATCCCAGCATCGCCTGGAGCCCGGACCTGCTCAACACGGTCTATGTCCGCGCCGGAGGTGGCAAGCTCATCCCGATCGGCGCCTTCGCCGAGGTGCGGCGCACCGTGGGGGCGCTCAGCATCAATCAGTTGGGCCAGCTTCCCGCCGTCACCATCTCGTTCAACCTGCCGCCGGGCGTCGCCCTGGGCGATGCCGTTGCGCGGACGGAGGTGCTGCGCGCGCAGCTCGGCCTGCCCGGCACCGTCACCGCCACCTTCTCCGGCAACGCACAGGTATTCCAGGATTCGCTGCACAATCAGGGCCTGTTGATCCTGGCCGCGGTGCTGACGATCTATATCGTCCTCGGCATCCTGTACGAGAGCTTTGTCCATCCTTTCACGATCCTGACCGGCCTGCCGTCGGCCGCCATCGGCGCATTCATCGCCTTGCGCCTGGCCGACCTCGACCTCAGCGTGGTGGCTGTCATCGGCGTCCTGATGCTGATCGGAATCGTCAAGAAGAACGCCATCATGATGATCGATGTCGCGCTGACCCTGCAGCGCGACGGGATGGAACCGCGCGAGGCGATCTATCGCGCCTGCATCCTGCGTTTCCGCCCCATCATGATGACCACCTTTGCGGCGCTGATGGGCACCCTGCCGATCGCCCTGGGCGCCGGCGCCAGCGCGGAGCTGCGCCAGCCCTTGGGTATCGCCGTTGTGGGCGGGCTGGTCCTTTCGCAGGTGCTGACCTTGTTCATCACGCCGGTCCTCTATCTCTATATGGAACAGCTCTCCCAGGCGCTGCGCGGCGTGCGCAAATTGGGATCGGATCGCCGGACGGCCTAAGCTATTGGCAGAGGCGCCAAGACCCGCCGCTACTGAATCTTACGGATTCCTGACCGATTCTGGGGCTCCTGGCGCACGTGCCGGCGCCAGATTCGACATCTCCTTTCCCACTTGCTAGGGAGGTCGGCTGAAGCTCACCATACGCGACTCGCTTTGGAGATACTGAGATGCGCGTTCTGCTGATCGATGATGAACAGATGGTGCGCAAGATCGTGCGCAAGATGCTGGAACGGGGCGGCCACGAGGTGACCGAGGCCGAGAACGGCCGGCTCGGGCTGCAGGAACTGAAGACCGCGACCTTCGATCTGGTCATCACTGACATCATTATGCCGGAGATGGAAGGGGTCGAAACCCTGATGACGGTGCGCGAGCAATATCCGAGCGTCAAGGTCATCGCCATGTCCGGCGGCGGCCGCACCGGCAACATCGACTTCCTGAGCGCCGCGGAGAAGCTGGGGGCGTCCGCGATCCTGCACAAGCCCTTCACGCTGGAGGCCCTGAGCACCGCGATCGAACAAACTTTCGGAGCGCAGAAAGCGTCCTAGCAGGTTTCTAGCTGCCCTGGTCCTGCTGCAGGCGCTGAGCCTGGCGCTGCAGGTAAAATCCTTCGGTCGAGAGCGGATAGACACCCAGCGGCGTTGGCGTCCCCTCGCCGATGGCGCTTCCCGACAGATGGTCGAGTCCCGCGCAGACCGCGGCAGTAACCGTGCTGCTGGTCGTAAGGCCGCCGATAAACGACCGTAGTTGCGCCTTGGAGGCGGCCGCCGCGAATGCGTTCAGCGCGGCCAGCGCCTGACGCTCCGGCCAGTCATGATCCAACAGATCGCCAGCAACCATCGTGGCGCCGGTCGCGGCCACCTGCTGGAAGTCCTTGTGATCGAGGCTCAGGCGAACGCTGATGTTGCGGCAGACCCGCCGGATCACCGAGACCCGCGGCATGAGCGTCGGCAGCGACCCGAAATAGACATCGCCGATTTCCAGCACGACCAGCGGGCGTTCCTGGTTGCTCAGCATGCTCAACTGATCCAGGAGGAAACGCAACCCGTTCTCGTCGTCGATGAAACGCCGGCCGATCGGCGCGACGATGATCGCTCTCGTCTTTTCACCGCGCATCAGTTGGATCTGGCCGACCAGCTTGCGCAGGATCATGGAGTGGAGCGTCGATTGCAGCCTGGGATCGTCGTAGGTCGCGCAGAACTCATTGAGCCCGAGCAGCGCGCCCTCGACCTTCAAGGTGATTTTCATGCGGTAGGTGGTCACGGCCTGCCGGCGCACATCCCAGATCGGTTCGTAGAGGAGCTGTAGCTCCTCGATCTCGACCGGGGCGATTTGCCCGCCCGGATCGCCGGCGGCCGCGCCGATCACGGATTGGGAACCCGCCGAACCGGCGGCCTGGGCCTCCGCCGGCCGACCGATCGGGACGGTCCTGAAGGGTGCCGGTTTCGTCGCCAGCGCATCCAGCCGGGCCGAGAGTTCCGGCGGCCTTACACCGCCGGTCGCTGTGGGCGCGGACTGCGATGCAGCCGCCGGCGGCGTCTTCGCGGTGGAAAAATCCGGCAGCCGTCCTGGCGTCCGCGGTGCGCCCTCCACCAGATAGCTCTCCTTGCTGCCGCTTCCCGTGATTGGAATGACAGGGTAGCCCTGGATATGCGGGACAGGATCCGCCGCTCCCGGCGATGCTGGGCCGATGGCTCCGCCGGCGGGCCGCGTCTGGAACGTTGCATGCACGGTAGAGAAATCCGGCAGCCGCGTCGGGGGCCGGACGGCCTCCTTCGTCAACTGGCTCTCCGGCTTGCCGCTGCGCGTAAGCGCCACGACCGGGTATCCCGGCACCGGCTGGCCGGGTTCCTGTGCGTCTTCGCCTGGCGGCGGTCCGGAAACAGTGCCGCCGTCGATCGCTTGCGTTTTGCCGGCGAGGCCGGAGAAGTCCGGTATCGGACTGCCAGCGCGCATGGCGTCCGCCACCATGTGCCCCTGGGTCATGCCGCCGCCCTCGATCGGCACGATTTTGTATTTGTCGGTCCAGGGCGCGATCGGCGGCGTCAGCGGCTGTTCCATCGGCGCGTCCGGTTTCGGCTGCGCGGGCTGCCCCATGAGCGTCGCCTCATGCACCGCGCCAACCGGATTGTCCGCATTCTCTATCAAGTCCTTGCCGACCGTTGTGACGGTCGCATTCAGGCGGATGGCTGCGAAAGCCGAATCGTGCCCGAACAGTTTCTGCCGGATCTGTGCTGCCGCCACATACATCAGCGCGGAGGCCTTCTGTTCCGTCAGGTTTGGAAAGATCACCAGATATTCGTACTCGCCGATCTGCGTGAAGATATCGGACTCCTGCAGCATGCGGCGCAGCGTTGCCTCGACCAGCATATGGACCTGATGCTCGACCTTGGACCAGCGGTCGCCGAGATCCGCGCGCACGCTCTCGATGTTCAGAAGCTGAATCTGGCCGGCCGAGAACTGGTCGAGGCTCTGGCCCTTCGGCAGCATCTTAAGGACGGTGTTCGCCTCCGCCGGCGACAGGGCAGGACCACCCGGACCGATCTCCTGGGACGTTCCGGACGCCGGTGGCGCCGGCTGCTTTTGCGCCTGATGTCCGGCCGCGCCCTTCTCATCCGCGATGAGCGAAGAGATCTTGTCCCAGAGTTTCATGACTTAAGACATCCTTGCCCCGGCGATGTCCCGCGAACGCAGAAACCGGCGCTTGCCATCGCCGCGGCGGCACCGTTTGCCCATCAATTCTAACGCCCGGAACCAACCGTATCTCAACAATGCTGAACAATGGACTAAGGTAGTCTTAAGCCGAAGAAGGGGATTATCCCCGGTTGCGGAGATGGCGTCTTGGTTAATGTGTCCGGAGCTGGACGCTTCAGAGTTCGCTGCGCCGGGGCATGTCGGCGCCGCGGCGCGAACAGGTGATCGAAGCCGCCCGTGCCGCAAAGGTCAGCAGCGCATTCAGGTCGTCCGCCGACAGGCTGGCAAGACCGTCCGGCGAAAGGCGGCCGTGTTCCGCCAACCAGGTCAGCAATGCTGCCTGAAATGTGTCGCCGGCCCCGACAGTGTCGACGACCTTGACCGGCCGGGCGCTTACCCGCGCCGCGATTCCCTGCTTGGTGACCGCCATCGCGCCGACTTCGCCCATGGTCGCGACTGCGATGCCGACGCCCCGCGCCAGCCAATCCGCCAGGACGCCATCCACGCCCGCGCCCGGATAGAGGAACTGGATATCTTCGACGCTGGCTTTCACCAGATGCGCCTGCGCCGTCAAGGCCGCCACCCGCCGGCGCCAGACTTCCGGCTCCGGCACAATCGAGGGCCGGATATTGGGATCATAGGAGATGAACCGCCGGGCGCGTTCGCGCGTCACCAGCGCTTCGAGGCTGGAGGCCGTCGGTTCCAGCGCCGTGGTGTAGGAGCCGATATGAACGACGCGCACCGCGTCCGGCAACCGCGCCGGCAGCTCCGCCGCTTCGAGCGACCGATCGGCCGTGCCGCTGGTATAGAAGGAGTAGGTCGGCACGCCCTTGTCGTCCAACGCCACGATCGCCAGCGTGGTGGGCGCGCCGGTCCGCACGATCAGACCGGTATCGATCTTCTCGCTCTCGAGATAAGCCAGCAACCTCCGGCCGAACGGATCGGTCGATACCTTGGCGAGGAACGCGGTCGACTGGCCGAGCCGGCTCAGCGCCACCGCGACGTTCAGCGGCGAGCCGCCGACCCGCGCGTCGAGCGCCATGCTGGAGCCCGAGGAACCGGGATTGGCGAACACATCGAACAGCGCATCGCCGCACGTCAGAATCATTCGGGCAACCCGCGGATCAGAGCTTGGCGTAGTCGGGTACGATCAGGCGGTACGGCGGCTCATCCTCTTCGACGTCGGGGAACCGCGACACCATGTCGAGGAAATAATTGTCGGTCTCGTCGTCATTGACGGTCGAGACTTCGCCCACCAGGCAATCACCGCCGGCCGCCCAGAAGGAATGAGTGTGGCCCGGCTCCAGCGTGATGGAGCCGCCGGGATGGATCTGCACCACGTCGCCGGCCGCCACTTCGCGCTCGATCCCGTCCATGCGGACCACCACGGGGCGCCTGTCGTCGATGCCGCCTTCGGGCTTCACGTTGTAAAGCCGCACTTCAAGCGGCGCGCCGCCGCGCACGATGATGTCCTCGGTCTTCACCCGATGCGAATGGAAAGGCGTCACCTGGTTCTCGCGCGAGATCATGATCTTTTCAGCATAGACCATGCCTTTGCCGGTCTTCAGATTGTCTGCGTTGCCGTTGCGGACTGTGAAAAGCAGCAGGCCCAGATTCTCGAAATCGCCGCGGCCGAAGTCTGTGATGTCCCAGCCCAGCCTGGCGCGGAGAACTTCGCCGGCGCGGTGCTTGTTGCGGCGCCAATCCTCGAGCGACCAGTTGGCAAATTCCGGCAGCTTGAACCCGAAGGAGGCGATGAATTTCTCGCCCTCGCGGATGATTTCGTTCAATTCGGACCGTTTCATGAGAGTGCTCTCCAAACCCTGCAGCCGGTCGCCCGGCGCGTTCAGGCGGCATCATATAATGGAGGTTCGGGCCTTGGAACAGGTCAAAACTTGCGCGCATGAAGCGCCTTCGGACACCCTATCGCCCGCGCGCCTTGCGCTCGAGATTGAAGGCGAGGAGCTCGCCAAAGCGCCCATCGCCGATCGGCGCACGGGACGTGCGCTGATGGATATCGACGTCCGGTCCGCGATTGCCCTCGATCACGCAAGGTCCATCTTCCACGATGGCGATGTCCCATCCGATCAGCACGTAGTCGGGGAAGATGCGATGGGCACGGACGGCCAAATCGATGGTCTCCTGCCACATCGGGAGTTGCCGCCTCGTGATCTGGCCGCCCGTGAACGGGTGCTGGTCGTGCCACCTGAGATCAGGTGTCATGCCCAGGCCGGTCGCCGGCCCAAGATGGCCGGTGGCGATATCCACGGCAGCGGCCAGGCCGCCGGCATGGAAATTGTCGACTGGAGAGGCGGGATTGACCGACATCCGGAATGCCGCGCTCGTGGCTTCATAATCTCCAGCCTCGTTCCGGCACGAGAGTAGCCGCACCGTCGACAGGGCGCCGGCGCCGAGGTCGAGCAGACCGTGATGATTCCGAACTGCCTGCTGAATGATGAACGGCTCAAGGCGCGAAAGCGCAGCGACGCGATCGACCAGGGCGGCCGCATCACACGCCTCGCCGCGCGAGCTGCAATATAGCCGCCCGCCCGCATGACGCCATAATTCGGCGCCCCCGCCCCCTTTACCGAACACGGGCTTGACGAACAGATCGGATTCCGGGAGTTCGTCAACGAGCTCCGGAGTGCTGACGCGCTTTCCGTCTTCGAACAACATGTAAACTTCGACATGTCGGATGCCGTTGGCACGGCAATGCCGCGCGAACTCCATCTTGTTCTTCAGTGGCGTCGGCGCGTAGCGTTCGGTCGCTATCGGATAGAGCAATCGATAGGCGATTTCCTTGGTTTCGTAGCGCATCAGGTAGTGTGGTGCCAGGTGCTGCCGGCCGGGCTGATAGAACTCATAAGCGTAGTAGTACACGGGTGCGATCCGATAGCGGATCGCCATGGATACCTGCTCCAGGAATTGCCGCATTCGGGACTTGCCGGTCAAGCGCTGCACCGGCGCGCCGAAACGGCGGACAACGGACGTCGCGCGCGCTGCAGCGATAACCGGCCAGAAGCCGATTGTTCCAAGATTGCGCGCGCTGACAATCATATTGGCGGCGGGCCAGAGCGCGTCGTTGCATAGCCGATGCACGCGCCCGGCCGGAGAGCGGCGATCGGGCAGCCACCAACCGACCAGAAAGGGCGGCGGATACAGAGCGTCGCGCAAGCCGGGGCCATAGGGTGAAACCGGAGCGGCCTTCGCCTGGGCTTGGGCCAGTTCCGCTCCACGCCCGACCAGCAGCCACATTGCCATGAAATAGGACAGCAATGAGAGGAATTGCGCAAAGTCGGCATAGCTCTCCGCCCGCTCCACCGTGAAGCCGAGACTCACCGCCGTATGGTCATCCAGCAGGTCCAGCACGGCGCCAACCAGTTGCGCCGCCAGACCGGCCGTAAGCAGAAGCTGCGCGGGGACCGGGCGCGGCTCGATCCGCGACGTCAGCCACAAGCCAATCGGCGCGGCAACGAGCAGAAGCACGTCATCGATGTTTTCGAGGCCGAAATTATGCCCTTTCAGCTCCGCAAACGGTTCCGCGAACTCCGCGCAGGCAACCACGACGGCCACGACGAGGATGAACAGCCACAACGCGGGTCCTAGTACGGTGAGCCGACGGTGCGCCAAGCAGTTGACAGCAATCAAAGCGCACAACGCGCCGAAGACGCCGGTCCAAGAATCCAGCATCAGTTCGATGAAGCGCACATTTGCGGCGGTCGCAAGGGTTGCCACCGCGGCAATCGCCATCGTCAAGACGATTGGCATTGGCCATTTGATGGAGAGATGGCTCATTGATTATAGGATCCCGCCCCAATATGCCGCGCACTTCATGGACATGCGTCGGCTGATCAATACGACAGCTTTGCGTCCTATGCGATGCGCAATTCGCTTTTCGGATCGAAGAACACCGCCTTGTCCATGTTGAAGGCGAAGGGCACGATGCTGTGCGGCGCCACCTGCATGTCGGAGCGCATGCGGCCGATCACCTCGCGCCCACCGAGCCGCGTCACGACGTAAGTGTCGGCACCGGCCGGCTCCACCACCTCGACATGACAATCCGCATTGACGACCCGCGCCGAGGTCCGGTCCGCGCCGCTCATGTCCGTGATCGCCTCGGGCCGCAGGCCGAAGATCACCTCGCGACCCGCATGGGCGCTGAGCTTGGAATCGTTGGCGACCTTGAGCTGCAGCGGCTCCGACCCGTCGCGGGTCAGCACGACGGCGACGCCGCCGCCGTTGGTCTCGATCCTGGCGGGGATCAGGTTCATCGCGGGTGAGCCCATGAAATCCGCGACGAACACGTTGGACGGATTGTTGTAGATTTCGTGAGGCGTGCCGAACTGCTGCAGGACGCCGTCCTTCAGGACCGCGATCTGGGTCGCCAGGGTCATGGCTTCGATCTGGTCGTGCGTCACATAGACGATGGTGGTCTTCATCGACTGGTGCAGGCGCTTGATCTCGGTACGCATGTCGACGCGCAGCTTGGCGTCGAGGTTGGAGAGCGGCTCGTCGAACAGGAAGACCTGCGGATTGCGCACCAGCGCCCGGCCCATCGCGACACGCTGGCGCTGGCCGCCCGACAATTGGCTTGGCTTGCGGTCCAGCAAATGGCTGATCTGCAGGGTCTTGGCGACGCCCGCCACCGCCTTGTCGCGCTCGGCCTTCGGAACGCCGCGCATTTCCATGCCGAAGGCGATGTTCTGCCCGACGCTCATGTTGGGATAGAGCGCGTAGGATTGGAACACCATGGCGATGTCGCGCTGCGATGGATGCAGGTTGTTGACGGCGCGGCCGTTGATGCGGATTTCGCCACCCGTGATGCTCTCCAGCCCTGCGATGGTGTTGAGCAAGGTGGACTTGCCGCAGCCGGACGGGCCGACCAGCACCAGGAAACCGCCTTCCTCCACCGCGAGGTTGATGCCCTTCAGCACGTCGACCGTGCCGAATCGCTTCTGGAGATTGCTGATCTCGAGGAATGCCATGGTTCTACTCCATCAACCCTTCACGGCGCCGGCCATCAAGCCGCGCACGAAATAGCGGCCGGAAACGATATAGACGATCAGTGTCGGCAGCGCCGCCAGAATGGCGCCCGCGAAATGCACGTTGTATTCCTTCACGCCCGTGGAAGACGACACGAGGTTGTTGAGCGCGATCGTCATCGGTTGCGAATCGAAATCGGCAAAGGACGCGCCGAACAGGAAGTCGTTCCAGATATTCGTGAATTGCCAGATCACCGTCACCACGATGATCGGCCCGGAGCTCGGCAGCAGGATGCGCCAGAAAATGCGGAAGAAGCCCGCACCGTCGATCTGCGCCGCCTTGATCAGCTCGGTCGGGAACGCGTCATAGTAGTTGCGGAAGAACAAGGTGGTGAAGCCGAGGCCATAGACCACGTGCACCAGCACCAGGCCCGGCGTCGAGCCGGCGAGGCCGATCAGCCCGAGGAGGCGCGCCATCGGGATCAGCACGATCTGGAACGGGATGAAGCAGGCGAACAGCAGCAGGCCGAACACGATGCCGTCGCCGCGGAACTTCCACTTGGTCAGCACATAGCCGTTGAGCGCGCCCAGCAGGGTCGAGATCATGACCGCCGGGACGACCATCAGCACCGAATTGATGAAATAGGGCTTGAGGCCGGTCGGCTGCACGCCGATCTGCGCCGTCGACCAGGCGCTGCGCCAGGGATCGAGAGTGAAGATGATCGGCAGCGACATCATGTTGCCCTGCCGGATTTCCTCCAGGGGCTTCACCGAATTGACCAGCATCACAAAGAGCGGCAGCAGGTAATAGACCGCGAACAGGATCAGCACGGCATAGATCAGCGCCCGCACGAAGAGGTTGGTACGAACAGCGGTCTCTTGGGTCGCCCCATGCGTTCCGGCCGCCATCAGCGCTTCCCTCCGCGCAATTCGCTGTAGAGATAGGGAACGATCACGCTGGCGATCATCATCAGCATGATGACGGCCGAGGACGCGCCGATGCCCATCTCGTTGCGCGTGAAGGTGTAGGAATACATGAAGGTGGCCGGCAGTTCCGTGGCCCGGCCCGGTCCTCCGTTGGTCAGCGCGATCACCAGATCGTACGACTTGATCGCAAGATGTGCGAGCACCACGAACACCGACAGGAACGCCGGCCGCAGGATCGGGATGATGATGCGGCGATAGAGGTTGAAGTTCGATGCTCCGTCGATCTGCGCGGCCTTGATGATCTCGTTATCGATTCCGCGCAGGCCGGCCAGGAACATCGCCATCACGAAGCCGGAGGACTGCCAGATCGCGGCGATGACGATGCAATAGATCGCCATCTTGCCGTCCTTGATCCAGGTGAAAGTGAAGCTCTCCCAGCCCCACAGATGCATGGTGTGCTCAAGCCCGATGCCGGGATCGAGGAACCATTTCCATGCCGTCCCTGTGACGATGAAGGACAGCGCCATCGGATAGAGATAGATCGGGCGCAACAGGCCCTCGATGCGGATCTTCTGGTCGATCAGGATGGCCAGCAGGAGGCCGATCGCCGAGCACAGCAGGATATAGAGCGACCCGAAGATCGCGAGATTCTGCAGCGCCGTGATCCAGTTCCGGAA
>Ga0070696_100001180_pt1 | contig 16915 bp, 18 predicted proteins | sample KBSK1253metaG_FD_65474 | JGI IMG/M metagenome (GOLD analysis project Ga0070696, IMG submission 65474) | Corn, switchgrass and miscanthus rhizosphere microbial communities from Kellogg Biological Station, Michigan, USA - KBS K1-25-3 metaG | ecosystem: Host-associated > Plants > Roots >... | reverse complement strand
GTCAACCCGATGCCGCCGATCATGGAGCCGGGCGAGTTCTTCATGCCCTACCCGCTCGAGGTCGAGGTCGGCGGCGCGACGGTCTTCGTGCTGCCGGTCGAACGGTTCGAGCGGCTCTAGCTTTCCCAGGGGAGAAGCCGCGCCGTGATGCTCCTGTGGCGCCTCGTTCGCTTCGGGACCGCTTTGAGCGCAATCCTCGCGATCGTGGTCCAGGCGAAGGTCCTCGCCGACGCGGGCGCGCTCGACGTCGTCAACTTCTTCAGCTACTTCACGATCCAGAGCAACCTGATCGGCATCGCGGTCCTGCTCGTCCTGGCGATCCAGACGAGCCGGCACCGGCCCGCGGCATTCGAGGGGCTGCGCGGTGCCGCGACCGTCTACCTCACGGTCACCTTCGTGGTCGTGATCGCGCTGCTGAAGGAGGTTGACGTCGGGCTCCAACTGCCGTGGGTCGACGTCGTGCTGCACAAGGTCACGCCGATCGTGATGGTCGCGGACTGGCTCGTCGATCCGCCGCTGATCCCGATCGGCTGGCGGCGCTCCCTTCGGTGGCTGGCGTACCCGCTCGTCTGGCTCGCCTATTCGATGATCCGCGGCGCGATCGTGGGCTGGTATCCGTACCCGTTCCTCGACCCGGCAAACGGGGGCTACGGGCAGGTCGGGGTGACCGTGGCGGTCGTCCTCGTGGCGAGCGCCGCGATATGCGTCTTCTATGCCTGGCTCGGCACGACGCTCGGCGCCCGGCGGCGCCGGGCCTCGAGCTACTGAGCCAACGCGTGGGGCCGGAGCAGCGCCACGGCTGATCGACGGCTGCTCTGGGCGGACGTTGCGATCAAGGTCGCGACGCTCGCACTGCTCCTCCTGGCCCTCCTCGCGCCGGACCTGCCGCAGTTCCAGGGCAAGGCCTTCGCGGGTCGGGCGATCGCCTATCCCTTTGCGCTGGTGGCGCTGCCGCTCGGCTGGTGGCTGCTTGGTCGCCGGCGAATCGCCTTTCCCGCGCTCGTCGATTGCCTCTTCGGGTTGCCGTTCCTGATCGACATGGCCGGCAACGCCCTGAACCTGTACGACACGATCGACTGGTGGGACGACGCCAATCACCTCGGCAATTGGGCCCTGCATACCGCGGCGGTCGTCGTGCTGGCACGAATGCTCGGGCAGGCCCGGGTGGTCCAGGCGCTGCTCGGAATCGCGTGGGCGGGCGCGACGGCGATCCTGTGGGAGCTGGCGGAGTTCATTGCATTCGTGCCCAACTCGCCGGAGGTCGCGACGGCGTACCAGGACACCCTGGGCGACCTCGCGCTCGGGCTGCTCGGTGGCACCGTCGCGGCCGTCGTCATCGCGTCACGGCCACAGGCCCGCACGTGAGCCCGGTCCGGCCCGACCTCGTCGCGTGCTGGCTGTTCCGGCTCGACCAGCGCGGGCGGCCGGAGATCCTGCTCATCCGGCGTTCGACCGGTCGGATCTACGCCGGCATCTGGCAGTGCGTCACCGGGCGGCTCGAGGGCGCGGAGCGCGTGGTCGACGGGGCGCTGCGGGAGGTCGAGGAGGAGACTGGCCTGACCCGCGCCGACCTCGACGACGTCTTCGAGACGGACATCATCAACTGGTTCCACGAGCAGAGCGTCGACGCCGTCTGGTGCGAAGCGGTGTTCGCCGCGCACGTTCACCGAGACGCCGCGATCCGGCTCTCCGACGAACACGACGACCTGCGCTGGGTCACCCCCGCGGAGGCGAGGGACCTGGTGATCTGGCCTGCCTACGAACGGGCGATCGACACGGTGGCGTGGCTCGTCGACCACCCGGACAAGGCAAGCCACTACCGCTTGCTAGACTCACCGCCACCGTCGCCGGAGGAGAGCCCTCGCCAGTGATCGACCAGCGGATCCAGGCCTCGACCGCCGAGCGCCTGCCTGCGTTCCGCTCCAAGGTCGATGACCTGCGCCCGACGTACGGCTTCGAGGACGTCTCGCTTGGGCCCGGGCTGGAGACGATCGAGCCGAACGACGTCGAGCTCGGCCAGACGTTCTGCGGCATCGAGCTGGGAATCCCGATCCTCGCCGCGGCGATGGACGCCGTCGTCGATCCGCCGTTTGCCGGCGCGCTGGCCAGGCTCGGCGGCCTCGCGGTCCTGAACCTGGAAGGCGTCCAGGCGCGCTACGACGAGCCCGCCTCGGTGCTCGAGAAGATCGCGACGGCCCCCGACGAGGAGGTCCAGGCCGTCCTCTCGGAGGCGTACACCGCGCCGATCCGCGAAGAGCTCGTCGCGCGCCGAATCGAGGAGATCCACGCCGCGGGCTCCAAGGCGGCGGTTTCGGCGACGCCCGCGGCCGCGCGCCGCTGGGGACCGTTCTGCGCGGAGCACGGCGCCGACCTGTTCCTCGTCCAGTCCCAGGTCTCCTCCGCACGTCACCTGGCGACCGGCTACGACCCGCTTTCGCTCGCCGAGTTCACCCGGTTCATGCCGATCCCCGTCGCGGTGGGCAATACGACCAGCGCCGAGGCCGCCTACCTGCTGATGGAGCAGGGTGCCGCGGCGGTGTTCGTGGGCGTGGGCCCCGGCGCCGCGTGCACGACCCGGGAGGTCCTCGGCATCGGGGTGCCCCAGGTGACCGCCGTGTCCGACGTCGCCGCGGCGCGAGATTCGTACCTGCGCGAGACGGGCCGCTACGTCCCGGTGGTCGCCGACGGCGGGATGCGCCGTGGCGGCGAGCTTGCCAAGGCGATTGCGGCCGGCGCCGACGCGCTGATGCTCGGCTCGCCGCTCGCGCGCGCCGCGGAGGCACCGGGTCGCGGCGTGAACTGGGGCATGGCGGCGCCGTCGCCGGTGCTGCCTCGGGGCACGCGGATCAAGGTCGGCACGGTCGGCTCGCTGGAGAAGATCCTGCTCGGACCCGCGACCGTGAGCGATGGCTCCCAGAACCTCGTCGGCGCCCTCCGCCAGTCGATGGCGGCGCTCGGTGCGCGAACGCTGCGCGACATGCAGCAGGCAGAGCTGGTGTACGCGCCTGCGGTGGCGACGGAAGGCAAGAGCTGGCAGGGCCGCGGCCGCTGATTCTCGCCCGCCTCTTGCGCCCACTCCGTGGCGTTGGCGACTGCGGTCCGCGCTCACGCACCTTCAGGTGCGCTCGCTTTCGGTCCTCGGCGCCGCCTTGCGCTGCGGGCGCCTGAGCCCAGCGAGCGGATCCGGTGGACGAGGTCGGGGAGCAACTCGCCGGTTGGGGCAAGGTCATCCGCCTCGAGACCCGCGGGCGCACGAGCGGCCGTCCCGTCGAGGTCGCCCTCGGCTACGTCGAGGAGGCGGAAGGCAGCGTCCTCGTCGCGGCGGGCAGCTCGGACGCCGATTGGGCACGCAACCTCGACGCAGAACCAGCGTGTCGTGTCCGGCTCGCGGAGGGCGACTGGGCCGACGCCCTGGCAGAGCCACTCGATGCGATCGATTCCGCCCGAACGGTCCGCGAGCTGATCCTTCGCTACGGGACGCCGGCGGAGCGGCTGGGCACTGGACCGGCCTACCGGCTCCGGCCTGTCGCGACCGGATGAACGCCTCGAGCTAGGGCGTCGCCGTCCACGGGTTCGACTCGAGCCTCGGCCCGCCGGTGCCGTTGCACGGCGGCATGTCGCCCGCCTCCGGGAACGACGAGCCGGTGACCGTGACCTCTTCGGCGCCGATCCGGATGACAAGCGTCAGCGGGTACTTCGGCTCGGGGTTGCACCAGTTGGCGAAGCGAATCTCGCTGGAGTAGCTGGCATCCGGGTCCAGCTCGATCCGGCCGGGGCCGGCCGACGTCGACGCAACGAGGTCGGTCCCATCGGCATCGCGGATGCCGAGGACCGGATAGAGGTCGACCGAGCACTTGCTTGCCGAGACGAGCACGACGGTCGTGAGCCGGGACCCGGCGGCCCCTTCCACGAGATCGTGGGAGGCCTTGAGGTCCGCGGCGGCGCACGCGGAACCGGCCGAGGACACCGTGGGCGTGGGGGTGGCGGCCTCGGTCGGCGGAACGGTCGTCTCGGTCGGCAGCGCCGTCGGGAGCTCGGTCGGAGGCGCAACGGTGGGCGCCTCGGTTGGCGCCGTCGAGGGGCCGGCCGAGCAGGCGCCGAGGGCGAGTGCCAGCAGGCCGGCGAGGAGCGGGGCTGCGGCTCGCGTCCGGGCGCGTCCCCGTCGGTCGGCCATGCAGCGAGGAAGCATACCGGCGGTCGTCGCGGAACGCCCCGGCCGGCCGGTAAGATTCACCGGACAGCCGCGCAGCCAGCGACGGCCGCGAAGCGAGGGACTGGATCGGGCGTGGCGGGAAAGGGCAGGACCGTACACGGCGAGGCCGCCAACGCGGGCCACCGTGTCCTTGCCCCGGACGACGCCGAGGTCGAGGCGTACCTCGAGACCGCCCTCAACGCTCCGGGTCCGGAGCGGACGTCGGGCGATCATCCCGCCGGCGAGCCGCAGGGGCTTGTCGCCGTGCTCGACTTCGGCAGCCAGTTCGCCCAGCTGATCGCGCGGCGCGTCCGCGAGCTCCACGTGTACTCGGAGCTCCTCCCCCACGACACCTCCCTCGAAGAGCTCGAGCGGCGCGGGGCGAGCGCCGTCATCCTCTCCGGCGGCCCGAGCTCGGTGTACGACACGGATGCGCCCAAGCCGGATCCCGCGATCTGGAGCGGGCGGCTGCCGGTCCTCGGCATCTGCTACGGCGCCCAGCTCATGGCCAGCGAGCTTGGCGGCGGCGTCGAGGCCACCGGCAAGCGCGAGTACGGCCCGGCGACGGTCACGATCGGCACGGAGGACGGCCTGTTCACCGGGCTGGATCGGAGCCAGCCGGTGTGGATGAGCCACGGCGACTCGATCACGGCCCTGCCGCGTGGCTTCGAGGCAACCGCCCAGACGGACGCCTCGCCATACGCCGGCTTTGCCGACCCGGCGCGGCACCTGTATGCGATCCAGTTCCACCCGGAGGTGGCCCACACGCCGCGCGGCCGCGACGTGCTCCGAAACTTCGTGGTCGGGGTCGCCGGGATCGGCCAGACGTGGACGCCGGCGAGCTTCATCGAATCGACCGTCGCCGAGATCCGCCAGCGGGTGGACGAGCACGCGCGCGCGGTCGGCTCGGACGGCAAGGTGATCTGCGCGCTTTCGGGCGGCGTCGACTCAGCGGTCGCCGCTGCCCTCGTCCATCGCGCCGTGGGCGATCGACTGACCTGCATCTACGTCGACCACGGGCTGATGCGGAAGCGCGAATCGGAGCTCCTGCGAACCACGTTCGAGCGGAGCCTGGGCATGAACCTGGTCATGATCGACGCGAGGGAGCGCTTCCTGGCCCGCCTCGCCGGCGTGATCGACCCCGAGCAGAAGCGGCGGATCATCGGCGACGAGTTCATCCGGGTCTTCGAGGAGCAGGCGGAGCAGCTGGGCCAGATCGACTTCCTGACCCAGGGAACGCTCTACCCGGACGTGATCGAGAGCGCCACGTCCGAGACCAAGGCCGCCCAGAAGATCAAGACCCACCACAACGTCGGCGGGCTCCCCGCCGACATGCGGTTCAAGCTCATCGAGCCGCTGCGCTACCTGTTCAAGGACGAGGTCCGCGCCGTTGGTCTCGAGCTGGGCCTGCCCGAGGCGATGGTCCACCGCCAGCCGTTCCCTGGCCCCGGGCTCGCGATCCGGATCATCGGCGAGGTCACGGCGGAGCGGCTCGAGACGCTGCGCGAGGCCGACTGGATCGTCATCGACGAGATCAAGGCGGCCGGGCTGTACCGCAGCGTCTGGCAGTCGTTCGCCATCCTCACGCCGGTCCGCAGCGTGGGCGTCATGGGGGATGGTCGAACGTACGCGAACGTGGTAGCAATTCGCGCGGTGACCTCGGACGACGGCATGACCGCAGATTGGGCGAAGCTGCCGTACGAGGTCCTGGCGAAGATCAGCAGCCGGATCGTGAACGAGGTGCCCGGCGTCAACCGGGTGGTCTACGACATCTCGTCGAAGCCACCGGCAACGATCGAGTGGGAGTAGCGAGTCGATGAGCCCAGCCCGCAGCAAACCCAGCGGCGAGACGACGACGTGCCCGTGGTGTTCGGCCACGGTCCCCGTTGAGGCGGCGACCTGTCCTTCCTGCGGTGCGCAGCTGCGCGAGGCCGCCGAGGGCGACATCCTGGGCGTGACCCAGATCGACCCGTCCGCCGTCTCGCGGGCACGCCGGGTCAAGCCGCGCAAGCTGACCTCGTGGATCACGGGCGAGAGCCCTGAATACGAAGAGACGGAAGCCGGCGGCAAGGTCGAGCCGCCCTCGCCTGACGTCAAGCGCGAGATGCTCAAGATGGAGCTCGCGGCGATCGACGCAGAGCTCGAGGCACGGGCCGCCCAGGCGGCGGCGAACCGGGAGCTGCCGCCGGAAGCGGCCGAGCCTGTCGAGGCGCCCAAGCCCGCCGAGCCGGGCCCGACCTGACCTCGCGCCTGCCCGCTCCCGGGCCCTCGTTCCTGCGCGAACAGGAGCTGCGGGTCGGCGAGCACCGCCTGCTCGCCGGGATGAGCCGCCCGGCGACCCCCGCCGACGACTGGTGGACGTCCGTCCTGTGGGTCTCGGGCGACGACGGGCTCGCGACGTTCGCGGAGCTCGCGCCCGCCGCGGGGCCGCCGCCGGATCCGCCCCTGGCTCGCCTCGGCCCGGCATTCGCCGGAGGGCTGTCCGGGCTCATCCTCGAGGACGCCGGTCGGCTGCAGATCCGGCTCGGGCTGGTCGTGCCGCCGGAGGACCCGGAGCGGCCCTGGCGTTGTCCCGCAGTGGTCCGAGCCGCCTTCCGGTGGGAGCCGGCGCGGGCAGCGGCGATGCGACCGAACGTGCTCGCCGCGGAGGTGCTGACGGCCTTCCGCCGGGCCGTCGAAGGCCTCGGCCGCAGATAGCCGCGAGGGTCGCCCGACCCGGCGACGGACCTCGAACGAGCGCCTGGCTATGCTCGCTTCGGAGAGCGCAGCGAGACGGAGGCGAACGTGAGCGGCAGCTGGGCGGCATCGATGGGCGCCGCCCTCGCGGCGAGCGTGGGCCGGCCACGATGGTGGGTCATGGCCCTCGCCGCATTCCTGGTTCGAGGCGGCGTCGTGCTGGTGCTCCTGCCCCTCGTGAGCCTTCCGTCGGCACCTGCGCTGGCAACGGCCCTCGCGCCGACGATCGAGGCGCTCGCAATGAGCCGGCAGTCGCTCGAGGCGGCGCTGCTCGGCACGGCGCTCCTCACGCTCCTGGTCGGCGTCGTCGCGGTGCTGGCGGTCACGGGGACGTGGCTTGACAACGAGCTGGCCCGGGAGGCAGAGGGCGCCGCGGAGCTCGATCTGCGCGTCTCCGAGGCCGCGCCGTCGGCGTGGCGGGCGCTGGCCATCCGCCTCGTCGCCCACCTGCCCACGCTCGTCGCGCTCGCGTACGCGCTGGTCAGGATCGTGATCGCGACCTACCAGGAGCTGCTGGCCCCGGGCAACCCGGCCGTGCCCATCGCGCTCCGCGTCATCGCCCGCGCGCCCGACGCGATCGTCATCGCGACCGTCGCGGGGCTGATCGGCGAGGCGATCGGTGGTATCGCCGCCCGCCGTGCGGCCGAGGGTGAGACCATCGGGCAGTCGATCCGCGGCGCGATCCGGGACTTCCTGCGGCGGCGCGGCGTCGCAACCTTCGTCGTGACCGATGCCGTGGTCGCCGGCGTCGTGGTGCTGCTCATCGCCGTCGTCGGGCGGGCCGCCGAGCACGTGCGCGCCTACCTCTTCGATCGGGTCGACGACGTGAGCCTCGCCGCTGCGCTCCTCCTCCTGGTTACGACCTGGGTCCTCGCACTTGCGGTGCTGGGCGCCGCGCTCGCGTGGCGGGCGACCGCCTGGACCATCGAGGCAGCCCCGAGGCGCCAGCCGGCGACCGGGACGGTCCGCGCCGACGAGGCCGAGAGCGCGACCGGGGAGGCGGTCGCCGGCTGATCCGGCGCTCCCGTTCAATTCCTGTGTGACAGTCCGTCACGCAAACGACGCTCCGGGCGTCGGATGCGACACGCAGGGCCCCAATTCGCCCCTGTTACACTCCCCGCCGGTCGTCGCGGCCCCACGCGACGAAGGCTCACACGACGGAGGCGTCGACTCGCCGCATGGATCAGATCTTCAGCGCCATCGGCGACGCCATCACCTCCATCTTCGACAACCCGGTCGTCAAGCTCGGCATCCAGCTCGCCGTCATCTACTGGATCCTGCTCTGGCTCGCCGCCTCCTACTGGGCCTTCCGGGACATGCAGTCCCGCAGCGACAACCCGCTTGCGCCATACCTCGCGGCGGCGTTCGTGATCGTGTTCACCCCGCTCCTGTTCCCGCTTGCCGTGTTCACGTACCGGATCATCCGGCCCCAGGAGCGCATCGGGGAGGTCTACGAACGCAATCTCGCCGAGGAGGCGATGCTCGCCGAGATCGAGGCGATCCCGCACTGTCCAACCTGCGACCGCCGCGTCGATTCGGCGTGGATCATCTGTCCGACCTGCCGGACGCGGCTCAACCGCGTCTGCCCGAACTGCACGCGCCTGGTCGGGCTCGACTGGTCGCTGTGCGCGTGGTGTGGCCGAGAGTTCGAGCGCCACGACCAGCTCGCCGCGGGATCCGCACCGATCGTCAGCCTGCCGACGCGCGAGGCGCTGCCGGCCGGCGAGCTCGAGACCGTCAGCGAGCGCGTCCGCGCGTCGGTCCGGGCGCCCCGACGATCTGACCAAGTCGCGGAGCGTTGACCGAAGCCTCCGACCCGGAGGACCCGTCGCCTCCCGCGCCTGACCCGGCAACCGACGGTCTGTCCTCGCCCGCGGCACCGACGGAACCCATAAGCCGCTACCTCGGCCTGACCGCATTCACCATCGAGGGCCGCCGCGCCCCGGCGCTGTTCGTCGTCGGCTGGGTCGCAACGATCATCGGCATCGGGCTCACCGCCACGGTCGCGTTCGGCACGACCGGGCTGGCGGCGGCGGTCCTCTCGTTGGCCTCGTCGCTGGCGCTGTCCATCGGGCTCGTGATGCTGGCGGGCTCGCAGACGATCGAACGCAAGGCCGCGGGTGCGGCCTATGCCGGCCCCTCGCCCTTGCTCGTGCTGATCGCGATCGTCGCCGTTTCCCGCCTCGTCGGCTTCGTGGTCGGCGTGGCTTTGCTCCCTGTCGCGGACCAGATCCCGGTGGAGGTCGGCGACCTGCTCGGCGTGCTGCTGCAGGCGGGAGTGTTCTTCGCCATCGTCCGGCTCACGATCGTGGGGCCGGGCGTGGTGCGCTGGTCCGAGATGGGCTGGGTCGGCGATCGGGCTGCCGCGCTGCGCGGCCTGTGGGGCGGCGTCATCTTCGCCGGGCCGCTGATCCTCGTGACCGCCGTGCTCGTGGCGATCGCGGTCAATGCCGCCGGCGCCGCCCCGCCGAGCCCGCTGCCGCCGACCGGCACGGTGTCGGGGCTCCTCCTGCACCTGCTCGCCGGCGCGGTCGTCGCGCCGGTCGCAGAGGAGATGTTGTTCCGTGGCTTCGCGCTCACCGCGTGGCGCCGGCTCGTGGGCGTCCGCGGCGCCATCCTGCGCTCGTCGATCGTGTTCGTGCTCGCACACGTGCTGTTCGTCTCCGGCGACACCTTCGGCGAGACGGTGCGCATCGCGCTCGTGGCCGGCATCGTCCGCGTCCCGGTCGCCTTCGTGCTCGGCTGGCTCTATGTGCGCACTGGTTCGATCTGGGGCCCGATCGGGCTGCACGCCGGGTTCAACGGGATCCTGATCGTCCTCGCGGAGGCCGCTGCAGGCGCCTGAGCGCCGACGGATGGCGCGGCGGTGAGCCGCGGATGAGGCGGGGATGACCGCCGGGTGAGCGCCCCTCGGTAGCCTGCGCAGCGTCCTCGGGTCCGGATGGCGGGGGGAATCGGCGGGCTCTCGTCGTCCGGGCTCGAGGGCGCCTGGTGTGCAGCGGAGGAGCGCGATGGCCGGCACGGACGGACCGATCCCGTTTCCTCTCGCGCTCACGCGCGGACGAACCATCCGCGAGCTGCCGTCGAGCGAGCGGCCACGCGAGCGTCTCCAGCTGCGCGGCGCGGCGGGGCTCACCGCGGCCGAGCTCATCGGCCTGCTGTGGGGCTCCGGCACGGCAGGCCGCTCGGCAATCGATGTCGCCACCGACGCGATCGCCCGCTTCGACGGCCTTTCGGGGCTCGCCCGCGCCAGCGGCCCGGAGCTCGAGGCGGTGCCGGGGATCGGCGCGGCGCGGGCGGCGCAGCTACAGGCCGCGTTCGAGCTCGGCCGGCGGCTCCTCGCCGACTGGCCGGCCGGGCGCTGGTCGATCCGCTCGCCGCGCGACGTGGCCGACAGGCTCGTGCTGCAGATGGGCCGCCTCGAGCGCGAGGAGCTCCGGGTCGTGATCCTGAACACGAAGAACGCGGTACTTCGGGTCGTGACCGCCTATCAGGGCAACGTCAGCGCGTCCCTGGTCCGTGTTGGCGAGCTGTTCCGGGACGCGGTCCGGCTCGATGCGGCGGGCGTGATCCTCGTTCACAACCACCCGTCCGGCGACCCGACGCCGTCACCCGACGACGTCCACTTGACCGCAGAGGCGCTGGCGGCCGGCCGCCTCCTCGACATCGACGTCCTGGACCACCTCGTCATCGGCCACGATGCGTACGTCTCGCTGCGGGACCGCGGCGTGGCGTTCGATCGGCCGGGCGGGCGTCCGCCCCCGGCCGCCTGAGACGGCGCGGCTATACTGCCGTTTCCCGCGTTCGCCTTCGCGCGGTCGCACGTCCCGCCCGCCGACACTCGCCCGACCGGACCCACAGGGGGCTGCCCTTCCGAATGCTCGACCGCATCCTCGGCCTGTTCTCCCGCGACATCGGGATCGATCTCGGGACGGCCAATACCCTCGTCCACGTCAAGGACCGCGGCATCGTCATCAGCGAGCCATCCGTGGTCGCGATCGAGGCCCGGACGAAGCGGGTGCTCGCGATCGGCGCCGAGGCGAAGCGGATGGTCGGCCGCACGCCGGCGAACATCATCGCCATCCGCCCCCTGCGCGACGGCGTGATCAGCGACTTCGACGTGACCGAGCAGATGATCCGGTACTTCGTGGACAAGGTGCACGACCGGATCGGGCTGCTGCCGCGCCCGCGGATGATCGTGGGCATTCCGTCGGGCGTGACCGAGGTCGAGAAGCGCGCGGTGCTCGATGCGGCCCTCAACGCCGGCGCACGCTGGGCACGCCTGATCGAGGAGCCGATGGCCGCGGCGATCGGGGCCGGGCTGCCGGTGAGCGAGCCCTCGGGCAGCCTCATCGTCGACATCGGTGGCGGCACGACCGAGGTCGCGGTGATCAGCCTCGGGGGCATCGTCGTCAGCCGGAGCATCCGCATCGGCGGCGACGAGATGGACGTCGACATCGTCAACTTCGCCCGACGCGAGTACAACCTGTACCTGGGCGAGCGGACGGCGGAGGACATCAAGATCGCGATCGGCTCCGCGTCACCGGGGGAGTGGGACGCCGGCCGGGTGAACCTCCGCGGCCGCGACCTCCTGACGGGCCTGCCTCGGAGCGTCGAGGTCGGCGCGGACCAGATCCGGGAGGCGATCGAGCCGTCAGTGCAGCAGATCGTGGACACGATCCGGGACACGATCGAGGAGACGCCGCCCGAGCTCGTCGCCGACATCATGGACCAGGGCATCGTGCTCGCCGGCGGCGGCGCGCTCCTGGCCGGGCTCGACAAGCGCGTCGCCGAGGCGACGCAGATGCCCGTCCACGTCGCCGACGACCCGCTGACGTGCGTCGTCCGCGGCACCGGCGAGGTGCTCCAGGATCTCAGCGGGATGAACCGCGTCCTGGTGACCGAGACGTACTCCCGCCCCCTTCGCTAGGGCTCTCGCCCGGGTCCCTCGCGAGCCCCACAATCACGGCGTGACTGCGTTCCTCGCAAACAAGACCTTCCGCCGGCGAGCCGTCGCCTACATCGCCCTCCTTGTCGCGTCGCTGATCCTCGTGACGATCTCCTCGAACCCGCTCGTGCGCGACATCCAGAACGGCGTCGCCTTCGCGTTCAAGCCGGTCCAGGTTGCCGTCGGCAACATCGCCCGCGACGTGTCCTCGATCGCCACGACCATCGCCGAGATCGACCGGCTGCGCCAGGAGAACGCGGAGCTGCGCCAGGACAACGACCGGCTCGAGGCCGAGAGCCGATCCGCCGCCGAGATGCAGCGCGAGAACGAGCAGCTCACGGCGCTGCTCCAGCTGCGGAACGGCCTCGACTACCAGACGCTCGCGGTGACGGTCATCGCGCGCGAGTCGAGCGAGGCGCGGCGTGCGATCGTGATCGACCGGGGCTCCGATGACGGCTTGGCCGCCGGCATGGTCGTCATCGGCGGCGGCGGGGCGCTCGTCGGCCGGATCGCGGATGTCGGCCCGAGCTTCGCCCACGTCGTGCTCATCAGCGACGCCACGTCCACGGTCATCGGGCAGCTGCTCAGCACCACGTTCACCGGCAAGGTCATCGGGCAGCTGGGCGGCGCGCTCGTCATGCAAGACGTCGACGCAGCGGCCAAGGTGGACATCGGCGAGGAGGTATTCACGGCCGGCATCGAGCTCCAGGGCGGCATCCGCTCGCCGTACCCCAAGGGCCTCCTCATCGGCAAGGTGGTCGACGTGACCCGCGACCCGAACGAGGTCGTCCAGACGGCCTTCCTCGAGCCCGCGGCGCCGCTCGACCGGCTGGAGTTCCTGCTCGTGATCACGGACTACGAGGGCGGCATCACCGGCCCGATCGAGACCGGCGTGCCGTGCGATCCGGGGAGGGGCGGCACGCTGCCCAACTCGGACCAGCCGTGCGCGTCGGACGCGCCAGGGAGCCCTGCCCCGAGGCGCTGACCGCGCCCGTACACTCCCACCCGATGACCGACGCGCCGGCGCAGGGCAGCACGGGCACCTGGGTGGTGCTGCCGACGTACGACGAAGCGGAGAACCTGCCGGGCATCGCCGCGGCGATCCTCGAGATGCTGCCTGCCGCGACCCTGCTGGTGGTCGACGACAACTCGCCCGATGGGACTGGCGAGCTGGCCGAGCAGCTGGCGCGCGATGCGCCTCGAATCCGGGTCCGCCATCGAGCGGGCAAGGAGGGCCTCGGGCGGGCCTACCTCGACGGCTTCCGCGTCGCCCTCGACGGCGGCGCCACCTCCCTCGTCCAGATGGACGCCGATTGGTCGCATGATCCGGCCGTGCTGCCCTCGCTCCTGGCGCCGATCGACGAAGGCCGGGCCGACCTCGTCATCGGGAGCCGCTACGTCAAGGGCGGGCGAGTGCTCGACTGGGGGCTCGGGCGGCGAATCGTCTCGCGCGGCGGCAGCCTGTTCGCGCGAGTCGTCCTCGGCCTGCATGCGAACGACCTGACCGGCGGCTTCAAGGCCTGGCGCGGGTCGACCCTGGGAGCGATCCCATTCGACGGCATCCACGCCGGCGGCTATGTCTTCCAGATCGAGATGACGTATCGGGCGAGCCGCGCCGGGGCGCGCGTCGCCGAGGTGCCGATCACGTTCCGAGACCGCCTTTTGGGCACCTCCAAGATGTCTCGCCGTATCATCTTCGAAGCGCTGTTCGTGGTGCTCCGGCTGCGCTGGGACGAGCTCCGGCGGCGGCGACTGCGACGACGGAGCGAGTGACGGCAACGGCCGGATCGGGGGAACGGCCGCCGGGCCTCCGCGTCGTTCTCGACGCGCGGCCGATCCAGGACCCGGCGCGGGCGCCGGCGACGGCGCGCTACCTCGAGGGCCTCCTCGGCGCGTACTCCGCCGAGCCGCTCGAAGGCGAGTCGTTCGCGTTCCTGCTCCAGTCGGACCTCGCCGACCCGACGCCGGCATTCGGCGGGCTCGACGTCGTGGGCAGGCGGCTCCTGCCGCCGACGCGACTGCTCCGCAGCGGCGCCCTGACGGTCGACCCGTTCCTGCTCCGCGGCGCGGCCGTCGGCGCCGCGTGGCGCTCGGACCGCAGGGGCGCCGCCGGGGCGGTCTACCACGCCGTGGCCGGCGCGCCGCCGATCCTGTCGCGCATCCCGATCGTCGTGACCCTCCTCGACCTCGCGCCGTGGGAGCTGCCCGAGACCTTCCAGCGCACGCCGGGCTCGCGCTTCGGACAGCGATTGCGGGCCCGGCTCGTCCGCGACGCGGCCGCGGTCCTGGTCAGCTCCGAGGCGGTCGCGGTGCTTGCGCGCCGGCTGCTCCGGCTCCGACCGAGCCGGATCCGCGTGGTGCCCCTCGCGCCCCACCCGGCCTTCGCTGCGGCCGCCCGGGCTGGCGGGGAAGCCGACGCCGCGGTGGCCGAGGATCGCGAGCGCCTCGGGCTCCCGGAGCGGTTCCTCGTCTACTTCGGCCGGTTCGACGCTCGCCACGATGTGGCCACGCTGCTCCGCGCCCTGGCGGCGCTGGAAGGCCGGGCCCGGCCGCGCGGCCTCCGCGCGCGCGATGCGTGGCCGCCTCGGGTCCTGATCGTCGGGGCCTCGCCCGAGGATCGCGCCGCCCTCGCCCGCGCCGCGAACCGCGTCGGCGGCGGTGATGCGCTCCTCTATGCACCGGCGATGCCGCCGGAGCGCCTCGCGCCGCTCGTGCGCGAATCTCGCGCCGTGGTGCTGCCCGCGCTGAGCGACGCCGCGGGCCTGCCCGCGCTCGATGCGCTCGCGGCGGGCGTGCCAGTCGTCGCCACCAACGTCGGCGCGCTGCCGGACGTCGTGGGCACCGCCGGCATCCTCGTCGAGCCGCGGGATCCCGGTCGCCTCGCGGAGGCGCTGCGTACGGCGTGGGCCGACGAACGGGTCCACGGCCGGCTCGTCGAGGCGGCCAGGGTCCGGGCCGAAGGAGGGGCGCGCACGTGGTCGGACGTGGCCTGGGAGACCCGACGCGTGTACGCCGAGGTGGGCGTTCGCGGGGAGGCGTGAGGGCCGGCTAGATGTCGTCCCGGTGCGGGGGCGGGATCCAGACCGGTGGCGGCGGCGCCTTGCCGTCCTTGATCGAGAACGAGTAGTTGAGCCCGATCACCTGGACGAACGTCTGCCCGGCAGTGAGCACCACCGGGTTGCCGTCCCTGTCGAACAGCCGCGTCGGAGCCGTCCGCGACGTCTTGCGCCACTGGCCCTTGATGGTCTGGCCGTTGGTCGAGATGTAGGCCACGCCCTTGCCGACGTTCTGCGCCTCGAGCCGGTGCTTCTGGGGGTGGCCGTCGTTGAGCGCCCCGAACGCCATGCGCAGGATGACGACGTTCTTCGGCGCGACGACCTCGCCGCCGGCTCGGTCACGCTGCGGCTTCTTTGAGCCGTTGATGTACCGGATGTAGGTGTTGGTCGCGGCGTCGTAGCGGTAGCTGATGGTCTCGTACGGGTAGACGACCCGGATCGAGCCGCCGCTGGGGCGCTGAGCGGGCACCGCGTCTGGCGCGAAGAGCCAGGCCGGCTCCATCGCGCCGTCCTTGGCCGAGAGCTTCTTGGCCAGCGCGCGAAGGTGCTCGCCGTCGGTGTACACGTTGTGCGGCGGGAAGCGGTCGGTGGTCCGCCACATGTAACGGCCTTCCCAGCGGAACTCCTCCGCGTTGTAGACCCACTGGCCGTGGCCCTTCGAGGCCAGCGTCCGCAAGGCCTGCGGCGACCCGCCGGCGTGGACGTACATCGCCTTCCACTCCGCCGCCCACTCGATGTAGTACTCGCGCGAGCTGCGCACCGGCCCGACGCCATCCGGGATCGTCTCCTGGAACAGCATCATGTACCGGGGGATGCCGCCCTCCGCCGGCGCCTGCCAGACCATCGACGCGCTGTTGAACCCGGATTGGGGTCGCGCGTCGGCCTGGTCGTCGACCATGACGGCGATGACGTGCTGCGCAGCGGCCTCCGCCGTCACGGGCATGCCGGTGAGCGGCGCGGGCACGAGGGACGGCGGCGGCGGCGTCGAAGGCGGGGGCTCGGTCGGCGGAGCCGGCGACGCCGTGGGCTCGATCGCGACCTGGGTCGGCGACGGCGCGGCGGAGGGAGATGGGCTCGGCGCGCTTGTCGCGGCCACGGCCCCGCCCGGGAACAGCGTCCCGATCTGGGAAGCGACCAGGATCCCGAGGGTCGCGATCGCCAGCCCGATGAGCCCGATCAGACCGCGACGGAGCGTCCTGTTCGGGGGCGCGCTCGTCTCTGCCACGTTGCCTCCGCTGCCCCGCCTCTCCGCCGCGCAGGATAGCGGACCTCCCGGCCGACACGCGCTAGGCTGTCATACAGACGCCACCAACGAGCCCACTGATCGGGAGGACGATCGATGGCCGACAACGGCGCGTCGACGAACGGCCACCGGCCTGCACGCCGGCGCAAGCACATCTACCCGCCGCTCGAGCAGATGGCCGCCGAGCAGGCCGCCGCTGCGCAGCGCCGCGTCGCCGGTGAGGCCGTCGCGGCCACCGCCGTGTCCGACTTCGTGCCCGAGGCGGCGCCGCCCCCGGCTCCGCCGGTGATGGCCGCGCAGGCCACGAACGGTGAGCGACCGGTCAAGCGGCGCAAGAAGCACATCTATCCCCCGGTGGCGAAGCCCTCCGCGAAGCAGGCGGCCGAGTCGATGGCCGTGGTGCCGGCCGCGGAAATGTCGCTGGCGACCGATGTCGAGAGCGATGAGACGGCCGGGGACGAGGAGCGCGTCGAGCTCCGGCTCAGCGCCGTTGGCATGGTCGACGCGGGCGACGTCCAGTTCGCCCAGGGCGCGCTCGGCGCCGCGCGCGCCGACACCGTCACGGTCGAGCAGGGGGCGCTCGGCGCGGCGCTCGCGGACAGGGTCGACGTCAGCCAGGGCTACGCCCGCTCGATCGTGGCCCGGCAGGTCCAGCTCGACAGCTCCGCGGCGCGCATGGTCGTGGCCGCAGACGTGAAGGTCCAGCGGAGCGCGATCATGGTCCTCATCGCCCGACGGGT
>Ga0070696_100001173_pt1 | contig 16961 bp, 12 predicted proteins | sample KBSK1253metaG_FD_65474 | JGI IMG/M metagenome (GOLD analysis project Ga0070696, IMG submission 65474) | Corn, switchgrass and miscanthus rhizosphere microbial communities from Kellogg Biological Station, Michigan, USA - KBS K1-25-3 metaG | ecosystem: Host-associated > Plants > Roots >... | reverse complement strand
GGAGTTTGAAACCGATCCGCCAAATGCGGGTGTAGCCACGGCCAGTCCGACGCGAGGTACCGGTAGTCCGGGTTGAGATCTATTCCCTCCGCGCGAACTGCTTCCGCGATTTGAGTTTTGCGGCGGTCTGTCTGCTCGAGATCAACGAATACGGGCAGCACGAATGGCGCATCAGATGGCTGCCACGCCGCCGGCCGAAACATCGTATCCAGCCCGGCAAGTAATGCCGTAAGTTCGGCCACAAAGGCCAATCTGCGACCGATCGTGGCACGCAAACGGCTTAACGACGCAATGCCAATTGCGCACGACAGTTCACTGCTGTTCCAATTCAGGGCCGGCCAGAGATAGGTCTCCGGATTCCGATCGTCGAAATCGTTTTGCCACCTGGGCTTACCGCGGTCCGCATGCGCCAGCGCGCGCCGGAAGATCTCGAGATCGCGAGCATAGACGACGCCGCCGGACCCGCCAGTTATGTGGGTCTTCCGGTGCATCGTGGAGAACGTGGCGATGTCCCCGAACGTCCCGACCAGGCGGCCGTCGAGAGTCGCGCCGTGAGACTGACTACAGTCTTCGACGACGCGAATCCCCTGTTTCCGTGACGCCTCGGCGATGCGGTCGATCTCCGCAGCGCGGCCAAACGTATGGACCACGACCACCGCGGAGACGTCAGGCGTCAGTCGTTGCAGGACTTGTTCGACGCCCATGTTGTACTCCTCGGGGCGAGCATCACCCAGGCGTGGTATCAGGCGATTCAAGATAATGGCGCCGAGGGTTCCGGGGTCGGTGATCGGTGATACCACCACCTCGCTGCCCGTGGGCAAATCGAGCGCAGCGAGGGCGACAAAGATCGCACCCGTCCCGGTTGCCACGGCATCGGCGTAGCCGCCGCCCATCATTTCAACGAACGCGTCCGTGTAGCGCTGTTCGTACATGCCTTGATATCCGGGATCGATACCATCAGCACGGTAGACTCGCAGAGCCTCTTCGAGCATGGCCGTCTCGGCGTCACCCAAGGCAAGGCGGCGCGGCATCGGTTTCCGGCGTACCTGTGTTCCGCCGTCCACGGCAAGCCGCCAATCGCCGATGCGACGTTCGAGTTGAGCAACCTCCATGTCACGTTCCTTGGTCGACGATAGAGGACAGCCGTCACGCTGGCAAAACTCGACACCGCTTGCCGGATGCGGAGTCCGAGCTGTCGCATCGTGGCGCGCTCGTCGGCCACGGCGCCATCGACCGCGATCTCGCGCGCTGCTACGTTAGAATCCTCGCGTCGTTCAGCCGACGCGATGCGACCGGGCCGGTGGATGATCGCCGCAATAATACTGTCATCCAATCGATTCCGTTCTGGACAACGAGGCAGACAAGCATGATGCGATGCACGCTTTTGATGTGGAGTCGAACAGCCGGAGGGCGGCTGCTCACCGTTCGGGAGATGATTGGCGTCATCGGCATCGCGACGCACGTCCCGATCGACCAGGCGCAGGACGGGCCGGGCAGACTGATATACGCCGACCATGATGCGAATGGCCCACAATGAATCGGCGGCGGCGCCTGACGAATGGCTGCCGACCCTGACCATCGGTGTGTACAACCGCCGCGAGCGCCTGGCCCGACGTCAGGCAACGTACCCTGCGATACGCTCGTTCTTCCCTGCAGCCTTTGCAGCCGTGGGCTTCCCGACACGAGTCACCGATGACACGGAACTGCGGCGCTACGCGGACATCATGTGGGAACCGGCCAGCCGCGAGCATTGGCTGAACGAGGTCGGCTGGTCGGCGAGCGAAGAAGCGCTCATCCTGCGATTCCGCGCCGAGGTCCGCGCGCTCACGGTGCGCATCTTCGACCGATCGGTCGAGCCGTTCATGTGTCTCTTTCCACCGATGCCGATCCTCCGCCTGATCGAGGCGGTTTCGGCACACCTGCATCGGCGTCTCAGGATCCTCGAGGTGGGACCAGGCTCTGGCGCGCTGGGCGGTTATTGCCTGCTGCGTGGTCACGATTACCTCGGCGTTGAGATCACCCAGGCACTCTACCTGTGGCAACACCGCCTGTTCCGGTGGCTGACACGAGGCACCCTCCAGGATCTTGCGTTGTGCGACTCAATTTCTTCGGACCTGTTGAACGCCCACGCCATCCTGATTCCGTGGTGGCACTTCGCGCAAATGTTTCGCGGGCCGACGCCAGGAGGCGTCGATATCGTCGTCTGCGAGGCGGCGATGGGCGAAATGGACCCGTTCGCGCATCGCTATCTCGTGCATCTGGCCAAGCGCCTGCTCGAACCGTCGAACGCCGGGCTGTTCATCTATCAGTATCTTGGCGAAGAACGATTCAATGACGAAGCGACCACCGCACGGAGATTTGCCGCACAGGGCTTCCGACCGTTGACGTGCGGCCCCGTCCGCGTGCAGGTCGGCTCGCCCGACAGTCCCCACGACCTGCTGCGGCGGTTCGAACAGGGGCCGCCACCCGTCGATCTAGACGCTTCGTCAGCCCTGAGGACGGCGGCGGAATTCCTCACGCTGGATCCGTCGGCGCTGATGGAAAGCTATGCGTTTTTCGATTTTCTCCGTCTCGATCTCGGGTAGGGCGCGATGCATGCTTCGAAACGCCTGACATTCGATGCGCGACACGACCATGCAGTCACATGCGCAGCGGCGCCACTCCCTCCATGCGCTGAATCGGCGGAACCAGCGGCCGCTTATCGCGCGGCTTGACCATCGCCACAAACACCAGATCGAACACGAAACACAGGTGGTAGTCGGCCGAGGGATATCGTTTGGTTTCGGCATCGGGCGCCAGATCGGCCAGCGCACGCCTCGTTTCATCGGCAACCAGATTCTCGTAGAACGTCAGCACGACCTTCGTCATGAAATGCTGCGTGTCGGTCATGTCCTCGAGTCGGATCCTCAGCGCGTCGAAATCGAGTCCATCGACAGCGCTCAACGTTCGGTCGCGGACGAACATGTTGTCCACGTACGAAAAATCCAGCAGCTCGTACTGGTTGGCCCTGGCAAACTCAACGAACACATTCGGGTTGGGCGTGTAGAAGCCGTGATTCGGAAACGCGAATGCCGGGACGACGTGGAGGGCGAGGCCGCCGGGTGCGAGCAGGTCGTGCATGCTCGCAAAGACCTGTGCGATGTCGAACACGTGTTCGGCAGTCCCGAAGTTGGTGACCACATCGAACACGGGCAGGTTCATGCCACCCAGCGGTACGTTGAGATCCAGGTTGTAGTCGGCGCGATCGTCATCGCGATCGGCCGAGCGGTATTCCTCGATGCCAAACAGCGAATAGTAGGATTTCTGGCAGTCGCGCCGCGGCCGATCGCCCTCGAAGATCGCCGCTGCGGTCGACTCAGGGTCGGCATCGAGGTTGCGGGTAATCGACGCGAGTAGATACGGCCGGCTTGTCTGAATGTCCTGGGGACCGAGATCGAGCAGGCTGCGGCGATCGGTGAATCCCCCTTTCCGCCTGACCCGGAACAACCATTCGGTGTGAATGCCGCCGATCGCCATCGATCCTTACTTTCGCCAGATCTCCATCGGCACGGGGTAGTCGCGACCCCCTTCGCGGACCTGGCGGGCCATGATCATCGACTGCTCGATGCAGTCGTCGACGTCCAGGCCGTAGCGGTAGCTCCCTGCCCGCCCCATCGAGTAGACGTGCTGCGGCATGTCCTCGAAATAGCGGCGCGCCTTTTCCTGCTCCGCCTTGAATGGAAGCGGGTAGTACTTGCCGTTGGTCGACGGAATCTCGACGCCGACGAGCGTCGTCGGCGATTTGTGGTGGGTGAACTTCTTGTACTCGACGAGCCTCGTGAACTTCTCGTCGTTTGCGTAGTACAGGAAGTAGACGTGCTCCGGGAAGACGTGCTCCGTCGGGAAGACGATCTTTAGCAGGTCGCGGCCGATGTACGGCAGCTCGCCGTACACGCCGTTCATGACGATGTCGGGCGAAATGGTGTTGATGACCACGTCGAAAGTCTGCTTCTCGCCCTTGATCCACACCGTGCGATTCGGCAGGTCGTAGCGATCGATCCGGGTGCCGAGTACGACGGTGGCGCCTTCGGTGGCGACGTCGAAATACCTGTTGTACCCGTCCGGTGCGCAGGGGTACGCCGACCACGCGCTGTCCCACGCCGCACGCGGCCCGCTCTTGATCGTCACGCCCTTCGGCGACCAGTTGAACGTGTCGATCACGCGGTTGTCGTCGACCAGCCACATCTTCTTGTTGTAGTTCAGGATGAACTTTTCGTAGAGTGTCCGCCCCACCGAGCCGAGCCAGTACTCCTCGAGGTTCTGCGCCTGCTCGAAACCGACGGCCTGCTCGCGTTCCTTCGCGATGGTCTCCCGATCCGGCATTCGAGCGATGTCGTCTTCGTGAATCGGGTAGTTGTAGAACGCGTTGTCGCGCTCGACGTAGGTGATGAACTGATGTTCCGCGCACGAGCGAAGGGGGCAGATCGCGTCCATGTAGTCATAGACGGCGCGGTTCTGCGTCAGGAAATGGCGCGGACCGAACGTATACGGATGCCCCCCGTACCAAGACGTCCTCACGCCAGCGCCGAGAAACGGCGCGGCCTCCACGAGCAGCACGTCCCAGCCGCCCATCATCATGAGCTGGTGGGTTGCGGCACATCCAGCCGCTCCACCTCCGATGACCAATGCTCGCTTCAAGCCGGGAACTCTGCGCCCGTCACAGCGTGGCTGCGCCAGCGCCGCCGGTGCACGCGATATAGCTGCGACCCCACCACCCGACGTCCAGGTGGCGGACGAAGCGGAATTTCGAACGCGCCTGGAATTCGAGAAACGCGCGCGCGACACCTCGCGAGGCGTTCCCCTTGTTCCCGACGAACAGATCGTCCATGTAGATGACGGTGCCGTCCTGCAGCAGCGGCTCGATGAAGCCGAACACCGGCACCGCCGACTCGTACAAATCGCAGTCGACGGTAGCGAGCGCAATGCGTGCCTCCTGGCCGACAAAGCGCTGCTGGAGCGCCCCGGTAAGGGCGTCCGAATAGAACCCCTTGATCGTCCGAACCCGGTCCGCGTAGATGCCATGCGCCTGCACCAGCGCGAGGAAATCGCCTTCGGACGTCGACAACGTTCCCTTCGTCCATTTGCTGACGCTCGTCTCGGTCGATGGATCGGGCAACCCTTCGAAGCTGTCGAACGCCCAGAACCGCATCTCGTTCAGGTTGTGCCGCCGTGCCTCGGTCAGCGCCATGCGAAAGGTCCGGCACCGGTGACATCCGTACTCGTGGTAGTCGCCGCGTATCTCGTTCTCCTTGAGAAAATCGAAGACGCGACGGAAAAACAGCTGCTTTTCGGTCTGCCGGTTTCGCTGGTTGTAGCCGATTTCGTCGTCCTTGTTCCACGACGCGAGCTCGGCACCGTCGGCGAGGTGAACCCAGGGCTCGCCGTCGATCGGCGTGATCTGCTCGTTGGTTATGCGGTCGAGCGCGCTTTCGCTTTTCTGCTTGGGCTGCATGGCAATGGGTGCCCTCGGAATGGCTGCTAATACTATCGCGTGTCCGTGCCGTGCGGCGCGGCGCCCGAGACGGGCGCGACGATGCCGTCACTCGGTTCGGTTGGATTCGGTCAGCAGTTGAACTATCATGTCACCCGCTTCGGCACCCGCAAACGCAGGGACACGCTTGACTTGCGGTTTGCCGCGAGGCTCGCATCCGCGGATCCAGAAATCCACACGAATATGCTCGAAGTGGCTACAAGCACCCGGTGGCAGGAGGAACGCCAGTTTGGCCGGACCGTCGGCATCGCGCTGCTTCTCTTGAGCGCGTGGTTCGTCTACCGCGGCCGATATCCAGGCGCAGTGCCGTACGTGGCCGGCATCGGGATTCTGCTCGTCGGATTCGCACTTGTGTGGCCGCGCGCGCTCACGCAACCGTTTCGCGCGTGGATGACGCTCGCCGAAGGCATGGCCTTCGTGTCGTCACGGGTCATCCTGACCATCGTCTTTCTCGTCGTCGTCACGCCGCTTGGCCTCATCATGCGACGGACGCGCTGGGATCCGCTCGAGCGGCGGGGACAGCGCAAAGGGACCTACTGGGCGCCCTATTCGGCCAGGCAGCGTGACCCGAGACATTTCGAACGGATGTTCTGAGCATTGGAACGGCGGCGAGGCCGTCTGAGGAGCAGCACGTCATGGGCAAGTTGGCGATTCTGACGGAGTTCTGGAGTTTTCTTCGGTTCAATAAGAAGTACTGGCTCGCACCGATGGTCGTCGTGCTCGTCCTCTTCGGGCTGCTGCTCGTCCTGACCCAAGGGTCCGCGGTCGCGCCGTTCATCTACACGCTGTTCTAGCACGGGGCCATGCCGTCGATCCTTGGCATCTCTGCGTACTATCACGATTCTGCGGCGTGTCTGATCGTCGACGGTGAGATCGTTGCCGCCGCCCAGGAGGAGCGGTTCACGCGGAAAAAGCACGACCATCGGTTCCCCACGCACGCATCGCGGTACTGCCTGCGCGAGGCGAACCTGCGGCCGGACCAGATCGATTACGTGGCGTTCTACGACAAGCCGTTCGTGAAATTCGAGCGGCTGCTCGAAACGTATCTGGACTACGCGCCGCGCGGCTTTCCCTCGTTCGTCCAGGCGATGCCGCTGTGGATCCGGGAGAAACTCTGGCTGCCCGACCTGATTCGCAGGCACATGGCGGAAGCCGAGGGGCTGACCGAGCGGAAGGCCATCAAGCGCCGCATGAAGTCGTACAGGTTCCAGGTGCTCTTCGGCGACCATCACGAGTCGCATGCAGCCTCGGCGTTCTATCCCTCGCCGTTCGAGGAGGCGGCCATCGTGACTGTCGACGGCGTCGGCGAGTGGGCGACGGCGTCGATCGGTGCCGGGCGAGGCCGCGACGTCACGATGGTCAAGGAGCTGCGTTTTCCTGATTCGATTGGTCTTCTGTACAGCGCCTTCACCTACTTCACCGGGTTCAGGGTCAACAGCGGCGAGTACAAGGTCATGGGCCTCGCGCCATACGGCGAGCCCAGGTACGTCGATCTGATCAAGAAACATCTTGTCGAGATCCGCCCCGACGGATCGGTGCGGATGAACCAGCGGTATTTCACCTACTGCGAAGGGCTGCGGATGACGGGCCGCGCGTTCGACCGCCTCCTGAACGGTCCCGCGCGCAAGCCCGAAACGCCGCTCACGCAGCGCGAGATGGATCTCGCCCGATCGGTGCAGGACGTCACCGAAGAGGTGATGCTGAGGATCGCGGAACATGCGCACACGGTTACGGGCCTGAACAAGCTGGTCATGGCCGGGGGCGTCGCGCTCAATTGCGTCGCCAACGGCCGCATCCTGCGCGAGGGACCGTTCGAGGACATCTGGATTCAGCCGGCCGCCGGCGACGCGGGTGGCGCCCTGGGTGTCGCACTGGCCGTATGGCACCGATTTCTCGAGCAGCCGCGTATCTCTCCCGAGGCGCTGGGCACCTGGGTTTCCGCGGCGCTGTCCCGCCAGACCGCAGCAGGCGCCGTAACGGCGACCGCGGCATTGCACGTCCGATCTGCTGTCGCCGTGGCGACAACAACGCAACGTGAGGTCCCACCCTACGCGGACGGCATGCGCGGATCGTATCTGGGTCCTCGTTTCACCAACGAAGAGATCGAAACCTTTCTCGCGTCACGCCGAGCCCCGCACGTCCGGCACCCGCGCGTCCGGCTTGCGGACGTCGTGGCGGAGATGCTCGATGCCGGCAAGGTCGTCGGCCTGCTGCAGGGACGCATGGAGTTCGGACCGCGCGCGCTCGGTGCACGCAGCATCATCGGAGACGCGCGCTCGCCGAAGATGCAGGCCGTCATGAATCTGAAAATCAAGTACCGCGAGAGCTTCCGGCCATTTGCGCCAAGCGTGCTGCGGGAACACCTCAGCGAGTGGTTCGAGATGGACTGCGATTCACCCTACATGCTTCTCGTCGCGCCGGTCGCGCAGAGCCGTCAGCGGCCAATGAGCGCCGACGAGCAGCGACTCTGGGGGATCGAGAAGCTGAACGTTCCGCGGTCCGACATTCCAGCGGTGACTCACGTCGACTATTCGGCGCGCATCCAGACCGTCCGCCGGGACGTCGCTCCGCTCTACTGGGACATCATCAACACCTTTTACGAGCGCACCGGCTGCCCCGTCATTGTCAACACGTCTTTCAACGTCCGCGGGGAGCCAATCGTCTGCACGCCGGAAGACGCGTATCGGTGCTTCATGCGGACCGAGATGGATACGCTGGTCCTCGAAGATTGCGTGCTCGACAAGTCAGCGCAACCGACGTTCGAGGACCGCGAGGACTGGCGCAGCGAGTTCGTGCTGGACTGATCACCGGCGAGGGGCGTGACGTGAGGCGGGCGTCAGCCGCTTCGCTCAGTCATCCCGGTGAGCCGACCGCCACTTCAATACGAGCAGCAGCGACGTCAGAATCAGCGTGATGCTATTGGAGACGATGACAGGAGCGGACCCCAGCAACACGCCGTAGCCGACCCACAGCGCCACACCGAGTGTCTGCGCGATCAGCATGGCGCTGGACAAGTCCGCTGTGGCGCCTGTGCGCCACGCCTTCAGCACCTGCGGTAAGAAGGCACTCGCCGTCAGGCTGGCCGCCACGAAGCCAAGCAGCTGAATCACCGTGGCGATTCATGTTACTGGAGCGTCAGCAGGACGAGAATCTCGCCATCTCCTTTTTCGAGCGGCTCGAGTGCCTTGCCGATCAAGGTGCCCGGACGGTGCACGAGGCGGCCGCCCATGCTGACCGGACGAGATCGCATCGCGTATCCTGTCCGGGGGCTGCTGACGAGCAGGTCGCCGGGACGGATCGCGCCGTATCGAGCGTCGGTCTTGACGCGAACGCGCCCGCTCTGCGCCACGAGGACGCGTCCCTCGCCCGGTTCGCCCAGCACGAGTCCCGGCTTCGGTGAGACGGCGCCCGCGACGCCTGCGTCATACGCGCGTCCGGATGCCTTGACGCGGTTACGGCCAGCCGCATCGATCACGACGAGCGTTCCCGCCTCGAGCGGTTCCACGGCGTCCACCCACTCCGCCACGTCCTGATACTTCGCGCCGATGTTGCCATCAACGGTGACGTTGCCCGTGATCCTCGCATCACCAGCCACGTGCAGCTTGCTCGCGGGCGTTGGCGTCCCCACGCCGACGTTGCCGGCGAACCAGGCGCTGCCGTTGGCGGCAATTGCAAACGTTTCCGCGCCGCCGACGTTGGCCTTGAAATAATTGCCGGTCCACCCGCCGGGGGCGTTGACGAAAATGGAGTTGGAGCCGTTCGCGAGTCCGGAGGCATCCAGCTGTAACCCCTGGCTCGGGCCGCCGCTCGAAGGCTGGAGGTACACCATCCCGCCCACGACGTGGAGCCTCTGCACGGGCGTACTCGTGCCGAGACCGAGATTTCCACGGAACCAGGCGTTGCCGTTCTGGAAGAACGAGAACTGCTCGATGCCGTCGAGGTTCGCCTTGTAATAGGAACCCGTCCAGCCGGCCGGCGCGTTGATGAAGATGGCGTTCGAACCGTTCGCCAGGCCGGCCGTGTCCACCTGGAGGCCCTGGTTCGGCCCGGCGCTGGATGGCTGCATGTAGGACATCCCGCCGGCTACATGAAACCGGGTCAACGGCGTCGTCGTGCCGACGCCGAAGTTGCCGCCGTTCTCGAAGATATTGGTCGCGTCAGTCATGCCGCCCGCGCCGTCACCCTTCTGCAGGAAGTTGGCGGTCACGGCTGATGTCGACACTGTCCCCGACGGACGGAGCGCGGCTTTCACGTCGTCTTTGAAGGTAGAGGCCAGCACGAAATCGGTGGCTGCTTTGCCGCTGAGCGTGTCGGCGCTCGCCGCCTTAGCCGCATAGGGGACGCTCACGAGCATCAGGCGCGGGAGCTGTTCCGCTTCGTTCTCGACGCCGACTCCAATCCAGTGAGCACTAGGCCCACCAGTGAAGAGAGTCTGTGCCACACCCTCGGGAACGGTGGCCCCCACTTGAACGGCGTAGCCACCCTGCGCGTCGAGCGTGACCAGCTGCTGTTCGACCCACAGCGGCGCCGGCGCGTCCTGCGCGTCATACAGCGACAGTACCAGGCGCACAGTGCCGGTGCGCGGGTCACCTGCCGGTGTCTTGAGATTGCCCGCCAGCGGAATGAGGATCGGGGCAGCGGCCGGCGCGGCTGTCTGCGCCGGGGCGTTCGACGGAACTCCCGCCGCCATCAATGCGGCAATCAACACCGCTGCAGCCTTTGATTTCTGCACGGCTGTCATCGCGTCCTCCGATCAGTGCTCTCGAGCCGCTGACGTGTGGATAGGCTGACGTGTGGATAGGTTGCCATCGTATCTGATCGGCCGGCGGAGTCAACACTCACTGACTGAGGAAATTGCCGCGCACCACGCCTGTCTCAGGATGTTGCTTCTGCGTGGGGCACCTATGAGCCGTGTACCGCAATCGCACAGAGGTAAGCGGTGCGCCAATCCGTGCATTGTCGCTGCGCGCCCTTGAACAGACCCGTTGTCCGTCTTACGATTTCCCTACCGCCGACAACTGAAACATCCCGTTCAGACGAGTGTGGAAAGGCGAACCTGTGGTCTCCTCATCTCTCCGACACGCTCGGAGCTGGCGACGTCGTCGACACCCGCGCTGTGCGTCGCGCCGCACCTTGGGTGCGCTCGTCACGATCGTGATCGCGTTGAGTGTCCGGTCCCCGGAGCACCGCGTCTCCGCTCAGGTGCAGGCTGACGGGATTTCTCCCACGGCTGTCGCCCAGATTGAGGCGCTGCTCGCAGAAAAAGCCACACGCCCTCCGTCGCAACGCAAGATGGACTCGCAACTCGTGTACGCGGCGAAGATGGCACGAGGCGAGACGATCGCAGCAGGAGTGGCGACGCTCGACGTCGGGATCCCCGCGAGCGCAGCCGGCCTCGTCGACGTGGATATCCGGGCAGAGGTCAACGACCCGTTCCTGGCACAAGTCCGGGCGCTCGGCGTCGACGTGCTAGAGACCAGCGTCGAGTATCGCAGCGTCGTGGCGCGTGCTTCGCTCGCGCAGGTCGAACGACTTGCGGAGCTGCCGGACACTATTTATATCCAGCCGAAGCCGGAGGCGATGACGAATGCCGGCAGTCGTCAGTCGGAGGGCGATGCGACCCACAAGGCAGCCAACGCCCGCTCCGCCCATCCAGCATTCGATGGAACTGGCGTGAGAGTGTGCGTCATTTCCAACGGCGTCTCGAGTCTGGCAAGCAGCCAGGCGTTGGGAGATCTTGGGCCTGTAACAATCCTTCCCGGGCAAACCGGCTCGGGCGACGAGGGCACCGCGATGCTCGAAATCGTTCGCGATCTCGCGCCCGGTGCTCAGTTGTATTTCGCCACAGGGTTTACATCGATCACCCAGTTCGCGACCAACATCAAGGCGCTGCGCGCAGCGGGATGCGACATCATCCTGGACGACATCGGATATTTCGTCGAATCGGTTTTTCAGGACGGCCAGAACCCGTCAGTGACATCGCCGACCAACGGAGGAATCGTCACACAGGCCGTCAAGGACGTCGCCGCGTCTGGCGCGCTGTACTTCTCTTCCGCCGGGAACTCGGGAAACCTCGACTCCGGGACGTCGGGAACGTGGGAGGGTGATTTCGTCAATGGAGGCGCCGGATCGCTCTTTCTTGAAACGTGCCCTGGAGGGTGCCAGCTTCACAACTTTGGCGGACTCCTTTATGACACGGTCACATCGAGCAGCAGGCCGTATCTCTTTTGGGCCGACCCGCTCGGCGGATCCGGAAACGACTACGACCTCTTCCGCCTGAACAGCACCGGTACGGTAGTGTTGGGTGCGTCGACCGGCGTCCAGTCAGGCGCCCAGGATCCTCTGGAGACGATCTTCGCGCCCGCTAACCCTGGCGACCGCCTCGTCATCCTCAAGTATTCCGGCGGTGGAAGGTTTTTGCATCTGGACACGAATCGCGGGCGGCTCTCGGTGGCAACCGCGGGCAACACCCACGCTCATGCAGCGACGACCGCGCCGAATGCGTTCGGCGTCGCTGCGACGCCGGCCCGGGGACCGTATCCAAATTCGTTCAACGCCGGAAATCGGGTCGAGACGTTCAGCTCCGACGGGCCGAGACGGATTTTCTTCAACGAAAACGGTGCTGCGTTCACGCCGGGCAATTTGTCTTCGTCCGGCGGGCAGTTGCTGAACAAGCCCGACATCACGGCCGCGGACGGCGTGACGGTCACCGGCGTTGGCGGTTTTCCTTCGCCGTTTTTCGGGACGTCGGCTGCGGCGCCTCATGCCGCAGCGATTGCCGCGCTCGTCAAATCGGCCAATCCGTCAGCAACGGCGTCGCAGATCCGCGCGGCGCTCGTCGGCAGCGCGATCGATATTCATGCGGGCGGCATCGATCGTGATTCCGGCGTCGGCATCATCATGGCCGACACCGCGGTCGAGGCGATTGCCCCTGCATCGCCACCATCGATAACATCGCATCCACCATCGCAAACGATTCCGTTTGGCCAGGCGGCGAGCTTGAGTGTTACTGCGACAGGTTCCGGCCTGAGCTACCAGTGGTATGCCGGGTTCAGCGGCGTGACGGCCAGCCCAGTTGGATCGAATTCGAGTATCTATACAACGGCGGCTTTGGTGACGACCAAGAAGTACTGGGTGCGCGTGTCGAACGCGGCAGGCAGCGTCAATTCGAACACCGCCCAGATCACCGTCGCATTTACCGACGACGGCGTCAGCCCCGGAGTGACCGTGATCAAGGCGGTCCATTTGACCGAGCTGCGCACGCGCGTGAACGAAGTCCGTGCGCGCTACGGCTTGGCGCCCTACCCGTTCGCTCAGCCTGTAACAGCGGGAGTAACTGTCGTCCGAACGGAGCAGGTTACCGAGCTGCGCACGGCACTGGCGCAGGCGTACGCCGCTGCCGGGCGAACGGCGCCCGCCTACACAGATGCAAACCTGGCAGTCGGCAATCCGGTGCGTGCGGTGCACCTCACCGAACTGCGGGCCGCGGTAACGGCGCTCGAATGACACGAACCCTCCGCCGGATGTGCATCGCCGCCGCAGTTGCCTTCACGTGGCCGCCGGTTTCCGCCGGTCATGCGTCAGCGTCGACCGCGAGTCTCGCATCGCCAGGACAGGCCGTTGTCGGGGGAAAGGAAACGCTGACGCCGGCGCAGCAGAAGATCAATTCCCAGCTTTTGATCGAGATCCGTCGACGCCAAGCACCGAAGAAGGCCGCCGATCGGCAGACGCCGCCGGGCCCGACGTCGATTCGTGTAGACGGCCGCGGGCGGGCGCTCGTGGACGTACGCGTCGAGGTCACGCCCGCGCGCGAACGGGCGTTGCGCAGGCTGGGCGCGACGATCGTGTCCACGTCCGCGGAGTACCGGTCGATCATCGCCTGGATTCCTGTGCTCCGCCTCGAGCGCGTCGCCGAGGACCCGGCGGTGCGCGCCATCGAGCCAAAGGCGGAGGCCTTCACGTCGCCAGCCGGGGGTGTACAGGACTCGCAGGTTGGAGTGCCGCGCTGACGAGCCGAAACGTATTCAGTGGCTTCCGTCCTGTCCAGAAAACGCGCACCGTCCGCAATTGCGGCGATCCTGACGTTGATGTCCGTGACCGTCCGGTCGCAGTCAGCAACCAATCCGGCGGACGCAGCTGCGGTTCCAGGCGAGATTCTCGTTCGGTTTGCCGCCAGCGTGTCGCCCGTGGACGTGACAGACCGGCTTGCGCAGTTCGGCGCCGAACCGATCAGGAAGCTGAACCTGGTTGAAGGTCTGTATCAGGTGCAGCTGCCGGACGGCATGTCGGTCGCTGCCGCGCGCGCAAACCTCGCGCAGACGGCCGGCGTCGTCTACGTCGAACCCAACTACGTCCTCCATTCGACGCTCACACCCAACGACCCGAGCTTCGGCTCGCTGTGGGCCCTCCACAATACGGGTCAGTTGGGGGGAACTCCTGACGCCGACATCGACGCGCCGGACGCCTGGAATCTCACCACGGGCAGCAACAGCGTCGTCGTCGCCGTGATCGACACCGGTGTCGATTACAACCATCCGGACCTGAGCGCGAACGCCTTCCGGAACGAACCGGACTGCAATACGAACGGCATCGATGACGACGGCAACGGGTATGTAGACGATTGCTTCGGCATCGATACCTTCAACCATGACTCGAACCCGATGGACGACAACCGGCACGGCACGCACGTGGCGGGCACAATCGGCGCCACCGGCAACAATGCGGTCGGCGTCGTGGGCGTGAACTGGAACGTCAGGATCATCGCGTGCAAGTTCCTCGATGCGAACGGAAGCGGACCGACGTCGAACGCCATAGAGTGCCTGGACTACGTCAGGGCGATGAAGGATCGCGGCGTCAACATCGTCGCCACCAACAACAGCTGGGGAGGAGACGCGTTCTCACAAGCGTTGTACGACGCGATCGACGTCCAGAGACAGCGCGGAATCCTGTTCGTCGCCGCGGCGGGAAACGCGGCGTCGGATAACGATGCCGCGGCAAACTACCCGTCCAATTTCGATCTGCCGAACGTCATTTCGGTCGCGTCCACGACGAGGACCGACGGCCGTTCGAGTTTCTCCAACTACGGACGACATACCGTGCATCTCGGCGCGCCCGGAAGCGAAATCCTCAGCACCATTCCGAACGGTGGGTATGCGGAGCTCAGCGGCACGTCCATGGCCACACCGCACGTGACCGGCGTGGCCGCCCTGCTCAAAGCACAGGATTCCAGCCGCGACTGGCGGACCATCAGGAACTTGATCCTCGCCGGCGGTGACGTGAACCCGAACCTCACCGCAACGGTGACAGGCAGACGCCTGGACGCGTTCGGTTCGATGACCTGCAGCAGTTCCATCGTGCAGTCGCGAGTGCAGCCTTCGACCAACTATGTCGCGGCATCGCCAGGAGAGGCGATGACGCTGCGCGCGCTGAACATCAACTGCGCAAATCCAAACGGCAATGTCACCGTGATCGCGCGTCCGGGAAACCAGGTATTGACGCTGATCGACGACGGCGTCGCACCCGATCAGGCAGCCGGCGACGGCGTCTATTCGGGACGATTTACGCCGGTGAGCGGCAGCTATACGCTCGAGTTTCCGTCCGGGGATATCGTCACGGTCGATGTCGGGAATGCCGCGTACGATTCAACGCTGAAAGCCCCGGCCTGCGCGACCGCCGCGTCGGCGTGCGACTCGGGAATGCTGCTCCACGGACGTGACAACATGCAGAGTGGGGCCGAGCCGCACCAGCCGAACACCATCGGCAACAGCTGCGCGGACGGCGTCCTGGGCCAGTATGGGGCCGACGAGTCGATCGACCGTTTGAAGGTGTCGTCGGTCAACGGCGGCAATCTCGCTCCCGGAGCACTCGTACGAATCGAGGCGACCGTCTTTGCGTTCGACGGCAGCTCGGATTTTCTCGACCTGTTTTATTCGGCGTCCGCGACGACGCCATCCTGGCAGTACCTCGGAACGCTGGCGCCGCCTGGGCCAGGTGCGCGGACGTTATCGACAACCTACATCCTCCCGTCCGGGACACTTCAGGCGGTCCGGGCCACCTTCCGGTTCTTCGGCAGCGCTGCCGCCTGTACGTCCGGCGGATTCGACGATCACGATGATTTGATCTTCTCGACCGCACGAGGCTTCACGGATGATCCGATCGTCCCGGGAGTCACGGTCATCAAGGCCGTCCACATCACGGAATTGCGGGACCGCATCGATGCCGTTCGGAGGACTCGCGGCCTGGCGGCGTTTCCCTATACGAATCCCGGACCCGCTGCGGGAACCCTCATCTCGGCAGTTCACGTCACTGAATTGCGCGCCGCGCTGACACAGGCCTACATCGCGTCAGGACGACCGGCGCCGGGATTTACCGACCCGGGATTGGGGACGGGTGTTCCGGTGAAAGCGGTTCACATCAGCGAAATCAGGGCGGCACTCCTCGCCGTCGAATAAGGGCGATTCACGTTCCGGAACTAACGGCGTTCGAGCGCGACGAACGCGCCTCGAGGTACCAGTGAACGGTGCGTCTGAGTCCCTCATCGAAGGACGTGCTGGAGCAAAACCCGAAGCGCTCCTCGGCGCGGCGCGTATCGAGCTTGCGGCGCGGCTGCCCGTTTGGCTTCGTGGTATCCCAGACGATGCGGCCGCTGAAGCCGACGACGCCGGCAATCTTCTTGACCAGGTCCTTGATTGAGATCTCCTCGCCGGAACCGAGGTTCACGGGCTCGCTGCTGTCGTAGCGCTCGGCGGCCAGCAGGATCCCGTCGGCGGCATCTTCCACGTAGAGAAACTCGCGCGTCGCTGAGCCGTCGCCCCAGACCTCGATGGCGTCGGCGCCGGTGTTCACCGCGTTGAGGCATTTGAGAATCAGCGCCGGGATGACATGGGACGACCGCGGATCGAAGTTGTCGCCGGGCCCGTACAGGTTCACGGGCAGCAGGAAGACGGAGTTGTACCCGTACTGATCGCGGTACGCCTGCGACTGCACGAGCAGCATCTTCTTCGCAAGGCCGTACGGCGCATTGGTTTCCTCCGGGTAGCCGTCCCAGAGGTGTTCTTCCTTGAACGGCACCGGCGTGAATTTTGGATACGCGCAGATGGTGCCGATGGCGACGACCTTCGGCACGCCCGCCTTCCACGCCTCGTGAAAGAGGTGCGCGCCCATCATCAGGTTGTCATAGAAGAACTCGCCGGGACGCTCGCGGTTCGCGCCGATGCCGCCGACGACCGCGGCCAGGTGAATCACGAGCGTCGGCCGCGTGTCGCGATACAACCGGATGACCTGCGCCTGCTCGCGCAGGTCGTACTCCGCATGCGGCGCGTCGAACACCGCCGCGCACCCCTTCTCGCGAAGCTTGCGTACGACATGTGTCCCGAGAAATCCCGTGCCACCGGTGACGAGCACGCGCTGCTCCGGCCAGAACGTCATCGAA
>Ga0070696_100001169_pt1 | contig 17009 bp, 17 predicted proteins | sample KBSK1253metaG_FD_65474 | JGI IMG/M metagenome (GOLD analysis project Ga0070696, IMG submission 65474) | Corn, switchgrass and miscanthus rhizosphere microbial communities from Kellogg Biological Station, Michigan, USA - KBS K1-25-3 metaG | ecosystem: Host-associated > Plants > Roots >... | reverse complement strand
CCCGCGGCCTTCGCGCGGCGCGCCAGCGCGCGCGGCGTGATGAATTCCGGCGCCCCGGCGTGGGCCGAGTCCGCCGGGCCGGCGGGGCCGCGATCGCGAAACGTCACCCAGACGGCGTCCGCTCGCGCGACTCGCGGTAGGGTGGCGTCCGCAAACGCCGCGCCGCCGATCGTCGCCAGCACAACGCCAACCGCCGCCGCGACGGCGCGCATCGCGACCGGCCTCAGTAGGTAAAGCGAGCCGAGTAGGTCAAGGTCGCCTCTTTTCCGGCGCCCACGTTCACGTCGAACTCCACGGTCTCGGCGTCCTTCTTTCGGTAATCGGACGACTTCTCGGAGATCTCCCAATTTCCGTAGATGTTCTCGACGACGGTCACGACCGCGTCCTTGGAACCGCGGTTTCGAATGCGAATCCGAAACTGATCCTCGGTCACGGAGCGCGATACGCGCGCGTGCGAAAGACGCGTCCGTTCTCCAACCAGATCGAAGGCAACGCCGCTCAGGATTCGGAGGCGTTCCCCGGCCGCCGTGTGCGCGATCCGATCCTCTCCGGCGAGCGTCATCGCTCCGGCAGGATCGAATGAATAGACCCGCACGCGCCCCGCGGGCAGCGGCACGCCCAGCCCGTCCTTCTTGTCGTTGGCGAATTCCATCGAGACGAGCACCTTCGATCCGTCGCGGGCACCGTCATAGCGATAGGTGCGCTTCGCCGAAACGACCGTCGGCGGCACGATCGCCACCTGCGCCATTCCCGAAGGGTCGAGATCGATCGGCTCGGCGGCCGGGTAGGAGTGATACGCGAAGAAGTCGGCGGGGCCCTTCGCGCCCGCCCCCGGCGGCGCCTGCTCCAGATCCTGTCCCCGAGCGACCGACGTCCCGGCGCGGTTCACCTCCCCCGCCACGAGCGAGATCCGCGCGCCAGAAAAGGACGCGCCGACCTTGTTCACGATCGTGGCCCAGCCGCTCCACTCCACGGTCTTGCCCAGGGCATCGAGCACCGCCGTGTACTCCGCTTCCCAGCGCAGCCCCGAAATGAGGTACGACAGCGTGGCCGAGCGTTCGCCCCCCTTCGCGCTCTCGACGCGCCACCAGAGCGAGGGGCGGGTCGCGAGCGCGAACTTCCCCGGAAACTCGACTTCGGACACCTGGCTCCGCCGGAGCATCATCAACACGTCGGTGGAGTCGCGGCGCTGGATGAAGAGGATGTCGCCGTCGATTCCGGCCAGGACGCCCCGGTACGCTCGGCCTCCTGATCGAAAAACGACGGAATCGCCCAGAAAGCGACGGAAGACCTTGTCGTCGTTCCAGAGATTGGCGTGCGATCCCTGCCGCCGGACGGCGAAGCCCTCGCCCGTGAGACGGATGGAGGTCGAGTCCACGCGCGGGGGGATCCCTTCGAACGAGAGATCGGAGAGGCCCCGGTCCAGATTCAGCGCCAAACCCTGTCGCACCATCGCGAAATCGTCGTTATAGATAACGAGTTCGGGGGCCCCGGTGGCACGGAGGGAGGACGCGAATGCGGAGGACGGAAGGACGGCGCAGGTCACCGCGATCGGGATCGCGAGGATCGCCAGCACGAGCGCGGGGGCAGACGAGCGGGCGGTCATGGTGCAGCACGTTACGTCCCACGTCGGTCCCGGTCAAGCCGGGCGGTTTGAGCGGATTTCTCTAACACCGGCGCGGAAATTTCGATTTGACACCCCCGGACCTCGGGGCTACCGTCCGTCGCGAATGGAGGGTCCGGTAGACGCTGCACGATGGGAGGTGAATGCAACAGATGCGCAAGCGAGGCACGGTCAAGTGGTTCAACGAAGCGAAGGGGTTCGGATTCATCCAACAGGCGGGCGGCGAGGACGTCTTCGTCCATTACTCCGCCATCCAGGGTGAGGGGTTCAAGACCCTGGCAGAGGGGCAGACGGTCGAGTTCGAGATCGTCGAAGGTCCTAAGGGAAAGCAAGCCGCGAACGTGATGGCCGTTTAGGACCGTCGGCGACCCGGACCTTAGCCGCCCCGGCGTGCCGTGCATGCCGGGGCGGATCCTTTTGGTCCCCCCTGGCGACCCGGGACCGACGGGTATATAGTTCCCCGCTCATATATGCCCGACCATCCCCAGGACGATCCGGCGCCGAATCCGATCCCCGAGCCGCCGCCGGAGCCGCCCCTGCCCGACTTCGTTGAGCCGGCCTACGTCCGGATCGCGAAGCGTTTCTTCCAGATCATCATCGGGCCGGGACGAGCCATCACGGATCCCGCGCTGTTCCACAAGATTTCACTGGCCGCGTTCCTCGCCTGGGTCGGCCTCGGCGCCGACGGGCTCTCGTCCTCCGCGTACGGCCCGGAGGCGGCGTTCCTCGCGCTCCACGGAAACACGTTCCTCGCGATTCCGCTCGCGATCCTGGTCGCCGTGACGGTCATGGTGATCGCGATCTCCTACACGCGGATCATCGAGCGCTTCCCCGCGGGCGGCGGCGGGTACGTCGTGGCCACGAAACTCCTGGGCCCACCGGCGGGCCTCATCTCGGGCAGCGCACTCCTCGTCGACTACGTGCTGACGGTCGCGATCTCGCTCGCCGCGTGCAGCGAATCACTCTTCAGCCTCCTCCCGCCGCAGTGGCTCTACGTGCGGCTTCCCTTCACGTTCGCGCTCCTTTGCATCCTGACCATCCTGAACCTTCGCGGCGTTCGGGAATCGGTCGCGATCATCTCGCCGATCTTCCTCGTCTTCGTGATCAGCCACGTGGCGGCGATCGCGATGGGAATCGTGAGCAACGCTCATCAGATCCCCATGGAAGTGCATCACCTGCGCGAGCAGTCGAGCATGGCGGTGCAACAAACGGGGTGGTTCGGCCTTCTCATGGTGCTCTTCCGCGCCTTCACGCTGGGCGGAGGCACGTTCACGGGGATCGAAGCCGTCTCGAACGGCGTCCCCATGCTCCGCGAACCCAAGGTCGAGACCGCGAAGACCACGATGCGCTACATGGCGGTCTCGCTCGCGCTGATCGCTTCGGGAATCCTCTTCTGCTATCTCCTCTACCAGGTGAATCCGGTCCCCGGAAAAACGCTGAACGCCGTGCTCTGGCAGGCGATCGTGGGGCAATACCTGGCGCCGGGGAGCCGGGCCGCGGAGATCATCGTCGCGATCATCGTCGTATCGGCGGGCGCGCTCCTCTTCGTCGCGGCGCAGACGGGATTCCTCGGCGGACCGCGCGTCCTGGTCTATATGGCCTTCGACCGCTGGGTGCCGTCGCGCTTCTCGAGTCTCTCGGAGCGGCTGGTCACCTCGAACGGCGTGCTCTTCATCGCCATCTCCGCCGCGCTGGTTCTCGTGCTCACGCAGGGCGCGGTCCACATCCTCGTGATTCTCTATTCGATCAACGTCTTCCTGACGTTCGCGCTGGCGCAGCTCGCGATGTGTCGCGACGCCCTGATCCTGCGACGCGAGGGAAAACCCTGGAAGAACCCCCTCTTCGTCAGCATGCTCGGATTCGGCGTGACGGGTTCACTCTTGATCGGAACGGTCGCGTTCAAGTTCATGGAAGGCGGCTGGGCGACCCTGTTGACGACGGGGTTGATCTGCCTCGTCTGCGTGGCGATCCGCCAGCACTACGTGCGCACGAGCACCAGCTTGAGCCGCCTGGACGAGCAGCTCACGACGGTTCCGCTCCCGTCGGGCGAGCCGACGCAGGCGCCGCTCAAACGGACGGCGCAAACGGCGATCCTCACGGTCACCGGCTTCGGCGGGCTCGGGATCCATTCGCTCCTGAACCTCTTCCGCATCTTCCCGAACCAGTTCAAGCAGGTCATCTTCGTCTCGGTCGGCGCGATCGATTCGGGGCGGTTCAAGGGGAAGGACGAGCTGGACGCGCTCCGGATCAGCACCGAGCAGGAGCTTCAGAAGTACGTCCACTTCGCGCGGCGCCTCGGGCTGCCCGCGGACTACCGCTACGCGATGGGGACGGACATCGTGGACGAGCTCGAGAACCTGTGCCTCGAGATCAGCAAGGACTACCCGCGCGCGGTGACCTTCGGCGGGCAGCTCGTCTTCCAGAAGGAAGGGACGATCTTGAGGTGGCTCCACAACCAGACGTGCGCGGCGCTCCAGCGGCGTCTGGCGTTCCACGGGCAACCCATGGTGATCCTGCCGGTGAGGGTGTACTAGGAGGGTGCTGCTCGGCGCTGGCCCGGTCGTGCTGGTGGAGGTGGGTACCGGGCCCCGCGCCGATGATCGCCCGCCGGTGATTTCGGCAGCACGCGGCCTCACGCCATGGCCAAGACGCCGTCCCTCGGCGGCGCCTTGGGATCGGCCGCGGCCTCTCCGTGCCGCGGCCTCTCCCCCCAATCCGCACAAGCCGCATGTCCGCCGATCCGGCGGGGTGCTCCGCGCGCCCGATCGCGCTGGCAGGGTCGCGCGGGCGACGACGCGTGTCGTGTCACACGCAATCGACGTACCGTGATGGTTGCGGCGTGGGTGGAGTGGTCGCGGCGGTGTTCAACCCCGTGCAGAATGGATGATTATGGATGTGGCGGGGCTTTGCGGGCACCGTCCGACGACAGCGTGGGCCGCTGTTGCCCGCGTCGGGCTTCCGACGCCGTCGAATACGACATCGTCGAATCGTTCAAACCGTAAACATTGGGAGACGAGACCCGGATGTCCCACACGCGAATCCGAACGAAGCGCCTCGAGCTGGTGGCCGTGACCGAGGAGCTGGCCATGGCGGAGAACACGGATCGCGCTGCGTTCGCGCAGCTTCTCGGCGTCCTCACCCCGGAGAAGTGGCCCCCGCCCCTGAACGATGCGGATTCGATGCAGTGGGCCTGGAACCACGCAAGGAAGCACCCGGGTGGTGAGGGTTTTGGCATGTGGTATGTGGTGTTGCCTGTCAGGGATGGCGGGAGCGGTCGGGGTGACGGTGTTCGGGGTGTCGAAGGTGACATCGGCGAGTCGCTGGTGATCGGGACGTGCGGCTTTCGGGGAATGCCGTCAGACGATGGGACCGTCGAGACCGGCTACTCGATCCTCGAGGAGCACCAGCGCCAGGGATACGGCACCGAATTGGTGCGGGCCCTGGTCGAGTGGGCGTTTGCTGACGCGCGAGTCGCCCGGATCATCGGGGAGACGTTCCCCGACATGACGCCGTCGAGGCGGGTGCTCGAGAAGTGTGGGTTCACGCTGAGGGGGGAGGCGGCGGAACCGGGCGCCGTTCGGTACGAGCTGACGCGGGGGGAGTGGGAGGCTGGGGGGCGATCGCGGGCGGCAGGCTAGTACACCCCGACATCCGGGTCGAACAGGGGCGGCGTCAGCTCCACCATCGCGACCACGTCGAGCAGGTTGTGGTGGAAAACGGGAAGCAGGCGATGTGCCTCCCCGCGCTTCACGTAGTCGTGGTAGAGCTCCGGAATCTCCGCGCCGCCCACATCCCCCGCGCGACGGCGCCGGAGCACGTGCCACTCCAGCGTCGTGAGCCTGCAGTTCGGGAGCGATTCCTTCCACCGTCGCCGCGCCATCCAGAGTTGATCGAGATGCGGCAGGTCGAGGGGCGGCGGCATCCGGTGGTGGATCGCGCGGTCGCGCAGGAACGGCACGTCGAAGGACTTCCCGTTGAACGTGACCAGGAAGTCGAAGCCCTGCGCGATGCGGGCCAGTTCGGCCAGGAGCGCTCGCTCCTCCGCGTAATCGCGTGCGAAGAGCTGGCGGAGGACGAGATTCCGCTCGCCCACATGGCAGAGCCCGACGAGAAAGACCGGCGCCGCCGATAGCCCGCACGTCTCGATGTCGAGGTAGAGGATCCGCTGATGCCCGAAGCGGCGGAAGAGCCCCCGCTCGGGCGGGTCCGCCAAGGCCACCGCATCGGGCAGGTCGCGCGCGCGGCGGAGGCGGCGCGCGGCGCGCGAGCCTCGCTCCGGCGCGGGCGCGGAGAGCGCGGCGAGCTTCCGGAGAAGCGGCGCCGGACGCTCGCCGAGATCGGTGTAGAGGCGCTCGTGCACGAAGACCGGGCCGTGCTCGGTCTCCACGAGTCCCCCCGGAAGGATTTCCTCGATTCCGGTCGAGACGAAGTGACGTGGCGTCGCCGCGCGTGCGGCCCGGGCCGCTTTCCATCCGTTCTGGGACGGCGGAACCTTCACACGCGCGCCTTCGGCACCCGCCTCCTCCCGGAGGAGATCGCCGATCCGCTCGCGCATCGCCTTGGTGATCACGCGCCCAGCATCCTTCGCACGAGCGCGGCGGTTGCCGCCTTGTTGGGAATGGGCCAGCCGCCGTTCAGGTCGTAGTCCTGCTGCTGCGCGGGCCGCAAGATCGGCAACCCCACGCAGGACGGACATCCGATTTCGCAGGGGCAGTCTTCGAGCAGGCGGAGCGCGGACGCGACCAACTCCTCCGCGATCGCCTGCCCGCGCTCCGCGTAGCCGAGCCCGCCCGGGTAGCGGTCGTAGAGGAAGATCGCCTGCTCGCCCAGATTCGCGCTGTCCAGAATGCCGCCGAGGTCGGGCCGGTCGCACATGACGTGAAGCGGCAGGAGCGTGATCAGGAGGTTCCGGAGGCCCGACATTCCTTCGCTCGGGTTCAGCCCCTGGACCCGCACGGCGTTTCGGACCGCCTCCTCGGGGCGGATCCAGAACGTCACGGTCTCGAGGTTGAGCCGCGGGAGATCGAGCGGGTGATAGCCGATCGCGTCGAGGCTTCGGAAGCGGATCTTCTTGAAGGCCACCGTGGCCCACGAGACGTTCGCCGCGCCGAGACCCACCTCGCACTCGCCCCACCTGCGCGTGCCACGGGATTCCAAGAGCTTGAGGCGCGTGTCCAGGACCGGCTGGGTGTAGTAGTCCACATCGCGCGGCTCCACGTACGCGATTTTCTGCTGCAGGTCGAGTTCTCGAACGAAATACGTGTCCCCCTCGTGCAGGTAGATCGCCTCGGGATAGACGAGCTCGGGCGCGCTGATCGAATCGACCGTGGCGAGGACCGCGTTCTCCCGCTTCGCGTCCACGATCGTGTAGGTGTCGTCGGAGATCGTGCGGAGGCTGACCTTGCCGGCCGGATAATCGCCCGAGGACCAGTAGCGCAGCCCGTCGAGCGACTTCATCGTCCCCTCGTCCTCGAGGATCTTCGCGATGGCCGCCGCGCGCGGACCGAAGAGCTCGTCATCGTGGCACGAGAGGGGAAGCTCGTGTGAGGCGCAGGAAAGATGCGCCGCGAGCACGTACGGGTTCTCGGGGTCGATGACCGCGCTCTCGGGCGACTGCGCGAAGAAGTACTCGGGGTGCCGCATGAGGTATTGGTCGACGGGATCGTCGTAGGCGACGACCACGGCCAGCGACGGCGCGCGCGTCCGCCCCGCGCGGCCCGCCTGCTGCCACGTGCTCGCGATCGTATTCGGAAAACCGACGAGCACGGCAGCGTCGAGCGAACCAACGTCGATCCCGAGCTCGAGCGCGTTCGTCGAGATGACACCGAGGAGATCGCCGTCGAAGAGCCGGCGCTCGATGGCGCGTCGTTCTTCGGGGAGATACCCGCCGCGGTAGGGACTCAGGCGATCGGCCAGCCCGCGATCCGCGCGCTCGCCCGCGGCGCCGCCTTCCCGGCGACGCCCCTCCCCGAGCTGCTCCCGCGTGTATCGGTAGATCAACTCCGCCGCCACGCGCGATCGGGTGAACGCGATCGACGCGACGTTTCGCCGCATCAGGCTGACGAGGATCCGCTCGGCCTCGATGCTCGTCGAGGATCGCCCCGGCGTCTCCGGGCCCGCGTGCTTCGGATTCCAGAACGCGAAGAGCTTGGGCCCGCGCGGCGCGCCGTCTTCGTCCACGACCCGCACCGGCTGGCCCGCGAGCGACTCGGCCAGCTCCCCCGGATTCCGGATGGTCGCGGACGTGAGGAGGAAGCGTGGATCGGAGCCGTAGTGCTGCGCGATCCGCCGCAGGCGCCGCAGCACGTTCGCCACGTGCGAGCCGAAGATGCCGCGGTACATGTGCATCTCGTCGATCACGACGAAGCGGAGGTTCGAGAAGACGCGGCTCCACCGCGCGTGGTAGGGCAGGATTCCCTGATGAAGCATGTCGGGGTTCGTGAGGATCGCGTTCGCCCGCTCCCGAAGTCGCCGGCGTGCCTCGCCCGGCGTGTCACCGTCGTACGTTCCGGCGGCGAGCGCGCGTGCGAGCGCGGGCGAGTATTCGGCAAATCGGTGGAGCCCGCGGAGCTGGTCCTGCGCGAGCGCCTTCGTCGGGAACAGGTAGAGCGCGACCGCGGTGGGCTCGAGAAGGAGCCGCTCTAAAATCGGAATGTGATAGGCGAGCGACTTCCCCGACGCGGTGCCGGTGGCGACCGCGACGTTTTCGCCCGCGCGCGCGAGATCGGCGGCGGCCGCCTGGTGCGAGTAGAGCCGTTCGATCCCCATCTGCTCGAGTGCTGTCGCGAGCGCCGCGGGGAGCGGCTCGGCGAGATCCGCGTGGATCGCCGGCCGCGCCGGAATCCGCTCCACGTGCACGAGCTCGTTCCCGCGACGGGCCCGGCCCCGCGGCCCGTCCACGAAGCTCCGGTCCCGCGACGTGAGCGCGAGGAGCAGCGATTCGTACTCGTCGACGGTTCGCGGCACGCCGCCGCCCCGTTTTGTGCGCTCCGTGCTGTCGAAGAGGCCCGGACCGCGGACGACGGTGTTGTCGTGCACGGTCACAGGAGCCCCTCTCCCTCGAGAAGGCGTCGCATCAACTTCGCGCCGCTCGCCGCCTGGCCGACGTGGCAGTTGTTGAAGAACACGAACGTCTTCTTGGCCTTGGCGGTCATCTCGCGGATCTTCTCGACCCACTCGCGAAGCTCGGGCTCGGAGTAGAGGTAGTCGTAGCGATCGCCGGATTTCCCGCCGCCAGGGGCCGGGACCTGCCGGCCGCCGGCGGACGCCCCGGCGGGTGGGTCCTCGATGGACCCCGCGAACAGCGGACCATATTCGGTGGGGGCCTCGGTCGTTCCCGGCCGCTCACGGCCCCGACTTCCGTCCGGGCGGCCCGAGGCCCGCGACTCCGGCCCCCACCAGTTTTCCTTGTTCCTTCCGTGAAGGCGGACATACCCGACCTCGCCCGTGACTCGCGCCACCGGCGGCACGAGCCCGGGGAGGTCGGGCTCGTCGACGCTCACGTAGTCGAGCCCTTCCGATTCCATCCACGAGAAGAGGTCCGCGGCGATCCACGACTTGTGGCGGAATTCCACGAAGAGCGGAGCGCCCGGAGGAAGCCTGCGGCGCATCTCGAGCAGGAATGTCTCGTTCTCGCGAGTGCGCCGAAACGCGTACGGAAACTGCGCGAGCACGCCGTGGAGCTTCCCTTCCAACTGAAGCGGCTCGACCGCGCGCGCGAACGCCTGATAGAGGTCGGAGTCGAGCGAGCGCTCGTGCGTCATGTCGTGGTGGGCCTTGACGACGAACTCGAACTCGGGCGGCGTCTTTCGTTCCATCGCGTGGAGCGTGCTCGGCGGTGGAATGCGGTAGTAGGTGGCGTTCACCTCCACCACCGGAAATTCCTTCACGTAGTAATCGAGCATCCGATTGCGAGGCGTGCCCGGCGGATAGAACGGTCCCACCCAATCCGGGAATGAGTAGCCGGAGGTACCGATCAGGATCGCCGGCTTGGAGCCGCCGCGCTGCTCCGGAGCGCTCATCCGCGTCCTCCATCGAGCGCGCCGGCGCGGATCAAGACGCCGTCGCCGAATCGATCCCGGAGGGAGTCGGCCGCCTGCGACATCTTCCGGCGATGCTCGTCTTCGGTGAACAGGCTGTGCTGGTAGAGCCCTGCGGCGGAGACGAGCGAGGACATCGATACGCCGACCAGCCGAAGCGGCCGTCCGTCCCAGTATTCGTCGAGGAGCGCGCACGCGGTCTTGTAGATCTGCGTTTCATCGTCGGTGATGTCTGGGAGCGCGCGCTGGCGAATCAAGGTCTTGAAGCGCGCGTCCCGAAACTTGATCGAGACGACGCGACCGAGATATCCGTCGAGGCGCATTCGGCGACCAACCTGGTCGCTCAAACGGAGGAGGTGCCCTCCGATGCGCTCGCGGGACGAAATGTCTTCCGGAAGCGTGAACTCGTGGCCCATCGACTTGACCGCAATGCCCTTGTAGTACGGCACGACCTCGGAGTCGTCGTCCCCGAGGGCCGCATTCCGCATGTTGTCGCCGTTCAAACCGTAGTGGTAGGAGAGGAGTTCGCGCGGGAAGCGAGCGAGCTGTCCCACCGTTCGGATGCCGAGCGAGCCGAGGGATTCCGACGTCTTCTCGCCGATACCCCATAGATCTCCGACGGGACGCGGCCAGTACACCTCTCGATAGAGTTCCTTGGTCAGCACGGTGAGCCCGCGCGGTTTCTGGAGCCCGCTTCCCATCTTGGCGATGTACTTGTTGTTCGCGAGCCCGATCGTTGCCGTCAACCCCACCTTCCGTTGGACCGCTCGCTGGATCGCATGGGCCACCGGAATCGCGGCGTTCAGGTCCGAGCCCGGTTTCAGCCGAGGAGATCCAGTCAGGTCGAGGAACGCTTCGTCGATCGAGAAGGGCTCGACGATGGGCGTGAAATCCTTGAGGGTCTCGAGCACGAGGAGCGAGATGTGCACGTACTTCCTGGGATCGCCCTCGACGAACGTGACGTGAGGGCAGAGCCGCGCTGCCTCCCCTGCCGGCATCCCCGCGCGGATGCCGAACGCGCGAGCAGCGTAGTTCGCCGACGACACGACCCCACGGCGGGAGACGTCGCCTCCCACCGCGAGCGGCTTCCCCGCCAGACGCGGGTTCAGCTTCTCCTCGACCGAGGCGAAGAATGCGTCCATATCGAGGTGTGCGATGATGCGCATTCGGGGTCATCCCTTCCTGCGGGCGTGAACGCGGAACCGGGTCGGCAGCACGGCAATACGGAACGATACTGCACATTTGTGCAGTTGTCAAGGGATCGGGAGCAGGTACTCTTTGCGGCCTGCTCCGGGCGCCCGCTCCGGGGCTAGCTCTCGGATGGGGAGGCCCGTATGTACCTTTGGTTCAAGCTGATCCACGTCGCCGCCGTGATCGCCTTCCTGGGGAACATCACGACGGGGCTCTTTTGGCATCGCCACGCCGCCCGTACCCGCGACCCCAAATTCCTCGCCTTCACGATGGACGGCATCATCCGAAGCGACCGCATCTTCACGATCCCGGGCGTCTTCATCATCATCGCCGCGGGCGTGTTCGGCGCCGTCAACGGCAACCTCCCGATCATTCGAACGCCGTGGATCTTCTGGACGATCATCCTCTTCTCGATCTCCGGGTTCGCGTTCATGTCGCAGGTCGCCCCGCTCCAGCGGAAGTTGCATGCGATGGCCGCGGCCGGCGCGGAGGCTCCCGGCAGCTTCGACTACGCGGCCTACCACGCCCTCACGCGCCGGTGGGAAGCGTGGGGTTCGGTCGCGTTGTTCGCGCCGCTCATCGGGATGGCGCTCATGATCTTGAAGCCGACGTGGTGAAGCGCGACGAGGCCGTGGCGCCGGGTGTGCCGATTCGCGCCCCTCGCGAGCGCGCGCCGGAGATCGTCGATGCGCTGTGCGACTCGTTCCATGACTACCCGGTCATGCGGTACGTGGTCGGTGAAGCGGGTGACGAGTACGACGATCGGCTGCACACCCTGATCGGCATGTTCGTGCTGGCGCGGGTTCTGCTGAACGACCCGATCGTCGCCATCGAGGACGCGGGACGGATCGTCGCGGTCGCGACGACCACGCCGGTGGGCGAGCGCCAGACGCACCCCGAGTTCCCCGCGCGGCGCGAGGCCGTGTGGAAGACCCTGGGCGACGATGCAAAGGCCAGGTACGAAGGGCTGATCGAGGTGTGGGAACGATCGAAGGTGTCGGGGCTGCACCTTCACTTGAACATGCTCGGCGTGCGCGGGTCGCATGCGGGCCGCGGGTTGGGGCGGCGCCTCCTCGATGAAGTTCACGCGATGTCGGTGCGCGATCCGCAATCGACGGGCGTGACCCTGAGCACCGAGGACCCGAAGAACGTCCCGCTTTACGAGCACGTCGGGTACAAGGTCATCGGACACGAGCGCGTGACGGACGATCTCGAGACATGGTCCTTCTTCCGGCCGGACCGTGCAGGCGAGTGAAGTCCGACAGTCGGCTCGGGCGGTTCTCCTCACGCCATCGGGGTCCGTTCTGCTGATGAAGATTTCCGGATGGATGGGCGACCTCTGGATCACGCCCGGCGGCCGCATTCGTATGGGCGAGACACCCGAGGCTGCGTTGGTCCGCGAGATCGGCGAGGAGACCGGGCTCGCGGGGTTCCAGCCGGGCGTCGAGATCTGGATACGACACGCGACCTTCATCGTGGACGGCCAAGCCCAGGCAGAACGCGAGCAGTTCTACCTCGTTCCGTCGGCGCGGTTCGAACCCGAGACTTCGAACCTGGAGCCTGACGAGCGGGCCGTCTTCCGGGAGTTTCGGTGGTGGCCGATCGAGGAGATCGCACGCTCGAAGGAGCTGTTCGCCCCGCGGCGCCTCGGGCAGTTGCTGCTGGCGTTGCGACGAGACGGGCCCCCGCCCTCGCCGATCGAGACGGGGGAGTGAGCGCTCGCTAACTCCCGGTTGTTGATGCCGCCTCCGATTCGCGGCATACTCGAAGCGTAGGTCCCCCCCAGTTCATTACCCCCGCCCGCAGCAGACCCTTTCAGAGGGTGACTCGATGATGTGCACCGCACGCCACCCTCAGGGGAAACAATTCGTGGCTCGCTGGGCACTCGCGATGGTTGTCTTGCCGTGCGCCCTTGCGATTGCGCCACCTAACCTCTTGTGGCCGACAATCATGACCCGAAGTGTTTGCGTCCCGAGCGGGACTCGATCTATGCGAAATTGTCCTGCCCTGTTCGTGGGCCCGCCCAAAGATCTTTCCAGAACAATCACGGACGCGTGTTGGATAGGCAATCCATCCTTCGCGGCAACCACAGTGCCGGAGATGACTCCGAGTGTGTCCCGGTGGGCTACGCCGGGGCAATCGATGACGCCAACCCGAACGGTCTCGGTCTCGAGGGCGATCGTTCCGATAGCACTCTCCTGTGCTGATACGGTCACCTTTCGATCGACCCTCTTGAAACCGACCCGCATGACTCTCAGCATCTGCACTCCCGGCGGGACGCCATCGATGCGAAATTGCCCATCTAGCCCCGTGCGCGCCCCCAAGTTCCTCCCCAGCACGATTGCGAACGCGTCCTGAAGGGCTAGGCTGTCCGTTGCCGAAACCACGGTGCCGGAGATGGCTTCGAGGTCGAGCGCCCCAGCAAGTCGACCAACTCCTTTCGGAGGGCTCTCGGCGCGAACGGTGGATCGAAAGATAACGGTATTGCCGGGCGAGAATACCTTAGGGACCATCGCGCTCGAGTTTGAGGCAGTCCGAATGCATGACGATGACGGCCTAGTGCGACGCCGACCCGAAAGTATTGGCGTATTGGCGGCTGTACCCAATCTTCAGTGCACGATCCGACTCGTTGATCCAGAACCTACGGTTGGTGACGCATTGGAAGTCGAAGCTCGGATCTACAACCTAGGCAAGGCGGAGGTCCTGTTGCCGGTGGGCCGAGAAGGCTGCGATAACGGTCAGTTCCCGCAAATACTCGTTCATGTCGACGGGCGAACGGATGGATTCGTCCTGGAGCGAGACCATGAGCCTCGAGATCCAAAGCCCCTTCGGGAGAGGGACTTCATCACGGTAAAGCCCCGAAACACCTTTGACCCATTCTTCCATGGCTGGAAGCCTACGAGTCTGAGGCTGGGTCGAATCAAGAAGCCCGGGAAGTATCGTGTTGTCTTTCGGTATTCGACATACGCGCGCAATTTCGACACGTGGTTTGGAAGCACGAGGTTCGCCAGAGGCGCAGGGATTGTCGAGCGGCTGCAACACGTCCCGTTAGTCCAGCTGGCCGACTCGGTCAGCTTTGTTGTGCGAGAATGACCCAGTGAAGGACTCCCTCCTGCACATTCCTCGAACCCTTCTCCTCGCGCTGGCCATTCTCTGCATCGGCGCTGCCGCGAGCGTGGCGAAAGCCGAGGAAAGCCCCCTCTACGCCGGCAACCGCGTTCGGCTGTCCGTCTCCACCCCCGAATTGATTCGAGTCCTTTCGGGGGCGCCCCTGAGTAAGAAGGAACTGAGGCGCGAGCAATTCATCGGGACGTTGCAGGGCCGGCGCGATGACGACGTCGTGATCCGCTTGGACTCTCCCGAGACGGAGTTGGCCGTTCCGGTCAAGTCCGTGACGCGGCTCCAGTACAGCCGCGGCATGGGTGGGTGCGCCGCCGACGGAGCGGCGGTCGGGGCGTTGGCGGGCTTCGCCGGCGGAGTCGCCTTGGGGCTGATTGTTTGTAGTGGAGGAGACTGCGAGAGTGACGGCCGCATGACGATAGCCACCCTCTTCGGCGGGGTCGGGGCGATCGCAGGGCTCGGTATTGGAGCTATCACGGGCGTCCAGATGCGCTGCGAGCATTGGCACACCGTCAAGATCAAGGATCTGCCGTACGGCGAGGTGCCGCGGGAAGACGGCATCCGCTTGGGGCTGGCGCTCCCAATGCGGCACCACTGACGCCCGCGGCTCTCCCCTACCCCTCCATCCACACCCTCGTGAGCTGCCAGGTCATCTCGCGCGTGTCGTAGCGGATCTCGTAGTAGTCCTTGTTGGCCGCGAGGAGCGCGAAGAAGTGAATCTTGTTCTGGCCTTCGTGGCGGATCCAGTCGCCCGTGATCTTGGCGATGTGCACGGTCTTGTTCTTCCAGCGGAAGCGGACCGGCTTCAGGGCTCCTCCGGTGAAGAGCGCGATGACCTCGATGGGGTCGTGGATGGACTCGATCATGAAGTACCCATCTCTCTCGGAAGGAAACGTTCGCGCATGGAGCATCAGCCAAGCCTCCGGAAGACGCCGACCACCTTCCCCGCGACGCGGACGTCGGGATCGGTGGGGCGGACTTCGATCGGTTCGTAGTCGTCGTTCTCGGGAATCAGAACGATCTTGTCGCGGCGCGGGAAGAAACGCTTCACGGTCGCCTCGTCGCCGATCAGGACCACCGCGATCTCGCCCGACTTGACCGGCGATTCGTGGCGGACGATGACGACGTCGCCGTCGAAGATCCCCGCGTTCTTCATGCTGTCCCCCCGCACGCGGAGGGCGAAGTGTTTTCCGGGCCGCACGAGCGCGCCGTCCACGATGAGCACGTCCTCGATGTGTTCCTCGGCAAGGATCGGCGCGCCGGCGGCCACGTGACCGACGAGCGGAATTTCGAAAAGTTCGGGGGTGCGGCCGTGCACGGCCCGGTGGGACACGACGCCGCGCGGGGCCGTGATCGAGTGCGGCACGACCTCCGGCGCCAGCTCGTCGGGAGACTCCACGACCTCGATCCCGCGCGACGTGAAGCGGTCGCGGCGGATCTTCCCCGCCTGCTCCAGACGATCCAGGTAGTAGCGGACGCCGTTCGTGGAGGCGATCCCGAACGCGAGGCCGATCTCCCGAAGTGTGGGCGGACGGCCGTGCTCGCGGAGCGCCTCGGCGATGAAGCCGAGGATCGCGTCCTCGGAGGGCGTGCGCCGCGGCGCCTTGGAGGGCGCGCGCTTGGGAGGCCTCTTACCCGGGGCCCGGCGGGGATTGGGCTTCGTCCTCATGACGAGAAAGAAGATAGTGCACATTTGTGCAGTTGTCAAGGGGCGGCGGCCGGAAGGATGTACTTTCTGGAATCTCGTTGTCGGGGTTACGGTTCGCGGACCTGAAACCGAACCAAGGACTCGCCTGGTCCCAGAGAACGAACCGGCGCGAACCGGCACCGCATCGCACCCCCGACTCAACGGGGAAAGGAACCCTTCGTGAAGAAAGCCATCATCGCCGTCGTGATCCTCTGCGTCGTGGTCGCGGCGTGCTTCCTCGGCGGATCCCTGCTCTACGAGTCCCAGCGAGCCGACTACGGGTGGAGGGCCACGGTCGCGGTGCCGACGTTCCCCGCGGACCATCCTCGCGCGCTCGTCGATGCGGCGCATTACAACGCGTCCACCATCGACCTCGCCGGGCGCTACTGGCCGTTCGGCTGCCTGCTTCGGGCCGACGGCTATTCCGTCCGGGAGAACCGGAAGCCCTTCACGCTCGAACGCCTCCGCGGCGCGCAGGTGCTCGTGATCGTGAACGCGTCGGGCGCGGCGAAGCCGCAGATCTTCGGCATCAACCTCCCGATTCCGGTGAAGGGCGAGCGGAAGGATCCCGCGTTCACCGCCGCCGAGATCCTGGCCGTCCGCGAATGGGTCGAGCAGGGCGGCTCCCTTCTCTTGATCGCCGACCACGCGCCCTTCGGCGAGGCCGCCGCGGCGCTCGGATCCGCGTTTGGCGTCACGATGCACCGAGGATTTACGGAGGTGCCGAACGAGCCCTCCGATCCGCTCCTCTTCGGAGTCGACAACGGACGCCTCGCCGATCATCCGATCGTCCGTGGCGACGGGCATCAGACCAGGGTCCGCCGGGTCACCACGTTCACCGGGCAATCGCTCGATGGACCGCCGGGGTCGACGCTGCTCCTTCGTCTGCCCGAGACGGCGATGGAATTCGTCCCGGTGATCGGGGACAGCCTGGCGGCGCAGCCTGCGGGACAGGCGCAGGGTCTGGCGTTCGAGTGGGGGCAAGGACGCGTCGTCGTGCTGGGCGAGGCAGCGATGCTGACCGCTCAGGTCTCGCGGGGCGTGCCCTTCGGAATGAACACGCCGGGCAACGACAACCGACAGTTCGCGCTCAACACGATGCACTGGCTATCGCGTAAACTGTAGGGGATGACTCCCGCAGGCTCCCGATGATCCAGCTCCACCCCGTCACGCTCGAAGGCTTCGGCGTGCGGCTCGAACCGTTGACCCTCGAGCACGTCGACGCGCTCTCCGCCGCCGTTTCCGACGGCGAACTCTGGCGTCTCTGGTACACGTGGGTTCCCGAGGCCTCGAAGGTTCGTGACTACGTCGAACAGGCGCTCACCGGCCAGAAGGAAGGCCACATGCT
>Ga0070696_100001168_pt1 | contig 17016 bp, 14 predicted proteins | sample KBSK1253metaG_FD_65474 | JGI IMG/M metagenome (GOLD analysis project Ga0070696, IMG submission 65474) | Corn, switchgrass and miscanthus rhizosphere microbial communities from Kellogg Biological Station, Michigan, USA - KBS K1-25-3 metaG | ecosystem: Host-associated > Plants > Roots >... | reverse complement strand
TCCTCCGGACACACCCTGGAAGCGTAGAGCGGCCGTGAGCACGGTGCTCAGGTCGGAGTCGGCGGTCAGACTGGCCCGTCCGGCACGGCGATTGAGCTCGCAGAGCTCACTGGTGTCGTCAAAAAGGGAGAGCCGCTGCTCCACTCGACGCAGTTCGCTCAACGCGGCCTGGGCGGCGGCGTAACCGGCAGCTTCGGACTCAGCGAAGAGCTGCAGGTGGACCGTTTGGCCCATGGCCCACGACCAACGTTCGACCAGGCATTCCTGGCGCCGGCGGAGCGGCGGGAGCTGAACCGTCGGGCCCAGGAGACCCACGGCGAGCGCCCCCAGGAAGTCGCGGCGTCTCATGGCGTGGGCGCGACCGGACGGCCGAGCTCGCGGAGGATGAAGAAGGATTGCACGTAGAACGTCGCCGCCATGAGTGCGCTGGAGAGCGACAGCAGCCAGCTGAAGCGAGCGTCCACGTAGCGCATGAGCCACATCGACCCGAAGGAGACCAGCAAGGCGCCGAAGGGCTCGATGATCAGCACCTGCCGCCACCGTTCGCTCGGGCGCTCGCAGAGACCCAGCGCCACACCGCTGAAGACAAAAATTGCCGCCATGCTCAGCAGGTGGGTGTGGGTGATGGTGAGCATCTCGGCATACGACTTGGGGAACTGCATGCTGCCTTCCGTCACGGTCGAGTCAGCACCCCGATAGCGGGCCGCGACGCCCTGAGGGGTCATCGCCGTGGTGTGATGGATGAAGAGGAGCGAGGTGGTGTAGCCTACTAATTGCACCACCGTTATCCACCTCCCCAATGCCCGGAGCGGTCTCGGCATCTGGCGCCAGGAGAGCCGCACGGGAATGGTCACTGCAGCTTCCCCGCCGCTCGCCATGCGCTCAGCTGAGCGAGTGCCTGGCGGACGCCGAGCGTCACCGAGTTCGAGCTGATCGTCGCACCGGAGATGTTGCGGATGTCCTTGCCGACTTGCAGTGGGTCCGCCGCCGTTTTGCCCCGGAATTGCTTGCGCCAGGGCTCGTAGGCCACCTCTCCTCCCTGTGGCTCGCGGTACACCAGGATGTCGATGTCGCGGAGAGCCGCTTGCGGATCGATCGCCACCAGGAACGTGATCGGCAACTCCTTGCCGATGACATTCCGTACCTCGGCAAAACCCAGGAGCGTCCCCGCCTTTGAGATCCGATACACCGTGGTGGTGTCAACCTTCACGGTGTCTACCTGCGCCCCTGCCCCGTACACCCGCTCGATCGACTTGGCCAGTTTGTCGTGCGGCGCCGATTGAGCAGCAGCCGGCATTGCGAGGGTTAGCAGGGCAAGAAGGGCAATGCTCATAGGTTCAGAACTGATATCCCACCCCCAAACTGAGTTCTTCACCTTCGCCGACCCCGGCCTTGTTACGCAGCAGTTGGTAGTCGCCCTTGAACACCACGTTGTACAGCGGCTTGTAGGTGAGTCCGAGAGTGGTGATTCGACGTGCCAGGGACTCGTCGTCGGTAACGCCTGTGGGCACGTCGGCCTGAGTGTCGTAGTGCTCATAGCGGATAAAGGCGTTCAGGCGCTGGGCGGAGGCCGGGGCCAGCGCCGAAAGAACGTTGTAGGCTCCCTCGACATATCCGCCGGCGATCCGACTGCCGATCTGACTACCGAAGGCTGCGTTGATCCGCTCCGCGTCGGCGATGCTGATGTTGGCGACGACGCCCCGGAACATAAAGGGGCCCACGTCGTATCGCGCGTCGGCCTCGACCAGCGCGACCGCGTTCTCGAAGGTGCCGGTGCCCAGCGCAGGATCCTGGTTGGCGCTGCCGCCGTACCAGAACGAGCCACCGAGCTTCAATCCCGGCCGCGCCCACTCCAGCCGGCCGGTGAGCGACGGGTTGGCGAAGCTGGCGTTTTTCCCTTCCTGCCGCCCTCCGCGAATCCCTTCCTCGGCTGTGAATCCGCTCGCCAGGAGCCCGTTGACGAGATAAGCTCGATAGCTCAGGCCGGCAGACCCGGGCAGCGTCCCCACCATGCCTAGACCGATGTCCCGCCAGGTGGTGGGAATGACGACATCATCGAAACTGGGTCGCGACACTCCGTTGAAGGTCGGGGGTTCATGGGTTTCGTTGATGATTCCGATTGGCGGCAGAATCAGCCCCGCGCGCAACGTGGCCGCGGGTGAGAAGCGATAGTCGAGATAGGCCTGCTCCAGGGCTACCTCTCCACCTCCCTCTCCGCCCTCCACTTTGGTGTCCTCGACTTCCAACTCGGAGCGAAAAGCGATCCGCTCGCTGAAACTGTGACCGAAGAAGACGACAAAGCGCTTCACGTCAACTTGCCCAGGCGAGTCGGGGCCGCTGGGATTGGTGTAGTGGACCTCTCCGTAACCGCCGATGGTGGTGCGCTCGGGTTCCTGAGCGAGGAGCGCAATGGGAGAGAGGGCGAGGAGTGCGACGGTGGGGAGAGGGGATCGCATATGAGCCCTGACGTGGGTATAAACTAGTTGAGAATGATTATCATTTATAACCCTACTACTTTATTCCCCATTTGGACTGGTGTCAACTCGGCCACTCGCCCATCATTGGGCCATAGCCCGCGATGGCCTCACTTTCTTGACGGCAAGCGAGCCTTTAATGCCATATCTCCCCCTCCGCTCCGTAACCCTTCCCCAGCCTACCGAGCAATTTTTCGACGGGTGGCTGGCCGAGCTCGAGGCCCGACTGAAATCGCCGGAAGCGGATTGGTACCGGCTCACCCGCGACCTCCTTTTCCAGCTCTATTATCCTGGACTTGGGGACTACGATGCCCTCGTCCAGGATCCCAAGACACCGGCCACCACGCGGGTCGCGCTTCTCTGTCTGGATCCCCACAACATCACCCTCGAGCCCGAGTACTATGCCGAAGTGGACGCGGCTCGCTATGCCCGAGTGAAGCCTCTGCTCTGGCTCTGGCAGAACTTCGACCGGGCACCGTTGGGCGGCGGCAATGTCCATCTGGGCATTCGTTTCCGCCGCCTGCTCGCCCCTCACATCTTTGCCCGTTGCGGCCGCAACTTCAAATGCTTTCAGTTCGTAGAATTCTCTTTCGGGTACAATCTCGAGGTAGGCGATGACGTGGTGGTGCATCGCTACGTCCTGCTGGATGATCGTGGGGGCATCACCCTGGGGGATCGGGTGAGCATTTCGGATTACGCCAACATTTACAGTCACACCCACAGCATCGTGGATCAGCGGGACGTGACCGATGCACGCACGGTCCTCGAGGATGATGTGCGGATCACCTATCACGCCACGGTGCTGGCCGGCGTGCGGGTGGGCCGCAATAGCATGGTGGGTGCCATGGCGGTCGGCACCAAGGATGTGCGCCCCTTCCACGTCAACGTCGGCATCCCGGCGAGGTCGATCCGGGTCAAGCCGAACGCGCCGCCCGAGGCGTACATCGCCGAACGGGTGGCGCGCCGAGAGAGCCGGGACCCTTGACCCCGCGTCGCGCCCGAGAGCGCTGGTACCTGAGTCCCTCCTTTACTGCCGCCTGGGCTCTGCTGTTGACGGCGGTGGCCGCGGCGCTTTTGGGCGGCATCCCCCGAATCCTGATCACCGTCCTCGGCCTCACCGCCGGGCTCGTCGTCCTGCTCGCGGCCTGGAGGCGGGAGTGGGAAGTCCCGCTCCACGCGATCACTGCCATTCTGCTTGGCGCGGTGGCCTGGGTGACCGATCGCCGGGTGTGGTGGTTGGCCGCGCTCGCGCTGCTCAACCTCTGCGGCAGTTTCTGGGTCGCGATCGCACGGGGCCGCCGGCGGCTGCGCGACTCCGAGACCAAGTGCGATCAGCTCGCCACCCAGCTCGACCGCCGTATCAGCGAGCTGTTTTCGCTGCAGGAGTTGAGCTATGTGCTCTCGGAATCGATTCAGCTCGACCGCATCGTTGACCAGGTCACCAAATATGCCGGCCGCTTCCTTCAAACCGACGGTGCGATCGTGGCCCTGGCCGACGATGACGAGGGGCGGCGACTCCGCATCGTAGCGGCAGCCGGCACCCTGGAGCCTCTCCTCGGGCAGTTGACCGAAGACCAGGACACTGCGCTGGTCCGATTTGCCATCGACCATGAGCGGATTGAAGTGGCCCAAGGCGTCGCGACTCCCACGGTGAACCTGATCGGCGGCATGGTCGTGCGGTCCGCCGCAGTCGCGCCACTCCGCTCCCAGGGCGTGACGATGGGAGCGTTAGCCGTGGCCGACCGACAGGGTGGACCATTCACCACCGAGGACCTCTGGCTGCTCTCCACCGTGGCGACCAACGCCTCGGTCGTGCTGGCCAATAGCCGGCTCTACGAGATAGTCCGGCGCAGCAAGGAAGAGTGGGAAACCGCGTTCAACGCCCTGACCGAGGGCATGGCGGTGCTGGGACCGGGAGGCGCCATCGTTCGCGCCAATCGTGCTCTCGCGGCTCTGGCCGATACGCCCGGTTCGGAGCTGGTAGGGCGAAACTTCTGCGAGGTGCTCTTCGGCGGTTCGGAGGCTGTCACCTCGCTGATCGACGCGGCCTACCGCGGCGAGCGCACCGCTCCGTTCGTGGTGCGGCTGGAACCTGCCAAGCGTGTCCTCCGGCTCACCGCCGCGCCCCTGGCCGAACGGGCGGAGCAAGCCCCCGTCGTGATCCTGGTGGAGGATATGACCGAGCAGCAGGTGATGGAGGCCCAGCTCATCCAGAATGACAAGATGGCTTCAATCGGACAGCTGGTCTCGGGCGTTGCCCACGAGCTCAACAATCCGCTCACCTCGATCGCCGGCCTGACCGAGCTGCTGCTCGAGCGCGATACCCATCGGGATCTTCCCCGGGAGCACCTCCGGGTCATCCACGACCAGGCCGAGCGGGCCGGCCGGATCGTGCGCAACCTGCTCACCTTCGCCCGAAAGGGAGTCCCCGAGAAGACGGCGGTGGACCTCAACGATGTCGCGGCTCGGACCTCGCTCCTGATCGTCTACGAGCTTCAGCTTCACGGCATCGAGCTCGACTCGGTGCTCAGTCCGGAGCCGGTCGTGGCGTTGGGAGATCGCTACGAGCTGCAGCAGGTATTACTGAATCTGGTCACCAACGCGGTTCAGGCGGTCACGACCCTCGAGGCCGGCCATCCCCGGCGCATCACCCTGGAGACCGCCCGAGCCGGTGGAGAGGCTATCCTGCGAGTCCGCGATACCGGCCCCGGCGTTCCTTCCCACCTGGTCTCCTACTTGTTTACGCCCTTCTTCACTACCAAGGGGCCGGGCGAGGGCACTGGCCTGGGTCTCTCGCTGAGCTACGGCCTCGTCAAGGCACACGGCGGGGTACTCACTTATGAGGTACCACCCGAAGGAGGCGCGGAGTTCAGGGTGACCCTCCCATTCTACGAGGTCCCCCTTCTGACGACCGCCGAGCACCCAGTCGCGCCCGGCCGCCGAGTCAGCACCAGCCGCATTCTGGTAGTCGACGACGACGCGGCGGTGCATCGTTTGGTGAGCGCGCTCTTCACGCCTCATGGTCACACTGTAGAGACGGTGCGATCGGGGGAGCAGGGGCTGCGCCTGCTGTTGGAGCGGGAATTCGACCTGATCATCGCCGATGCTCGGATCCCGGCGGGCCCGTCGCAGCTTTTCGTTCAGGCGCTGGTCTCCTCTTACCCGGAGGGCTTGAGCCGGCTGATCGTGGGGTCCAGCACCGAGAGCGATTCCGGCGATGGGTTGGGCAACTCCTTCAAGAGGATCCGCAAGCCATTCAACCCCCGTGACCTTCACGCGCTCGCCGCGGAGATTCTCGCTAATAGCCAGCCAGGCTCGCCGGCTTCCACGGGAGCACGCTGATTCGGCCTCTGACTCTGGCGGTTGTACTCGCCACGTCCGCCGCCGCCCAGTAGTTCCCTCCCGCCGACAGATCCGGCGCCTCGATGAACCACCTGCTCGCCCGAAGAAAGACGTTGCCCGTCAGCTCGGTGCCGTGGCCCGCCTCATCGATCACCACCGCGCTGGCCATTCGATCCAGCACGTTCCCTCGCAGCCGACTCGTCGTGGTACCCGAGAGCGAGATACCCTGGTCCATTCCGCCCAGGACGTTATCGTCGACTCGGAAGCCCTGGCTTCGAGCGGTATCGGAGCGTGGCGCCGAGATCGTGATACCGATGCGGGCACCGAGGAGCAGGTTGGCGGCTATGGTGTTGTCGCTGCCATGCTGCACCGCAATCGCCGCCTCGTGGGCCCCGATCACCGTGTTCCCCCGAAGCGTGCTCCGGGTGAGGTGGTCCAGGAAGAAGCCGCGCGCGGCACTGTCGGCGCGATTTTCCAGGAAGATGGCATTCCAGGTGAACTCGGCGGTGAACGCGCTCCCCGCCGCGAATGAAGCGTCGTTGCGGTAGATCAGATTGCCGATCGACGGACGGGTGAGTGGTCGGACCCCCGTGAGCAGGAGGCCGGTGCTGGACGAAGACAGATCATTGTCGGTGATCAGATTGGAATCGCTGGCCTCGCGCAGAAGAATGGCCGCCGCGCGACAGTCGAGGACCGGCGCGGAACAGCGGGCTGTATGGTGCGCCCGATTTCGAGTGATCACGTTGCCGGAGGAGCGCCAGAGGTGAATGGCCCACCCCGAGTTGCCGGAGAGATCGTTATCTGCTACAAAGGTCTCACGGGCATCCAGCAAGGCGAGCCCATTCTGAGAACCGCGGGCGGTGACGCCGACGATGCTGGCGCCGACCACACCCTGGAGTAGAATCCCACCGCCATAGGCTACGAATGTCGCCGGAGTGGCCAGATCCAGCCGGTCGGTGCTGTCGGGCCGCTGGGCGGTCGAGCGGAGAGCCTGACCTCGACTGCCGGAGACGTCCACTCCTGTGATCCGGTGGGCCCGGCCGCCGTCCAACCGGATCCCGTAGCGATACCCCCGCACCGTCCCGCCCTCGATCCAGACCGCGTCGACTCCGTTGCTCGCTATTCCAATCCCGACGTACCGGTTGGGCACCGAGTCGCCGCTCTCGAGCACCACCCCGTTGAGGTCGATGCGGGTTCCGGACGCGGCAGCGATAATGACGCCTCGATCGGACGGGTCGGCGATCCGATATCGCCCGGGGCAGATGCGCACCTCCCCCTGCACCTGGGTGCCGGCGCGAGTTGGTCGCACGCACGGGGCCGCCGAAAGCGCGGTCGATGCCGAGCCAAGCAGCAGCAGGGCCAGCCAGGCCGCCCGCAATCCTCCGATCACGGCCGCACCGGGAAGCCGCGCTCCCTGAGGTAGGCTCGAGCCTCCGGGAGGCTCGAGCCCTGGAAGTGGAAGATCGTGGCGGCCAGCACCCCATGAGCCCCGGCCCGGAGGGCCTCCGCCAGATGCTCCAGGTTTCCGGCACCCCCCGAGGCGATCACCGGAATCGACACCGCCGCCGCGGCCGACTGGATGAGCGGTAGATCGTATCCGTTGCCGGTTCCATCCCGATCCATGGAGGTGAGCAAGATCTCGCCCGCGCCGGCCGTCTCCAGCTGCCGGACCCAGCCAATTGCCTCCAGCGGCGTCGGCTCCCTGCCGCCAGTCACCATGACGGTGAGCCGCCCGTCGATCCGTTTGACGTCTACCGCAGCGACCACGCACTGACTCCCGAAGCTTTCCGCCAGGCGAGAGACCAGCGACGGGTCCCGAACCGCGGCGGTGTTGACCGAGATCTTGTCCGCGCCGGCTCGAAGCGCCGCGCCGGCGTCTGCCACCGACCGAATTCCGCCGCCGACCGTGAACGGGATAAAAATCGATTCCGCTACTCGGGCGACCATCTCGAGGGTGGTCTGGCGCTCTTCCTGGCTGGCGGAGATATCGAGGAAGACCAGCTCATCGGCACCTTCGGCATCGTAGCGTGCGGCTTGCGCGACCGGGTCGCCGGCGTCGCGGAGGGACTCGAAGTGGACCCCTTTCACCACCCGCCCCCCGGCCACATCCAAGCAGGGTATGATCCGCCGGGCTAGCATACCCGAAGCACGTCCTCGAGCGCCCCGGCGTCGCCGGACTGGAGCAGGGTGACGGCATCGATGATGGCTCGCCGCTCGCGTGGCCAGGAGAAGCGAGCCTCCGCGTCGCGCCAGGGAACCCATTCGGCCCGATCGTGCTCTTCACTCACCCGCACAGGGGCCTCGGCGCCCACGAGGGCAGCGAACACTGGCACGAGCGCCACTTCGTCGCGCCGATGCTGATAAAAGCACTCGACTCGACTCAGGTTGTAGAGTTTGACCGGAACCAGCCCGGTTTCCTCCTGCAACTCGCGGAGCGCGGCGCGGTCGGGGAGCTCGTCGCCCTCGATGTGACCATGCACCGTCTCCCACGACCCCGGGCAGCGGCCACCGACCGCCCGGCGCAGCAGCAGGCACTCCAGCGCAGCCCCGACGCCGCGGAGCACATATACGTCGACCAAAGAAACCCGGACGGTGCTCACGGGCTCCACCGGGCAAAGGCGCCGAGGAGCTCGATGCCAGCTCGCTGGGATTTCTCCGGGTGGAACTGCGCCCCGACCACGTTCTCCTGACCCACCAGGGTGGGAAAGACCCGCTCGTACTCCCCCGTGGCGAGCACTGCTGCTTCGGGCAGTGCCGTCGGATGGTAGCTGTGCACGTGATAGAAGAATTGCGGCTGGTTGCCGAACAGCGGCCCGAGCATGCGGTGCGCCTCCCCGGCCGGAGTGAGATCGACCCGAGCCCATCCGACGTGAGGCACCGGCAAAGTGGTGGCGAAGCGCTGCACCCGCCCGGGAAGGAGCCCGATGCCCCTGGCTTCCGGCGCTTCCTCACTGCTCTCGAAGAAGAGCTGCAAGCCGAGACAGATACCCATGACGGGGCGTCCTCGAGTCGCGGCCTCGGCGACGGCGGCGCCCAGACCCGTCATGGCAAGGGTTCGGGAGGCCTGCCCGAAGTTGCCCACGCCGGGCACGAGCACCCGCTCCGCGGTCCGCACCTGATCGGGGTCGGTGGTCAACACGGCCTCGTGGCCCGCCGCCGCGAGGGCGCGCACCACGCTCTTCAGGTTGTTCACCCCGTAATCGACCACGGCGATCATAGCGTTCCCTTGGTGGACGGGACGCCGGTCACCCGCGGGTCGAGAGTCGTGGCGGCGTCGAGCGCACGGGCGAATGCCTTGAACGCGGCCTCGACGATATGGTGCGGGTTGTCCCCCCGCATCAAGTCGAGATGGGCGGTGAGCCCAGCGTTCAGGACCAGTGCCCGAAAGAATTCCGGAGTCAGGAAGACATCGTAGTCCCCCAACATCTGCCATTTCGCGATCTCGATATTGTACGAGAGGTAGGGGCGGCCGGAGACATCGACCACCGCCCGTACCAGCGCTTCATCCAGAGGCACCAGGGCATCGCCGAAGCGGCGGATGCCGGCACGATCTCCCAGCGCCTGTGCCAGCGCCTGGCCGAGCGCGATGCCGGTGTCTTCGACCGTGTGATGGCCGTCGACGTGGAGATCGCCCTCGCCCTCGAGGGTGAGATCCAGGAGGGCGTGCCGGGCAAGCGCTTCGAGCATATGGTCGAAAAAGCCGATCCCGGTGCGTACCTGGGCCTCACCCCTGCCGTCCAGATCCACTCGGACATGGAGGTTGGTCTCCTTGGTGCGACGCCGGATCTCACCGATGCGGGACATTGTCACCTGCCCGAGATCGTCGTAAGCGCCTGCAGAACTGCATCCATATCTTCCGGCGTTCCAATCGAAATCCGCAGACAGTCCCCCAGCTCCGCTGCGGAGGAGACGTCTCGGACCAGAATACCATGCTGCATGAGCAGCCGCTGGTACGCCTCGGGTGCCGGTACCGCGAGCAACCGGATCAGGACGAAATTGGCACTGCTGGGAAACACCTTGAGCCCGGAGATCTCCCTCAGTCCCTGGATGAACCGGTCTCGAGTCGCCACGATCTCCCGAGTGCGCTCTTCCAGTGAGGCTGCGTGGCGCAGCGCGATGGCAGCGGCGGCTAGAGTGACGACATTCACGTTGTAGGGCAGCTTCCCCTTAGCCAGCTCCCGGGCGACATCGGGGTGAGCCAATGCCAGCCCAAAGCGAAGACCCGCCATGCCGAAGGCCTTCGAGAAGGTCCGCAGAACCACGAGCCGGGAGCTCCGCCGCAACAGCGGAATCGCGCTGGGTCCGCCAAAGTCCTGATAAGCCTCGTCGCAAACGACCAGCGCGTCGGTTTGGGCCAGCACCTGGTCCACCGCCCCGTCTGGGAGAGCAGAGCCGGTCGGATTGTTGGGCGAATTCAGGATCACCACTCGGGCTCGCTCACGGACTGCCGCTTCGATCACTCGATTCACATCATACTCGAACTCGGGCCCCAGCCCGACCGGGACATACCTCCCACCGAGCACGTTGGTGAGGAGGCGATAGAGGGAAAACGTTGGGGTGGGCGCCACCACGACGTCTCCCGCCCCGAGCGTAACCGACAGAGTAGCCTGGATGAGCTCGTTGGAGCCGTTGCCCACCAGAACCCCGTCCGGCACCCAACCGTAGCGTTCGGCCAGCCGGATAAGCAGCCCCGGCGGAGAGAAGTCGGGATACCTCTGCCACGCCAAGCTGGCGACCTCGTCGAGCACCTCTCGCTTGAGCTCGGCAGGTAGGTCGTAGGGGCACTCGTTCTGGTTGAGCTTCCGACGGGCTTGAGGCGAGACCAGGGCGTAGGCCGTCTGCGAGCGCACCGCGGGTTTGATCAGGGCGAGGCCATCCGCGCTCTCGGCGGGCACGCCCGCCGGGCCGGGTGATTTGGGAGAGATCGGGCGGGCGGGGGTGGAGTCGGTCGGCTGAGGAAGGGGCCGGTTCAAGCGCGATGCCGGCCGAGGACCGCCTCGAGCCGGGCTGAGAGAGCGCGGGCCCGAAACGGTTTGGTAATGAAGTCGTCCGCGCCCAGCTCGAAGACGCGCACCTCATTGTCCTCGTCGCCCTTCGCGGTAAGCACCACGACCGGAATGCCGCGGGTCGCTGGTCGCGAGCGGAGCTGGGCCAGGACCCCGTAGCCGTCCAGCCCCGGCAGATTGAGGTCCAGAATGATGATGTCTGGGCCCAACCGGTCGACCTGATCCAGCGCCTGTACTCCATCACTAGCCTCGGCCACGGTATAGCCCTCTCGCTCCAGCAGATCCTTCATCACTCGTCGCAGCTGGTCCTCGTCTTCCACCAGAAGCACGCAGGTGCCGCGGGTACCGCCCGGCGCCCGGGACGGCCCTTCCGGCTCTACTTCGTCAACAAGGTCGAGCTCGATGCCGACGTCGAGGGGGGAAACCGGGGCTGGTGAGGGAGGCGGCGGAGGCGGCGGCGCCACCGCGCGACTGGTCCGCGTGACCGGGCGAGCCGGCGCGGCGCCGGGCGGTTGCTTGGGGACGTCGGCTACCCGAAGCAGCTCATCCAGGGTGGAGTCTCCCCCAAGGACGTGGCGCAGCCCACTCTCGAAGAGCGACCGCATCCCGGCCTCGCGCGCGAGCTCAGCGATCTGATTGGCGGTGGCGCCCTGGCCCACCCGCCGCTCCAACTCCGGGTTCATCGTGAGCACCTCCACGATGCTGAATCTGCCCCGGTAGCCGGTCATGGCGCATTCCGGACAACCCACCGCCTGATAGAGTTTGCTCCCGTTGGGGATGAACGGCGCAATCCGCTCCGGTGGTGGATCGGTAGAGAGCTTTCCGCACGCCTTGCAGACGCGCCGCATCAGGCGTTGCGCCACGACCCCGCGAAGGGCAGAAGCGATCTTGTAAGCCTCCATCCCCATGTCCACCAGGCGAGTGACTGCGTTGGGGGCATCGTTGGTGTGCAGAGTGGAGAGCACCAGGTGACCGGTGAGGGAGGCCTGCACCGCGATCTGAGCGGTCTCCTGGTCGCGGATCTCTCCGACTAGAACCACGTCAGGATCCTGACGGAGAATGGAGCGCAGCGCGGAGGCGAAAGTGAGACCAGCACGCTCATGGACCTGCACCTGAACGATGTTCTCTCCCAGCCGATACTCGACCGGATCTTCAACCGTCACGATGTTGACGCCGGGACTCTGGATCAACCGAATGGCCGAGTACAGGGTGGTCGTCTTCCCGGAACCGGTGGGCCCGGTGACCAGGAGGATCCCCTCCTTACTGGTGAGCAGGTTGGTCATCGCGCGGCGCTCGTCCTCGTGCATCCCCAGCGCCTCGAGGTCCAGCACCGTTGCCCGTTGGTTCAGAATCCGGATGACCACCTTCTCGCCCAAAGAGGCGGGAAGGGTAGAGACTCGCAGGTCTACCGCCTCGCCATTGACCGAGACCCGCGAGCGCCCATCCTGGGGCCGCAGTCGGTCGGCGATGTCGAGCCCTGACATGATCTTGATGCGGGAGATGAGAGGCAGCCCAGCGTTCCGCGGGATCTTCATGACCTGCCGAAGTACTCCGTCGATCCGGTAGCGGACCACAACTCCACCCTCGATGGGCTCCACATGGATGTCGCTCGCCCTGCTGGTGACCCCATCGGCCAGAAGCATGTCTACCAGCTTGATGATGGGCCGTTGGCTGGCCTCCTCGGCGCTGGCAGCCCGGTCTTCCTCCTCCGAGATCTCCTTGACCTCGAAATTGCCTCCGATGCCCTCCAGCAGACGGTTGACCACGTCGTCACTGCCGCGGTAGAGCTCGTCCAGCTTTTCTCGGATGCGCATGGGCGAGCCAAGCAGCATGCGCACCTCGCGGCCGGTAGTGAAGGCCAGCACCTTCTCCGCATCGATGTCGAAAGGGTTGGCCGTGGCCACTTCGAGGTAGGAATCCGACTCCCGGACCGGGATCACATTGAAGCGCCGGGCGAGTTGCTCCGGGACCGCCTGGCTCACCTTGGGATCGAGCCGGCTCAGGTCCGCTCGCGCGATCCGAAACCGGGTTGCAATGGCCGTCAGGACCTGCTCATCGGTGATCAGCTTCCGCTGGATCAGGGTCTCCCAGAGCGAAACCGGAGCGGGGGCCGGTTCCTGACGCAGGCCCGCGACGGACTGCTCGGGCAGCAAAGGCTCGACGGTATGCACCAACCATTCATCGGTGAACTGCATCCGGAACCCTGCTGGTGGTGTGGGGGGTACCTGCGTGACGGCCGGAGGCCACCAGGGAAGATAGGAGGGTCACAGCAAGCCCCACCAGTCCCGATTGATGTCCACCGTGAGGCCGGTGTGGCCGTCCCGAAGCCCCACGCCGCCCTCGATCCGAAGCAGCCGCATGAACAGCTCAAGGGCCAGCCCGGCGACAGGCCGAACCCCGTTGCTGCCTCCCCAGGGGAGCCCGGTGAGCGGCCGGCCCGCGACGCCGAGCTCCAGGAAGGGCGCGACCGTCATTCGGCTGCCGGTGGAGACAAACGGTCCCAGGGGGATCGCCGGGGCAGGCACATCGAACCGCCATTCCAGATGGGCCAGCCCGGCACTTCGACCTCCGAAGGCACGGAACGGCTCTCCCACCAGGGTGCCCCGGCCACCCAGCACGAAGCTGCGGTAGGCAGCTAGCCCATCGTTGCCGATTCCAAGATAGGCGCGCGTCAGCAATGTTCCGGTCCCCAGACGTGCGAGCCAGCGCCCTTCCACGCTACCTCGGACATATCCCCGCGGCCCGGCGCCCGCCTCCAGCGCCACCCTTCCCTGGAGATCTTGGTGGACCGCGATTCCGCCGCTCGCCCGTTCCAATGCCAACCGCATGATCCGATAGGTTCCCGCGCCGAACGGAGGGTTAGGTCGGTAGCTACCGTTGGCGGGAGAAGCAGCCACCGAGACCGACTGGCTCTCCTCGATCGATAAGTCGACCCCGAGGCTGGTCCGCCCGCTGACACGCTGCCGCACACCCAGCCCTGCCGAGTGGATCAGTACGTAGTCCCCGAAGTCCTTGCCACCTTCCTGGGAGGTGAGCGAGTTCACCACCGGTGCGACCACGGGCAGGTCACTGAAGTCCCGGATGCGCCGTGCGGCAGTGAGGCTGAACTGGGTCGCTCCCGCGCTGAGCTCCGCGCTGAGCCCGCCGGTGACTCGGTCGTCCGAAGTGCCGTAGGCCAGGGTCGGCCGGAACTGGATCCGGCTGCCCTCCAGCCCGATCACACCCCCGAAGCCCAACGTGAGCCCTTGCACCCGATTTACCCTGATGATGTCGCTCACCCCTCCCGCGGCGAGTCGCTGGGACGGGAGACCGCCCAGGGCTCGGGCGCCGGCGATGCGTTCCACCTCCATGCGCAGCGCGGCCATATCCTGCTGATTCACCGGAGCAGCGACGTGGGCCACGGCCCGCTCCAGCGGCTCCCCCCAGGTCGAATCGCTCGGCCTGGGGTGCTGAAGGCCGGCAATCGGCACACCGGTAAAAAGCGCCGGCGGAAGCGCTGGGTTCAGATCGTAATCGCCGATCTCCCAGCGGCCGCGGATGATCCCTCGCGCCGGAAAATCGAGCCACGAGGTACGGCGGCGGATCTCCACCTCCTGGCGCAACGGCAGCCAGTAGCGATTGCGATAGAGGGCGTTCTCCAGGACGATGCTGATGTCCTCCAGCTCCCGATCCAAGTAGGCGGCCGGCGTGAAGCTGAACCGGAACCGCACCAGCTCGGCCGTTGCCAGGTCGAGGTACAGCGTCCCCACCACCAGCGGCCTGGCAAACGACCGGGGACGCACCTGCACCTGCCGCACGCTCACGGATCCTCGTGCGGTCCGGATAGCAACCGAATCGCCCAGGGCGAAATCGTAGAGCTCGAGACCCTGGGGTGAGAGAGGGTGCACCACATCCCGCACCTCGTCTCCTTCACCGATTCGAATAAAGTCGCCGAAATTGTTGGTGACAATTCCGAGGTGATCGCGATGGTAATTGATGTCGGTGGGAAGAAATCGACCGTCGCGCCAGCCCAGGATGACCTGCTTGCTCCGGTTGGGGGCCTGCCAATACACTTCCACGTCCAACTCATCGGCCTTGACCAGTCGTGGTGGCGCGGTCAGGCCTTCTCCCACCTGGGCCAGAAAGAACACGAAGCCATGGGCCCGGGTGCGATATCCACGAAGCCCTGAGTCAGTCTGCGCCGCGACCCGGCGCTCCACCGCCCGGCGCACCAGCGTGAGGGCCTCAGGGGCGTTCCAGGCCTGGGCAGTGAGAGGTGGGGCAGTGAGAAGTGAGAAGTGAGCAGTGAGAAGGATAAGGAAGAGCGCAGTTCGAGCGACCTGCGCCAACTGGGCCGTCGGCTTGGAGAGACGTTGACTCATCCGCGCTCACTCCCCACTTCCCCCTCCTTACTTCTCACTGCTCACTTCTCACTTCTGTCGGGAATATCCCGGGGCTGCTGGGGCCGGGCAAGCTTGCTGTGGCTCTTGACCGCAGCCTGCGGCGGACGGGCGGCGAGCGGCGGCGGAGAACACCCCACCCCCCGTCCCCGGGTCATCCCGCTGGCTCGGGCGATCCTGCTTGAAACCGCCGGGTCGCCCCCGCCCGATACCAGCGTTACGTTCATCGCCGGGGAGCCCCGCACGATCATCCTGCGACATGGTCCGCCGGACAACGTCGTCTTCGCCGAGCTGGTCTTTCCCCCCCACGCCTTCGGGGATAGCGGGCTGGCAGTACGGGTGGACTTGCATCCCCGCCCTGGCGTCTATGGCGTCGACCTGGCCACTACTGTTCCGCTGCGGGGTGGCGCCACCATCGTGTTCAAGTATGCCCGGTATTTCTCCGCTCCTGCTCGAGCGCGTGCCGTGTACGGCAGCGACGTTGCCTTCGAGCGTGCCCTCGCCGTGGGCGAGCTGCAGCCGGGCGGGATGTTGAATCTGCTGCCTTCCACCAGGCCCACTCCCGACAATCTCAGCGCCGTCATCCAAGCAGCGGGCAGCTTTCTCGTGGCGGCCCCGGAGTGAACCCGGCCTTCGCGACGTTCGCCGAGCAAGCACGGCGCGGCGGCAGGATGGTACCGGTGACTCGCCAGGTGGTGCTCGACGGTGAGACGCCGGTCACCGCATTCGCCAAGCTCCATCGTGGCCCCTACGGTTTTCTCCTGGAATCACTCGAGGGCGGAGAGCGCTGGGCCCGGTACACCTTCCTTGCGACCGAGCCGAGAGAAGTGTTCCGCTACAGCGGACGCACCTGCTCCCGGTGGAGTGCCGCGACCGGGTGGCAGCCGCTCGAGAGCGACCTTCCGCCGTTGGAGCATCTCGGCCACACCATGCGACGCCACCCTCCGGTAGAGGTGCCCGGTCTGCCTCGCTTCACCGGAGGCGCCGTGGGCTATCTGGGGTACGACATCGTTCGTACCATCGAGTCGCTTCCAGCAGCTCCGCCCGACGACCGGGGACTTCCGGATGCAGTCCTGATGGTGACTGACACCCTGCTGGTTCTCGACAACCTGTACAACCGGGCGACGGTCATCGCGAGCGTCGAGGTTCCGCCCGAGAGCGACGAGGTTACCCTGGGGCGGCTGTTCGACGGGGCCGAAAGCCGGATCGAGAGCTGGCTGGCCCGTCTCGCCGTGCCTGGCGCTACTCGGCCCCTCGCGATGCCTGCCGCTCCACCGCTTCCGTCCACGACCTCGCCCTATCCGGACGAGCGATTCCAGGATGACGTCCGCCGGATCAAAGAGTACATAGCCGCCGGCGATACCTTTCAGACGGTGTTGAGCCGCCGGCTCGATCTGGCCGCGCCCGACCCCTTCCTGACCTACCGCTACCTGCGCGCGCTCAACCCTGCTCCCTATCTCTACTATCTCCACTGCGACGACGTGCATGTAATCGGCAGCTCGCCCGAAATTCTGGTTCGGGTCGAGGAGAGCGAAGTCACCCTGCGACCCATCGCCGGTACCCGGCCCCGAGGCAAGACTCCCGAGCAGGACGTCACCCTCGCCGAAGAGCTCGCCGCCGACCCGAAGGAGCGGGCGGAGCACCTGATGCTGGTGGACCTCGGCCGGAATGACGTGGGACGGGTAGCGGAATTCGGCTCGGTTCGGCTCACCGCCTTCATGGCGATCGAGCGATACTCCCATGTGATGCACCTGGTGAGCGAAGTGCGAGGACGGCTTCGGGCTGAGCTCGATGCCGTGGCCGCTCTGACCGCCT
>Ga0070696_100001167_pt1 | contig 17020 bp, 9 predicted proteins | sample KBSK1253metaG_FD_65474 | JGI IMG/M metagenome (GOLD analysis project Ga0070696, IMG submission 65474) | Corn, switchgrass and miscanthus rhizosphere microbial communities from Kellogg Biological Station, Michigan, USA - KBS K1-25-3 metaG | ecosystem: Host-associated > Plants > Roots >... | reverse complement strand
GACGACCCTGGCGCCCAACGACTTCACGCACCTCCACGTCCACTCCGAGTTCAGCCTCCTGGACGGGCTGGGGCGGATCACGGACCTCGTCGATTCGGCCGCCGCGCAGGGCTTCGACAGTCTCGCCCTGACCGATCATGGCGCCCTCTACGGGGCGGTCGCCTTCTACCAGGCAGCCCGGACGAAGGGCATCAAGCCGATCATCGGCGTCGAGACGTACGTCGCCCGCCGGTCGATGACCGAGAAGGAAGGCAAGGCCGACGCCCAGCCCTTCCACCTGATCCTCCTGGCGAAGGACATGGTCGGCTACCAGAACCTGTGCCGGCTCGTCACCGATGCCCACGTCGACGGCTACTACTACAAGCCGCGGATCGACCGGGAGCACCTCGCCAAGTACGCCGAAGGACTCGTCGGGCTGAGCGCCTGCCTTGGCGGCGAGATCCCGCGGGCCCTGGAGATCGAGGACTGGGCGAGCGCCCGGGCCCTCGCCGGCGAGTACCGCGACATCCTGGGCGAGGGCAACTTCTTCCTCGAGCTCCAGGACCACGGCCTGCCGGAGCAGCGTGTCCTCAACGAGAAGCTCCTGCGCCTCGCGCCGGAGACGGCGATCCCGCTCGTCGTCACCAACGACCTGCACTACGTCCACGAGCGCCAGTCCGACGCCCACGACGTGCTGCTCTGCGTCGGTACCGGCAACAACCTCGACACGCCGGGCCGGATGAAGTTCGAGACGCACGACTTCTGGCTCAAGAGCGCGGCCCAGATGGCGGCCCTCTTCCCGGATCAGCCCGAGGCGATCCTCAACAGCCGCCGGATCGCCGAGATGACGAGCCTGGAGCTGCCGCTGGGCCAGCTCCGGATCCCGCACTTCCCGGTGCCGGACGGCGAGACCGCCGAGACCTGGCTGCGCAAGGAGTGCGAGCGCGGGCTGCGCGAACGCTACGGCGCCGTCACCCCGGAGCTCCGGCAGCGCCTCGACTACGAGCTCGGCGTGATCATCTCGATGGGCTACGCCGGCTACTTCCTGATCGTCGCGGATTTCGTCCGGTTCGCCCGCGAGCAGGGCATCCAGACGACGTGTCGCGGCTCGGCGCCCGGCAGCATCGTGACCTACACCCTCTTCATCACCCCGGTCGACCCGATCGCCTACGAGCTTCCGTTCGAGCGCTTCCTCAACCCCGACCGGGTGACGATGCCCGACATCGACGTCGACTTCGAGGACGAGCGGCGGGACGAGGTCATCAACTACGTCAGCCGCAAGTACGGCTCGGACCACGTCGCCCAGATCATCACCTTCGGGACGATGCTCGCGCGGGCCGCGATTCGCGACGTCGGGCGCGTGCTCGGCTACAGCTACGGCGAGGTCGACCGGATCGCGAAGGCGGTGCCGAACCAGCTCGGGATCAAGCTCGAGGACGCCCTCGAGATCTCGCCCGACCTGAAGGGCCAGGTCGAGGCCGATGTGGGCGTCAAGCGCCTCGTCGACTTCGCCCGCCAGCTGGAGGGCGTCGCCCGCAACGCGTCGACCCACGCGGCCGGCGTCGTGATCTCCCGGGAGCCGCTGACGGAGCTGATGCCGCTCCAGAAGGCGACGAACTCCGACGCGCTCATGACCCAGTACGAGATGCACGGCATCGAGGCGCTCGGGCTCCTGAAGTTCGACTTCCTCGGCCTGTCGAACCTGACGATCCTGCGCCATGCAGTCGACCTCGTGCGGCAGGAGCGGGGCGTCGCGATCGATCTCGACCGGATCCCGCTCGACGACGCGGCCACGTTCGAGCTGCTGGCGTCCGGCGAGACGACCGGCATCTTCCAGCTGGAGTCGGCGGGGATGCGCCGCTACATCCGCGAGCTGAAGCCGACCTCGGTCTACGACCTCGCGGCGATGGTCGCCCTGTTCCGGCCGGGCCCGATGGACAACATCCCCGCCTACATCCGCCGGAAGCACGGCCAGGAGAAGGTCACCTACCTGCACCCGCTCCTGGAGCCCTACCTGGAGAAGACCTACGGGATCTTCGTCTACCAGGAGGACATCATGGCCGCCGCGATCGCCCTCGGCGGCTTCACCGGGCCGGAGGCCGACACGCTCGGCTACGCGATCCGCAAGAAGAAGTCCTCCGTGCTCCGTGCCCAGAAGGAGCGGTTCGTCACGCAAGCCGCGGAGCGCGGCGTGCCGCCGCAGACGATCGACGCCGTCTTCCACGCCTTCGAGCCGTTCGAGCGGTACGGGTTCAACAAGGCTCATGCCACGTGCTACGGGCTGATCGCCTATCAGACGGCCTATCTGAAGGCGAACTACACGGTCGAGTACATGACGGCCGTCCTCACCGCCTTCCGCTCGAACGAGGAGAAGGTTGCCGCGGCGATCGCCGAATGCCGCCGAATGGGGATCGAGGTCCTCCCGCCGGACGTCCACAAGAGCGACGTCGAGTTCACCGTCGAGGGCCCGGCGATCCGGTTCGGGCTGCTCGCGGTGAAGAACGTCGGCCAGAGCGCGATCGAGTCGATCGTTGCGGCGCGTGTCGCCGGCGGCGAGTTCAAGTCCCTCCGCGACTTCTGCGAGCGGGTCGACCTCCGGCTCGTGAACTCCCGTGTCATCGAGGCGCTTGCCTGGGTCGGCGCGCTCTCGGCGTTCGGCCACGCCGTCCAGATCATCGAGGCGCTGCCGCTGATCCTGCCGTCTGCCCAGGCAGTCCAGCAGCAGCACGCGACGGGCCAGCTCTCGGCCTTCGACATGCTCTTCGCCGAGGCGCCGGTCGAGTCGCTCCCGGCGCGCACGGAGGCGCCCCGCCGGGAGCGGCTCCGGAAGGAGAAGGAGCTCCTCGGGCTGTACCTCTCGGAGCACCCGATGGGCGAGGTCGCCGAGCAGGTCGGCGCGTTCGTGACCGCCTACAGCAGCGACCTCAAGGACGAGTCGCTCGACGGGCAGCGGGTCGTCATCGGCGGGATCGTGACCGGCTTCCGGACGGTGATCACGAAGACGAAGTCGACGATGGGCGTCGCGACGTTGGAGGACCTCCAGGGCACGATCGAGGTCGTCGTCTTCCCGCGGATGTACGAGCAGACCCTCGGGACGTGGACGGAGGGTGCGATCCTCCTCGTCGCCGGCCGGATCGACCATCGCGGCGACGACGTCTCGCTGCTCGCCGACCTGGCGCTCGATTGGGACGCTGCGGTGGCGCGGGGACCGGAGCAGTTCGCCCGTGAGGTCGCGGCCGGGGATCGCGGGCGAGGCGGCCCACGACGCGGCGGGAACGGCTACGGGGGTGGCGGCGGGAACGGCTGGTCGCGGCCACCGCTGTCGCCGGGAGGCCCGCCGGACGACCTCGTGCCGGTCATGGCGGCGGCGGGCGATCGGAGGGAGGCGCCGGTCGCCGTCGGGCCAGGCGCGGCGCCGAACCCGGACGAGATCCGGCCGGGCGTGCCGCGCGTGTCGCCGTTGCGGGCTGAGGCCGTCGCCGCCGCGGCGGCCGTTGCCACGCTCCCGTCCATCGAGCCGGCGGAGCCGATCCCGACCTACCGCGAGCCGGAGGGCCTCTCGGCGATCGACGAGCCCGGGGCGTCCGACGACGAGCCGGCACTCCCCGACGAGGCGCGAGCGCGCGAGGCGCAGGCCTCGGCGGCACCGACGTCGCCGCTCGAAAGCCTGGCCGACCAGGTCCTCGAGGTGCGCTTCGGGGGCGCGGCGCCGGACCGGCTCGTCCTGGCGATGGAGACGCTGCGCTCAGTGCTCCGCGAGCGCCCCGGTGGCACCCGGGTCGTCCTCCACGTCCCCGCCCCCAACGGATCGGCGACCCTGCCGATGGAGCTCAGCCGGCGGGTCGCCTACGACGCGGATCTGCTGTCGGAGGTGCGGCGGCGGCTCGGCGAGGGGCTGGTCGACCTGCGGCTGCGCTGAGCGCGGCTCCTCCGGCCCGATACGCTGTCCCGATGAGTGACCTCGTCGGTGCCGTGCTGACGCGGCCGTCCGTCGATGCGGACCGGGCGGCGGCGATCCTCCGCGAGCGGTGGGGGATCGACGGCATCCTGCGCCCGCTGCCGAGCGAACGGGACCGGAACTTCGCGGTCGCTCCGGACGGGGTCGACCGGTTCGTGCTGAAGATCTCGAACGCGACCGAGGATCCGGCGGTGATCGCCTTCCAGCACGAGGCGCTCGCCCGCCTCGACGCGGCCGGGGTTCCGTGTCAGCTCCCCGTTCCGACGACCGCCGGCGACGTCCTCGTGGAGGTCGACCTGGGCGGTGGGGGCTCCCCACTCCTCGTGAGGCTGATGACCTGGCTGCCGGGCCAGCCGCTCGCCACGGTCCCGCCGGCCGAACGGACGCCGGCGCTGCTCCGCGATCTCGGCTGGGTGATGGGCCGGGCGGCGCGCGCCTTCGAGGGGTGGGATCACCCGGCCGCGCATCGGGACTTCCAGTGGGAGGCCGGCCGCGGCCTCCGCGTGATCGATTCCCACGCCGCGGCCGTTGCGGACCCGGGGCGGGCCGCTCTCCTCGCCGCGTGGCGGCGACGCCTCGCGTCCCTGGCCGCGGTCCTGCCGACCCTTCGGCAGGGCGTGATCCACAACGACGCGAACGACCACAACGTCCTGATCGATCCCGAGTCCGGGCGGGTCACGGGCCTCCTGGACCTGGGTGATGCCGTCTGGTCGGCCGTGGCCAGCGAGCTCGCGGTGGCCGCGGCCTACGCGGCCCTGGACACGGGGGACCCGCTGGCCGTGATCGCGGCGATCCGCGACGGCTTCGAGGCGGCCCTGCCGCTGACCGACGAGGAGCGGGCGGTCATCGTGGAGCTGGTTGCCCTGCGGCTGGCGACGAGCGTCGCGCTCAGCGCCCACCAGTCGCGGCTCGACCCCGACGATCCGTACCTGACGGTCTCGGAGGCGCCGGCGTGGGAGCTGCTGGAGCGGCTGTCCGCCATCGATCCCACGGATGCGGCCGCCAGGATCGCGATGCCCTCATGACCGCGACCGACGACCTCCTGGAAGCCCGGGAGCGTCTCCTCGGGCCGTCGCTGTCGCTGAGCTACCGGACGCCCCTTCACATCGTCAGGGGCGAGGGCGCGTACCTGTACGACGCGGACGGCCGCGCGCACCTCGACTGCGTCAACAACGTCGCGCACGTCGGCCACGCCCATCGGCGCGTCGTGGAGGCCGGGTCCGCCCAGATGCGGCGGCTGAACACGAACACGCGCTATCTCCACGAGCTCGTGCTGAGCTATGCCGACCGCCTGACCGCCCTGCTGCCGGACCACCTCGAGGTCTGCTACTTCGTCAACTCGGGGAGTGAGGCCAACGAGCTGGCGCTCCGCCTGGCGCGAACCGCGACCGGCCGGCCGGACGTTGCCACGGTCGACGGCGCCTACCACGGCAACACCCAGCGTCTCGTCGAGGTCAGCCCGTACAAGTTCGGCGGGCCCGGCGGCGAGGGCCGGCGCGACGACGTCCAGGTCATGCCATTGGCAGACCCGTACCGCGGTGCCCATCGCGGCGAAGGGCTGGAGACGGCGGCGGAATACCTCGCCGAAGCCCGCGCGGTCCTCCAGGGCGAGGCCGAACGCGGACACGCTGCCGGAGCCGTGATCGCCGAGGCCATCCCGTCGGTCGCCGGCCAGGTCGTCCCGCCGAGCGGCTGGCTCGCCGGCCTGTTCGACGCGGCCCGCTCGGTCGGCGCGGTCCCGATCGCCGACGAGGTTCAGGTCGGGTTCGGGCGGGTCGGGGTCGACGCGTGGGCCTTCGGCGCGGCGGGCGCGCGGCCGGACATCGTCACGATGGGCAAGCCGATCGGCAACGGCCATCCGCTGGGCGCCGTCGTGACGACGCGGGCGATTGCCGAGGCGTTCGCCAACGGGATGGAGTACTTCAACACGTTCGGTGGGAACCCCGTGTCGGCGGCGATCGGTCTCGCCGTCCTCGACGTCATCGACGAGGAGGGTCTCCAGGAGCATGCCCGGGTCACGGGGGAGCGGCTGATCGCCGGTCTCCGCGAGCTCGCCAGCCGTCACGAGGCGATCGGCGACGTCCGCGGGATGGGCCTGTTCGTGGGGATCGACCTCGTCCGCGATCGCGACACCCGCGAGGCCGACGCCGAGCTCGCCCGCGAGCTGGCGAACGTCGCCGCGGAGCGCGGCGTCCTCCTCAGCACCGACGGCCCGTTCCACAACGTGATGAAGATCAAGCCGCCGCTCGTGTTCTCCGCCGCGGATGCAGACCGCCTCGTGGAAACCGTCGACGCCGTTCTAGGCGAGCTCGCGACCGGCTGAAAGGCGTCGATCACGCCGAGGCGCTATCGTCCCCTGCGAGCTTTCGCCCGGATCGCACGGCGCACGCCCGGCGACCGCTCCTGCAGACGGACACCCGAGACCGTGCGGACCCAACGCGCCATGACGCTCCCGCGCGACCTCGGGGACCGGGTCCCTCGTCGCCTCCTGGCCCTCGCCGCCGCGGCAACCCTTGCCCCCGGCATCGTCCTGTGGGCCCCGGCCGGCGCTCCGACGCCTGCGGCCGCCGCGCCCGTGGACGCGACCGCGCTGCCGGCCGGGTTCGTCGACGAGACCGTCATCACCGGCCTCAGCTCGCCGACGACGATCTCGTTCGCCCCGGGCGGCCGGGTCTACGTCGCCGAGAAGCGCGGCGTGGTCAAGACGTGGCCGACGCTCGCCTCCTTCAACGCCAACGACGCCCCGGCGACGACCCTGGACATCCGGACAGACGTCATGAACTTCTGGGATCGCGGGCTGCTCGGGCTCGCTGTGGATCCCGGCTACCCCGGGAACCCGTACCTGTACGTCCTCTATACGTACAACGCCGTGCCGGGTGGCTCGGTCCCAGCGTGGCCCACGACCGACGGGAACAGCGACTCCTGTCCCTCGCCGCCCGGTGCGACGAGCGATGGCTGCGTCGTGACGAACCGCCTGGAGCGGATCACGGTCAACCCCTCGACCGGCGTGATGACCGCCCGGTCCGCGCTGCTTACCGGTTGGTGCCAGCAGTTCCCGAGCCACTCCGCGGGCACCGTCGCCTTCGGGCCCGACGGGATGCTGTATGTCAGCGGCGGCGAGGGCGCGAGCTTCAACATCGGCTCGCAGGACTACGGCCAGAAGGGCGGCGTCCTTTCCGGCACCCCGACGCCGAAGAACCCGTGCGGCGACCCGCCCGGCGGCGTCGGCGGCTCGATGACGGCGCCGACCGCCGAGGGCGGCGCGCTCCGTTCGCAGAGCTTCCGCCGGGCGGCCGGCGAGCCCGGGCTCCTGAACGGCGCGGTCCTGCGCCTCAATCCGGCGAACGGGAACGCCGCCGCCGGCAACCCGGCCATCGGGAACGCTGACGCGATCCGTCAGCGGATCATCGCCTACGGCCTGCGGAACCCGTTCCGGATGACGTTCCGGCCGGGCACGAGCGACCTCTACGTCGGCGACGTCGGCAACCAGACCTACGAGGAAGTCAATCGCATCCCGGTCCCGACGACCGGCCCGACGAACTTCGGCTGGCCCTGCCGCGAAGGTCCCGCGGCCGACACGTACTACACCTCGGTGTCGCTGAACCTCTGCACGTCCCTTGCGCCCGGCGCGGCCGCCGAGCCGCACTACTACTACGCCCAGGCCGGCCACATGGCGAGCGGCGACGGCTGCCCGCCGACCTCCACGCCCTCGTACAGCGCCTCCGTCAGCGGCTTGGCGTTCCCGACGGGCAGCGCCTACCCGGAGCCGTACCGGAGCGCCCTCTTCGTCGCCGACTACTCCCGGAACTGCATCGTCTACCTCGCGAACCGCGGCGATGGCGTGCCGTCCTCGACCGCCACGCCGTTCCACCCGTCCGCCGCCGCGCCGGTGATGCTGACCACCGACCCGAACGGGAACCTCGTCTACGTCGATTTCACCGGCGGGACGATCCACCGCATCCGGTTCCAGGCACCGGTCGCGAACTTCACCGCGACGCCGAGCAGCGGGGCCGCGCCGCTGTTCGTGGCCTTCAACGGCTCGTCGTCGACCTCACCGGCCGGCATCACCGGCTACGACTGGGACTTCGGCGATGGGTCGGCGCACGGCAGCGGCGCGACGACCAGCCACACCTACGCGGTCGGCACGTGGACGGCGCGGCTGACCGTGACTGACGGCAACGGCAACACCGCGACGAAGACGACGACGATCGCCGCCGGCAACACGCCACCGAACGTCTCACTCGACCCGCCGAACTGCACGACACCTTGCTGGAAGGTCGGGGACACGATCAACCTCTCGGCGCACGCGAGCGATGCGCAAGAGACGCTTGGGCCATCAGCCTTCTCGTGGCACGTGGGCCTAGAGCACTGCCACTCCCCAGGTGACTGCCACGAGCACGAGCTCTTCACGGCGGCCGGCGTCGCCTCGACGTCGTTCGTGGCGCCAGACCACGACAGCGGCTCCTGGCTCCGCGTTACCGTGACCGCGGCGGACTCCGGTGGGCTCACTGATACCGAGACACTCGATTTGCTTCCCCAGACGTCCACCATCCGCGTCGTCACCTCGCCTGCGGCGTTGCCGGTGACCCTGGACGGCGTGACCGGCAACGGCAGCGTCGGGCCGGCGACGGAGATCGTCGGCCACTCGGCGGTGGTGTCGGTGCCACCGACAGCGACCGTCGGCGAGACGACGTACACGTTCCAGTCGTGGTCGGACGGCGGCGCGATCTCGCATGCCGCGGTCGTCGGCACGAACCCGACGACCCTGACGGCCACGTTCAGCGCAGCCTCGTCCGATGCCTCCAACACCTGCGCCGGCGCCCCGATCCGGTCCGTGACGAGCCAGTGGACGACGGGCCGGTTCGGCACGTCCGGCGACATCGACTGGTTCCGCTTCACGGTCCCGACGACGGCGATGTATCGCTTCGTTCTCGGGAACCTGCCGGTCGACGGCGTCCTGGCGCTCTATTCGGGCTGCTCGACCCAGCTCGTCAGCGTCAACCATCCCGGGCTCCAGTGGGAGGAGGTCCTCGCGACGCTGAAGCCCGGGACGTACGCGCTGCGGATGTCATCCGTCGGTGGCGCGTCATCGGGCACGGGCTACCGCTGGCTGGCCAAGCCCTTGTCCGGGCCGGCCGCGCTGCTCGTGGCGGCCTACGCCCCGGCCAGTGACATCCGCCTCGTCGGCGATGTCGTGAACACGACGACGGCGCCCCGGTCGGTCACCGTGACCGCCCGGCTCTATTCCGCCGGCGGCTCGCTCCTCAAGACCGTCTCCGTCAAGCCGTTCCTGTCGGTGGTTCCCGGCCGCGCTCGGACGTCCTTCATCATCAAGACGTCGAAGCCGGCGGGCTTCGCCTTCGTGAGATTCTCGATCTCGTCATCGGCGGCGTCTCGTGCGACGCGAACGCTGGCGACCACCGGCGTGACGATGGCCGCCGCGGGGAGCGGTCAGTGGCGCGTCTCCGGGTTCGTGAAGAACACCTCGACATCGACGGCATCGAGGATCGCCACTCTGGTCGGCATCTACGATTCGGCCGGCACGCCGCTGAACATCATCACGAGCGTCCCCGCCTCGCGAACGCTGGCGCCCGGTGCATCGTCGCCGTTCAGCCAGCTGTTCGGCGGCCTGTCCGCCGCGCCGAACGGGTTCGTGGGCCGCGCACGCGCGAGCTGAGGGACGCGCTCCTCAGGCGTTCGCGCCGCCGGCCCGGCGCAGCGCCTGGACCGCCGACAGCTGCTCGTGGAACTCGGCGCGGATGCGGTTGACGTTGTCCCGCTCGACGTCGAGTTCGCGGGCGATCTCGTTGACCGCCGACGCCTCCTCCGCGGTGATCGATCCGTCGGCCGCCTCGATCGCGAAGCAGCAGCGGACGAGCGCCAGGCGCTGCTCCGGCGTCGAGATCGACCGGAACTCGCGGGTCACGACGAAGTCCTCGGTGCTGCCCTGGCTACGCGCCTGGAGCTTCGCCATCTCGACGACGAGCACGGCCTGCGCCTCATCGAGCCCGCCCTGCTCGACGGCGAACCGCTCCATCAGGGCCGTCTCGTCGGCGCTGATGTCGAAGTCGGCATTGGCGGCGCGGCTCATCACGTACGCGAAGCAGGCCAGGTACCGCGCCTCCTCACGCGGCAGCGCCTCCAGCCGGGCGACGATCCGGCGCGCCGTGGCGGTCTCCGCGGCGGAGTCGGGCAGGGGAGGAGCCGCGTCGCCGCTCGGCAGGCGCGGGTCCGGACCGCCGCGATCGAGACCCAGGAACCGACGGAACATCGAGCGCGCCTCCTACCAGCGGTCGTACGCCGGGTGGCCCGGCTTGACGGCGACGAACGTGCCGCGACCCGTCGCCGTGACGATGCCACCGGCGGCGATCTCGGCCTCGACGGTCGCCCGGTCGTCCGCCGACTCCACGACCCAGGCACGGATGTGCAGCGGGCCGTCCGACGGGGTCGGCCGTCGCATCCGGACGCCGTACTCGAGCGTGACGGTCGTGGGCGGCTTCTCGGCGGATCGGGCGCGCATCAGGTGCCACGCCGCCGTCCAGTTGGCATGGCAATCCAGCAGCGTCCCGAGGATCCCGCCGTTGACGACGCCGGCGAACGCCTCGTGATCCGGGCCTGGCTGCCACTCGGCAATGAGCACGGAAGCATCGTCGGGGTCGGGCCAGCTGCCGACATGCAGCCCGCTCGGGTTCGCCGGTCCGCAGCCGAAGCACCGCCCAGCAGGCGCGTAGCGCTGCTGCAGGCTCGGACTGGGTACCTGGGACATCGACGCGAGTATCGCAGCCGAACCTGAGATGGTGCCGAAGGCGGGATTCGAACCCGCACGACCTTGCGATCAGCGGTGTTTGAGACCGCCGCGTCTGCCATTCCGCCACTTCGGCCCGGGCACAGATCGTAGCCGACGCTCTGCGCGCGCTCCGTTGCAGCGGCGCCACTGGAACCGTCCCAGCGGGACGAGCGTCAGGCGCGGGACCCGATGCTAGACTCGCCGCGCCTCACACTCGCCGTCCGGAGGGACCCCCTCATCGTGGAGGACCTTCGCTCGACGACGGTCAGCGACGACCCCGTCCAGCGCCGCGACCTCATCCTGCTCGAGCGAGCCCGTGGCGGCGATCTCGATGCCTTCAACGACCTCGTCGTCGTCTACCAGGACCAGCTCTTCGCTCTGATCGTCCGGATGGTGCCCGATCGCGACCAGGCCTCCGATTGCGTCCAGGAGGCGTTCTTCTCCGCGTACCGCAATCTCGCCGGGTTCCGCGGCGGCAGCGTGAAGTCGTGGCTGAACCGGATCGCCGTCAACGCCGCGATGGACACCCAGCGAGCACGCAAGCGACGGCCGTCCCAGCCGTACCCGGAGCTCGAGGACGAGAGCTGGCAGCCGCCGGCCGGCGAGGAGGCCGACCCCGTGACGACGGCCCTGACCACGGAGCGCCATCGGGTCCTGAACGCCGCCCTCGGGACGATCACCGACGACCAGCGCGCCGCGATCGTGCTGTTCGATGTCGAGGGCTACGACTACCAGGAGATCGCCGACATGACGGGCGTCTCGCTCGGCACCGTGAAGTCCCGGATCCACCGCGGGAGGCTCGCGCTTCGCGATCGACTCTCTGACCGAATGGACCTGTTCCGTGGCTGATCGGAACCGCAGCAGCGACGAGGTCGTCTGACCGCCATGCCCAACGACTCCGACGTCCGCGTGACGTCCCACGAGCGCCACGATCCGATGCTCGTGGCCGCGCTCGCCGCCGGCGACCTCGCCGGCCCCGACCGCGACCAGGCCATCGCCCTGACCCAGTCCTGCGCGTCCTGCGCCTCCCTCCATGCCGATCTCCAAGCGATCGCCCGCGCCACCGCTTCAGTGCCGCCGCCGATCGCCGCTCCCCGCCGCGACTTCCGCCTCTCGCCGGAGCAGGCCGCGAGCCTCCGTCGCACCGGCTGGCGACGCCTCGTTCCATCCATCCCGCTGCGCACCGCGACGACCCGTCGACTCGGGGTCGGTCTCGCAACCATCGGCCTGGCCGGTCTCCTGATCGGGAACGTCTCGTTCAGCCTGGGCTCGGCGGCGTCCGCACCGGCGGCCGCGCCCGCCGGCGGCGGCTACGAGCAGGCTCCGCAGGCGGCCGCTTCGCAGCCGGCCGCGAGCACAGCCGGCGGGACGGAGAGCCTGACCGTGCGTGGATCGGCCAACGGCCCGTCGCTGGCGCCCGCACTTCGGACGGCGGGCGCCCCCGACACGATGGGGTCGGCGCCGTCGCCCTCATCCGGCAGCGCCTACTTCGGCACGAACGATGCGGCGTCCTCGCGCGGCCCTGGCGTAGCCGGGTTCCCATCCGATGGAGGCGGAGGCACGTCGAAGGCCGAACCGCTGCCGGCCCGGCCGAGCGCCGAGACGACGCCGATCGGCGGATCGCGGCCCCTCAACCTCGTCTTCGGCGGCGCGATCGTGCTCGGACTCGCGCTCCTGATCGTCGCTCGCCGCCGGGGTTCCGCCCCCCTCTGACACCCGACTCGCGGCGGCTCATGACGTACCTCGCCGGTACACTTCGTTCGTGCCCACAGAACAGTTGATGCTGCTCGATGGCTACGGCCTCGTGTACCGCGGATACTTCGCGCTCCCCCCGCTGACGACCTCGAAAGGCGACCTCGTCAACGGCGCGTTCGGGTTTGCCAGCATCGTCCTGCGCGGGCTCGCGGACCTGAAGCCGGACTACCTCGCGGTGTCGTTCGACCTGCCGGGCCCGACCTTCCGCCACGAGCAGTACGCCGAGTACAAGGCGACCCGGACGCGGATGCCGGACGACCTCCGCGACCAGTTCCCGAAGGTCCGCGAGATCGTCAAGGCGCTCCGGATCCCCGTCTACGAGATGCAGGGCTACGAGGCGGACGACGTGATCGGGACGATCACGAAGCAGCTCGACCCGCGGGACGACCTCGTGACGACGATCGTCACCGTCGACCTCGACATGCTCCAGCTCGTCACGCCGCGGGTCCGGCTGATGACGACGCGGTCCGGGGTCGAGAACACCGTCATGTACGACGTCGAGAAGATCGACGAGCGGTTCGGGCTGCGGCCGGACCAGATGGTCGATTACAAGGCGCTGAAGGGCGACCCGACCGACAACATCCCGGGCGTTCCCGGCGTTGGCGAGAAGACCGCGGCGAAGCTGATCCGCGACTTCGGCGACCTGGACACGCTGCTCGCCAGCCTCGACAAGGTCACGCCGGCGAAGCTCGGCGACAAGCTCCGCGAGCACGTGGACCAGATCCTCATGGGCCGCGACCTGTCGCGGATCGTGCGCGACCTGCCGATCCAGATCGACCTCGAGGCGGCGCGGCTCGGCGACTATGACCGCGACACCGTCGTCCGCCTCTTCCGCGAGTACGAGTTCCGGACGCTGATCGAGCGGCTGCCGCCGATGGCAGGCGAGTCGCCGGAGCAGCGGACGGAGGCGCTGCGGTCGGTTGCCGAGAGCGGCTACGTGCCCGCCGCGCGCGTGGCCGGCCGGCCCGACGGCTGGGGACCTGGTCGCACGATGAGCCGCCCCGACAGCGGCGAGCTCCAGCTGCGCCTCGACTTCTCGGCCGTGGGGGCGTCAGGGGCGCCGACGGAGCCGGGCGGTGGCGACGGCGCCCAGGATGGCGCTTCGCCGAGCGCGCCCCGCAGCCAGGAGCCGATCGGCGACCTTCCGACGGCCCTCGCGGCGACGATCGCCGATCCGGGCCGGATCGAGATCATCACCGCCGATCGGGTGAGCGGGCTGGAGCCATGGATCAAGGCACAGGCCGAACTCGGTGCGTCGCTCGTGGCGGATGACCCGCGGCCGCGCCGGGGAACGCCGCTCGCGCTCGCCCTCGCGGGGGCGGACGGGCGGGTCGTGGCGGCCGAAGGTGCGGAGGCATCGGACGCGCTCCGCCACCTCGTCGAGCGGGCGAACGTGCCCCTCGTGGGCCACGAGGTCAAGCCGATCCTCGTCGCCCGGTTCGCCGACGACCTGGAGGGCCCCGCGACACCGGTCGCCTTCGACACGCAGGTCGCCGCGTACATCCTCAACGCCGCGCTGCGCAGCCAGACGATCGCCGACGTCGTCGCCGAGAACGTCGACCAGATCCTGCCGCCGGCGACCGAGCTCCCGGCGACTGCCCGGGCCGGCGTCGAGGCACTTTCGGCGCTGACCGTCCGGGAGCCGCTCGAGAAGCGCCTCGCCGAGGTCAAGCTCGACCAGCTGTTCCGCGACATCGAGCTGCCGTTGATCCCGGTCCTCGCCCGGATGGAGGCGGTCGGCGTCGCCCTCGATCGCGAGGCGCTGGCCGGGCTCGCAGCGGAATTCGGGGCCGAGATCGACCGGCTCGAGCGGGAGATCTACGTCGACGTCGGGCACGAGTTCAACCTCGGCAGCCCCAAGCAGCTCGAACAGGTCCTGTTCTTCGAGCTGAACCTGCCGAAGGGCCGCCGGACGAAGACCGGCTTCTCCACGGACGCGTCGGTCCTTGAGGAGCTCCGCCCGGCGCACCCGATGATCGACAAGCTGCTCGAGTGGCGGGTCTACACGAAGCTCCGGTCGACCTACGTCGAGGCGCTGCCAAGCCTGATCTCCGAGCAGGACGGGCGGCTCCACACGACATTCCACCAGGCCGTCGCCGCGACCGGCCGCCTGTCGTCATCCGATCCGAACCTCCAGAACATCCCGATCCGGACCGCGCTGGGTCGGCGCATTCGCCGGGCCTTCGTTGCCGGCGCGCCGGATCTCACGCTGCTTGCCGCGGACTACTCGCAGATCGAGCTGCGGATCCTCGCCCACGTCTCGGGCGACGAGCACCTCAAGGACGCGTTCGCCCGGGGGGCGGACATCCACCGCGAGACCGCGGCCCGCGTGCTCCACAAGGACCCTGCCGACATCACCCACGGCGAGCGGTCGATGGCGAAGATGGTCAACTTCGGGCTGGCCTACGGGATGAGCGACTTCGGGCTCGCGTCGCGAGCGAACATCCCGCGGAAGGACGCCCAGGAGTTCATCAACTCGTACTTCGCGGCCTACTCCGGGATCAGCTACTACATGATGGCGATCAAGGAGCAGGCGAAGAGCCAGGGGTTCGTCGAGACGCTCCTCGGCCGGAAGCGCCAGATCCCGGAGCTGCGGGCGTCGAACCCCGCGCTGCGCGGCGCCGGCGAGCGGATGGCGATCAACATGCCGATCCAGGGCACGGCCGCCGACATCCAGAAGATCGCGATGATCCGGGCGGCCGAGCGGGTCCGGGCCGAGGGCCTCCACGCCCGCCTCCTCCTGAGCGTCCACGACGAGCTGCTGTTCGAGACCCCTCGAGCCGAGGTCGACGCCCTCGCCGCGACCGTCCGGGCGACGATGGAGAGCGCCCTGTCGCTGTCGGTGCCGCTGACGGTCGACATCAAGGTCGGCGACGACTGGGAGGGCATGACGCCGCTGACGCGCGACGACGCGATCGCCGCCGAGCAGGGCGAGCAGCCCGAGGAGGCGCCGCTCGCGCCGATCGCCGGGTAGGCTTCGGCCATGCCCGAGCTGCCCGAGGTCGAGACGGTCGCCCGCGACCTCCGGCCCGTCATCACCGGCGCGACGATCGTCGACGCGACCACGTTCTGGCCGCGAACGATCCGCGAGGTTGATCCGGAGGTCTTCTCCAACGGCGTCGCCGGGCGGACGATCGAGGGAGTCGGGCGGCGCGGCAAGCAACTGGTCCTCGACCTGTCCGGCGGGGCGTTCCTGACGATCCACCTGAAGATGACGGGCCAGCTGTTCGTCGTCCGCCAGGGCGGTCACGAGGATCCCTACGTCCGGCTCGCCCTCGCGCTGGCCGACGGCCGGGAGATCCGGTTCCGAGACATCCGGAAGTTCGGGCGGATCGGCCTGTACCTCCCCGACGACGCCGATCCCTTCGCGGCCACGGGGCCGGAGCCACTGTCCGATGCGTTCACCGTGGCGGCCTTCCGGCGCCGGCTGCGGGTCCGGAAGGGACGGCTCAAGCCCTTGCTCCTGGACCAGACGTTCGTCGCCGGCGTCGGGAACATCTACGCGGACGAGGCGCTCTGGGCGGCGCGCCTCCACCCCCTCCGGACGGCGCCCACGCTGCGGCCGCCCGACGAGCGCCGGCTGTGGGTCGCGATCCGCCGGATCCTCGCGGAGGCGGTGATTCGCCGCGGCTCGTCGATCGACGACTACACGGCGCCCGACGGCGACGGCGAGATGCAGGAGCACCTCGCCGTCTACCAGCGAACCGGGCAGCCGTGTCCGCGCTGCGGGCGACCGATCCGGCGGATCGTGGTGGGCGGCCGCGCGACCCACTTCTGCTCGTGGGATCAACGCCTGCCCGCGATCGATCGACCGGGCGCGCGGGCGATTCTCCGCGGGATGTCGACGCCGGTCCGCCAATCGCCGCCCGCGGAGCGCACGCGACGCGCGGCCGCCACCCGCCGGGCGGCAGCGCGCGCCTCCGTCGGCGGCTAGGCGGCTCGGCCGTGTCGATCGTCCGCCTGGAGCGGGTCCGCCGCGAGGTGGGCACCTTCGTGATCCTCGACGACATCACCGCGGCAGTCGCCGTCGACGACCGGATCGGTCTCGTGGGGCCGAACGGGGCGGGCAAGACGACGTTGCTGCGGATCGCGGCCGGCCGGGACGAGCCGGACGGCGGCTCCGTCCACCGGAAGCGGGGCCTGACAATCGGGCTGCTCGCCCAGGAGTCGCACTTCGACTCGGCGTTCATGGCGGCGCCGGACCTGCGCGCCGCGGTCCGCCACGGCGCTGCCCACCTCGAGGCGATGGCCGAGCGGCTCGCCGCGCTGGAGCACGAAGGGCGCGTCGAGGAGTCGCTCTACGCCGACCTGCAGCACGAGTTCGAGGTCCTCGGCGGCTACACGCTGGATCAGCGGGTCGACGAGGCGCTGTCGGGTCTCGGGTTCACGCGCGACGAGTGGGCACGACCGCCGACCGCGCTGAGCGGCGGCGAGCAGACGCGGGCGACGCTCGCCCGGCTCGTGATCGCCCAGCCGGAGCTGCTGCTCCTCGACGAGCCGACGAACCACCTCGACATCGGCGCGATCGAGTGGCTGGAGGA
>Ga0070696_100001166_pt1 | contig 17040 bp, 17 predicted proteins | sample KBSK1253metaG_FD_65474 | JGI IMG/M metagenome (GOLD analysis project Ga0070696, IMG submission 65474) | Corn, switchgrass and miscanthus rhizosphere microbial communities from Kellogg Biological Station, Michigan, USA - KBS K1-25-3 metaG | ecosystem: Host-associated > Plants > Roots >... | reverse complement strand
GATCATCGAGGTCGAGAGACTGCGCAAGCCCGAATGGATCCGCGTGCGCGCGCCGTCGTCGCCGCGCTTCTACGAGATCAAGCAGATCCTTCGCGAGCATCGGCTGCATACGGTGTGCGAAGAAGCGTCGTGCCCGAACATCGGCGAATGCTTCGGCAAGGGCACGGCCACGTTCATGATCATGGGCGACATCTGCACGCGGCGTTGTCCGTTCTGCGACGTCGGGCATGGCCGCCCGCTCGCGCTCGACGCCGATGAGCCCGCCAATCTCGCGAAGACGATCGCCTCATTGCGGCTGCGCTACGTCGTGATCACGAGTGTCGACCGCGACGATCTTCGCGACGGCGGCGCGCAGCATTTCGTCGACTGCATCCGGGCCGTGCGCGAGCATTCGCCGGGTACGCAGATCGAAGTGCTCGTGCCCGATTTTCGCGGCCGGCTCGACCGTGCGCTCGACATCCTGTGCGCAGCCCCTCCCGATGTGATGAACCACAACCTGGAAACGGTGCCGCGACTCTACCGGCAGGCGCGTCCCGGCTCCGACTACGCGCATTCGCTGCGCCTGCTGCAGTCGTTCAAGGAGCGCTACCCCGCGGTGCCGACCAAGTCGGGCCTGATGGTAGGCCTGGGCGAAACCGACGACGAGATTCTCCAGGCGATGCGCGACATGCGCGCGCACGGCATCGACATGCTGACAATCGGCCAGTACCTGCAGCCGTCGCCGCAACACCTGCCCGTTCTGCGCTACGTTCACCCGGACGCGTTCGCCGGCTTCGAGCGCGAAGCGTATGCGATGGGCTTCCGGCACGCGGCGGTGGGCGCACTCGTGCGCTCGTCGTATCACGCCGACCGCCAGGCCGAGGAAGTCCTCGCCGGCTGAACTACTCGGCGCAAGGAGGCTGATGCGCCAGGCGAGCCGTCAGTCGCCGCGCGACGCCGGCGGCAACGCGCCATTCGGCCACAGCAGCCACTCCTCGCCCTGTTGGCGCATCCGGCCCGCCTGCTGGCCGGCGTCGTCGCCGAAGCCCCAGAAATAATCGGCGCGAATCGGACCGCGTATCGCCCCGCCGGTGTCCTGCGCCATCACGAGGCGTCGAAGCGGCGCATCCGAAAGGGGCTCGGTCGTGACCAGAAATACCGGTGCGCCGAGCGGGATCGAGCGCGGATCGACGGCGATCGTGCGTGTCGCGAGGAGCGGCACGCCGAGGCTGCCGATCGGTCCGTCGATTTGCGCTTCGAGCGAGCCCGGCACCGGAGGCGGCACCTCGCGAAAAAAAACGTAGCTCGGGTTCTCGTCGAGCAGCGCAGGCAATTGCTCGGGGTGCCGGCGGCCCCATTCGCGGATGCCCTGCATGGATGCCGCGCCCATCGTGAGCTCGCCGCGATCGATCAGCAGGCGGGCGACCGAGCGAAACGGCTGCCCGTTCTGATCGGCGTAGCCGACGCGCATGACGCCGCCGTCGTCGAGCTTGACGCGGCCAGAGCCCTGGATCTGCAGGAAGAAGGCATCGACCGGATCGCTCACGTAGACGAGCACTTTGCCGTTCGTATCGGCTTTGCCGGCGTCGATGTCGGCGCGCGCCCAGTACGGCACGACGCGGCGGCCGTCGAGTCGTCCGCGCACGCGCTGTCCCTTGAGCGCCGGATAGAGATCGGCAAGCTCGACGATCAGGAGGTCGTCGGGCGGCGCGTACAACGGCTGCGCAAACGTCGCGCTCGACGTACGCGAGCCGAAGAGCAGCGGCTCGTAATAGCCGGTGACGAGCCCGCTCGCGCTGCCGTCGCTGGCCGTCACGCGGTACGGCGTAAAATTCGCCTCGAAGAAGTGCCGAACCGCAGCCGGATCGCGTTCGTCGATCACATCCGCGGCGGCGCAAGGCGCTTGCCACACCGCTTGCGTGCGCGGCCGTGCCACGAGCGCTGCGCACCCGACGCGAAATGCCGGCCACGCCGCTTCGACGCGATCATCGTTCCAGCCGGGCACATCGGCATACGTGGTCGGCGTGAATACCGCGTACGCCGGTACGGACGGCGCGATGGCAGGCGGAACTGTCGGCACGACCTGGCAGCCGGCGAGCGCGGTCAATCCGGCGAGCGTCGCGCGCCTGATCAGCGCGAGCGCCGAATGAAGGCGCTCGCCGAGGAGTGATATCGATGGGTTGGCTGCTGTTCGAATCGGGCGTCGCATTGCTGATTCTGGTGGCGATCGTCGCCTGGACGATGGCGCCGCTACGCAAACGTCGCGGGAAGCCATCGGGGGACGAGGATTGAAGCTCGGCACCCGCTACGTGCCGAGCGCGCGTGCGGCCGGCTCAATGCAGCGTGCGCGGAATCGACAGCGTGAACGGCGGAATCGGCACGTCGAAGGCGAGCCCGTCTTCGGCCACCATGTGATACGACCCGCGCATCGTCCCGACCGCGGTGGGAATGCTCGTGCCGCTCGTGTATTCGAAGCTCTCACCCGGCCGCAGCACGGGCTGCTTGCCGACGACACCCTGTCCCTTCACTTCCTGGACCCGGTTTTCGGCGTCGGTGATGATCCAGTGACGACTCACCAATTGCGCGGCGACGGTGCCCGTGTTGGTGACGGTGATGGTGTAGGCGAACACGAAGTGGTTCTTGTCCGGATCAGATTGCTCCGGAAGAAACGCGACTTTCGGCGATACGGCGAGTTCGTAACGTTTAAGCTCCGTCATGGCAGCACGGCCCGATCTTTTCTGCGATTATAGTCCGATGACGCGCCGCTACCGGATTGCACCCTCGCTGCTGTCGGCCGATTTCGCGCGGCTCGGCGAGGAAGTGCGCGCCGTCGTCGACGCGGGCGCCGACATGATCCATCTCGACGCGATGGACAACCACTATGTGCCGAACCTGACGGTGGGCCCGCTCGTATGCGCGGCGATCAAGCCGTACGCGAGCGTTCCGATCGACGTGCACCTGATGGTGAAGCCCGTCGACCGCATCGTGCCCGACTTCGCGACGGCGGGCGCGTCGTTCATCAGCTTTCACCCCGAGGCGACGGAACATGTCGACCGCACGATCGAGCTCATTCACGAGCACGACTGCAAAGCCGGGCTCGTATTCAATCCCGCGACGCCCCTCGACTGGCTGATGCACACGCTCGACAAGCTGGATCTCGTGCTGATCATGTCGGTCAACCCGGGGTTCGGCGGCCAGTCGTTCATCGCGCACGCGCTCGACAAGCTGAAGGCGGCGCGCAAGCTCGTCGATGCAACGATCGCGCGCACGGGGCGCGAAATCCTGCTCGAGATCGATGGCGGGGTCAAGGTCGACAACATCGAGAGCATCGCGATCGCGGGCGCCGATACCTTCGTCGCCGGCAGCGCGATCTTCGGGCATCCGGATTATCGCGGGACGATCGCGTCGATGCGCGCTGCGCTGGCACGCGCCGTCGATTCGACGCGACCATGATCACCGACTCCGAGTTTCGCGCGCTCGCGGCGCAAGGCTACAACCGGATCCCGCTCGTCCTCGAATCGTTCGCCGACCTCGACACGCCGCTGTCGCTGTACCTCAAGCTCGCGCAGCAACGCTATACGTTCCTGCTCGAGTCGGTCGTCGGCGGCGAGCGGTTCGGGCGCTATTCGTTCATCGGCCTGCCGGCCAAGGTACGCATTCGCGTCAAGGGTACGCATATCGAAGTGGAAGACGCGGGCGGCGTGATCGAGCGCCACGAGGGCGATCCCCTTCTCTTCCTGCGCGAATTTCTGGGCCGGTTTCGCGCGGCGCCGCAGCCGGGACTGCCGCGCTTCTGCGGCGGTCTCGCCGGCTATTTCGGTTACGACACCGTGCGGCATATCGAGCCGACGCTCGGAGCGCGCAAGTCGGGCCGGACCGACGCGCTCGACGACCTTCCCGACATGCTGCTGCTCCTGACCGATGAGCTCGCGGTCATCGACAACCTCGCCGGCAAGATCTATCTGATCGTCTATGCCGATCCGGGTGAAGCCGACGCCTACACGCGTGCGCAGGAGCGGCTGCAGCAGTTGCGCCGGGCATCGCGCGCGCAGGTGGCGATCCCGTATCAGACTGCCGGTGCCGTGACGCGCGCCGAGAGTGAGACGGGCCCCGAGGCGTTCCAGAACGCGGTCAGGCGCGCGAAGGACTATATCGGCGCGGGCGATATCATGCAGGTGGTGCTGTCGCAGCGGATGCACCTGCCGTTCGCCGCATCGCCGCTGTCGCTGTACCGGGCATTGCGTTCGCTCAATCCGTCGCCGTACATGTTCTACTATGACTTCGGCGACTTTCACGTCGTCGGCGCGTCGCCCGAGATTCTCGTGCGCAAGGAAGGCTCGACCGTCACGCTGCGGCCGATCGCCGGCACGCGCCCGCGCGGCGCGACGCGCGAGGCCGACGAGCAGCTCGCGCACGAGCTTGCGAGCGATCCGAAGGAGATTGCCGAGCACGTGATGCTGCTCGACCTCGGGCGCAACGACGTCGGCCACGTCGCGACCACCGGCAGCGTGCGCGTCACCGAGCAGATGGCCATCGAGCGCTATTCGCACGTGATGCACATCGTGTCGAACGTAGAAGGCCGCCTCGCGCCGGGAACGACGAGCTTCGATGTGCTCGCCGCGAGCTTCCCCGCGGGGACGGTGAGCGGCGCACCGAAGGTCCGCGCGATGGAGATCATCGACGAGCTCGAGCCTTCGGGGCGCGGCATCTATGCGGGTGCCGCGGGCTACATCAGCTTTCAGGACGACATGGACCTCGCGATCGCGATTCGCACCGGCGTCGTGCGCGACGGCATGCTGTACGTCCAGGTCGGCGCCGGCATCGTCCACGACTCGGTGCCGGAAGCCGAGTGGCAGGAAACGCTGAACAAGGCGCGAGCGGTACTGCGCGCGGCGGAGCTCGTGCAGCTGGGGCTCGACGCCGAACCGTAAAGCGTCGACTTGACGCGGCGCGTCCGCAGGTTTTACATGTCCAGGTAATCCATGCCGCCGAATGCCCGATGCGGCATTTGCCGCGGCATTGATTTGACGTGACATTTGCGCGTGCCGGAGCTGGCACGCACGCTGCTCGATCGAACAACTCACCCGTTCACGAGTCCCCAATGGACAAAATTCAATTACGTGCCGCTGCGCGTGCGTTCATGCGCTCGTCGCAGCCTCCCTTGCCCCCGCTCGACCAGCAGCTGCCGCGCACGACGCGCGAGCGCGCGGCCGTACCCGCCGATGATGTTGCGCCGCATCCGGCCCGCGGCCGCCACCCACCTCCGCTCGACAAGGCCCGCGCGCGCCAGGCGTGCTTGCCGATGGGCACGCTGCACTCGATCGTCGTGACCGTCGATGTCCGCAAGCGCAGGCGCACGTGGTACATCATCGATCCCGATCCTGCCGTGGCGGCGCAATATTCGGCGGCGGGTCTCGACCTCACGCCGGGCTGCAAGGTGCTGGTCGACGCCGAGGCGATGCGCCCCATCGCGCTGGTCGACTTCGATCCGGCGGTGAGCGCTCAAGGCGCCTCGCCGATGCCGCACGGGTTCAATCCGTATTTCGATCTGCCCGCAGGCTGAATCTCCGTGCGGCCCGTTGCTGATGCATCACGAAGCCGCCGGGATCGCGGATAACCGGATCCGCATCCGATATACGCTCGATCTGCACTACGAGGTCCTCGGTGCTGCGGATTTCGTTTTCAACATCCACGCGGCGCGCACCGATCAGCAGCGCGTGCGAAGCGAAGCGCTCGTCGTCGATCCGCCGGTCGCATGGCGAGTCGACACCGAGCCGCCGCTTTGCAACCGGCTGCTGAGGCTACGCGCCGGCACGGGTCCGCTCGATGTCCGCTATGCCGGCGACGTCGAGATCCGGCACTACATGGCCGAGCCCGCGCAGGTGATCGCCTGTGCGATCGATGCATTGCCCGTCGATGCGCTCGGCTTTCTCCGGCCGAGCCGCTATTGCCAGGCCGATCGCCTGCAGGAACTCACGTGGCGAGAATTCGGCCAGATGTCGCCGGGCCACGCGCAGGTCGACGCCGTGTGCCGATGGGTACGTTCGCGCATCGACTTTCGTGTCGGCACGTCCACGATCGCGACTTCGGCGATCGAGACGCTCGAAGAGGGCGCCGGCGTTTGCCGCGACTTCGTGCACCTGACGATCGCGTTGCTGCGCGGCCTCAACTATCCGGCGCGTTTCGTGAGCGGCGTCGACTACGGCGCCCCCGCGGCGCTCGGCCCGCCCGACTTTCATTCCTATGTCGAAGCGTATATCGGTGAGCGGTGGTGGTTGTTCGACCCGACCGGGATCACGCCGGTCACCGGCTTGATCCGGATCGGCACCGGCCGCGACGCGGCGGACGTCGCCTTCGCGACGATGTTCGGCGATGTGCGCGGCGCCATGCCGAAAGTGGCGTTCACGGCCATGGACGATCCGGCGACCAACGTGGTCATGCCGCAACCGACGACGCTCGCGGTCTCCACCGCCGCCCGTTAGCGCTTCGCTCCCGCGCGGCGCCTGCCGTGGCGCTCGCGTAGGACTCCGGGCGACAGCGGCCTCGCTGTCGCGCCGACTCCACGAACCGCGGTGCACCGACTGCGCCGGCGAATCCGCCGTCGCACAATGCGCTCACATTGGCGCCGCGATCGGCGCCATTCGGGCCCCGTGCGATCGGCAGATGGCCGCGGGGAGGTGACAAGTCGAGGAGGCTCCATGGGCACACAGCAAAGCCGGCAAGGACACGGCCGGCAAGGCAGTCGTCAGCAGGGCCAGCAGAGCGACCGGCGTCCTGAGCAGCAGCGCGATCTGCAGCGTAACAAAGAGAGCGACCGCGGCCAGCACCAGCAGGGCGGCGACACGAGCCGCCAGCAGACCCAGCAGAACGTTCATGGCGAGGGCAACTACGCGGCGTCCCGGCACTATGACGACGCGACGAAAAAATTCACCGAGTCGGGCCGCGTCGAGCCGGCCGCACGCGCCGCCGCGCCTCGCTCGGATGCCGACGCGCGCGAAATGGCCGCCGCCGAAGCCGAGGGCAAACGTCACTCGAAGGGCGAGGACCCCGCGCTGAATCGCAAGGCCTCGCAAAAGGCGCCCGAGTCGCCGGACACGCCGCGACCAGGACAAGAGGAGGAATGAGCGATGGCTGCGCATCTCTACGACCCGGTCGCGGTGCAGGTCAACTCCATTCCCCTGCTGGACGCGAGCTCGCTGCCATCGGCCGACGACTGGGCGTTGATCGAATCGATCAATGCGTACACCGACACGGCGGCCGATTTCGAACCCGATTTCGATCGCTTCGGGCGCGTTCGACTGAGCGCCGCGTACGACGAGTAAGGCCGCGATCGTCCGTTCGCAGCGGACGTTCGCGGGTTTGTTGAGTGCAACCAGTTCGGGAGGTTTTCCATGCTGCAATACGCTGCGGTGTTCTTCGTGATTGCGTTGATAGCGGCGGTATTCGGCTTCACCGGCATCGCAGTCGGCGCCGCCGAAATCGCCAAGGTACTGTTCTTCATCTTCCTGGCGCTGTTCGTGATTTCGCTGCTCGTTGGCATGTTCCGGCGATCGCCGTAACTTGGGGTCGGGGGTTGCGCGTCGGGCGCAAAGCGGCTTCGACGCGCGTTTCGCCCAACGCCACAAAGCCCCACGCCTGACCAGAGCACACACGCTTACCTCGAAGCCCCGCGAACGGCGAGTTCGCGGGGCCTTTTTTTCGCCGGGTCGGGCGATTCAGGTGCGATTGCGGATGACGGGCTAGAATCGGGCATTCACGCACTTGCACGCGGCCGCCATCGCCTCGTCGCCCGCGGCCCCGCCCGTCATGCTGTTGATGATCGACAATTACGACAGCTTCACTTGGAATCTCGTCCAGTATCTGGGCGAGCTCGGTGCCGCGGTCAAGGTCGTGCGCAATGATGCGATCACGCTCGACGAGATCGACGCGATGCATCCGGATCAGATCGTGATTTCCCCCGGTCCCTGCACGCCGAGCGAAGCCGGCATTGCCGTGCCGCTGATCCGCCGTTTCGCCGGCAGGATCCCGATCCTCGGCGTTTGTCTCGGGCACCAGGCCATTGGCCAGGCGTTCGGCGGCAGGATCATCCGTGCGCAGCGGGTCATGCACGGCAAGCTGTCGTCGATCGTTCATGATCAGCGCGGCGTGTTCGCCGGCGTGCCGTCCCCGTTCAATGCCACGCGCTATCACTCGCTCGCGATCGAGCGCGCAAGCCTGCCCGGCGTGCTCGACGTGACCGCGACGGCCGATGACGGTGAAATCATGGCGGTCCGGCATCGGGAGTTGCCGGTGGAGGGCGTACAGTTCCACCCCGAGGCGATCCTGACGGAGCACGGCAGGAAGGTGCTCGAGAATTTCCTCGCCGCGACCGTTTAGATGGGCCGGAGCGAATTATTGCGGCGCAGACTTTCCGGCATGGCGCGCGAAGTGCGCCGCAATAATTCGCTCTGACCCCATTTAAACGCACACCATCATGGCCATCACGCTTCAGGACGCGTTGCAGCGCACGATCGAGCATCGCGAGATCTTCCACGACGAAATGCTGTCGCTGATGCGGCGGATCATGAGCGGCGAAGTGACGCCGGTGATGATCGCCGCGCTGACGGTGGGCCTGCGCGTCAAGAAGGAGACGATCGGCGAGATTGCCGCAGCGGCGCAGGTGATGCGCGAGTTCGCGACGCGAGTCGACGTCGACGACGCCGATAATCTGCTCGACATCGTCGGCACCGGCGGCGATGCGTCGCACACGTTCAACATCTCGACGGCGTCGATGTTCGTCGCCGCGGCGGCCGGCGCGAGGGTCGCCAAGCACGGCAACCGCTCGGTGTCGTCGAAGTCGGGCAGCGCCGACGTGCTCGAGGCGCTCGGCGCCAACATCATGCTGTCGCCCGGCGAGGTCGCCCGGTGCATCGACGAGACCGGCGTGGGGTTCATGTTCGCGCCGAGCCATCATGGCGCGATGAAGCATGCGGCGAGCGTGCGCAAGGAACTGGGCGTGCGGACGATCTTCAACATCCTGGGCCCGCTCACCAATCCGGCCGGCGCGCGCAATCACCTGATCGGCGTGTTCCACCCGGACCTGGTCGGCATCCACGTTCGCGTGCTGCAGCGGCTCGGCAGCCGCCGCGCGATGGTCGTCTACGGCAAGGACGGCATGGATGAGGTGTCGCTTGGCGCCGCGACGATGGTCGGCGAGCTGAAGGACGGCGAAGTCACCGAATACGAGATCCATCCGGAAGATTTCGGACTGCACATGAAGTCGAATCGCGGGCTCAAGGTGGCCGACGCGCGCGAATCGAAGGAGATGGTGCAGGAGGCGCTGCGCGGCGTCGACGGCACGCCGCGCGAGATCGTCGTGCTCAACGCCGGGACGGCGCTCTACGCCGCCGGCATCGCCGACTCGATCGCCGACGGCATCGCGCGGGCGCGCCAGACGATCGCGAGCGGCGCCGCCAGTGCCAAGCTCGCGCAATTCGTCGCGGCGACGCAGTCGATTGCGCGGCGGGGCTGACATTCACGGTGAAAGCGGTGGGCGACAGCGACATCCTCGCGAGGATCATGACGGCGAAGGCCGAGGAGGTGATCGCCGCGCAGGTCGCGCGTCCCTTCGAGCGGCTCGACCGCGAAGCGCGTGCCGCCGCGGCACCTCGCGCATTCGCCGATGCCATCCGCTCGCGCATCGCGCGCAACCGGCCGGCGATCATCGCGGAAATCAAGCGCGCGAGCCCGAGCAAGGGCGTTCTGCGCGCGCAATTCGATCCGCCATCCATCGCGGCGTCGTACGAGCGCGCGGGCGCCACGTGCCTGTCCATTCTCACCGATCGCCCGTTCTTCCAGGGCGCGCCCGAACATCTCGTCGCGGCGCGTGCCGCGTGCTCGCTGCCGGTGCTCCGCAAGGAGTTCATCATCGACGAGTACCAGATCGCCGAGTCGCGGGCGCTCGGCGCCGACGCGGTGCTGCTGATCGTCGCGGCATTGGACGATTCGCGCCTCGCGGCGCTCGAAGCGTGCGCGACGGCGTACGGCATGGACGTGCTGGTCGAGGTGCACGATGCGAGCGAGCTCGATCGTGCGCTGCGCCTCGCCACGCCGCTGATCGGCATCAACAACCGCAACCTGCGCACGTTTCACGTCTCGCTGCACGCGACGATCGAGTTGCTGCCGCGCGTGCCGGCCGATCGGATCGTGGTCACCGAAAGCGGGATCCTCGCGCAGCGCGACGTCGCGCAGATGCGCCGCCACGGCGTCAATGCGTTCCTCGTCGGCGAGGCGTTCATGCGCGCGCCCGATCCGGGTGCGGCGCTAACAGCGCTGTTCGGCTCCTGACGCGGCGCGCAGGATGAAATCCGGCCTGTCTGGCTTGCTTGCCCATGTCGGCGATCGCCGCTGAGCGCGTCAGCAAGGTGTGGGCGACCGCCGAGGGCGCCGTTCGCGCCGTCGATGACGTCAGCTTCGCGTTCGATGCCGGAACGCTCAACGTATTGCTCGGACCGTCCGGCTGCGGCAAGTCGACGACGCTGCGGCTCATCGCGGGTCTCGAAGTCAACGATGGCGGCCGCATTCTCATCGGCAGCCGCGACGTGACGAAGCTGCCGCCGGCGTCGCGCTCGATCGCGATGGTGTTCCAGAGCTACGCGCTGTTTCCGCATCTCACTGTCGCGGAGAACATCCTGTTCGGATTGCGCGTGCGCAAGGTTCCCGCCGGCGAGCGGCGTGAGCGTCTCGATCGCGTGGCCGGCCTGCTCGGACTGACGTCGCTCCTTGCGCGCAAGCCGTCGCAATTGTCGGGAGGACAGCAGCAGCGCGTGGCGCTTGGCCGCGCGATCATTGCACAGGCGCCTGTCTGCCTGATGGACGAGCCGCTTTCCAACCTCGACGCGCAGTTGCGCGCGGAGATGCGCCTCGAGATCCGCGCGCTGCAGCGCAAGCTCGGCATCACGATGGTGTATGTCACGCACGACCAGGTCGAGGCGATGTCGATGGCGGATCGCGTCGTGCTGATGCGCGCGGGGAGGATCGAGCAAAACGGTGCGCCGGTCGATCTTTACGAAGACCCGGCGAATACGTTCGTCGCGCGGTTCATCGGCACGCCGCCGATGAACCTGCTGCGCCTTGCAGCCGGCCGCGGCGGCGCGGTGATCGCCGGCACCGACGGTCCTGTCGTGCTCGACGGACAATTCGCGGCCGGTGTCCTCGGCGTGCGCCCGGAGCATATGCAGCTCGCGTTCGAAACCGGTATCCGCGCGGGTGTCGACAGCGTCGAATACCTCGGCGGCGATTCGCTCGTCGGTTGCCGCATCGGCGGCCAGGCCGTCGCATTGCGCGTTGCCGGCAGCGTCGGCCTTGCGCGCGGCGACGCGATCGGGGTGCGCTGGGCGCCCGGTGCGCAGCATTATTTCGATGCCGGCGGCTTCCGCGGCGTGATCCATCCGTACGAGCTGCCGACCACGCAAATTGCTTGATGGACGTTCGTTTTCACAGGGAGGAACGATGAAGGTGTTCATGGGGATGTGGAGTTGGCTTGCCGCGGCGGTGGTGGCCGTCGTCGCGGGCAGTGCGCTCGCGCAGGCGCCGGTCGAGGTGCCGTTTTTCTATCCGGTCGCCGTCGGTGGGCCGATCACGAAGATCATCGACCGTTTCGCCGCCGACTTCGAGAAGGAAAACCCCGGCATCAAGCTGCATCCGATCTATTCGGGGAGCTACCAGGAATCGATCGCGAAGGCGCTCACTGCCGTCAAGAGCGGCGATCCGCCGGTGACGTCGATCCTGCTGTCGACGGACATGTTCACGCTGATCGACGAGGATGCGATCGTGCCGTTCGACGACCTCATCAAGACCGCCGACGACAGGGCGTGGCTTGCGAGCTTCTATCCGGCGTTCATGGAGAACAGCCAGACCGGCGGCAAGACGTGGGGGATTCCGTTCCAGCGCTCGACGATCGTGCTCTATTACGACAAGGACGCATTCAGGGAAGCGGGGCTCGATCCGAATCATCCCCCGGCGACGTGGAAGGAGATGACCGAGTACGCGCAGAAGCTCACGAAGCGCGACGCATCGGGCAACGTCACGCGCTGGGGCGTGCAGATTCCGTCGTCGGGCTTTCCCTATTGGCTTTTCCAGGGACTGACGATCGAGAACGGCGTGAACCTGATGAACCAGGCCGGGACCGCGGTTTACTACGACAAGCCCGAAGTGATCGGCGCGCTTCAATACTGGCTCGACCTCGTCAACAGGTACAAGGTGCATCCGCCGGGCATCGTCGAGTGGGGCACGACGCCGAAGGATTTCTTCGAGCGCAAGGTCGCGATGATGTGGACGACGACCGGCAACCTGACGAACGTGCGCAGCAACGCGAAGTTCGATTTCGGCGTCGGGATGCTGCCCGCCAACAAGCAGCGCGGCAGTCCGACCGGCGGCGGCAACTTCTACATCTTCAAGAAGTCGACGCCGGCGCAGCGCGAAGCGGCGTTCAGGTTCATCAAGTGGGTAACGGCGCCCGAACGCGCGGCGCAATGGGGCATCGACACCGGCTACGTCGCGGTGCGCGCCGACGCCTGGGACACGCCGGTGATGAAGCAGTACGTCGCCGGCTTTGCCGCGGCTGCGGTCGCGCGCGACCAGTTGCCGTTCGCGAAGGCCGAGTTGTCGACGCACGACAACCAGCGCGTGACCAAGGCGCTGAACGACGGCCTGCAGGCGGCGCTGACCGGCACCAAGACGCCGGAGCAGGCGATGAAGGATGCGCAGCGGGAAGCGGATCGGCTGCTGCGCAGCTACAAGTAGCCGCGAAGTCGAAAGGGATTCGATGACGCGAACGCGCGAGTGGCTCTACGCCTGGCTGCTGTTGCTGCCGGCCGCGACGCTGCTCGCGCTGTTCACGCACTATCCGGCGATCGCGAACCTCTGGCACAGCTTCTATTCGACGCCGAGGGGCTCGCGTCCGGTGACGTTCATCGGCCTCGACAATTATCGCGCGCTGATCGACGACCCGATCTTCTGGCAGGCGCTGTCGAACAACCTCTGGTACGCGCTCGGCACGATCCCGCTGTCGATCGCGCTCGCGCTGCTGATGGCGGTATGGGTGAATGGCCATCTTCCGGGACGCGGGTTCCTGCGGCTCGCCTACTTCACGCCGACGGTGTTGCCGATGATCGCCGTCGCGAACATCTGGCTCTTCTTCTATACGCCGGGATACGGACTGCTCGAGCAGGTCACCGGGCTCTTCGGATTGCCGAGCCACAACTGGCTCGGCAGCCGGAGCACGGCGTTGCCGGCGTTGATGGTCGTCACCGTGTGGAAGGAGGCGGGCTTTTTCATGATCTTCTACCTCGCGGCGCTGCAATCGATGTCGCCGCATCTGGCCGACGTGGCGGCCATCGAAGGCGCGTCGCGAAGCTACTTCTTCCGCCGGGTGACGCTTCCGCTGCTGATGCCGACGACGCTGTTCGTGCTCGTCAACGCGGTGATCAACGCGTTTCGCGTCGTCGATCACATCGTCGTGATGACGCGCGGCGGCCCCGACAACGCGACGGCGCTGCTGCTCTACTACATCTTCGAGATCGGCTTCCGGTTCTGGGACTCGTCGTACGCGGCGGCGCTGACGATGGTGCTGCTCACGCTGCTCGCCGCGGCGGCTATTCTCCAGTTCGCGTTCCTCGAGCGGCGAACGCATTATCAATGAGCACCGCCGGGCCGTCCCAAGGTGCGAACAGCGCCCCCTTGGGGGGCAGCGCAGCGGTTGCAGCCGCAAGCGTGCGGGTCGTTCAATGATCACGGCGACCGGCGTCCAGGCGTCGTATCGCATCTCGCGATCGCTCGAGACGCTCGGCGCGTGGGTGCTCGGCATTTTGTGGGTGATGCCGCTCTTCTACGCGTTCTGGACCGCGTTTCATCCGCCCGCGTTCTCGACGCATTTCACGCCGGGCGCGCCGGTGACACTGCAGAACTTCGTGAAGGCGTGGCAGGCGGCGCCTTTCGCACGCTATTTCGTCAACACGGTGATCCTCGTCACGATGGTGCTCGCAGCACAGCTCGTGCTCGTGACGCTCGCCGCCTACGCGTTCGCGCGCTTCCGCTTTCCGGGGCGCGACGTCGTATTCGCGCTCGTCCTCGTCCAGCTGATGATCATGCCCGACGTGCTGATCGTCGAAAATTACCGGACGATGACCGCGCTCGGGATCAAGGACACGATCCTGTCGATCGGCCTGCCGTACATGGCGAGCGCGTTCGGCATTTTCCTGCTGCGCCAGACATTCAAGACGGTGCCGCGCGAGCTTGACGAGGCCGCGCGCGTCGAGGGCTGCTCGCCGCTGCAGACGTTGTGGAAGGTGTACGTTCCGCTGGCGCGGCCGACCTACATCGCATATGCGCTCGTATCGATTTCGTACCACTGGAACAACTTCCTGTGGCCGCTGATCATCACGAACTCCGTCGAGTCGCGGCCCGTCACCGTCGGATTGCAGGTGTTCTCGGCCACCGACCAGGGCATCGACTGGTCGATCATCAGCGCCGCGACGCTGATGACGACCGGGCCGCTGCTGATCGCGTTCCTGCTCTTCCAGCGGCAGTTCGTGCAGTCGTTCATGCGCGCGGGCATCCGCTGACACGGCCATCGGACCGCCCGCATTCCGGCATGCGCGACGGACTCCGGGAGCCGTACACGCCGGCGCAGTTGCGCGAACTGCGCGCGTTCTGCCGATTGGCTCACCGCGCGCGTCGCGCTGGCGGTTTCGAGCGCCGCATTACTATATGCAATGGGGTTCCTGCCGCTGGCTCCGGCGGCCGATTTGCGCTATCTGACATGGCCGGTCGTGGCAGGCCCGCTCGCGCTGGCGTTTGCGCTCTCGCGACACGCGTTCGTCGCGCCATGAATCGTCCCTGATCGGAAGAGACCCGGCGATGAAACTGATTACCTGGAATGTGCAGTGGTGCCGCGGCGTCGACCTTGTCGTCGATCCGGCGCGCATCGTCGCGGAGGCTGCGCGTCTCGCCGATTTCGACGTGCTGTGCCTGCAGGAGATCGCGGACAATTATCCCGATCCGAGGCTGGCCGGAAGCGACGGCGATGATCAGTTCGCGCGCCTCGCGCAGTTGCTGCCCGGCTTCACGGCGGTGCCGGGCGTGGCCGTCGACCAGCCGGGCGACAACGGGCGCCGTCGCCGATTCGGCAACATGATCGTGTCGCGGTTGCCGGTAATGCAGATATACCGTCACCTGCTGCCGTATCCGTGCGATCCGGGCGTGCCCGGCATGCCGCGCATTGCCATCGAAGCCGTGATCCGGACGCGCAGCGGCGACGTGCGGGTGATCACGACGCACCTCGAATACTATTCGTCGAGGCAGCGGATGGCGCAGGTCGACGCGCTCCGCACGATCTACGCGGAAGGACACGCGCACGCTCGCGATGCGCGCGTCACCAAAAACGACGGCGGACCGTTCCAGACGTACGCGCGCCCGCGTGCGACGATCATCACCGGCGATTGCAATTTCGAGCCCGACTCCGCCGAGCATCGCCTTCTGCTCGCACCGTTCCCGGACGAAACGCCGCCACTCGCCGACGCGTGGCGTGTCGGGCATCCCGGCGTGCCGCATCCGGCGACGTTCAGGATCTACGAGAAGAACAAGCCGACGGATCCCGAGCTGCACTGCGACTTCATATTCGTCGGTGATGAAATACGTTCGCGGGTCGAGGACATCCGCGTCGACCGGCAAACGCACGCATCCGACCATCAACCCGTCATCCTGACGCTCGCCTGATGGGCCGCGCATGATGAACGCTGTGGAGCGCGTCGTCGACGTGATCGTGCCGGTGCGGCGCGACGTATGCGCGGCAAAGCGGTGCGTGGCCAGCATTCTGGCATCGCGCAACGCAACGAAGTATGCGGTGATCGCCGTCCTCGATCCGGAAGTCGAGCGGGAATTCCGTGCGTCGGAGGGCGAGCTCGCCGACGATGCACGCCTCATGCTCGTCAGGACTGGCCGCTCGCTCGATTACGCGGGCGCGACCAATCGTGGCTTGTCGATGCATGCCGAGCGGGACGTCGTGCTTTTGCAGGCGGACGCCGAAGTTCACGGCGATTGGCTCGATCGGCTCGCGGCGCATGCGGATGCCGGCGATGCGGGGATCGTCGGCACGTTCACGAACGTCGCCGGGAGCGCGACTTATCCGCGCCCGGACACCGGGAATCCCCTTCCCGCGGACGCGGCGCCCGCCGCGCTGGACGCACTCTTCGCCGTAACGAACCGCGGGCAGTCCGCCGCGGCGCCCGCCGTGTTCGGTCCCTGCCTCTACGTCACGCGGGCGTGCATTGCCGCCACGGGCGAGCTGCGCACCGTCGCGACCGACGACGGCTATGCCGCCGAGATCGACTTTTGCGTGCGCGCAGCGAGCGCCGGCTTCCGCGCCGTCGTGGCGGGCGATGTCTTCGTCGCGAACGACGGCGAAGGATCGTTCGGCAACCGGGCGCGACATGCGGAAGGCCACGCTGCCACGACGGCGCTCGCGAATCTGCATCCCGGGCATGCGAGCGCGCTGCGCGCGCTCGCGCTGCATGAGTCCACGCGGACGTTGGCCCGCCGCGCGGATCTCGCGCGTCTTGCCGCGTCGCGGCGCCCGGCCATCCTGTTCGTGTCGCACGCCTGGGCCGGCGGCGTTCGCCGACACATGGACGAGCTGGCCGCGCTCGTCGGGCAACGCGCGGACGTGCTCTATCTCGAACCCGCGAACGCGGATACCGTCAAGCTGCATTGGCCGCGCGCGGGCGAGGCATTCGCCGCCTGGTTCCGGTTGCCCGGCGATTTGCCTGCGCTTGCCGGTACGCTGCACGAGATCGGCGTCGCGCGGCTTCACTTCCATCATGTGCATGGCTTGCCGCAGTCGATTCTCGATCTTCCGCAGGCAGCCGGCATCGCGTACGACTGCACGCTGCACGACTACTTCGCGATCTGCCCGCAATATCATCTCGCCGACGAGCGCGGCCGCTATTGCGGCGAGCCCGACGCCGCGGGCTGCGCGGCCTGCATCGCGCGTCGGCCCGCGCAATGGAATCTCGATATCGGCGC
>Ga0070696_100001165_pt1 | contig 17066 bp, 12 predicted proteins | sample KBSK1253metaG_FD_65474 | JGI IMG/M metagenome (GOLD analysis project Ga0070696, IMG submission 65474) | Corn, switchgrass and miscanthus rhizosphere microbial communities from Kellogg Biological Station, Michigan, USA - KBS K1-25-3 metaG | ecosystem: Host-associated > Plants > Roots >... | reverse complement strand
CACCTGGCCGGTCGCGGGGTTGAACACCTCGCCGAAGCGCCGCGCCGAGGAAACCGGCTTGCCGTCGATCCACACCGGGACCGTGTCCAGTCTCAAATCCGAGGGCTTGTTCATGGCGACAGTTTAAACCCTCAAAATAAGCTCATGCCGGCCCCTCTCGAGCCCGCGCGACTGCAATTTACGCAGCAGGGCGTGCCGTATTCCGAGGCGTTCGACGACCTCTACCACAGCGCGGCGGGCGGGCCGGCGCAGGCCCAGCATGTGTTCCTGCGCGGAAACGGGCTGCCGCAGCGATGGCGCGGCCGCGAGCGCTTCGTCATTCTCGAGACCGGCTTCGGTGCCGGGATCAACTTCCTCGCCACCTGGCAGGCCTGGCGGCGCGATGCGGCGCGCTGCCGGCGGCTGCACTTCGTTTCGATCGAGAAGCATCCTTTCAGCCTGGCGGATGCAAAGCTGATTTTCAGGAATCATTCAACCCTCGAAAGCGAGGCGGTAGAGCTCGAGGCGAAATGGCCGCTGCTAGTGCCCGGCGCGCAGCGCATCGAGCTCGACGGCGGCAACGTCGTCCTCACGCTCTTCTTTGCCGACGTCAAAGTGGCGCGCGATCTGCGCCTCGCGGCCGACGCCTTCTACCTCGACGGCTTTGCGCCGGCGAAGAATCCCGACATGTGGTCGCCGGCTTTGATGCGCGCGCTCGCGCGCCTTGCCGCGCCGGGCGCGACGGCGGCGACCTGGAGCGTCGCCGCGAGCGTGCGCCACGCGCTGGAGGAGACCGGATTCACCGTGGAGAGGCGCCCGGGATTCGGCGACAAGAAGGAGATGCTTGTCGCCCGGTATGCGAAGCAGGGTCAGCCTTTCTCTGTGCCTCGGGAAAGAAAAGCAATGGTGGTCGGCGCCGGCCTTGCCGGAGCGGCGGTATGCGAGCGGTTGTGCGCGCGCGGCTGGCAGGTGACGCTCGTCGAGCGCCACGCCGGCCCCGCGAGGGAAGCCTCGGGCAATCACGCCGGCAGCTTTCATCCGCTCGTGACGCCGGACGACAGCGTGCTTGCGCGCCTCACGCGAAGCGCCTTCCTCGCCGCTCTCCGGCGATGGTCTTCGCTGGAGGAGCTGCGCTGGGACGCCTGCGGCGTGCTGCAGCTCGCGCGCGACGCGAAAGAGGCGCTGTCGCAGCGCCGCTCGCTCGCGGCGCTCGCCCTGCCGCCGGGCTACGCGCAGCTCGTGACGCGCGAGGAGGCGGCGGCGCACGCCGGCGTCCCGGTGGCCTCGGAGGGGCTGTGGTTTCCGCGCGGCGGCTGGGTGCAGCCCGGCTCGCTCGTGCAGGCGCAGCTGCGCGCGTGCGGCGAGCGCCTCGAGCGCCGCTTCAACACCGAAGTCGATAGAGAAGCGCTTGTTCGGCACACCGGGGCCGTAGTCCTTGCGAACTCTGCGGAAGCATTGAGCCTGCACTCCTTGCCGCATCTGAGGTTGCGGCGCGTGCGCGGCCAGCTCACCTACGTTCCCGCCGATGCGATCGACGCGCCGCGCGTCGTGGTGCTGCGCGGCGGGATGGTGCTTCCCGCGCTCGACGGTGTGTGCGTGATCGGCGCAACCTACGACCTGGAAGACGAGGATCCGGCGCCGCGCGCGGAAAGCGATACGAGCAACCTCGAGCGCGCCGCGCAGATTCTTCCCGGATTTTCTTCCGCCCGGGAATCCACGGAGGGGCGCGTCGCCTTTCGCGCAGTGGCCCCGGACCGTCTACCGATCGTTGGAAAAATCAACCGCCAAATCTACGGAGCGTTCGCATACGGCTCGCGCGGGCTGCTGTGGGCGACGCTCGCGGCGGAGCTCATCGCGTCGGAGCTGGAGGGAGAGCCGCTACCGCTGGAAGGTGCGCTGGCGGATGCGCTGAGCCCGCGGCGCTTTGCCCAGCGCGCCGCCCGGCGCGAGCGAGCGCGTTAGGCGCGCGGTCGAGAACCAGCCTGCGGGTCTCCGGATCCCCCAACCCTGCTCGAGCGAGGCCGACTTGAGCCTGCGAGCAACTGCTAAGGACGTTTTCAAACGCCCCGCCTTAAAGGCCGCGAGACCGGTCCCCGACCGCAAACGCGGGGCGAAGAGTAGCGGCGCCGCACGCGCCCGCGCATCAGGGCGTTCCTGTCGTACCCCTAAGGGAAAACCTGAGATGTAAAAATCGGGGTCAGAGCCCTATTTCCAGCGACGCGCAGCTTACGGAAATAGGGCTCTGACCCCGATTTTTACCCGTGCAGGATCGAGCGGTTGGCCTCGCGCAGGCTGCGCAGGCCGCAGAGCGCCATGGTGACATCGAGCTCGCTCTGGATGATCTCGAGCGCGCGGGTGACGCCCGCCTCGCCCATCGCGCCCAGCCCGTAGGCGAAGGCGCGGCCGATGAGCGTGGCGCGGGCGCCGAGGGCGAGCGCCTTCAGCACGTCCTGGCCGCTGCGGATGCCGCCGTCGAACCACACTTCGACCCGGTCGCCGACGATATCGACGACCTCCGGGAGCGCGCGGATCGAGGACAGGGTGCCGTCGAGCTGGCGCCCGCCGTGGTTCGACACCACGATGGCGTCCACGCCGCTCTGCGCCGCGACCTTCGCGTCCTCGGCGTCGAGGATCCCCTTCAGCACCAGCTTGCCGCCCCACAGCTTCTTCACCCATTCGACGTCTTTCCACGACAGGGTGGGGTCGAACTGGCCCGCGATCCACTGCGACAGCGTGGTCAGGCTCCTGGCGTCGGGGATGCGGCCCTCGAGATTGCCGAAGGACTTGCGCTTGCCTCGCAACACGTTCAGCGCCCACGACGGTTTTGTCATGACATCGAATGCGGTGGCCAGGGTGAGCCTGGGAGGCACGGCAAGGCCGTTCTTGATGTCGCGGTGGCGCTGGCCCTGCACCTGGAGATCGAGCGTGAGCACCAGCGCCGAGCAGCCGGCGGCCTTGGCACGCTCGATGAGCGAGGCGGCAAAGCCGCGGTCGCGCATCACGTAGAGCTGGAACCAGAACGGCTTCGCCACGGCGCCGGCGACGTCCTCGATCGAGCAGATCGACATGGTCGAGAGCGTGAAGGGCACGCCGAAGCGCTGCGCGGCGCGCGCCGCCAGGATCTCGCCGTCGGCCCAGTTGAGGCCGGTGAGGCCGACCGGGGCGAGCGCCACCGGCATCGACCGCTCCTCGCCGAGCATCGTGCCGCGCGTGCTGCGCTTGTCGACGTCGATGCCCACGCGCTGGCGCAGCGTGAGCAGCTCGAGATCGGCGCGGTTCGCGCGCAGCGTGGCTTCGCCGTAGGAGCCGCCGTCGACGTACTCGAAGATCGCGCGCGCGACCCGCTTCCTCGAGAGCGCTCGCAGGTCCTCGATGCACGTCACCACAGGCATGGCGCGGCATTCTACAATGGGGTCTTCCCATGAGCGCCGCGAAAGACGAGCAGAAGAATCCCATCCAGGTCGTCGAGCGGATGATGCGCCTGCTCCACGTGCTGGAGAAGCATCCCGAGCCGCTGGGCCTGAAGCAGATCTCGCAGTACACGGGGCTCCATCCCTCGACCGCGCACCGGATCCTCTCGGCGATGTCGGCCGACCGCCTGGTCGACCGCGTCGAGCCCGGCAGCTACCGCCTGGGCATGCGCCTGCTCGAGCTCGGCAACCTGGTGAAGTCGCGCATCAGCGTGCGCGAGCTCGCGCTGCCGCTCATGCGCGAGCTGCACGCGCACACCGGCGAGACCGCCAACCTCTCGGTGCGCCACGACGACCAGATCGTGTACGTCGAGCGCACCTCCTCGGGCCGCTCGGCGATGCGCGTGGTGCACGTGATCGGCGCGCGCGCCCCGCTGCACGTCACCGCGGCGGGGAAGCTTTTTCTGCTCGAGGAGGGGTTCGCGCGCCTGCGCGACTATGCCAAGCGCACCGGGCTCGCGCCGCACACCAGGAACACCATCGACAACGTGCAGCTCCTGGAGCGCGACCTGGAGAAGATCCAGCGCCAGGGCTGGGCCACCGACAACGAGGAAGCCGAGATCGGCGTGCGCTGCGTCGCCGCCGGCATCCGCGACGACAGCGGCAGCCTGGTGGCCGCCCTCTCGCTCTCCTCGCCCGCCGACCGCATGAAGGTGCAATGGGGGCCGCTGGTGAAGGAGACCGCCGACCGCATCTCCCGCGAGATCGGCCACCGCCCGGGCTCGCGCATCGGCGTGGCGTAGTTCCGGCCCCGCCGCGGGGCCGTGCAATGGTTCGTTAGCCGCCCGCGCATTCGTGACTAAATCGTTGTGCCTTGGGACCCGCTCTGACGGATGATGTGCGCCTTTCCGTTTGCAAAGCGGGAGTTGCCACATGAAGTTAAGGAAAAAGGCGTTGGTCAAAAGCCTCGCGATTCTCGCGCTGGCCGCGGCAGGCACGGCCTCGGCGCAGCAGCTCAGCGACGAGCCCATCAAGCCGCTGGAGAAGCCGAACCTGGACGCGCGCAAGGTGAGCCTCGGACGCGCGATGTTCCACGACAAGCGCCTGTCGAAGGACAACAGCCTGTCGTGCGCGAGCTGCCACGAGATCTCCAAGGGCGGCATGGACGGGCGCCAGTTCGCGGTCGGGATCAAGGGCCAGGTGGGGCCGATCAACACGCCCACCGTGCTCAATAGCGGCTTGAACTTCAGGCAGTTCTGGAACGGCCGCGCCGCGACGCTCGAGGACCAGGCCGCGGGCCCGGTGCACAACCCCGGCGAGATGGGGTCCAACTGGGCCGAGGTGCTCGGCAAGCTCAACCAGGACGCCGCGCTCGTCGGCCAGTTCAGGGCGCTGTATTCCGACGGCCTGCAGCCCAAGAACATCCAGGATGCGATCGCGACGTTCGAGCGCTCGCTCGTCACGCCGAGCCGCTTCGACCGTTACCTGAGCGGCGAGTCGAACGCCATCAACGGCGACGAGAAGCAGGGCTACCAGCTGTTCAAGAACTACGGCTGCGTCGCCTGCCACCAGGGCCAGGGCGTCGGCGGCAACATGTACCAGACCTTCGGCGTGCTGGGCAATTACTTCAAGGACAAGGGCAAGGTCACCGAAGCCGATCTCGGGCGCTTTACCGTCACGAAGAACGAGCTCGACCGCTACGTGTTCAAGGTGCCGAGCCTGCGCAACGTCGAGCTCACCGCGCCGTACTTCCACGACGGCTCGGCCAAGACGCTGGACGAAGCGATCGACGTGATGTTCCGCTACCAGCTCGGGCGCACCGCGCCGGCCGCGGACAAGGCGCTGATCGTCAAGTTCCTGAAAACGCTGACCGGTGAAAAGGAAATGCAATGAAGACCCTCCTGAAATTCGTCGTCTTCGCGGCGCTCGTCGCGGGCCTGGTGCCCCTGTACCAGGAGACGCGCGGCGTCGATCCGGCGCAGCGCGAAGCGGTCACCGGCAAGCTGCGCGAGCTCAAGGCGCTCGACACCGACTGGAACGTGCAGGTGCTCAGGTCCAAGACCGGCCTCAACAAGCACTACGACCCGGTCACGCAGCCCGAGCGCATCGCGCTGCAGCTGCTGGACGCGATCTCGCCGCAGCTCGCGGCCTACGACTACCGGCTGAAGGAGCAGGAGCAGCAGCTGCGGGAGGCGCTCATGACCAAGATGGACGTCATCGACCGGTTCAAGGCGCAAAACGCGATCCTGCGCAACTCGGTGCGCTACATCCCCATCGCGACCACCGAGCTCAAGGCCAAGGCGCGCGAAGCCGGCGACGCCATCCCCGCCAAGCGCGCCGAGATGACCACGCTCGCCGGCAACGCCGACCAGGTGCTGATCGACACGCTCAAGCTCGAGACCGCGCGCGACGCCGACTCGAACAAGAACCTGCGCCAGCTCGTCGGCACGCTGGTCGAGCGCCGCGGCGAGTATCCGCAGCCGGTCGCCGAGAGCTTCGACACCTTCCTCAACCACGTGATCACGATCTCGACGCAGAAGGAGCGCGAAGAGGAGCTGCTCGAGGAGCTCGGCAAGGTGCCGGTGCTCGCGCGCATCGAGGCGCTCGACGCCGCCTTCAGGACGGCCTTCGAGCGCGCGTTTGCCAAGCACGAGAAATACACCATGATGATGTACGGCTACGCCGCCTTCCTGCTCGCGCTGCTCGCCTTCCTGCTCGGACGCAGCAGCAAGCCCGAGCTGCAGCCGGCGATGGCGTAGGGTTCCGATTGCTTCCGTAGTGTCGTCGTAGTCGGCGGGCGTGGGGTGGGGGCTATACTCCTTCCCCACCCTAACGCCCGAGCCGAAGCAAAGTTCGCCAGGACTTCCTCCAGGACGTGATCGCGGGGCTCTCGCTGCCGCAGAAGGCGCTGCCGCCGAAGTACTTCTACGACGACGCCGGCAGCCGCCTCTTCGAGCGCATCTGCCGCCTGCCGGAGTATTACCTGACGCGCGCCGAGCTCGCCCTGACCCGCAGGCACCTCGCCTCGATCGCGCGCTTCGCCGGCCGGGGCTGCGAGCTGATCGAATACGGCAGCGGCGAGAGCCTGAAGACGCGGCTCCTGATCCGCGCGCTGCGCCCGGCGGCCTACCTGCCGGTCGACATCTCGGAGGCGGCGCTGCGCGCCGCCGGCGAGCGCCTGGCGCGCGAATTCCCGTGGCTCGACATCGTCCCGGTCAACGGCGACTTCTCCCGGCCGATCGAGCTGCCGCGGGCCCGGGCGCGGCGCGTGGTCTACTTCCCCGGCTCGACCATCGGCAACCTCACCCCCGAGGAGGCGCACGCCTTCCTCTCGATGACGCGCGGGCAGGCGGCGCGCATGCTGGTCGGCGTCGACCTGCGCAAGGACGCCAACGTGCTGCACGCCGCCTACAACGACTCGCGCCGCGTCACCGCGGCGTTCAACCTCAACCTGCTCGCGCGCATCAACCGCGAGCTCGGCGCCGACTTCGATCTCGCGCGCTTCGCGCACTACGCGTTCTACAACGCGGCCGCCGGGCGCATCGAGATGCACCTCGTCTCGCTCGCGCGGCAGAGCGTCGCCATCGGCCGGCACCGCTTCGCCTTCGAGCCCGGCGAGTCGATCCACACCGAGAACTCCTACAAGTACTCGATCGAGGGCTTCAGCGCGCTCGCCGCGCGCGCCGGCTACAAGGCGAAGATGGCCTGGACCGATAGCAAGGGGTTATTCGCTTTGCACGGTCTGCAGGCGGAGAGATGATAATTCAGGCGAAAAAAAACCGGGGTCGAGCCCCGGTTTTGTTCTTGTTTCCTGGAATGCGGTCAGATGCGGCGGCTCGAGTCGGTCGCGGTCTCGAGCCACTTGCGGATGCGGTTGGCGTCGCCGATCCTCGATTGCTTGCCCCACGAGTCGAGCAGCACCACGATCAGATCCTTCGAGGCGAGGCGCACGTGCATGACGAGGCAGCGGCCGGCCTCGCTGATGTAGCCGGTCTTGGAAAGCTCGATGTCCCAGTGCGAGTTGCGCACCAGGTTGTTCGTGTTCACGAAGCGCAGCTGGCGGTTGAAGACTTTCACGATCGCCCGCTCGCGCGTCGAGTATTCGCGGATCAGCGGGTAGCCGTGCGCGGCGCGCACCAGCTTCACCAGATCGCGCGGGCTGGCGACGTTCGACGGCGAAAGCCCGGTCGGATCCTCGAAGCTGCTGTCGCTCATGTTGAGCTCGGCCGCCTTCTCGTTCATCGCCTTGACGAACGCCGGAATGCCGCCGGGATAGGTGCGCGCGAGCGCAGAGGCGGCGCGGTTTTCGGAGGCCATCAGCGCGAGCATCAGCAGCTCGTCGCGTGTGAGCACGGTGCCGGGCAGCAGCCGCGAGCGCGTGCCCTTCCTTCTATCGACGTCCTCGCGGCTCACCACGATGCGCTGCTCGAGGTCGAGGCCGCGATCGAGGATCACCATCGCGGTGATGAGCTTCGTGATCGAAGCGATGGGCACCGCCACGTCGCTATTTTTGTTGAGGACCACCTCGCCGGTATCGGCGTCCTGCACCATCACCGCCGCGGAACGCAGGTAAACGACCTTCCTGGGCTCAGCCTGGGCGAACCCGATGGTCAGGGCAAGGACGAAAAACAGCGCGCAAGCTGCGACGATCCCTTCGAGGGAATGGAGTTTTCTTTGGGGCGTTGCCATGGACTCGAATCTTTTCCTAGCGGTACGGGTTTCCGTTTGTTTTGGCCATGCCCTACTTGGAGCATGGGGATGTCGCAGTCTAGACGACGCTTATCGAGAAAATCAAGCAAAATCATGTAGTAGGAAGTAGTTCCTAGAACGTTCGTGAAAAATGCCCACTGTCGGGCTGAAGTTACAGTGCTTGTTCGCGAATCTGGGCGTCGTCAAGCGCCGCCTGGGCCTGCGCCGCCTGCTGCTGCAGCTCCCACATCCTGGCGTATTCCCCTTTTAGTTCAAGTAGTTGACCATGGGTGCCGCGCTCGACTACGCGGCCCTGGTGGAGCACCAGGATCTGGTCGGCATCCATCACCGTGGAAAGCCGGTGGGCGATGACCAGGGTGGTGCGCCCTTCGGCGATGCGCTCGAGCTCGGCCTGGATCGCTTTTTCGGCCCGCGAGTCGAGCGCCGAGGTGGCCTCGTCGAAGATCAGGATGCGCGGGTTCTTCAAGAGCGCACGCGCGATCGCGACGCGCTGCTTTTCCCCGCCCGAGAGCTTGAGGCCGCGCTCGCCGACCATCGTTTCGTACTTCGCCGGCAGGCTCTCGATGAAGTCGTGGATGTGCGCCGCGCGCGCGGCCTGGATCACCTCGGCGTCGCTCGCCTCGGTGCGCCCATAGCGGATGTTGTAGAGGATCGTGTCGTTGAAGAGCACGGTGTCCTGCGGCACGATGCCGATCGCCGCGCGCAGGCTCGCCTGCCTCACCTCGCGGATATCGACCGCGTTGATCCGGATCGAGCCGCGCGCGATGTCGTAGAAGCGGTAGAGCAGGCGCGCCAGCGTCGACTTGCCCGAGCCGGAGTGGCCCACCACCGCGACGCGCTGTCCCGCCTCGATGTCGAAGGAGACGTCGTGGAGGATCTGCCTTTCCCGCTCGTAGGAGAAATCGACGTGGTGGAAGGCGACGGTGGCGGGCCCCGCGGGCAGCTCCGGGGCGCCGGGCCGGTCCTTCACTTCCAGGTGCTCGGAGAGCAGGCGAAACATGCGGTCCATGTCGAGCAGCGACTGCTTGATGTTCCGGTACACCATGCCCAGGACGTTGAGCGGGATGTAGAGCTGGATGAGAAGCCCGTTCACCAGCACCAGGTCGCCGATCGTGAAGCTCTTGCGCACCACGCCCTGCGCGGCGAGCAGCATGAGCGCGCTCACCGCCGCGGCGATGACGAAGCTCTGGCCGATGTTGAGCAGGCCGAGCGAGGACTCGCTGCGGGTCGCCGCGTCCTCGTACTTCCTCAGGTTCTCGTCGTAGCGGCGCGCCTCGAACTCCTCGTTGCCGAAGTACTTGACCGTCTCGTAGTTGAGCAGGCTGTCGACGGCGCGCGTGTTGGCGCGCGAGTCGAGCTCGTTGGCGCGCCGGCGGATCTCCATGCGCCACTCGGTGACCAGCACGGTGAAGGCGATGTACACCGCCACCGCGCCGAAGGTGACCGCGGCAAAGCGCCAGTCGAACTTGCCGAGCAGCACCGCCGCCACCAGAGCGAACTCCAGCAGAACCGGCAGGATGGAAAAGAGGAGATAGGAGAGCAGCGTCGAGATGCCGTTGGTGCCGCGCTCGATGTCGCGCGTCATGCCTCCGGTCTGGCGCTCCAGGTGAAAGCGCAGGCTCAGGCTGTGCAGGTGGCGGAACACGCCGAGCGCCACCCGCCGCATGGCGCGCTGCGCGACGCGCACGAAGATCACGTCGCGCAGCTCCTGGAAGAGCGTGGTGGAGAAGCGCAGGATGCCGTAGATCGCGAGCAGCGCCACCGGCACGGCTACGATCTGCAGCGACGGATCGAGGCCGTCCACCACCTGCTTCATCACGAGCGGCACCCCGACGTTGGCGAGCTTCGCCACGACCAGGAAGGCGAGCGCCATCACGACGCGCCACTTGTATTCCCACAGGTAGGGGAGGAGCTCGCCGACGGTACGCCACTCGCTGCCCTTCAGCTTGAATCGCATGGAGGGCGCGATTCTATTTTCTTCTGTGGGGATCTGTGAAAAATGCCCCTATCGGGAGAAGGATGAGACCTAGTTAGCGCGGCTGCCGCCGGGGCCGGGTGTAAGCTCGTGCCCCAAATCCGCCGGCCTAAGTGCCGGGACAAGAAAAGGAAAGGGGAGTCATGGGCCTGCGGTTGAAGTTCAACCTGGTGATGATGCTGGTGTTCGTGGTGGGCCTCGCGGTCACCGGGTTCGTGTCCTACGAGCTCCTGCACCGCAACGCGCGCGACGAGGTGCTGCGCAACGCCGGCGTGATGATGGAAGCCGCGCTCTCGATGCGCGGCTACACCGTCGGCAAGGTGCGCCCGCTGCTGCCCTACGACCCGGACAAGTTCCTGCCCGAGAGCGTGCCGGCGTTCGCGGCCACCGAGATCATGGGGATCCTGGGCAAGAAGTATCCCGACTATTCGTACAAGGAAGCGGCGCTCAATCCCACCAACCCGCGCAACCGCGCGGTCGAGTGGGAGAGCGACATCCTCAACGCGTTCCGCAAGGGCACAGGCGGCGCGGAGATCTCCGGCGTGCGCGACACGCCCACCGGGCGCGCGCTGTATCTGGCGCGGCCGCTGGCGGTGCGCGACGAAGCCTGCCTTTCCTGCCATACCAACGCCGAGATGGCGCCGCCGGCCATGGTGAAGCTCTACGGCGCGGCCAACGGCTTCGGCTGGAAGCTGAACGAGGTCGTGGCGACCCAGATCGTGACGGTGCCGATGGATCTCCCGATCCGCAACGCCAACCGCGCCTTCGTCACGTTCATGAGCTCGCTCACCGTGGTGTTCGCGGTGCTGTTCGTGCTGCTCAACGTAATGCTGACGCTCTTCATCGTGCAGCCGATCACGCAGCTCTCGGCCACCGCGGAGATGATCTCGAGGGGCCGCCTCGACATTCCCGACTTCGCCGACAAGGGCCGCGACGAGGTGTCGCAGCTCGGCCAGGCCTTCAACCGGATGCGGCGCAGCCTCGAAAAAGCGATTCGCCTGATCGACAAGGCGTAGGCCGGCGATGATCCCCGCCCTTCCCGCCGGCTACGCGCTGCAGGAGTACCGGATCGAGAAGCTGCTGGGGGTGGGCGGGTTCGGGCTGACTTACCTCGCCACCGACGCCAACCTCAAGCTCAAGGTGGCGCTCAAGGAATACCTTCCGGGCGACATCGCCGCGCGCAGCGCCGACCAGTCGGTCGCGCCGAGCTCCTCGGAGGCGGCCGAGGACTTCATGTGGGGCAAGCGCCGCTTCCTCGACGAGTCGCGCACGCTCGCCTCTTTCCGCCACCCGAACATCGTGCGGGTGATGCGCTTCTTCGAGGCGAACGGCAGCGCCTACATGGTCATGGAGTACGTCGAAGGCGCGGCGCTCCCCGACTGGATCAAGCCGCGCCGGCCGCTGGTCGAAGGCCAGATCATCGCGCTCGCCGGGCCGCTCCTCGACGGACTGGAAGCGGTGCACGGCGCGGGCTACCTGCACCGCGACATCAAGCCCGGCAACGTCTACATCCGCAGCGACGGCAGCCCGGTGCTGCTCGATTTCGGCTCGGCGCGCCAGCGGAGCCAGGAGCTGACGGCGATCGTTTCGCCCGGCTACGCGCCTTTCGAGCAGTACCACAGCCACGGCAAGCAGGGGCCCTGGAGCGATCTCTACGCGCTCGCCGGCGTGCTGTACTGGATGGCGACCGGCGAGCGGCCGCTGGAGGCCGCGGCGCGGGTGCGCCAGGACACCATGCTGCCGGCCCAGCAGGCCGCAGACCGGGCGCGCTTCAGCACCGGCTTTCTCGCCGCGATCGACTGGGCCCTCGCCCCGCACGAGGACAACCGCCCCAAAACCGTGCGCGAATGGCGCGAAGCCCTGCTCGGGACCGCGGCCACCGAACCGGCTACCCGCAAGGTCCCTCCCGCAGCGCAGCCCCAACCGGCGAACGTCGCACAGCCGGGCTTCGAGCCGGCCTTTCTCCAGGAAGTCGAGGGCGCCCTTGCTCAGCACCTCGGGCCGATCGCGCCGGTGATGGTGCGCCAGGCCGCCAAGAAGGCCCACGACCCGGCCGAGCTCGTCCGCATGCTCGCCGCCGACATCACCCACGACGGGGTGCGGCTCAAGTTCGAGCGGCGCTTTGCCGAGTCGTCGCGGCCCGTGTCCCAGCCGCAACCGAACAGCGTCACCCAGCCCCCGACCGACCCCGGTTCGAGCCGCTTCTCCCCCGAAGTGCTGGCGCGGGCCGAGAAGCGCCTCGCGCAGTACCTCGGCGCGGTGGCCCGGGCGGTGGTGCGCCGCGCGGCGCAGAAGGCGCGCGACGAGTCCGAGCTCTACCTCCTGCTCGGCGACGAGATCGAGAACCCGGCGGAAAAGAAGGCCTTCATCCGCCACGCCATCTCCGGCAAGACCCTAGAAAAATCGTAAAAAAATCGCGGTCCTAAAAAATCGGGGTCAGAGCCCTATTTCCGTAAGCTGCGCGTCGCTGGAAATAGGGCTCTGACCCCGATTTTTTAGCGATTTTTTGATTTACTTGACGGGCGCGGCGGCGGCCGGGTAGCATTCAAACGTTCGTTTGAATCCGGATAACCGACCATGGCCACTTCCTCGCTCCGCTCCGTGAAGCCCCCGCACGAAACCCGCACCCGCATCCTCGATGCCGCCGAGGAGCTGTTCATGCAGCACGGCTTCGAGGGCACCTCGATGCGCCAGCTCACCGCCAAGGCCGCCGTCAACCTCGCCGCGGTGAACTACCACTTCGGCTCCAAGGACGCGCTCATCGAGGCCGTGTTCCGCCGGCGCCTGGACCCGATGAACTCGGCGCGCATCGGCGCGCTGGAAGCCCTGGAAGCCGCAGGCAGGCCGCTTTCCCCCGAGCCGATCATCCGCGCCTTCGTCGGCGAGAGCCTGCGCATGATCGAGGACGCGAAGGGCGGCGGCCGCAACTTCATCCGGCTCCTCGGCCGCACCTACACCGAGCCCTCCAAGCCCATCCGGGTCCTGATCGGCCAGCTCTACGCGCCGACGATGGAGCGCTACAAGGCCGCCTTCGAGCGCGCGCTGCCGCAGATGCCGCGCGAAGAGCTGGTGTGGCGCATGCATTTCATGTTCGGCACGCTCTCCTACACCCTCGCCGCGACCGACGCGGTGCAGCTCATCGCCGGCTGCAAGCCCGAGGACCGGCACGACGCGCGGCTCCTGGAAGACCGTCTCACCGCCTTCCTCTTCGCCGGCCTCACCGCGCCGCTCAAGCCCGCGGTGCGCAAGGCCGCCTAGGAGATGCGCATGTCCGAATTCATTCTCGCCGCCCTCGCCGTCTTCCTGGTGTTCGGCTTTTTCGGCCTGGGCATCGCCTGGTGGACGCTCGCAGCCGCTGTTCTTCTTTCGTATTTGAGCTTTGTCAGCAACCTCTCCCAGACGGCAAATCTGATCCTGGGAGCGGTCTTTGTCGTCGTCGCGGCAGCGCTCAACCTGCCGTGGCTGCGCAGGAAGCTCATCACCGACCACATCCTCGCGCTCTACCGCCGCATCCTCCCCGACATGTCGCAGACCGAGAAGGAGGCGATCGACGCCGGCACCGTGTGGTGGGACGGCGAGCTCTTCTCCGGCAAGCCCGACTGGGACAAGCTCCTCAGGATTCCCGAGCCGCGCCTCTCGCCCGAGGAGCAGGCGTTCCTCGACGGCCCGGTCGAAGAGCTGTGCGCGCTGTGCAACGACTGGGAGATCACGCACGAGCACCTGGACCTGTCGCCGCGCGCGTGGCAGTTCGTCAAGGACAAGGGCTTTCTCGGGATGATCATCCCTAAGCAGTACGGGGGCCTCGGCTTCAGCGCGCTCGGGCACTCGGCGGTGGTGCAGAAGCTCGCGACGCGCTCGAGCACCGCCGCGATCTCGGTGATGGTGCCCAACTCGCTCGGTCCGGGCGAGCTCCTGCTCCACTACGGCACCGACGAGCAGAAGAACCACTACCTGCCGCGGCTCGCGAAAGGGCTCGAGGTGCCCTGCTTCGCGCTCACCAGCCCCGAGGCCGGCTCGGATGCCGCCTCGATTCCCGACCATGGCGTGGTGTGCAGGGGCCTGTGGCAGGGAAGGGAAGTGCTCGGCATGCGCGTCACCTGGGACAAGCGCTACATCACCCTCGGCCCGATCGCCACTTTGCTTGGCCTTGCCTTCAGGCTCTATGACCCGGAAGGCTTACTCGGAGAAGAAAAAGATCTGGGAATCACGTGCGCCCTGGTGCCGACCAACACACCGGGGGTAAACATAGGCCGGCGCCACATGCCGCTCAACGCCGTATTCCAGAACGGCCCGAACTCCGGCAAGGACGTCTTCATGCCGCTCGACTGGATCATCGGCGGGCGCGAATACGCCGGCAAGGGCTGGATGATGCTGATGGGCTGCCTCGCCGCGGGGCGCGCGATCTCGCTTCCGACCTCGGCGGTCGGCGGCACCAAGGCGCTGGTGCGCCTCATCGGCGCCTATTCGCGCGTGCGCAGCCAGTTCAAGACGCCGATCGGGCGGCTCGAAGGGGTCGAGGAGGCGCTCGGGCGCATCGCCGCGCACTGCTACATGATGGATGCGACGCGCATCATGACCGCGGGCGCGGTCGATCTGGGCGAGAAGCCGGCGGTGCTGTCCGCGATCGCGAAATACCACATGACCGAGCGCGCGCGCCAGTGCGTCAACGACGGCATGGACATCGCCGGCGGCAAGGGCATCTGCCTCGGACCCAACAACTGGATCGGCCGCGGCTACCAGATCGCGCCGGTGGCGATCACGGTCGAAGGCGCAAACATCCTCACGCGCACGCTGATCATCTTCGGCCAGGGTGCCATCCGCTGCCACCCGTACGTGCTGCGCGAGATGCGCGCGGCCAAGGAGATGACCGGGACACCGGCCTCGCAGGAATTCGACGACGCCTTCACCTCGCACATCGGCCACGTGCTGCGCAACGGCATCCGCACCCTCGCGTATGGCATCACGGCGAGCATCGCCTCGGCCCCCAGGGGGGCTTCTCCAGATACGAGACATTATTACAGGCACGTCTCCCGCCTGTCGGCCGCGTTCGCGTTCCTCGCCGACGTCTCGATGCTCGCGATGGGCGGGGCGCTCAAGCGCAAGGAGAAGATCTCCGGGCGCCTGGGCGACGTGCTGTCGATGATGTACCTCGTCTCGGCGACGCTGAAGCACTACGAGGACCAGGGCCGCATCAAGGAAGATCTGCCGCTCGTGCGCTGGGCCGTGCGCGACGCGCTGCACCGCGCGCAGGAGGCGATCGAGGGCATCCTCTCCAACTTCCCGGTGAAGTCGGTGGCGACGCTGCTGCGCTGGACCATCTTCCCGGGCGGCAAGTCGCTGCGCCCGCCGCTCGACTCGCGCAACCGCGAGTGCGCCCAGATCGCGCTCGAGCCCGGCGCCGCGCGCGAGCGGCTCACCGCCGGCATGTATCTTCCCAAGGGCGACGACGCCACCGCGGTGCTCGAGGCCGCCTTCCTCGCCACGGTGGCCTGCGAGCCGATCGACAGGAAGCTGCGCGACGCCCAGAGAAAGGGTTTGACTCTCAAGGAAGCCGAATCGGTTTTGACTATGGAAGAGCTGGCTCAGTGGCAGCGCAAGGAAGCCCTGCGCAAGCAGGTCATCAAGGTCGACGACTTCCCGCAGGACTTCGGCCGCGCCGACCTGGTTCTGGAAGAAAAGACGAAGCTCGCAGCCAAGGCGGCGTAAACCATGTACGCGAAGAGCATCTACATCGTGGAGGGCGCGCGCACGCCGTTTCTCAAGTCGAAGAACCGCCCCGGTCCGTTCGCCGCGAGCGACCTCGCCACCCAGGCGGGGCGCGCGCTGCTGATGCGCCAGCCATTCAATCCGGATGAGCTCGACGAGGTGATCCTCGGCTGCGCCGCGCCGTCGGTGGACGAGGTGAACATCGGGCGCGTCGCGGCGCTGCGCATGGGCTGCGGCCAGAAGGTCCCCGGCTGGACCGTGATGCGCAACTGCGCCTCCGGCATGCAGGCGGTGGATTCCGGCATCAACAACATCCTCGCCGGCCGCTCGCAGCTCGTGCTGGCGGGCGGCGTCGATGCGCTTTCGCGCGCGCCGCTTCTCTACGGCGAAAAGATGGTGCTCTGGTTCTCCGACATGGCGACGGCGAAGACGAGCGGCCAGCGCTTTGCGCTTTTTGCAAAGCTTCCAGTCAAGGCGCTTCTTGCGCCCGTCATCGGCATCATGAAAGGCCTCACCGATCCGATGGTGGGCCTGCTCATGGGCCAGACCGCCGAGAACCTCGCCCACCGCTTCGGCATCACGCGCGAAGCGCAGGATGCCTTTTCGTTGCGCAGCCACCAAAGAGTGATGCGAGCGCAGGACCAGGGCCATCTCGCTCCGGGCGGCGGCGAGCTCGAGGCGCTCTACGACCGCGACGGCACGGTCTACCCGCTCGACGACGGCGTGCGCCGCGACGCCTCGCCTGAATCGCTCGCGAAGCTGCGGCCGTTCTTCGACCGCAAGTACGGCAGCGTCACGCCCGGAAACAGCTCGCAGATCACCGACGGCGCCGCGTGGATGCTGCTCGCCTCGGAGGAGGCTCTGAAAAAGCACGCTCTGAAGCCCCTGGGGCGCATCGTGGACTCGCAATGGGCCGGCCTCGACCCGGCGCAGATGGGTCTCGGCCCGGTGCACGCCGCCACGCCGATCCTCAAGCGCCACGGCCTGGGCCTGGACGATCTGGATTACTGGGAGATCAACGAGGCATTCGCGGCGCAGGTGCTCGGCTGCCTGGCGGCCTGGAAGGACGAGAAGTACTGCAAGGAAGAGCTCGGCCTTGAGCGCCCATTGGGGGAATTGAATCAGGAAAAGCTCAACGTCGACGGCGGCGCGATCGCCCTCGGCCATCCCGTCGGCGCCTCGGGTACGCGCATCGTGCTGCACCTCCTAGAGACGCTGAAACGGAACCACGCCAAGCGCGGCATCGCGTGCATCTGCATCGGCGGCGGCCTCGGCGGCGCGATGCT
>Ga0070696_100001164_pt1 | contig 17067 bp, 15 predicted proteins | sample KBSK1253metaG_FD_65474 | JGI IMG/M metagenome (GOLD analysis project Ga0070696, IMG submission 65474) | Corn, switchgrass and miscanthus rhizosphere microbial communities from Kellogg Biological Station, Michigan, USA - KBS K1-25-3 metaG | ecosystem: Host-associated > Plants > Roots >... | reverse complement strand
AGGCACCAGCAGATTCCCGCAATGACGACGTACGGTGCGCGGACCGCGGCGGCTTGCGCGGCGATGCTCGCCCCGGCCGGAACGAAGATCACCGCGGCGCCGATGCGCGGTCCGATGGTCGTCGCGAGCGAGTTCATCGCACCAGCCAGGTTCATGCGCGACGCCGCGGTTTCCGCCGGTCCGAGCGCGGTGATGTATGGGTTGGCGGCGACCTGGAGGACGGTGATGCCGCACGCGGCGACGAACAGGCCGGAAAGGAAAATGGGATACGAGACCACCGACGCCGCGGGAACGAACATGAGCAGCCCGACGCCCAAGGTCGCCAGTGCCGCCGTCATGCTCCTTCGATAACCCAGCCGCCCAATGATCGCGCCGGCGGGGAGCGACATGAGAAAGTAGGCGCCGAAAAAACAGAACTGCACCAACATCGCCTGCAGATTCGACAGTCGAAACAGCGCCTTCAGGTGCGGGATGAGCAGATCGTTGAGCACCGTGATGAAGCCCCACACGAAGAACAGTGTGACCATGATGCCGAGCGGAAACGCGTACGACCGTCTCGGCTCGGTATCGGCGCCTGCGTGTCGCGATTCGGTGGGGAGGGGCGTCTGCATTCCTGACCAGGGTGCGGCAAGAATTGCATACAATAATGCATCCGCATTCCGGCGCTAGAATGCATCACACTAGGATTCACGCATCTTCGCGAAGGAGCCTCTGATGGAGACGGGAGCATCCCCGGGCCTGAGCGCCGACAAGCCACTGCAAGTGCTCGTCGCCGAGGACGACCCGGTGGCGCGTCGCCTGGTAGAGGCCACGCTGCAGCGGAAAGGGGTGTCGGTCACCAGCGTGGAGGATGGCCTTGCAGCGTGGGACACGATCCGCAAGACGCACCACGACGTCCTCATCTCGGACTATCAGATGCCCGGACTGGACGGCTTCGGGCTCACGCGCCGAATCCGCGCCGCGCACTTTCGCAAGTACACGTACATCATCCTGCTCACGGTGATGGGTGGCAAAAGCAACCACCTCGAGGCGATCGCCGCGGGCGCCGACGATTTCCTCACCAAACCGCTCGACCCGGATGTGCTCTACACCCGACTGCACGTCGCCCAGCGCATCCTCGGCCTGCAGCACCACGTCAAGCAGTTGGAGGGGCTGCTGCACATCTGCGCGAGCTGCAAGAAAATCCGCGACGAGAATGAGAACTGGACGCAGCTCGAGAGCTACATCAGCCAGCACGTGGGGATCATGTTCAGTCACGGCATGTGTCCCCCATGTGCCGCGCGCTGGGAGGCCGAGGCCGGGCTCGTCTAGCTCGGCCGTCACGGCGACCCGACGGCGAGGTGGAATGTGGTTTGCGCCACAAGCCACGCCGCTCGGTTGTAGTACCAGTATTGGTGCTATGCTGACCGAGCACCGTCGAGCATTCAGCCGGTACAACTCGCCGAACCCATGCACACCGTCAGCGCCACCCCGGCCACCCCGGCCACCCCGGCCACCCCGGCCACCCCGGCCGCCCCCGCCGTCCGCGTCACCCGCGCCGCCCTGATCGCGACAACGGCCTGTATCCTCGTCGCCTGTGCCGACCGAACTCCGCCACCCAGCGCTCCGATCGATGCGCGCGCCGAGGCGACGCAACACGCGAGCGCTGCTAGGCGCAGTTCACTGGGATGGCTCGCGGCGTATCTCGCGCGTCCTCGATCGCCCGCTGCCGGCGAGCCCGCGATCCTCGCGGGAGCGGGCGACATCGCGCGCTGCTACCCGGGAGCGAACTTCAGGGCGTTTCGCCGCCCAGGCCCGGATCATCCCGCCGAGCAAACGGCCCGACTACTGGATGGAATGCCCGGGGCCACCGTCATGGCGGTGGGGGACAATGCCTACGAGTTCGGTTCGCCCCTGGACTACTTTGGATGTTATCACCCCACATGGGGACGGCATCGCGATCGCACTAGGCCTTCTACGGGGAACCACGAGTACCTCACCCCCGGCGCGCTCGGCTACTTCCTCTACTTCGGTCGGCGCGCGAGACCGCCGCTCGGCTATTACAGCTACGAGCTCGGATCATGGCACGTGATCGTCGTGAACAGCACCCCGCAAGTGTACGGGTGCTGGCCGCCGGAGTCCGATGAGATTCCTCCGGGATTTCCATCGCTCGAACCGCCGGCCGTGCTTGGTCCGGAGGCTGGCCGCGCCTGCGCCGGCGACGTCGCGCAGCAGGCCTGGCTCGCCGCCGATCTCGCCGCACATCGCGGCGCTCAGTGCACCATCGCGTACTTCCATCACCCGCGCTTCAGCTCCGGCATGCACGGCAATCATTTCCAGATGCAGAAGATCTGGGACACTCTGTACGCCTACGGCGTCGATCTCGTAGTGTCAGGTCACGATCACATGTACGAGCGGTTCGGTCCCCAGAATCCCGATGCGCAGTCCGACGACGCGTTCGGCATCCGGCAATTCACCGTCGGCACCGGCGGAGCAGAGTTCTACGCCGTTTCGTCCGTTCAGCCGAACAGCGAAGTGATCATCAACGACACCTATGGTGTCCTGGCGCTGGCGCTCGACGAGGGCACTTACGCGTGGTCATTCGTCGGCGTGGACCATTCGGTCAGGGACTCGGGCAGCGGATCGTGTCACGCGCCACCTGTGTGACGGGCAACTTCGTATCGTTCGCTACCGCACAAAGCTGCTGTTTTTCATCGAAATCCGGACTTGTCACTGGCTGGTCCGATCGTAATTTGAGAAAAGCATGGCGACGATAGCCGTGCATTGGAACGCGCCCGCTGTACCCGCCGCTCCCTCCGCGTTAGCTCGACATGTCGCCTCCCTCCCAGCGCTCGACGAACGAGCGAACCGAACATAAGGAACGTCAAGAACGTCGCAGTGCGCCCGGGCGCGAGTATTTCGCCGCGGCGCTGGGCGTCTGCCGCGCGGCTCTCGATGAGCAGCTCGCGACCGGTCAATCGCCGAAGTCGTTGCGCGGCTCGGTGGCGGCCTTTGCGAGCCTGGCACGCAAGCAGCACGTGCCTCCCGAACGCGTGCTCGCAGTATTCAAGCAGATGGTGTCGCAGCTGCCGACGATTCAACGGAACGCGCCTGACGAGCGCGCCCAGCTCGTGGCGCTGTTGGCCCGCATGATGATCGACGCGTACTACGAGGTGCGCACCTAGAGCGCGCGTCGCGCGGGACTATTCGCCCGCGCTGATGCATTGAAGAATTCTCAGGCGGTGTAGACTGACACCGTCCACGTATTCGACGAGCCTGACCTCGTGGCCGTCGCCGGTGAAGCCCTCGAATATCAATCCCGTTCGTCCGCGGCCGAGATCGAGCACGTTCACGAGTGCCGCACCCGCCGCGTTATTCAGGCAGTACGACATTCCGTGCGCCAGCACGCGAGCCACGGGTTCCGGCTTCACAAACGCGTCGACGCGACACACTTCGCCCGTCGCGAACGTCGCCTTCACGAATTGCCGCGCCGAGCCGTCCGCGAGCGCGAACGATTGTACGCGGTCGATCGAGACCGGAGTCAGTTTCGACATGCGTCGCACGCCGAGGGTGTACGCGGTATCTGTGTCGAGCGCTCTTTGTATCACCTGGGCGATGCGCGCGGTGAAGGCCGAGTCGACCGGCCGTATCTCCATCTCCAACCGGCTGGCGGCGGCTCTCGCCGGCTCGATGCGAAAGGACTCGAGCCGCCGCAGCGCGAAGTACTTCCTTGCGAGCAACGTGGTGTCGGCGCTCTCGATGCGGGCCAACGCTCCGATATAGGAATCGTTGCCCACGTCCTCGTCCGTCTCGCAGCCCACCAACTTTGTCAGGGTGACCGTCGCGACGCTTCCATCCCCGAGCAGCAGGTCGTACCGATCGCCGATCTTGAACCTTTCCATGCCGGGCTTTCGAAAGCGGTCGACATAAGCCGGCGAGACCTGAACGGGGCTGAAAAATCCCTCAGCTATCGGCGGCGCGATGATCGCTGACGAATCCCTCGGAAGCGTGTGCTTCAGCTTCACCGCCTCGAAGTAGACAATGACGTGATTGCGATCATATCGGCCCGCGAGCCAGAACCTCTCGTCCGCTTGCGCGAGAGCCGGCGCCAAGGGCGCCAGCAGTGCCATCACGACGATGACAGAGCCCAAGGCCCGCAGCCGGTGATTCAAAGCCGACATATTGAGATAAGTAATCGACGGCGTTGAGGAAGCCTTCGATACCGAACGTTCACAATTGATGGCGGACACTCTTGGCCCTCGCGCCAGCGTGGTGCGTGCCGAGTAGACAAGCACCTCGCCGAGAGTGTACCCTATGGCAATGGCGATCTCCGTCCCTCTCTACACACTCGCCGATCTGGAGAAGTTCCCGGACGACGGAAACCGGTACGAGCTGCTGGACGGCGTTCTGCTCGTGACGCCAGCGCCCGCGGCAGTTCACCAACTTGTCGCCAGTAGGATGCAAGGGGAGCTGAGCATAGCTCTCCAGAAGCCCGGATACGCGCACGTCGTCGGTCCTGGCGCCGTTGTTCGAAAGCCGCGCACGCAGCTGCAACCCGACATCCTCGTGTATCCGTCGCGCTTCACACCGCGCATGGACTGGCCCAGTATCACCGAGCACTGGTTGGCCGTCGAAGTGCTGAGCCGCTCCTCGCGCGTGTACGACCGCGAGTTCAAGCGCGACGCCTATTTCGCGCTAGGCGTTCAGCAGGTTTGGCTCGTGGATTGGCGCGGCGGACTCGTCGAAGTCTGCCGCGCTCCGAGGAAGACGCGCCGCGTCCGCGACGTCATCAAGTGGCGCGTGCCCGCGGTGGACGTGGCTGTGACTGTCGATCTCGCCGAGGTGTTCGCGGGGATCTGAGCGGCACGAATGGACGACGCTCGCGACGGTGTGTTCGAAGGGGCTCGAGTTCGCAGCGTTGGCCGCGATGTGTGGCCGCGATGTGTGGCCGCGATGTGTGGCCGCGATGCGTGGTGGTCGATGGTGGCAGGGGTGGCCCGTCGCGAGGCTATGGCAATACTGCCAAGTGTTCTCCTTGGCAGTATTGCGCATAGTTCGCGTTAGGGTCCACCCCTGTCCCATCGACCGCGCAGAAGTCGTGCAGATTATCGTTAAGCCATGAAAACGGCCCGTGCGGCTGCTAAAACACCGCCAGCACACCACGCGGCCAGGGACGCGCTTGCGCGCGGAGCGTGGCCGGAAGCGCGCTCGCATCTCGAGCAGATCGTCGCGGCCGGCGAGACCCCTGAAGCCCACGAGGATCTCGCCCTCGCCTCCTGGTGGCTGGACGACGCCACGCGCACCTTCGCCAGCCGCGAACGCGCCTATTCCTTATATATGGACGCCGGCGAGGCGCGCAGCGCCGCGCGGGTCGCCATCTGGCTCGTCTGGGACTACCTCGCCTTTCGCGGTGACTTCGCTGTCGCCAACGGATGGCTCGAGCGCGCCCGCCGGCTCCTGGCCGAGCACCAGACGTCGCCCGAGTACGGTTGGCTCCTCGTGCGCGAGGGCGAGATCGCGCTCTTTCGTGGACACGACCCGCAGGCCGCGATCCATAGCGCCACGCGAGCCGCGAAGCTCGGCCGCGAAATCAAGGACCGTGGCGTCGAGTTCACCGCGCTCGCGCTCGAGGGGCTCGCTCTCGTCAGCAACGGGGACGTCGCAGCCGGCCTGCGCTGCCTCGATGAAGCGTCCGTCGCCGCGACCGCGGGAGAGGTGCCGGAGCTGCATGCCGTGAGCCTCGTCTGCTGCTGGCAAATCTTCGCCTGCGAGCGTGTGCGCGACTACGATCGCGCCGCGCAGTGGATCGAGCGCGTTCAGGAATTCTCGCGACGCTGGGCATTGCGTCCACTCACCGCGGTCTGCCGCACCCAGTACGCAGGCGTGCTCGTTTGGCGCGGCGATTGGGACGCCGCCGAGCTGGAGCTCACCGCGTCGGCGCGCGATCTGGAACGCGCCCGTCCCGGGATGACCGCTCCTCCCATCGCCCGACTCGGCGAGCTGCGAATGCGACAGGGCCGTTTCGACGACGCTGAGCGCCTCTTCGACCAGTCGTCCTCACATCCCATCTCGCGGCTGGGAAAGGCTGCCCTGCTGCTCGAGCAGGGCAACGCCGAGCAGGCGTTGGTGGTGCTGCGCCAATTCGTCGGCGACGTCGCCGCCAAGGAGGCGACCACACGCGCTGGCGCGCTCGAGCACTTCGTCCGGGCCCACGTCGCGCGCGGTGAGCTGGAAGCGGCGGAGCTGGCGCTCACGGACCTCAGTGATATCGCCGCTGCGCTGGGCACGATGCCCCTCGCCGCGTCCGCCGAGAGCGCGCGAGGGGTAGTGCGGCGCGGCCGCGGTGACAACGTGAGTGCCGCGCTTTACTTCGCCAACGCGGCGGATCTCTTCGAGAAGAGCGGCGCGCCATTCGAGACCGCGCGTGCCTGGCTCGATCGCGCCGCAAGTTTGTCCGACGCCGGGGGTTCCACCAATCTCGGCGACGCGCAGCGCGACGCACGCTGTGCCCGAGACACTTTCCGTTCGCTGGGCGCGACGCGCGAGGTCGAGCGAGCGGACGCGTTGCTCAAGCAGCTGGAGCCCGCACCCCACACCGTACACCCCACACCCCACACCCAGCTGACTGCCCGACAGCTCGAGATTCTTCGTCTCATCGCTAAAGGATTGCCCAACGCGCAGATCGCCAAGCGGTTGAAGCTCAGCGACCACACGGTGAAGCGGCACGTGGCGAACCTCCTCACGAAGCTCGGCCTCGCCTCGCGCGCGGCGGCCGTGGCCCACGCGGCCAAAGAGGGATTGCTCTAAAGGGCCATGGTCCGGCGACGTCCGCGCATGGCCCGTTAGGGCGAAGCGCGCGCGCACCGCTCCCGATATCCTCGCATGCAGCACAAAGAGCGAGGATAAATGACGAGTGTGCAGGCGGAAGTGCGTGGCAGCGCGCCCGAGCAGAGGGAAGGGGGCGATCTCTGGAGCGAGCGGGCACAGGATTGGGCTGAAGGGATGGAGCCGCTGATGGTTCCCGTGTACCTGGCGGCGCTCGGTCGCGCAAAGTTGGCGAGCAATACTAAGCTGCTCGACGTCGGCTGCGGCGCTGGTGGGTTTCTACGGCTCGCTGCCGCGACTGGCTCGGGGGCGGATCTCAGCGGCATCGACGCGGCGCCCGGTCTCATCTCGATCGCGCGTGATCGGGTTCCCGGTACGGACCTCCAGGTGGGCGACCTCGAGGACCTTCCGTACGATGACACCAGCTTCGACGTCGTCACGGGATTCAATGTGTTCCAGTACGCGACCGATCCAGTAGCGGCGCTGCGTGAAGCGGCCCGCGTCACGCGATTGGGAGGAAAAGTCTTCATCGCCAGCTGGGGACGCGAGCAGGATTGCGAGGCGTCGTTCTACCTGCGCGCGCTCGCGACGCTGCTGCCGCCGTCATCCAATGGCATGAGTCCCTTCGCGCTTTCGGAGCCAGGCTCGCTCGAGAAGCTCGCGTTGGACGCGGAGCTGACGCCGATCGGTCTCGCCGAGGTCGACGTCCCCTGGAGTTTCCGGAATCTCGAAGAGGCGCTGCGGGCGCTGATGTCTCCCGGGCCCGCGGTGCGCGCCATCCGCGAGGCGGGCGAGTCGCTCGTTCGCGCGGTTGTGACGGACGCGATCAGGCCATTCAGGACGTCGCGTGGCGAGTACCGGCTCGAGAACCGAGTCCGATTCGTCGTCGCGCGGCGGATCATCTCGTTGTACACCACTTACCAACAGAGGAGTTGAGATGCGTACGATTTACGTTGCAGCAGCAGCCGCGCTGTTAGCGGCACATCCGGCGTTCGCGCAGAAGCACGCACCGGAGTTCAACTGGGGTCCGGCGCCGGCGATCTTCCCGGCGGGGGCGAAGATGGCCGTGCTGCAGGGCGATCCGGGCAAGGCCGAGTTCTTCACGGTGCGTCTCGACCTGCCCGACGGCTATCGCGTCGCGCCGCACTGGCATCCGACGGACGAGATGATCACCGTGATCAAGGGGACGTTCTACCTTGGCATGGGGGACAAGCTCGATGCCAAGACGGCGACGGTGTTGCCGGCGGGAGCGTTCGGCAAAGTCGACGCGAACATGCATCACTACGCGCTGACCAAAGGACGCACGATCGTGCAGGTGCACGCGCTCGGGCCGTTCCAGTTGATTTACGTGAACCCGGCGGACGATCCAACCAAGCGTACCGCGGCGAAATAGTTGGTGCCGGCCTGAGCGCACTTGTCGAGTCAGTGGGCGAGTGCGCCAGGCGACCATCGTTAAATCTGCCCTCGGCTTGCTACGATCTTGGCAGCTCCCAGAAGCTGTCCGTGAGTCCAACCGACACCAGCACTGCCTGCGACTCATCACGCGTCCGCTGCCGCCAAGTGGGATCGCGCGGGTCGACATACCAGGCCTTGGCGAGCTCCCATACCTGAGTCAGCGGCACCACAGCGCCCAGCTCGTTCCCGGTCGCGCGCAGCCAGCGATCGACGTGCTCCTCCGACCGGAAGAGTGACATCGTCGCTCAGGTGAACCCGATGTCGTCGTACCACCGTCGCGCGGGCACCAGAAAGTGAACCACGCTCGACTCTACATCGGTCGGCGGCTCGCTCGGATCCACAACCAACTTCATGGGCTCGCCGCAGTCGGTGCAGCGAGCCTCGATGCGCACTCTTTCGTTCGCGATCACCGCTACGCCAAGCATGTCCCAGGCGCAGTTGGCGAACCATTGGATGTGACGGCCGATAACGCGATAGGGTGTCTCCGCGGCGGCGAATGGGCCAGCCATCCAGATCTCGCCGCTGCGCGGATGTACGAGTACCGTCTTGCCGATCTTGAGCGCGCCGAGCGCCGATTTGGCTTCGAAGTCCGTCGTGCCGAAGTGCGCGGCGATGTCGCTCGCGAGTGGCGGACGGCCGCGCTCGAGGAGCCGGTCGTAGATATGGATGCGCAGCGCGTTGGCTTCGATTGGAAGACTCAGCGTGCCGCCCTCAGATAGAGGACCGCAGGGCCAGACTTGACGGACGATGGCTTGAAGTTGACCGGCCCCTCCTTCTTCACAGTCTTGCTCGTGCCACGCGCAGTTTCGCGCGCGTTCACGCTGAACCACTCCACGGCATACGTGCCGGCGGTGAGCGTCACCTGAAACTCCGCGTTCGTCTCGGCTGGCTGCAGCACGAGATACTCGACACCGGGATTCGCCAACGCATATCGCGTCGTGCTGAGATCACCGCGAGGCACCATGTCCATCAACTTCATCCGATCCGCGTACCGGCGCGTGTCGCCCATCGCATACCGCGCGGCCTCGAACGCCGAGTACGGCGGAACGCCGGGAGGCGCCGCGTTCGGGTCCGCCGGATTAGTGCCGCCGATCAGACCGAAATCCATCAGTATCGTATGGTGCCCGCGCAGAAATGACTTCCACGCCCAGAGCGCGTCCCCCTTGCCGGGCGCATAGTGGTCCGTATCGGTGATGATGACTTTGCGGCCGTCACCGACGGGCGGATCGTCGAACCAGCGCGAGGCAGGCGAGCCCGGCGCCATCGGGTGACCGCCACCGGCGAAGATCTCGTCATCGTAACCCGGAGAGATCCACTCGGCGCGGCTCGCGAACAGCGGATCGTTCACCTTGGTCTGATCCGCGACGGGAAACTGCATCGTCATTCCCATCGGGTGCGTCTGGTACCCCTTCTCCCGCTCGTGCTGTTTCACCACGTCGATGACCCAGTACTGCCAGCTCGTCGAGTCTCCCCAGTCGGGCGGATCGCCCAACCCAAGCATCCGCGCGAAGTTCTTGTCCACCGCGCCGCCACCCGATGACTCGTTGGCAACTTCGTAGAGCACGTTCGGCAGATCGTGCAGCGCGTCGACCATCTTCCTTATATAGGTCTCCTGGATCTCGCGCACGCGGGGATCGAGCGGCAGCACTTGATAGTCGCGAATCGATGTGATGCCTATCCCATTGACGTTGTTCGCGGCGAAGAAGGGGTGACCTTCGACGTTATCGGGAGCAGGGGACAGATGCAGCGCCCAGCCGTCGAAGAACATCACCGCGACGTAGATGCCTTCGTTGCCCGCGGCGATCACTCGGTTACGCAATCGCTCGAAGAACGCTTCATCAATTCTGGAAAGATCGAACTTCGGCTTGCCGTCCTTCGCGGATCCCCCGCCCGGGCCGGCACCGATGCGGCGCCACGGCTGTGGTGTCATGCAGAGGTGAAAGCCGCCCCCCGCGGCCTGCGAACGAAATTGCTCCCACCGCCAGAGCCGAATGAAGTTGTGGCCGCGCTCCTTGAGGAACTTCAAGTAGCCGGGAAAGTCGAATCGTTCAGGCGTCTCCGCGCACGCCGAACCCGGCCCCATGCCGTCCTGCAAGTTGTTCCAGATATGCGATCCGGTGAGATACACCGCGCGGTTGGATGCACTGGCGGCGATCGTAAACCAGCGCGGGTTGGATCGTGAAACGGCGAGAGGCCCGGGGGCGGGGGTTGGGGCGGCGGCGGGGGCGGCCGGAACCGCCTTCTGCGCGCTTGCGTCGACGGTCATCGCGAAAACCACCAGAGTTGAAGGTACGACCGACCCTATGCTCTCGACTGCGTCCGCTTTGTATAGAACCTCGCCGTAGACCATCGCTCAGCCAACCTGCACCGGCCCCAACATTTCGACGGTACGGTAAATGCGCGAATTCATGATGTTCCTGCTCAGCGCCTTCAAGCTGTGCAAGCTGACGCCAATAGCGAAGAGGTGACGTGTGTCGAAGCGTCGAAAGAAAAACTCGAACGGTGACAATGGGCAGACCGCGCCGATGGACAACGAGTCCGATTCGCCGAGTTCCCGCGACGACGCGCGAATTCGTGAGCGCGCATACGAACTTTATCTCGAGCGCGGGGACAGTCCGGGCGATGAGGTCGACGACTGGCTGCGAGCGGAGCGCGAGCATCGGGAGTCGGCCGATCGCTGAACGCAAAAAATGAGAAACCCCGGCAGCACGGCTACCGGGGCTTCAGCGAAACGGCCGCGACTGCTCCTGGGCATTGCGCCATCGACCAGCGAGTTAGAACCGCCAGAGATAGCTCATTTTCACGAACACGTGGTCCGCGTCGCGTACCAGACGCTGATACCTGAATCGATCGCTGAGATTCGGGTCCGCTCTCGCTTCACTCCCATATCCAGCGAACAGGACCGTCCCGGGATTCGGCCGGAACGAGAAGAGGTAGTCGCCGTGGAACGACGCGCTGCGCTCGGCAAGAGCCTTCACCCCGTCGATGATCAGCGGAAAGAAGGTCCGCGTCTCGTCGCGTAAGTCGGCATGCTCCGCCGCGTCGTACTCGCCTACAGCGCGCACGAACACCGATCGCGCGAGCTGATACTCCACCTTGAGCCGAGGGATGATGTTGCGTCCCGCGAAGCTGCCATCGGTGCGGCGCACATAATCGTTGTAGTCGTACGTGCCGTCGATGCGCAGTTGCGCGGTGGGCCGAAGGCTCAACGCCGCCGACAGAAAATGGATGTCCGCCTGCGCCCACTCGAAGAAGTTCTCGTCCTGCCCCCAGATGTACAGCAGGCTACCGCTCACGCGCGAGAATTGTGGCGTGTTGAGGGTGATGACGTAGTCACGATTCGGGATGCGCGGCGTGCCGGTGAAAGGAATGGTGTCCACGACTGACCCAACCGTGCGTTCGATCTGATAGCCGGCATACAGCGGCACGTCGAAGCCGAATGTCTCCCAGAACACCGAGGCGCCGACGACCCAGCCGCCGCGCAACGTGGTGCTGGTGCGCAAGTGATACTTCTTGTCCTGGGCGTCCCCGCGGCGCACGAACTTGTCGTACTGCCAGGTGTTGTCCCAGACGAGAGCGAGGGTGAAGCTCTCGAACCTCGATCCGCGGTCGCCGAACCAGGTCCAGTGGTGGTCTGCGTTCGCGCGCGCGATCCCCGCTCGGGTGATGAAGCCGCTCAAGGTGCGGAAATTCGGATCGATCCCCGACACCGTGTACCGCAGTCCGAATGATTTACCGGCCTTGCTGAACGTGGCATTCCAGAGCGGTCCGTCGCGCATCGTGGATCCCTGTCGCATCACGCTGCCTACCATCTGCAAAGCGACGCTGTACGGGCCGAACACCGCCCGGCCGTCGACACCGCCCACACGGTTGTAGTCGCCGCCGCGTATGCGATCGGTGTACAGGAGGCCCACGCGCGACTGACCGCTGACATCCCGCTGCGCGCGCAGAATGTTGAAGTAGGCGTAGCCCTGTCCCGGCGTTGTTGTACCCGGGTCGTCGAGCGCCGAAATCAGTCCGATCGCGGTGCCCGCGCTTTTGCCCGTGAGTTTCGTGGCGGCCAGCGGCTCACCGATGCGCCGAGTGTAAATCAGATTGCTCGGCACCTGGAAGTGCTCGATGCCGTCGAGAAAGAACGGACGCTTCTCGGGGAAGAACAGCGCGTTTCGGGGATCGATGACGAACTGGCCGGCGTCCGACTCCACCTCGGCGAAGTCCGGGTGTGCCGTGCCGTTGAGCGTCAGGTTGTTCGTGATGCCCCAGCGGACGTCACCGCCGAATTGCGCGTCCTGCCGCTTGTAGTCCCAGCCACTCGGTCCCGGCGCGCCGAGGACTTTCTGCGTCACCACTGGGTTGACGTCGAGCACCAGCCCGCGATGCAGGTCGCGGAGACCGCCGAGCGTTCCACCCTGGGCGAGGAACGACGGCTTGGCGCGCGACGCCGGAGCCCAGCTGTCCTCGTACCGCGAGTGCTGCACCTGGCGGATGACGTTGACGTCCCACGTTTGTGGATCGTTGGGCTGCAGCTTCACGCTCTTGAAGGGAATGCGGATCTCCACTTCGTAGCCGTAGTCGGTGACTCGCCCCTTCGACGTATAGACAAAGTCCTGGCTCAGGTCCGCGGGAACGCGGGCCGCGATCGCGCCGCTCCACCCGGTGCTGAGCGCCTGGCCGGCCTCGAAGATCGTTCCGTCCATCTGCACGCCGAACGGGTTGACGCCGAAGAGCAGCGCCTGTCGCTGATCGTGAAACGGGCCAAGAAGGATCTGGACGTTGTCGTCCGCATTGATCTTGTCGCGATCCGCGAGCGTCGCGTGCACACTGCCGTGGCGCTCGAACGCGCGCACGCCGAAGTAGATCGCGGTCGGCGAATACCACACGAACACCTCGGTCGAATCCGCCGAAGGCACGCCGTCGCTGGGCGAGAACTGCGAGAAGCCGGTGAGAATGGCGGCCTGCGACCACACCGGCTCGTCGAGCCGCCCGTCGATGGTCGGCTGGAATTCGATTCGCGGCGGACTGACCGCGAGCTGCTGGGCGCGCCCGGAGTAAATCGTGCCGCCGCTGTCAGGCTGAGTGAGGGCGAGGGCCGCGGCAAGCGTGGCAAGATCTAACATCGGCGGGGGGTCCTGGATGAGGAAATGAAAGCGGCGCTCACCTGAGCGCCGCTTTCGTCCTATCTGCTCGGGTCATTCACGAGCAGCAAGGACAGCAATCCCCGTTACAGCAGGGACAATCACAGCGGTCTGTCATCAGGTACCTCGCTTGTGATGATTCTCCTATTGTAACTTCAAGAGACCAAAACCGTAAGTTTCGATGATGCAACAGCCATCACCAGACGTCTCGCCGCGGGCCGTCCAGAAGATAAGCTCGGCCTCCGAAGCCCAAGCGAACGCCGAGCTGGCCGCCCTCGATCATTCGCGAGCGGAGTTGAAGAGCCAGCTCCAGTCGTTGACGGAGCGTCGGGCGCTGTTGCGCATGAACCTGGATGGCGCGACCGGGTCAACGAAAGCGGACCTGGAAGGTCGCCTGAGGGTGCTCGACGATCGCGCCGCGAGAATCGACGATCAGCTGAACCAGATGGACGACGCGGTCAACCGCCTCATCGCGCGGGGCGCGACGCGCGATGCCAGCGGCTTCGACAAGCTGATCCAGGGTGCGTTCTCCGGGCAACCCACGCCGGTGACGCCGCCGCCGAACTGGTTCGGCGGCTTTCACAGCGGCAGCGACGTCACCACGCTGCTTGTAGGGCAGGGCATCGGATTTCTGCTGATGGGTCTCGTGCTCTGGCGGGTCTTGCGTCGACGCGGCGTAGCTGCGCTCACGCGCCTGGCGCCCGAGGACGCCACGCGCATCGCACAACTTCAGAACGCCGTGGACACGATTTCCCTCGAGGTCGAGCGTATTTCGGAAAGCCAGCGCTACGTCGCAAAGTTCCTGAACGACAAGCTGTCGCTGGCCGCCGGCCCCGCCGAGGAAGTTGCAGCGAGGGGCCGCGATGCCGAGCCGGCGAAGGTGTCACGGCGGACGTAACGGCGGGTTTGAGCTGACAGTCGGGTCAGCCTTGAGTTCGCCATCAGGTTCGTAGTCAGGTCCGTGTCAGCTCTTGCGTCGTCCCCAGATTCAGCCGCCTAGCACCACCTTCGCGTCGCCTCCTACCCGCAAGCTTGCAAATGCTAATAATTTAGCATTATGCTGCTTCTCCAGCATTGCAACGCTTTCAGAGGTATCGGTGTCTCAATGACCGTGCACACACGCGCACTGCGCGCATTCATCGCACTTCTGCTGACGGCGTGCTGCACGCCGTTCTTCGGGGCGCGCTCGGCGCACGCTCAGAGCATGGCGACGCCGACAGCGCCCGCGTCCGTCTCCGGTAGCACGCACGCCATCCCCGTACCGACGGCCCTCGCCGCGCTGCGGTCGGGTCCTGTCACTCTCGACGGCAAGCTGGACGACGCAGCATGGCAGGCGGCGACGCCGATCACCGAGTTCACCCAGAGCGATCCCGATGAAGGGAAGCCGGCCTCGCAGCGCACAGAGGTGCGCTTCCTCTTTGACGACGTGGCGCTCTACATCGGCGCGCGGATGCACGATACGGCTGGTGCCAAGGGCGTCCTCACGCGACTCGTCCGGCGCGACGCGTCCTTCGACTCCGACTATTTCCAGATCGTCATCGACGGCTACCATGATCATCTGAGCCGTGCCTTTTTCGAGGTCAATCCGTCCGGCTCCAAGAGCGACTACATCGGCATCGGCACGTCGTGCTGTGACCAGTCGTGGGATCCCATCTGGGAAGCCGCGACGCTCGTCGACGAGGGCGGCTGGACCGCCGAGATCCGCATCCCGTACAGCCAGCTGCGGTTCTCGCGCGCTCCCGAGCAGACGTGGGGACTCCAGGTGCGCCGCTTCATCAAGCGTCGCGACGAGGAGGACGACTGGTCCTTCTGGAGGAAGAACGAAGCCGGCGGACCCTCGCGCTTCGGCCATCTCACGGGACTGCGGATACCGAAGTCCACCGCGAAGCTCGAGCTGATGCCGTACGCCAGCGCCAAGTCGTCCTCGATCGCGTCGCTGGACGGCACTCCCTTCGACACGCGCGGCACCCCCAAACCCAGCGTCGGGCTCGACCTGCGGGACCGCGTCACCTCCAACCTCACGCTCAACGCCACGATCAATCCGGATTTCGGCCAGGTCGAAGTGGATCCCGCCGTCATCAATCTCTCGGCGTTCGAGACGTTCTTCCCGGAGAAGCGGCCGTTCTTCGTCGAAGGCGCGCAGGTGTTCAACTTCGGCGGTTTCAGTTGCAACTTCTGCAGCAACGTCGAAGGGATGAGCGCGTTCTATTCGCGCCGCGTAGGACGCGCTCCGACGGGCGCGTCGCTGGCGACGAACAACTATGACTACGCCGACGTCCCCGACGCCACCAGGATTCTCGGCGCCGGCAAGCTCACCGGGCGCACGGCGAGCGGGTACACCGTGGGACTGATGGACGCGGTCACCGGACGCGCCCATGCCAGAGTGCAGGACGCCTCTGGCGCGCGCGGAAAGCAGCTGGTGGAGCCGCTCGCGAACTACTACGTCGCCCGGCTCAAGCGCGATTACAACGGCGGCAATCTCGTCGTCGGCGGAGTGCTGAGCGGCGTGATGCGCAGTCTCGACACGACGTTCGCCGCGCGGCTCGCGAAGCACGCCGAGATGTATGGGAACGATCTCGTCGTGACCACGCGCGACAAGAAGTACTCGCTGACGGCGAGCGCTGCGATCACCAACGTCACCGGAGACCCGCGCGAGATTCTGCTGCGCCAGCGGTCCAGCGCGCGATACTTCCAGCGCCCGGATCGCGGATCCGGTTCAGCGGGCTTCTTCTCCAATCGGCTCGACAGCAGCGCCACCGCGCTGCGCGGCCTCGGCGCGTATGCGCGTGTCGCCAAGGAAACCGGCGACTGGATGTGGGAGACGGCGGCCACCACGCGCACCCCCGGCTACGAGACCAACGACTTCGCGTTTCAACGCACGGCGGACTACATCTGGGCGAATGCGAACCTGGTGCGCTTCTGGTCCAAGCGGACCAGTTGGTACCAGAACATCTTCGGCATTGTCGGCGCTCAGACATCGCAGAACTACGAGGGCGACCGGCTGTTCTCGCAGGTGCACCAGTTCCTCGCCCTCACGACGCACCAGTTCTGGAACGTCACACAGTTCCTCATCCACCGCCCGGCCGTGCTGGACGATCGCGCGCTACGCGGCGGACCGGTGGTGGGATCTCCCACGAGTGACTACGTCGAGGTCGACCTCTCCAGCAACAGCCGTCACAAGCTCCGAATGGAGGGTGGAGTCAACTACTACTGGGACGAGCGCGGCGGAACGAATCCCGGACTCTTCGTCAACGCGACGTATCGTCCCGCGCCGAACGTCAGCGTGTCCTTCGGCCCGTCGTGGAGCCATCTGTTGGGCAAGTCGCAGTTCATCACGAGCGTCAACGACCCCACTGCCACGGCGTTCTACGGCACGCGCTACGTCACAGCCGCCAGCGATCAGCGCACGCTCGGACTGGACACGCGCGTGAGCTGGACCTTCAATCCGGCGATGACGCTCGAGTTGTACGCTCAGCCCTTTTTCGCGTCGGCGCGCTTCTTCGACTTCAATGAATACGCCGCGCCGCGCAGCTCGCGGCTCAGCGTGTACGGCCGCGACAAGGGCACGGTGACCGCGACCTCGGGCCCCGACGGCATCGTGACGCAATACACCATCGACCCTGACGCCGCCGGCCCCGCGCAGCCGTTCACTCTCTCCAACCCCGACTTCACC
>Ga0070696_100001162_pt1 | contig 17083 bp, 10 predicted proteins | sample KBSK1253metaG_FD_65474 | JGI IMG/M metagenome (GOLD analysis project Ga0070696, IMG submission 65474) | Corn, switchgrass and miscanthus rhizosphere microbial communities from Kellogg Biological Station, Michigan, USA - KBS K1-25-3 metaG | ecosystem: Host-associated > Plants > Roots >... | reverse complement strand
TGCCCCGATGGCGCACCTACGCTCGCGGTATCCCGCTGCTCGCCGCACTCGTCCGGGCGGGCCGTGCTGTCGTGGCCTGGGGGCGCGCGGTGCCGGCCGAGCTGCGATTTGCCTGGCAGTCGTATCGCAGCCTGCGCGGCGTCGATCTATTGGTCATCACCGGCTCGAATCCCCTGTTCGACTTCTTCGGCGGCTTCTGGGGCTATCCGTTCCGCTCCTGGGAGTGGGCGTTGCTCGCGCGACTCAACGGGACGCGGGTGGCCTTTGTCAGCGTCGGCGCCGGCCCCATCGTGTCGGCGCGGTCTGGACGCCTGCTCGCTCGCGTGCTGCGACGCGCGGCGTACGTCTCCTTCCGCGACGAAGGCTCTCGGCGCCTGATGCGCGAACACGGGTTCGAAGGTCCCGACCACGTTTGCCCGGACCTGGCGCATAGCCTGCCCTTCAACTTGCACGCCGGCGTGAATCGTGGACGCCTGCGTGTCGGCATCAACCCGATGATCGTGCACAACCCGGAGTTCTGGCCGGTGGCGAGCGCCGACCTCCACCGCCGGTATGTCGAGAGCCTGGCAACCTTGGCATCGGCACTCAGCGCGGGCGGGCACGATGTGTTCTTCTACGGAACCCAGACGGCCGACCAGGTGAGTGCCCGCGAAGTCCAAGTCGCGATGCGCGCGGCCTCGCCTTCGGTCCAGATCCCGCCGTTTTTGATGCCCGCATCCGTCGGGGAGCTCTTCGAGCTGTGCGCGTCGGCCGATCTCCTCGTCACCACGCGATTTCACGGAGCGATCTTCGGCATTCGCGCGGCCCGACCGACGCTGGCGATCTGCTACCAGTGGAAGACGCGCGAAGTTCTGGAAACCGCCGGCCAGGGTGCCTACGCCATCGATTTCGAGCACGTCACGCCGGAGCGCCTGGGTGCCGCGTTCGAACGCCTGCGCGCGGAACGTCACGATGTGGAAGCCAAGCTACGCCACCATGTCGGCGACCTGCGCGCGCGCCTCGATCGCCAGTACGATCAGGTCGCCCGTTTAGTGGAGCGTGACGCGCGCCGGGCGTCGTTCCTCCCCTATCAGTCGCGCAAGCCGGACGTCGCGGGAAGCCTGTCATGAGCCGCCCCGCTCCCAGCGTGTTCCGGAGTACGATCGCCAACTGGGCCGTATTTGTGGTCGTCGCCGTCGTGAGTTTTCTGATGTCGCCGTTCATCGTCCATCACCTCGGCGACTCCGCGTACGGGACATGGGTCCTGCTCGGATCGTTCGTCGGCTACCTGGGACTGCTCGACTTTGGCGTCCGGGGCGCGGTCACCCGCTACGTCGCGAACCAGTACGCCGCCGGAGATCACACCGGTGCGTCCACCACGGTTTTGGCCGCCGTCCGCCTGTTCACAGGACTCGCGCTGCTGACCGCGGTCATTGCCGGGCTGCTGGCGCTGTCGCTCGATTCCCTCTTCCGAATTCCACCGGAGCTACTCGCCGACGCCCGGCTTGTGGTGCTCCTTGGGGGCGGTACCGTCGCCGTCTCGTTCATCGGCGGAGTTTTCGGAGGTGTCGTCGCAGGGTTACATCGCTTCGACATCGACGGTGGAGTCGAGATCGCGATCACGCTGCTGCGTGCCGCCGCCGTCGTCGCCGCCCTCGATGCCGGGTACGGTCTCGTGACCCTGGCCCTGATCCAGGGGGCCGTCGCCGTTTTGCGCGCCATCGTGGCGTACTTTCTGGCACGCCGGCTGTATCCGGAGTTGTCACTCCAGAACACGGGGCCGACGCGGCCGGCGATCAAACAGCTGCTGTCCTTCAGCCTGTTCTCGAGCCTCATCCAGCTGTCCGGCATCCTGATCTACTACAGCAATTCGATTGTCATTGCCGCCTTTCTTCCGGTCGGTGTCGTCACGTACTACGCGATCGCCGCGAACCTCGCCGATTACGCCCGCCAGGTCGTCGCCGCCGTCAGTCGCGTGATTACGCCGCGCACGAGTGCCTCCCTCGCTACGGGCGGCATCGATGCGGTGCGCGCCGTCGTGTTGTCGGTGGGACCCGCGGCCACGTTGGTGACGGCACCGATGGCGATCACTTTTCTGATCCGGGGCGAGCGGTTTCTCGACCTGTGGATGGGTCCCGCATATGGACCGGCCACGGATCAGGTGTTGTGGGTCCTCGCGTTGGCGGTCTGGCTCGCGGGCGGCCGCCTCATCGCGGCGGCCACGGGCCTGGGTATCAACCGCCATCAGGGACTGGCCGCCTTGTATGGCGCGGAAGCCATCGCCAACCTGGGCCTGAGCATTGTCCTCATCAAGCCGCTCGCACTCGTCGGCGTGGCGCTGGGCATGACCATCCCGACCATCATCGTGGACCTGGTGTTCATGCCGAGATACTGTGCGCGACACCTGCGGATCCCGCCGCTCGAATTCCTGACACGCGTCTGGCTGTGGCCGAGCGTCGCGTGTCTGGGGTTTGCGGCGGCGACCTACGCCATCGAGCGATGGGCCAACACTGATTCGCTAGCCGCGTTCTTCGTACAAGTGTTTGCGCTGCTCCCGCTGGTGGCGCTGGGCGCCGCTATCACCGTGCTCTCCCGGGCCCAGCGCGAGCAATTGTTGCAGCGCGCGCGGTCCGCGGTCAGGGGGTTCGGTGATCGGGCGTTCGGCCGCCGCGGCGCGCGAATAGTGTAATGTCCGTGCAACAGTTACTTACGAGATCGCCGTTGCCTTTCATCGGCAGGTCCACGTAACGCGTTGTACGCACAGCACTTAAAGCGACTATCAGCGCGGCCATGTCGGCCTCATTGATGCACTAGGTGCGGCCAATGCGCGTTCTCCTGATCAGTCACGCCTACCCTCCCGACTCCGAAGTCGGGTCACTGCGGGGCGCCAAAGTCTGTACCGCATTGGCCGCCGCGGGTCACAGCGTCGAAGTCGTGACGAATCGGCTCGCCGGCGAGACCCAGGCAATTCGGGCCGCCAGCCGGGGCGTGACCGTTCACACCGTCCGTTCGATCCCGCATCCGCGCAGAGCATATCTGCGCACGAAGCAGTGGTTCGGCCGGAACGGGGGGGGCTCGGCGCGGTCCGCTCATGCTGACGTCGCCGCGCGACCGGAGTCGGCGTGGAAGCGCTACCTCCTGTCGCTGCTGTGGTTGCCCGATGAGTTTCTCGGGTTCGTCCCGGCGGCCCTCTGGGCCTGCTGGAAGATTCATCGCCGCGGCCAGGTGGACCTGGTGTACACCACAGCGCCGCCGTTCTCGTCGCATCTCGCCGGCCTGACGTTCAAGGCGATGACCGGCGTACCGTGGGCGGCGGAGTTTCGAGATCCCTGGACCGACAACCCCGCGAAACCGGCGCGACTTCGCAGCCGCTTTACCGACGCCGTGGAGCGCTGGCTCGAGCGCGTGTGTCTCAGGAACGCCGATCATGTCGTGAGCGTGACCGACGCCATTCACGAGCTACTCGCGGCAAAGCTCCCCGCCCGGGCCCGCGCGCGCTTCGTCGTAGCGCGCAACGGCATCGACCGGCTCATGCCGTCCCACCGATCCGCCGACACTCGCGCCCCATTCCGCATCGTGCACGCGGGGAGCCTGTATCACGGTCGCGATCCGCGCGCGTTCCTCCGCGCACTCGCCGCGCTCCGGCGGCAAGGCAAGTTTGCGGACGGCGCCGTGCAGGTGGAGCTCGTGGGAGACGCCCGCTGGTTCGACGACGTTTCGATCGAGCAGTTCGTGCAAGAGCTCGGCATCGCCCCGCTGGTGCAGTTTCGCGATTGGCTGTCCCACGACGCCTGCCTGGAGGTCGTACAGCGCGCGGACCTGCTGTTGCTGTTCGCGCAACACCAGCCCGCCCAGGTCCCGAACAAGTTGTTCGAATACCTCGGCACACGGAAACCGATCCTCGCGTTTGCAGACGCGCACGGGGAGGTCGCCGGCATGCTCCGACGCGTCGGCGGGCACTATGTGGTCGTTGAAGACGAGCCGGCTGCCGCGGAAGCGGCGCTGGCGAGCGCCTTGAGCGATGCCCGCGCAGTCGAGGGCGATACCGGCGATGAAACGGTGCTCCGCGAGTGGACCACCGAACGCCAGATGGGCCGGCTGTTGACGGCCCTGCAGGCGTAACGCGAATGGCGACCGCGCAGGCGTTCGTCGCACGGCAGGCAGCGCGTGCCCCGCGGCGTGACCGCACGCGCGTCGTCTTCTGCATCGATAACATGCAGATCGGTGGCACCGAGCTGAACGCGGTGCGTACCGCGGAGCTGCTGGATCGCACGCGGTTCGACGTGGCGGTGATCTGCGTGCAGCGCGGCGGCGCGCGCGGCCCCCTGCTGGCGCGCTACGAGGCCGCCGGGATTCCCGTGTTGTCGTTCCCGATCACAAAGCTCTACGGCTTCGGTGCGCTGCGTCAGGGAATGCGCTTGGCGGCGCTCCTGCGCCGCCAACGCGCCGACATTTTCCACGCCCACGATTTCTACAGCAATATCTTCGGCGTCGTCTGGGCGCGGTTGGCTGGGACGCCAGCTGTCATCGCGAGTAGGCGGTGGTGGACATGGCCGCCCCGGCGCGCGCAGCGGATCGTGAACAGCGTCGCGTCCCGCTTCGCGCACCGCGTCCTCGCCAACAGCCGCGCGATCGCCGAGATGCTCCACGACAGCGAGCGGTTCCCGCGCGCCCGAATCGCCGTCATTCCGAATTTCGTGGACGACCGCACACTCGCCGCCTTTTCTCCCGACCAACGCGCGAGCCTGCTGCGCCAGTTCGGGGTTCCGGCAGGCGCGCGCGTCATTGGAGCGGTTGCCGGGTTGAATCCCATCAAGGATCACGCGACGCTGCTCCGCGCCGTCGCCCTCCTGTCGCCGCGTTGGCCCGAGCTTCACGTCGTGATCGTCGGAGAGGGGCCCTGCCGGCACACGCTAGCCACGTTGTCGGATCGGCTGCAGTTGGGCGGGCGCGTGCACTTCACCGGCGTGCGCGACGACGGGCCGCGCCTGCATCAATTGTTCGAGGTGTCGGCCCTCTGCTCGCTGAGCGAGGGCTTCCCCAACACCGTGCTGGAGGCGATGGCGCAAGCGGTGCCGGTGGTGGCAACCGAGGTTGGCGGCACGCGCGACGTGGTGTCGCACGGCACGACCGGCCTCCTCGTTCCCCCGGCGCATCCGGAGGTTCTGGCCGCCGCCTTGGACAGTTTGCTCGCCGATCGAGCGCGCGCGACGGCGATGGGTCTCGCGGCACAGCGGCATGTTCGCGCCGTGTTCGGCGCCGGGGCCGTCGTCGCGTCGCTCGAGACACTGTACGACGAGCTCGTGAGTCAGGCATGACCACCACCGCCACGAGGGAAGACAAGGCCTGGTACAACCAGTTCTACGGAGAGCGGCCCGAGAGGGATGCCGTCGTTCCGCGCCGGATCGTCGAGCGCTACCGCCGCCCGCCGCACCCCGAGCTGTTCCATATGGAGCGCTGGCATCAACTGGTCGGCGATGTCCGCGGCAAGAAAGTGCTCTACATCGGATGCGGCGTCGAATCATCCGTGATTCTGCTGGCGCTGCGCGGCGCCCGGGTGTGGGCGCTGGATCTCGCGCTCGAGGCGTTGCGTGATCAGGGACAGATGGCGCGTGCGAATGGCACCCGAGACCAGACGCGGCTCGTGGTCGCCTCCTGTGCGCAACTGCCGTTCGAGGCCGACTCGTTCGACCGCGTGGTGGGCATTGGTATCCTGCATCACCTGCAGGAAGATCTTGACACGCCGTGCGCGGAGGTGTCCCGCATTCTCAAACCGGACGGCTTCGCCGTGTTCGAGGAGCCGATCATGCGGAGTGCCGCGCTGAAACAGCTACGGACGTACGTCCCGGTTCCACCACCGCGCGACGCGTCGCCGCACTGCCGTCCTCTGGAAGGCGAGGCCTTGGAGCATTTCGCGCGCTACTTCCGCGCGGAGACCTACTCGTTTGGCCTGTTCTCGCGCTTCGAACGACTGCTGCTCGGCGGCCGGCCGCTGGAGTTCGCGCCGTGGTGGCGAAAGGGAGCCGTCTACGGCCTGCACTACCTCGATTATCTGTTGTTCCGCATCCGCGGGTTCGACCGCTTTGCGGGTGTCGTCGTCTTGAAACTCTTACGGCGCTGACATGATGGCCCAACCCGCGGTACCCGAACGACGGGTCGCCTGGACCTTCGTCTATGTCGCCTTCCTCGGCTACATCTTCGCGGTCACGACCTTCCGGTTGCCGATCGGCACCGCCTCGATGATCGCCGGGCTGTTCGCGCTGCTGCTTCAGCGCGAGCAGATCCGATTCCCCGCGGTCCTCGGCTGGTCGGTCGTGTTCCTGGGATGGTGCGTGCTGGGCTACTTCAGAAGCCCATTCCCGACCGAGGTATGGGGAAACGTCATTCTACTCGGCAAGCTGTGCCTCATCATGCTGGTCGCGGCGAATGCGCTGCGCTCGACCGCGCAGGTGCGGTTCTTCATGATCTTTTTCCTGGCGTGCTACGCGTTGTTTCCCGTGCGCGGGGCGCTGGTGAACTATTTCTCGCACTACACGCTGTTCGGGCGCGCGCTGTGGAACTACACCTATGACAACCCCAACGATCTCGCTGCCCTGACCCTCTTGCTCCTGTCCATCAACGCGGCGTTGCTGGCCACCGAGCGCACGCCCTGGATCCGCCGCTGTGCCCTCGCCGGGCTCGGCGTGCTGCCGTTGCTGATCCTGATGACGCAGTCGCGCGGTGGATTCTTGGCCCTGTGCGTGTTCACCGCCGTCGCCCTCCTCACGCAGCACCACCGCCGCCGGCTCCAGACCGCGCTCCTCGTGGTCGTGCTGGGACTCGGGGTCGCCGTCGTAGCACCGTCAGGCGTCTGGACCCGCGTCAAAGGTCTATCCCAGATCACGGGGAACCTGGACAACGTCGATCCGGAAGGTTCGGCCAAGTCGCGGTACCAGATCTGGGGAGTCGCCACGACGATCATCCGCGATTACCCCTGGACCGGCGTCGGCTGGGGCGCCTATCCGCTCGCGCACGCGAATTACGCCGCCATCAGCAGCGTGGATCCGACCGCGCGCGGCGCGCGGGATACGCACAGCACGTATCTCAACGTGCTCGCGGAAACGGGTTACCTGGGGCTCCTGTTGTTCCTCGGACTGCTCTGGTCCGTCGTGCGCGTGGCGGAGCGCGCGCGGCGCTTGTCCCGATTCGCGCATCCCCGGCTGGCCCTGCAGCTTCTGTATCTCGAGCTCGGGCTCCTGGCGTTCCTCGTGGCCGGCGTGTTCGGCTCCTTCGCCAAGCTCTCCTTCCTCTATCTGCACCTCATGCTCCTCTGGGCCGTCGCCCAAAACGTTCTGCGTGCCCTGCCGGCGCCGCAGCCCGTCATGCGGCGCACGCTGGCGGAGGTGGCCTAGCATGTGCGGGATCGCCGGCGTCATCGGCATCAAAGACCCCGAGACCCGTCGCCAGGTGGTCGCGCATATGGTCCAGGCGCTGGCCAGGCGCGGGCCCGACAGCGACGGCATCGCGGGCTGGCGGGGGGTCACCCTGGGCCACCGGCGGCTCGCCATCTTCGACCTCAGTGACGCCGGCCGCCAGCCGATGATTTCGTCGGATCGGACGCTCGGCGTCGTATTCAACGGCGCGATCTACAATTTCCGGGCGCTGACGGCCGACCTGGTTGCTGCGGGTGCCGAATTCCAGAGCAAGACCGACACGGAAGTGTTGCTCCACGGATACCGCCGCTGGGGAATCGACGGGCTCGTCTCGCGTCTCAGAGGAATGTTCGCGTTCGCGCTGTGGGACGACACCACACGCGAGCTGTTCCTCGTGCGAGATCGTCTCGGCGTAAAGCCGCTCGTGTACGCGGTGGGAAATCAGGCGATCGCGTTCGCCTCCACGACGCGCGCGCTGCGCGCCGCCGGCTGGGCTGAGGAGATCGACGCACGCGCGCTCGCCGAATACCTCGAATTCGGCTTCGTCACCGATCGCCGGGCGATCTATCGAGGTCTCGCGAAGGTTCCCGCGGCCTCCATCGTGCGCTGGCATGAGGGCGTACTGGAAACACGCCAGTACTGGGCCCCTCCGGCGGTGCAGACGCGTGGCGCCCCCTCTTTCGAGGATGCCGTTGCGGAAACTGAGCGGCTCTTGCTCGCGGCGGTGCAGCGACGCCTCGACGCCGATGTCCCCGTAGGCTCGCTCCTGAGCGCCGGGATCGATTCGGGGCTGGTGTGCTGGGCGGTGAAGCATCTCGGCGCAGACGTCACCGCATTCACCGTCGGGACACCCGGCGATCCGGAAGACGAGACCCGCGACGCGTGCGCGACCGCGGCCGAGCTGGGAATTCGTCATCAAGTACTGTCGCTCAGTCCATCCGATGAGCCGCGCGTCGAAGAGCTCATCTCGGCATACGGAGAGCCGTTCGCGTGCGCTTCCGCTCTGGGCATGCTCGGCGTGTCGCGGGAAGTCCGGCGTGTGGCGAAAGTGCTCCTCACCGGCGATGGCGGGGACGACGTGTTCCTGGGATATCCGCGGCACCGGCATCTGTGGCTCGCCCAGATGGCCGCCCGGCTGCTGCCCCGCGCGGCCGGCGGCTGGTGGCACTCGGCCCGGGCAGCGTTCGCAAAGTCGAGCATGCTCCGGCGACCGGTTCACTTCATCGACTACGTGACGGGTGGGCTCGGCGCCTTCATCGACGCCCACGACGGCCTGCCGATGTACTACCAAAAGGGATTGCTCGGCGACCGGTTGTCGGGCCTGACCGTCGAACAGCGCGGCCGCCCGTGGTCGGTTGAATCGGGACGGGACGTCCTGCCGCAGTACCTCGAGTATGACCGCGTGACCCAGTTTGTCGCGGAGTACCTCACCAAGGTGGACGGCGCGACCATGTATTATGGCCTCGAAGCCCGGTCGCCGTTCTTCGATCAAGCGCTGTGGGAATTTGCGTCAGCGTTGCCGTTCGACGTCCGGCTGCGCCGCGGCCGGCTCAAGGCGGTGTTGCGCGAGCTTGCGCGCCGCCGGATCAGCGATCGCGTCGCCCGCGGCGTCAAGCAGGGATTCCGTGTTCCCGTCGAGCGCTGGATCGCCGGTCGCTGGTTGCCTCGCGTCAGGGCGATCATGCGGGAGTCGAGCCTTGCCGAGGCGGGCTGGATTCGATCCGACGCCATCGCCGCGGAGCTCACGGCTGCCGAGCGGCGCGGCTGGGCGCCCCAGCAGCTCTGGTATCTGTTTGTGCTCGAGGCGTGGATGCGTGGTGAAGCAACGAGCGGAACACCAATCAAGACCAGTTCTTTTTCGGGAGTGCCGGTATGATCACAAGTCGTTTGGTCGGGCGTGTGCTCATGGGGCTGTTGATCATGGGGTGCATGCAGTGCAAGACCCAGGTAGGCGGCGGTCCGCCTTCCGTACCTGCCCCGCCCCCGCCACCGCCGCCCGGGCCGACGGATCCCACGTTGCCGCAGCTGCTCAACACGCAGTACAGCACGCCCACCGGTGCGATCGTGAGTGTCCCATCGGGAGGAGATTTCCAGGCGGCGCTGAACAACGCGCAGCCGGGCGATCAGATCGTGCTCGCCGCGGGCGCCACGTTCACCGGGTCGTTCACCCTGCCGGTCAAGAGCGGCAACAGCTGGATCGTTATCCGCACCTCGACGCCCGACGCGCAGCTCCCGGCCGAGGGGCAGCGCATGAAACCGTCATATGCGTCGCTGTTGCCGAAGATCGTCAGCGCGAATTCCGAGGCGGCGATTCTCACCGATCCCGGCGCGCATCACTACCGTTTCGTCGGCGTCGAGATCACCACCACGTCCAATCTCAATTATGGACTGGTGCTCCTCGGCGACGGGTCGCAGGCCCAGAACACAATCGCGGAAGTGCCCCACGATCTGATCCTCGATCGCGTGTACATACACGGCAATGCGACCGGCAACCTCAGTCGCTGCGTGGGCATGAACAGCGCCTCCAGTGCGGTGATCGATTCCTATTTGAGCGCGTGTCATGCCAAGGGCTCGGACGCCCAGGCCATCGCGGGCTGGAACGGTCCCGGACCCTTCAAGATCGTCAACAACTACTTGGAAGGGTCGGGCGAAAACGTGATGTTCGGCGGCGCCGATCCGGGAATCCCGAATCTGATTCCGTCCGACATCGAGATTCGCCGCAACTACTTCTTCAAGCCGCTCAGCTGGCGCAACGGCGTGTGGACGGCGAAGAATCTGCTCGAGCTGAAGCTCGGCCAGCGCGTGCTGATTCAGGGCAATGTCTTCGAAAACTCCTGGGCCGACGCGCAGACGGGCTTTGCGCTGGTCTTCTGGTCCGCCAACGAAACCGGACCCACGACCTGGGCCCACACCGGGGATGTGTGGGTGCGTGAGAACATCATCCGGCACGTGGGGGCCGGGCTCCAGCTCACCGACAAGGGCGACTTCCCCGCTGTTCCCGTGTCGCGCGTGCGCTTCGACAACAACCTCTGGCTCGACGTCAGCACCACCTGGAGCTCACAGTTCGCCAGGCTCTTCCAGGTCGCCAGTAACACCAATCAGTTGACGGCCATCAAGTTTCATCATCAGACGGGCTTCGCCGACAACACCCTGATCACCATCGCCAGCGGCGCGACGCAGCAGTTCGAGTTCGGCGACAACATCGTGGCGCACGGCGCGTTCGGCATCAAGTCCGATGACGCAGGCGACGGCACGCCGAGTCTCAATCTCCACATGCCGGGGTGGAAGTTTGCCGGCAACGTGGTGATCGGGGCACCGAGCGCGAGCTATCCGACGGGCAACTTCTTCCCGGCCTCAATCAATGATGTCGGCTTCGCCAATGCCGGCGGGGGCGACTATCGCCTCGCGGCGAACAGCCCCTACAAGGGCCAGGGCTCCAACAGCTCGGACCCCGGGGCGGACATCGCTGCACTGCTCTTCTGGACCAACGGAGTCGACCAATGAAACGGACCGTACGCGCTTTATCGCTCGCCCTCGCTGCCGTTGCCGCTTGCTCGCACGGATCGGTCGCACCACCGGACGCTGAAGCACGGCTCATCGTTACCGCCGATCTCTCCGGCACTGCGGTCGCGACCGTCGTGGTGGAAGTGACGGCGTCCGATTTTCCAACGGCGCTGCTGTTCAATCTTCACATCGTCAACAGCGTCGCCTCCGGGACAATCTCGCTCCCCGCGGGTTCGAACCGGACCGTCACCATGCGCGCCTACGACGCCGGCGGCGTGGAAACGCACAGCGGATCGGTGACACTCGACGTGCAGGCCGGCACGAACCCAACGATCTCGATGGTGCTGACGCCCCTGACCGGCGACGTGCCAATCCAGGCATCATTGGGAAGCTTTAGCGTGACGGTCCCGCCCCCGTCGAAGGACGACATCCACATCGACGAGACCCTACCACTCACCGCGGTGGTCAAGGACTGGAATGGCAACACGATCACGGCGACCGTCGCCTGGGCCACCGCCGATCCGAGCATCGCCACTGTCGACTTCTCGGGACTGGTGACGGGGATCGGCCCAGGCAGCACAACGATCGCCGCCACCTACCGAGGAGCCATCGGGACCGCCACGGTTACCGTCGAGCCCTAGCGCCCATGGTAGCCGCCCCTGTCCGTCGCGTTGAGGCTCGCGATTGCGTGAACCTCATCCGCGTCGCTGCAGCACTCGTGTTCGTGCTCGGTCTCGGATCATGCCTCTCGCACGAGCCGACGGGCTCGGCGCGCGGCGCGGAGACTACGCTCCTCGTGCGAGCCAACCTCTCCGGCACCTCGGTCGCGATCGTCGTGGTGGAAGTGACGGCGCCCGATCTCCCGACGTCGCCATTGTTCAATATCCCGATCGTCAATGGCGTAGCGTCCGGGGCAATCACACTGCGGGCGGGCTCCGGCCGCACCATCACGATGCACGCCTACGACGCCGGGGGCGTCGAAACGCATCGCGGATCGGTGACCGTGGACGTACGCGCCGGCACCAACGCCACGATCTCGCTGGTGCTGATGCCGCTCACTGGCGAGGTGCCGATTGAGGTGACTTTGGGAAGCCTCACCGTCATCGTGGCACCCGGCGCCAACGCGTTGACGCTGGGAGAGACGGTCATCCTGACCGCCACCATTCTCGATGCCCATGGCAACCCGGGAAGTGGGCAGGTCGGCTGGGCGACTTCGGCACCCGGTATCGTCACCGTGGTCAGCACGGGTGAGCAAACTGTGCGCGTGACGGCAATCGGTGTCGGAGAGGCGACGGTGACGGCGACGAGTGCGGGAGAGGCTGGGACGGCGACGGTCACGGTGACCCCCGTGCCGGTCGCGACGGTGAGCGTGACGCCCGGGAGTCTCGAGCTCACGATGGGACAGACCGGGCAGCTGACGGCTACGCCGCTTGATGCCGGAGGGAACGCCCTCACCGGGCGTGAGGTGACGTGGGCGAGCGACAATGTCGCGGTCGCCACAGTGAATGGCGCGGGCCTGGTGACAGCGGTGAGCCCTGGGACGGCGATCCTTACAGCGACCAGTGAGGGGAAGACCGGCGCGGCGACGGTGACCGTGATCATCACCGGGCTCGATTTCCCCGGCAACGTCGTCGTGACGACCACGATGCGGTTTGAATTCACCGCGCCGATGGCGGCATACCCCGCCACCTACATCTGGCGCGTCAATCCGCGCGAACAGGAAGGCTATTACACCGCGTTCTTCCACGCGAACAACAGCGCGGATTTCAACAATCAGCTCGAGTACTACGGGTTCCATCCCTATCCCGACCCCCCGCCGCCGCTGACGGGGACCCAGAAATGGGAAATCTCGGTCGACGGCGGATCGGATATCACGGGCGACCCCGTCGTCTTCGACCGGTGGTACGTGCAGGTCGCCGTCGTCTCCAAGGACGGTTTTGCTACCCACCACACCTACTACTGGGACTGGCCGGACACGACGACGCACAAGATCGTGTGGCCCGGGCATCTGTACGCGCCGGCCCCGAATCCGGCGATCATGGTGGGGGACAATCCCTGGAATCCCGGTGAGGAAGTCTTTGACGGCGTGATGCGCGGCTTTCAGTTCTACGACGTGGCGCTGACGCCAAGCGAGATCGCGCAGGAGATCGCCGCCCCCGGCTCGGTGCGCCAGCCCTGGTATCTCAATCTCAACCCCACGCCCACCGATATCTCAGACAAGAGCGGGAATCGTCATCACCCGGGCTGGGTCGGGACCGAGCGACCGACGCTGTGGAAGGGTCCGTAGTGCCCATGCTGCGACGACAATCTCGATCTGCGGCACTCGTGCTCCTGGTCGGACTCGGTTCGTGTCTGGCGCGCGAGCCTTCCGGACCGCCCGAGATGGTCGAGACGAGCCTGCTCGTGCGGGCGAATCTCTCTGCCACGGCGGTCGCGACCGTCGTGCTGGAAGTAACAGCGCCCGACCTTCCCACGACGCCGGCTTTCAATATCCCGATCGCCAACAGCGTCGCGTCTGGAACGATCACGCTGCGGGCGGGCTCCGACCGCACGATCACGATGCACGCCTACGACGCCGGGGGCGTCGAAACACACCGGGGATCCGTGACGATCGACGTGCACCCCGGCGCCAACGCCATGGTCTCGCTGGTGCTCATGCCGCTGACAGGTGAAATACCGATCGAGGTAACGTTGGGGAGCTTCACCGTGACCGTCGCACCGACCACGGTCGGGACGTTGACGGTCGGGGACACCATCACGCTGACGGCCAGCATTCTCGATGCCAACGGCAACCCGGTCGCCGGGCAGGTCGTCTGGGCGACGCTGGCACCTACCATCGTCACAGTCGTCAGCACGGGTCAGCAAACCGGGCGCGTCACGGCGGTAGGTTCGGGGGAAACCGGCCTGGTGGCGGCGTACGGTGGCGTCGCGGCCCAAACAACATTCGCCGTTTCGTCAGACCCGGCGCTGCCCAGATTGCTCAACACGCAGTACAGCCCGCCGACGGGGTCCACGATCAACGTGCCGGGGGGCGGAGACTTTCAGGCGGCTCTGAACAACGCGCAGCCGGGCGATCAGATTGTGCTCGAGGCGGGCGCCTCGTACACCGGCCCCTTCACGCTGCCGGTCAAAGGCGGCGCCGGCTGGATCATCATCCGCACCTCGACGCCCGATGCCGAGCTTCCGGCCGAAGGCCAGCGGATGAAACCGTCCTACGCCGCTCTGCTGCCCAAGATCGTCACGCCGAACGGCGGCGCGGCGATCCAGACCGCCCCGGGGGCCCATCACTATCGCTTCATCGGCGTGGAGGTGGCTGTCGCGGATGGCGTCACCGCCAATAATGGTCTCGTGCTGTTTGGTGACGGCTCGCCGGCCCAGTTTGCGCTGAGCCAGGTGCCGCACGACCTGATCCTCGACCGCACCTACATTCACGGCAACGCGACCGGCAATCTCAGTCGCTGCGTGGGCCTCAACAGCGCCGCCAGTGCCGTGATCGATTCCTACCTGAGCGAGTGCCATGCTCAGGGATCCGACGCGCAGGCGATCGCCGGCTGGAACGGCCCGGGCCCCTTCAAGATCGTCAACAACTACCTGGAAGGCTCGGGCGAAAACGTGATGTTCGGCGGTGCGAATCCGGCGATCGCCAATCTCATTCCGTCGGACATCGAGATCCGCCGCAACCACTTCTTCAAACCGCTCGCCTGGCGGGCGAGCGGCGCCTGGACAGTGAAGAACCTGCTCGAGCTCAAGCTCGGCCGGCGCGTGCTGATTCAGGGAAATATTTTCGAGAATTGCTGGGCCGACGCCCAGACGGGCTTCGCCCTCGTCTTCTGGTCGGCCAATGAAAGCGGCCCGACGACGTGGGCCCAGACGTCCGATGTCTGGGTGCGCGAGAACATCATCCGGCACGTGGGCGCGGGGCTGCAGCTGACCGACAAGGGCGACTTCCCCGCCCTCCCGGTGGCGAGGGTGCGTTTCGATAACAATCTCTGGCTCGACGTCAGCACCAGCTGGAGCCAGCAGTTCGGCCACCTCTTCCAGATCGCCAGTAACACCGGTCGGCTGACGGCGATCTCGTTCCACCACCAGACCGGGTTTGCCGACACCACGCTGATCACGATCGCCGCCGGCGCGACGCAGCAGTTCCAGTTCGTCGACAACATCGTGACCCATGCGACGTACGGCATCAAGTCCGATGATGCCGGCGACGGCATTCCCAGCCTCGATCTGCACATGCCGGGGTGGCGGTTTGCCGGGAACGTCGTGATCGGGGCGCCGAGCGCGAGCTTTCCGGCGGACAACTTTTACCCGGCCTTACTCGGCGACGTCGGCTTCGTCGACGCAGCGGCCGGCGACTATCGCCTCGCCTCTACCAGTCCCTATAAGAGCCAGGCCACCGACGGTACCGATCCCGGTGTGGATTTCACCGCCCTGCTGTTCTGGACCAACGGCGTCGACCAGTAGGCAGCAGCACGAATTGGGTGTGACGCGGGTCACCACGTCCGCCGGGCCGCCAGCGCGATCATAGTGCGCGAGACCAAAACAGACACAACACGCTGCTCAGAGCAAAGCCGTCGAAAGACGGTGACGCAGAGCCACGGGACTACCGCGACGCACCGTCGCCATGTCCGCCGGGCCGCCAGCGAATGCAATCGCCTGGCGGCTTTTTCGTTTCTCCGCCGGCGATGTCAACAGACGTTCCGCGCTGCTCAGAGCAAAACCGTCGAAAGACGGTGACGCAGAGCCACGGGACTACCGCGATTCGAGACCGGATCGCCACGTCCGCCGGGCCGCCAGCGAACCGACACCGGTCGACGCTGGAGATCATTTATGGCTTTCAAGCACAAGTTGTCGTCTCGCCTGGCCCTTCTGAGGGACACGGTGGTTGCAATCACGGTCATGTTCCTGGCCTGCAAAATCCCGACCCGCCAGTCTCTCACTGCCGTCTCCGAGGTCATCGTTTCTCCGTCTACCGCCGCCCTGCCCCCGAGTCAAACCGTCGATCTCATCGCGGTCGGCCTCAACGCCGCCGGCGATACGCAGAACGTCGGCATGACCTGGAATGCGACCGGCGGCACGGTCAGTGAGATGTCCCAGAGCAGTGGCGTGCATCATGGTCGCTATCAGGCACCGTCGGCGCCTGGGCAGTACACCATCGTCGCCAAAGCCACCCCCGGCGCGGCGGAAGGAACGGCGATCGTCACCGTAACCGGCAACACGACCGTTCCGGTTGCGTCCGTGACGGTCACCCCCGCGTCCGCCACGGTCGTCGTGGGTGGCGCTCAGCAATTTTCTGCCGTGACCCTCGACGCCGCGGGGAATACCCTCACCGGGCGCGTGATTACGTGGGCGAGCAGCAATACGACCGTTGCCACCGTCAACGCGAGTGGCCTGGTTACCGGTCGCGCCGCGGGAACGGCGACGGTTACGGCTACCAGCGAAGGCAAGGGCGGGAGCGCCGCCGTCACCGTCGCGGTCGTTCCCGTCGCATCGGTCACGGTGAGCCCGGCGTCGGCGACGATCGGCGTTGGAGGGACGCGGCAGCTGTCGGCCATCACGAAAGATTCGGCCGGCAATACGCTCACCGGACGCGTGGTCACCTGGTCGAGCAGTAACACTGCGGCGGCGACGGTCAGCGCTGCCGGTCTCGTCCGAGGGGTGGCCGCCGGCTCCGCGACCATCACCGCTACAAGCGAAGGCAAGACTGGCGCGTCGGCGATCACGGTGATCGTCGTGCCCGTCGCGTCGGTCACAGTGAGCCCCGCCTCGGCGAGCATCGCCGTCGGCGGCACCCGGCAGCTCTCGGCCGTGACGAAGGACTCGGCAGGCAACACGCTGACGGGTCGCGTCGTCACGTGGGCGAGCAGCAATTCTGCGGTGGCGACGGTAGACGCGAACGGTCTGGTCAGCGGCGTCACCGCAAGCTCCGCGACGATCACCGCGACCAGTGAAGGCAAGAGCGGCAGCGCCGCGATTACCGTGACATCGGGTAGCACGGGTGCGCCCGATCCCACGCTCCCGACGCTGCTCAACACGGCGTACAGCGCGCCAACCGGCTCAATCATCAGTGTGCCGGCGGGGGGGAATTTCCAGACGGCGCTCAACAACGCCCAGCCCGGCGATCAGATTGTGCTCGCCGCTGGGGCCACCTACACCGGCAACTTCACGCTGCCGGTCAAGAGCGGCTC
>Ga0070696_100001160_pt1 | contig 17091 bp, 10 predicted proteins | sample KBSK1253metaG_FD_65474 | JGI IMG/M metagenome (GOLD analysis project Ga0070696, IMG submission 65474) | Corn, switchgrass and miscanthus rhizosphere microbial communities from Kellogg Biological Station, Michigan, USA - KBS K1-25-3 metaG | ecosystem: Host-associated > Plants > Roots >... | reverse complement strand
GCGGAACGAGCGCGACTTTTTCTACGATCCCGGTTTGCACGGCGTGGACCAGAAGGCGACGGCGAAAAAGTATGCACCGTATCTCGAAAACATGTCCTCCCGCGACGATCTGAACTACCTGTTTGAAGAGATGCTGGGCGAGATGACGGTGGGCCACATGTTCGTGGGCGGCGGAGACCGGACCGAGCCGAAGAAAGTGAAAGGCGGATTGCTCGGCGCGGATTACAAGATCGAAAACGGGCGATACCGTTTCGCGCGCGTTTACAACGGCGAGAACTGGAATCCCAAGCTGCAGGCGCCGCTGACGCAGCCGGGTGTGGATGTTTCGGCGGGCGAATATCTGCTGGCGGTTCGCGGACGCCCGTTGCGCGCCTCCGACAACATTTACAGCTTTTTCGAAGAGACCGCGGGGAAATCAATTGTGATCCGCGTGGGCCCGAATGCGGATGGAAGCGGTTCCCGCGAAGTGACCGTGGTGCCCACCGAGGATGAGGTGGGACTGCGCAACCTGGCGTGGATTGAAGGCAATCGCCGGAAGGTCGATCAGATGACGGGCGGGCGTGTGGCTTATGTCTACCTGCCCGATACTTCCACGGGCGGTTACACGAATTTCAATCGCTACTTTTTCGCGCAGGTAGGGAAGCAGGCGGCGATTATTGACGAGCGCTTCAACGGCGGGGGGTCGCTGGCGGACTATATTATCGATTATCTGCGAAGGCCCCTATTGAATTACTTCACCATGCGGGAGGGCGAGGACATCACGACTCCGATCGCGGGAATCTTCGGACCGAAGGTGATGATCGTGAATGAAATGGCGGGCTCGGGCGGCGATGCCATGCCATGGCTGTTCCGCAAAACGGGGATTGGGCCGCTGGTGGGCAAGCGGACCTGGGGCGGGCTGGTAGGACATTACACCAACCCGGGCGATCTGATTGACGACGGCTTTACGGGCACTCCGAACCTGGCTTTCTACAGCCCGGAAGGAAAATGGGAGGTTGAGAATCAGGGGGTCGAACCGGACGTCGAGGTGGACCTGGATCCCAAGGCATGGCGGGAGGGGCGTGACACGCAACTCGAAAAAGCTATCGAGGTTATCCTGGGCGAGATGAAGAAGAGCGGCGTACCGGAGCGGAAACGGCCTGCGTATCCGAGCTATCACACGAATGGACAATGAACATGAGACGACGTAATTTTCTGAGTAGCGCGGCGCTGGCGCTTACCGGGATGGCCGGGTGCTCGCGCGAAAAACCGGCCGAGCCGTCCGCCGCGGCGAATTCCCCGGGCGACGGAAAGGCAGGCGAGATCAAGACGGGCGGCAGCCGCATGATTCCGATTGATGGCGGCAAGTACCGGGTCTGGACCAAGCGCGTGGGGCGCGGCGACATCAAGGTGCTCACGCTGCACGGCGGTCCCGGCGCGTCGCACGAGTACTTCGAGTGCTTTGAAGACTTTCTGCCGCAGAACGGCATTGAGTTCTACTACTACGATCAGCTCGATTCATTCAACTCCGATCATCCCGACGATCCGAAGCTGTGGACGATGGAGCGCTTCACCGATGAAGTGGAGCAAGTCCGTAGCGCGCTCGGTCTCGAGAACTTCATCCTCTACGGGCAGTCCTGGGGCGGCATGCTGGCCATCGAGTATGCCCTGAAGTATCCGCGGCATTTGAGGAGCGTCGTGATCTCGAACATGGTGGCGAGCATACCGGCGTATCTGAAGCGCGTCAACGAAATCCGAAAAGCTTTTCCGCCGGAGACGGTGCGCGTGATGGAAAAATATGAGGCCAAGAAGCAGTATGAGGCGCCCGAATACCAGAAAGTGATATTCGAAGAACTCTACACCAAGTATCTTTGCCGCGCCGTGCCGTGGCCGGAGCCGGTCGAGCGGACGTTCCGTCACCTGAATCAAAAAATCTACAACTATATGCAAGGGCCGAACGAGTTCGTGGTGACCGGAACGTTCAAAGACTGGGACCGCACCGCCGACCTGAAGAACATCAAGACGCGCGCCCTGCTGATGAGCGCGAAATACGATGAGATGGACGCCGACGAAATCCGGCGCATGGCGGCATCCATGCCGAATGCCCGCGCGGTGATCAGCGACAAGGGAAGCCACCTGACGATGTGGGACGACCAGGATTGGTACTTCCGCGAGCTGATCCCATTCCTGAAGGAGAGCTGAGGTTCCAATGCTGCGAATTCTCATGTCCGCACTCGTGGCCTGCGCTATCGGCGCCATGGCCGAGACGCACCGCCTGACTTCGACTCCGAAGACCGTCGTCTGGGGCTATTACGATGCCAAGACGCCGCCGGTGCTGCGCGTCCGGTCCGGCGATACGGTCGAAATCCGCAGCTCGATGATCTCCAGCCCGGAAATGCTGGAAGGGGCGGGGGTGCCGTCGAACCAGATCGAAGAATCGCTGCGCGACATTTATCGTGAAGTGAAGGACCGGGGTCCGGGGCCGCACATTCTGACGGGGCCGGTGTACGTGGAAGGCGCGGAGCCGGGCGACGTGCTCGAAGTTCAGATCCAGTCCATCAAACTGGCGCTGCCCTATTCGCTGAACCTGTTTCAGCCGGGGTCGGGCGTGCTGCCGGAAGATTTTCCGTACTCGAAGGTACGGATTATTCCGCTCGACGAGAAACGGATGGTGGCTCATTTTGCGGACGGCGTCGAGATCCCGCTGCGGCCTTTCTTCGGCAGCATGGGGGTGGCGCCGCCGCCCGAAGTGGGGCGCTATCCGAGTTTCCCGCCATGGATTCATGCAGGAAATATGGATAACAAGGAACTGGTCGCGGGGACGACGCTCTTCATCCCGGTGCATGTGCGCGGCGCTCTGTTTCTAATTGGCGATGCGCACGCCGCGCAGGGCAATGGCGAAGTGGATCTGGCGGCGCTCGAGACGGCGCTCACCGGCACGTTTCGGTTAGTGGTCCGCAAGGATCTGAAGCTGCGCTGGCCGCGGGCGGAGACGCCGACGCATTACATGACGATGGGATTTGACGAGGACCTGAACCAGGCGGTGAAGAATGCTTTGCGCGAGATGCTGGACTTTCTGGTGACGGTCAAGAACCTCAGCAGGGACGACGCCTATATGCTGTCGAGCGTCGCAGCGGACTTCAGCATCACCGAGCTGGTGGACGGAAAAAAAGGCGTGCACGGCATGATCCCGAAGAGTATTTTTACCGGCCCCGCGAAGAAATGAGTTCGCTCACCAATTCACGACCAGAGTCTGCCCGGCCGTGACCGATGCCGGCCGCGAATTGTTTCCGACTTTCACGGAATACTGACCGCCCGGGAGCGACACCGGTGCGTTGAGCTGCTTCGAAGCAAGCTGCGTGCCGGCGGTATCGAACACGTAATAGTATTCGGAGCCGGAAGATTTCACGGTGAGGGTTCCGGCCTGATATTCGTTGGTACGCCCGGGCTCCACGCGAACCGGCAGCGGAACATTGTTGAGCTTGGCTGTATAGTCGCCCGGCACGAACGACAGCGGCCGCGCGAGATGAGCGGACCCGAGCTGCGTCCCCGCCTTGTCGAACACGTAATAGTATTCGTCGGTTGCGCCCTGAAACACGATCGATCCGGTTTTGACTTCCGTGGCGGTGGCAGCGGTGATCGCGGCCGGCGTGGTGGAGTTATTCACCTTCACGGTGTAAGTGCCGGGCATCAGGGCCAGGGATTTACCCAGGTGACTGGAGGCCAGTTGTGTACCGGCGGTGTTGAAGACGTAATAATATTCGTCGGTCGAGCCCGCGGTCAGCAGCGTGCCGACGGGGACGTTGGTTGCGTCCGCCGCGCGAACCTCGGCTTTGGCATCGCTGTTGTTGATCTTAACGGTGTAACTGCCCGGGAACAGTGCGATCGCCCGGCCGACGTGGCTGCTGGCAAGCTGCTTGGATGCGGTGTCGAAAACGTAAAAGTACTCGTCGGTCGGAGCTTCGACATTGACAGTTCCTGATTTCAGGACGAGCGGCGGGCCGGTCTTGACATCGGTTGGCGTGTTGGTGTTGTTCAGGCGCGCCTGGTAAGAGCCGGGGAACAGGGACAGCGCGCCGCCCACGTGGGCCGACGCCAGTTGCTTGCCGGAAGTATCGAAGACGTAGTAATACTCATCCGTTGTTCCGCTCACCAGGACTCCACCGGTCGCGCATTTTGTGAGCGTCTTCGATTGCACGGCTACAGGGTGCACGGAGTTGTTGATCTTGAGCTGGTAGTCGCCGGGTTTGAGCGGCAGCATTCCGTTCACGTGCGCGCTGCCGAGTTGTTTTCCGCCGGCATCGAAGGCGTAGAAATACGAATCAGTCGTAGCCATCGTCTGCACCGCTCCCTGTCCCGATGGAACGTCGGATGAGGCAGGCAGCGGCTCGTAGCTGCAAACGGCATCCGGAGCGGGAGCCTTCCTGCATGCCGAAAAAGTGAGAATGGCCAACGCAGCCATCCAACGGGCGGTGGGGCGAAGATTCATCGAATTCTCCTCAGGTAACCTGCTCGAAGGATCATAGGGTGCGACAGTGCAAATGTCCAGTTGTGTAGGTTTTGCCCGGCACTGTGTGGGGCTATCCGGCTAAAGCGCTGGAGTTCATGTCGCAGCGGCTGGCATAATAGTTGCTGGCGTAGGATTCCTTCGACGATTGAGGAGGTTGTATATGGATACCGAAAATGGGTCTTCCCGAAGCGGGTCGCGGCCTGCCAGTTGGGGTCTGCCGGTCCTGGTGGTTATCCTGGGAGCGCTGGCGACTGCAAGCTTGATTTATACCGTGCGCGAGCACCGTCAGAATCGTGAACTGGCGGCCAGCAACCAGGTGCTTAGCGCCACGCTCGGGCAAATGCAGAGCCAGCTTCAAACGCTGTCGGAAAAGCTCAACACTTTAGCCGTGGCGCCGCCGGCCGCGACGCCAGCCGGGCCGGCATCCGTTGCAAGGCCTCGAGCGTCGGTCGGAACGCAGCGCAAAGCGGCCTCGCACCGGGTTGCGGCCCGCCGCCGGCCGGTCGATGATCCGCGATGGAACCAAATCCGCTCGCAGCTTACCGACCAGCAGAAAGAGCTCGCGAACACTCGCGAACAGGTGGAAAAGACGCGCAGCGATCTCGAGGGCAGGCTCAGTTCGACGAAAGATGAACTGAACGGCTCGATCGCGCGAACGCACGAAGAACTGGTGGCGCTCGAAAAGCGCGGGCAGCGTAATTACTACGAATTCAGCCTGGATAAAACCAAGCGGTTCCAGCGTGTGGGCCCGGTCAGTCTCTCGTTGCGCAAAGTGAATTTCAAGCGCAAGTCTTACAATCTCGCGTTGATGGTGGATGATTTCGAGTTGAACAAGAAAAACGTCAATCTTTACGAGCCGGTGTGGATCACGTTGACGGACCGGCCGCAGCCGGTCGAGCTGGTGGTGAACCGGATTGACAAGGATCACATCAAGGGATACCTCAGCGAGCCGAAGTTCAAGAAATCGGAGCTGGCGGCAACCACCAAGGCCGCGCCCGAAAAAACTCAGGAAGTCAGCACGCCGCGCTGAAGAATTCCGTAAAGCGGCCATACCAGCTGCATGTGGACCGCAGGCGCCGTGTAGTCCCGAATCACCCCACCCTGTGACGCACACCGCGCACCTCACGCGGTTCATCGGCCGACTTGCCGGAAGCCGAACCAGTATAATGTGCCAGTCATGCGTCCTTTCTTGATTTTTCTTCTGATGGGAAGCGGAGTTGCGTCCGCACAGCCGGCGGTCAGGCAGGTAGTGATCGACGGCCAACTGGTTGAGAGTTTCTGGACTCAAATCGCGCCTGGAAAGCTGACGCCCGTCCACGGCGGCGTACAAGCGGAAGGCGGCGGCGAAATTCGGGCGCGCCTTTCCGGCAAATACTTATACATTGGGGCGCGGCTGCCCGAACCGAGCGGCCGCTTCACCGCGCGATCGATCGGAAAAAATCCACAATGGGAGGAGGAAGATTCGCTCAGCTTTATCATTCGGGTCACGAATGAAAACGATTGGAAGCTCCAGGTTGGCCCACTCGGCGCGTACTCGGTGAGGTGGCATTGGACCGGCGAGCCCGAGTGGTACATCGCTGATCCTGAGAAATCGACAGGGTTTCTGGTAGCAGCTACCGAAGGGGAAAAAGAATGGTGGGCTGAAGCGGCCATTCCGCTTTCGCAGTTAGGCTCGCCCGCCCGCGGCACGGTGCGTGTCACGGCCGAGCGTATCCGCGCCGCGCGTCCCGGCACTCCGGAAGAGCGATGGCAGTGGCCCGGAGACCAGCCCATGGCCGAAGTGCCCGGCGATCCAAGCGACAACGCACACGTGGCCGAGCCGTTGTTTCAGCCGCCGGTCATCGGAAACAGCGACCAGCCGATCGAAGTGGGACGCCGCCAGCGAATTCCGCCTCTCGAGAGCGACTGGAATGCCGACCCGTGGCGCAATGTTCCGGTTTGGAACCTGTACCGCAATGAGCCGCATTCCAGGGCGCCGCAGTTCCCCACACAAATAAAGATGCTGCACGACGGTCACACGCTCGCCGTGCTGGCCAGATGTGTGGAGCCGCAAGGCACGTCCGAGGCCGACAGTTTTCAGATCTACCTCGCCACCAGCCGCTCGGCATACGTGAAATATGCAATCGATCCCCTCGGCAACGTGCAGGACGCCGATGGTGTATCGGGCGGACCCCGCATTGCCCGGCCGCATCCGGATTGGGATAGCCCGGTGCAAGGGACAGCGCGCGCGAATCGGGGCGAATGGATCGCCCGGCTGGATTTACCACTCGACTTCATTGCCAGTGCGCTGGGAGAAGCCGGGACACCGCATTCGTGGCGCATTCTGCTGATGCGATCCCGGCCGGGCCGCGACGGTGAGCCGCGGGAGATTAGCGTATTTCCGGTGACCCAGAGCGTGACGCCTTATTGCCCGGCGCGTTATCGCCGCCTGGCGCTGGTGGAAAAGGATGCGTCCGAGGTGCGTGGAGCCGATCTGACGGCGCCGTCGGGCAACCTGGCATTTGCTCCCACTCGCGTGCTCTCGGCCGCGCAGCGCAAGCAATTGACGCTGGCGGACATGCTGGCCAGCAACATCCGGGATCGAGTGCTCAAAGTGCTTCAGGCGGAAAAAAAGGACTGGGACCGTGTTCAGACAGTTCAGGATTGGGAAAATTTTCGCGATCCGAAGATCAAAGCTCTGGCGGCGTCTCTCGGAAAATTTCCTGCGCGCCAACCGCTTGCGACGCGAGTCGTGGAGGAATTTCGCGGTGACGGATACCGGCGGCAGGATCTCCTGTATCATGCGCAACCCGGAGTGTGGGTGACGGCCAATCTCTATCTTCCGGAGAAAACCAGCGGGAAAATGCCGGGAATCGTCATCGCGCACAGTCTGCACGGGCCCAAGACTCAGTTCGAACTGCAGGATATGGGGATGCTATGGGCGCGGGCCGGCTGCGCGGTTCTTGTCATGGATCTGGTGGGGCACGGCGAGCGCTTCGAGGGTTATCCGTGGAACCGTGAAGGGTACCACTCGCGTTACATCACCGGGATGCAGCTCGATCTGGTGGGCGAGAGCCTGATCAAGTGGATGGTGTGGGACATCCTGCGCGGCGTTGACCTGCTGCTCGAACGCAACGACGTCGACGAAAAACGCATCATTCTGCTCGGCGCGGTGGCGGGTGGCGGCGATCCGGCCGCGGTGGCTGCGGCTCTCGACACTCGCATCAGCGCGGTTGTTCCGTTCAATTTCGGTGAGTCGACGCCGGAGATCCCCCGGTTCATCCCCGAAAAGAATCAATGGCCGCTCGAGCTGGCCGATCCGGGCCTCGGCGATTGGGATACCACGCGCTGCCTGCGGCGCGGAATCGCCGACCAGTTTCTGCAATGGACGATTTGCGCTTCCGTCGCGCCCCGCAGACTGGTCTACGCCTACGAGCTGGGCTGGAACGTTGAGGACCTGCCGGCATGGGCGCGGTACAGGAAAGTTTTCGATCTCTATCATGCGCGCGATCACCTGGCTGACGCGCACGGCTTCGGCCCGTTCCCAGGACCCGGCGAGTGCTGGAATATCGGCCCGGCGCAGCGCAGGTCGCTCTATCCGACTCTCGAGCGTTGGTTCGGGATACCGACTCCGTTCGAGGATGTGAAAACTTCGACCAGCCCCAACCTCGCCCGCGACGCACGCGACCGCCGCCCGGAGTCCGAACTGGCGGTTTTGACTCCGTCGACAGCCGCGGAGTTGCGGATGCGAACCATACACCAGCTTGCGCGGGAAATGGGACGGGCAAGGTTAGAGCGCGCCCGCGCCTCGCTCGCACGGATGACGCCCAAGGACCGGCAAGATTGGATGCGCATCGAGCTGGCGAAAAAACTCGGCGACATCGAGCCCAATCGCGAGCCGCGGCCGGCGATTCACTGGAGCAAGAAGCTGCCCGACGCAACCGTCGAGGGCATCACGATTCAGGTTGAGCCCGGCATCACGGTTCCGATGTTGCTTTTCAAACCCGCGACCAAAGAAAAACCGCCGGTGGTGGTGGGTCTGGCCGAGGGCGGCAAGGAAACTTTTCTGGCTGTGCGAACGGGCGATATCGAGCGCCTGCTCAAGAGCGGCGTGGCCATTTGCCTGCCAGACGTTCGCGGCACGGGCGAGACCTCTCCGGATTTCAGGCGGGATCCTGACGGCGAGGAAATCATGCGGGCGGTCGATGAAAATATGCTGGGCGAGACGCTTGTCGGCAGGCGCCTGAAGGATGTGCGAACGGTTCTGGTTTATCTGAGGCAGCGTAAAGATCTGGACTCCGCCCGCGTCGCGTTGTGGGGGGAGTCGCTCGCGCCGCTGAATTCGTCTCGCATCGTGCTGGATGAATTGCAACAGTGGCAGGTTGGACCACAAATTCAGCAGCAGGCTGAGCCGCTCGGCGGTCTGCTCGCCCTTCTCGGCGCGCTGTACGAAGGGAACGTGCGCACCATCGCCGTGCGGGGCGGGCTGGCGAGCTATTCCTCTGTTCTCGATGACGCGTTCGCCTACGTTCCGGGCGACGTCATCGTGCCGGGACTTCTCGAAACGGGTGACGTAGCCGACATCGCGGCGTCACTCGCGCCACAAGCGATTTTGTTCGAAGACCCGGTCGACGGAAAAAACCGCGTCCTGGCGGAGCGTGATACGCGTTCGGAGTTTCAGCCGCTATATGACGCATATCGTGGTGCTCCCGCGGACCTGGTGATTCGCAGCGGAGGCGAGCGGTCGAACGTGGCCGAATGGCTGCTCGCGCACTTGAAATAGCGCGGGCCTCCGGAACCTTACCGGCTTGACGGGATACGCGCGTTCCGGTACGATTTCAACGCGGGTGAGAACGGCAAAATGCCGATGAATAGTCCGGAATTCGCGATGATTTCGCGACGCAGGCTGCTGGAATTGACCGGCCTCGGTTTCGGCAGCATCGCGCTGGCCGGTTTGCTCCAGGCCGACGAGTCCGAGCGCGTCTACAACGACATCCTGCCGCGCAAGGGCCATCACGCCGGTTCGGCTCAGGCGGTCATCCAGCTCGTGATGAATGGCGGGCCGAGCCAGATGGATCTGTTCGACTACAAGCCCGCATTAATCAAGTACTCCGGGCAGCCTCATCCGGATGGCGTGGAAATTCATCAGCCGAACAATGCGAACGTTCTGATGCCGGGCGCGTTTCCATTCAAGCCTTACGGGCAATGCGGGATGGAGATGGCCGGCGACGTGATGCCGCAGGTGGCGCCGCTCGCCGACGACTTGTGCCTGGTGCGCTCCATGTATTCGGAGCACAATAATCACCCCGAGGGACTCAACCAGTTGCTCAGTTGCCGGATTTTTCCAGGCCGCCCCGTAATGGGCTCGTGGATCAGCTACGCGCTGGGCACGGTCAACCAGAATCTGCCCGCATACATCGTTCTGCGCGACCCGGAAGGCTACCCGACCAGCGGCAAGCAGCTTTGGTCGAGCGGCTGGCTTCCGGCGCTCTATCAGGGTGTCGAGTTCAACACGACCGGCGTACCGGTGCACAACCTCAGCCGGCTCGAACCGCTGCCTCCGGGGGCACAGCGGGAAAGTCTCGACCTGCTGGCCAAACTCAATGCGGCGCACGCGAAAGATCATCCGGGCGAATCGGAGCTGGAATCCCGGATTCGCAACTATGAGCTGGCGGCGCGGATGCAACTGGCCGCGGCTGAAGTGCTCGATCTTACGAAGGAAACCGATGCGACCCGGAAACTCTACGGCCTCGACAACCCGGCCACGACACTCTATGGGACGCGATGCCTGATGGCGCGGCGGCTGATTGAGTCGGGTGTTCGCTTCGTGCAGGTCTTCAGTGGCCCGGGCCAGCCTTGGGACCATCACAATAAGATCAAGGAACTACTGCCGCAGATCAGCAGCAGGACCGATCAACCGGTCGCGGCGCTCTTGAAAGACCTGAAGAGCCGCGGATTGCTTGACCGCACGATCGTCATGTGGGCCGGCGAGTTCGGGCGTCTGCCGACCACACAGAACGGCGACGGCCGCGATCACAACCGCAACGCGTTCTCCTTGTGGCTGGCCGGCGGCGGCTTCAAAGGTGGGCTGAGTTACGGTGCGACTGACGAGTTCGGTTACAAATCGGTGGTGGATCGCGTCAGTGTTCCCTCGCTGCAGGCGACCATGCTCTACGCGCTGGGCATCGATCATCTTCGCCTGACCTATTCACACGAAGGCCGCGAGCAGACGCCGACCGATGCCTCGGTTACCGGCGCGCAACTGGTGCCAGGCCTGCTGAAAAATCCACCCGCGGCATAATCATGCGAAGCGCGTGCGTGCTTTCGGCGGCGCTGGCACTCGCCATTTGCTCTCCGGCCCAGACACCCAAATTCGATCGCGACGTACTCCCCATCTTCACCGCGAATTGTTTCAGTTGCCACGGCGGCCGCGCCATGGTGGGCCTCGATCTGCGGACGGCGCAATCCACGCTGAAAGGCAGCGATCAGGGGCCGGTGGTGATCAAGGGCGATCCGGAAAAAAGCCCGCTCTACCAGAAGCTGGTCAACAAGCTGATGCCGCCGCCGGCGTTCAACTTCAAGGTCACCGAAGCGCAGATTGAAGTGATCAAGAAATGGATCGAAGCGGGCGCTCCGTCGGAAGAAGCCGAGGCCAGGGCCGCGAAGCTCGCCGTGGAGGCCAAGCGTTTCGATGAGCATGCCGCGCCTATTTTCCAGGCTCGCTGCACGGGCTGCCACGGCGGTGAGAAACCGGCCGCCGGGCTCGATCTGCGCACATTGGCAGCGGCGGTGAAGGGAAGCGCCAGCGGTCCGGTGGTGGTCGAAGGCGCGGCCGATAAGAGCATTTTGATCCGCCGCATAGTCAATAAAACCATGCCGCCCAAGGGCGCCGGCGAACCGCTGGACGACGCGCAGATCGCCGCATTGACAGCGTGGGTGGATGGCGCGTACTTTGGCGTCCGGGATCAGCCGACACAGGAACGCACGGCGTTTACTGCAGCCGAAGCTCCGCCGGTCAGCGACAAGGACCGCAAGCACTGGGCTTTTCGCGCGCCTGTTAAATCAGAGGTTCCGGCGGTGAAGGAGCGGCAGCGCGTTCGAACCGGCATCGACAATTTCGTGCTGGCGAAGCTCGAAGCGAAAGGTTTTAGCTTTTCGGCCGACGCCTCAAAAACGGCCCTGCTGCGACGGGCGTACTTCGATCTGACTGGACTGCCGCCCACGCCGGAAGACGCGCAGGCGTACCTCGCCGATACCAGGCCGGGCGCTTACGAGCGCCTGATCGACAAACTTCTCGCTTCACCGCAATTCGGCGAACGGTGGGCGCGGCACTGGCTGGACGCCGCCGGCTATACCGACGCCTCCGGCTTTGACAACGACCTGCACACCATCGAGGTGTTTGAAGGAATCTGGCGATACCGCGATTACGTGATCAAGGCGTTCAATCAGGACAAGCCTTACGACAAGTTTCTGGTCGAGCAGTTCGCCGGTGACGAACTTTACGACTGGCGCAACGCCACCAGCTACACGCCGGAGATGCTCGAAGCTTTGACGGCGACCGGTTATCTACGGAGCGTCTACGATCGCACCGATCCCGACATCGTCAATCTGCCGGGCGAGCGTTTCGACGTGCTGTTTCATCTGGCGGAGAAAGTTTCGACAGGCGTGATGGGCGTGACGATGGGTTGCGCGCGCTGCCACAGCCATAAATATGACCCGATCCCGCAGCGCGACTACTACCGGTTTCTGGCGGTGTTCATGTCCTCTTACAACCCGTTCAACTGGAAGCAGCCAAAGGACCGGTTCCTTCCCGATGTGCCTAAAGGCGAGCAGGAGAAGATCGAAAAGCACAACGCGGAAATCGACGGGCAGGTCAAAGAACTCGATACGCAGCGAACACGGTTGCGCAAGCCGTACGAAGAAAAGTTGCTCGACGCCAAGCTTTTAGCTGTCTCGGCGGAAGTGCGCATGGAGACCAAGGCAGCGCTGGCAGCGCCTAAAGAGCAGCGCGATACCGTCCAGCAGTTCCTGGTGACCAAGTTCGGCAAACAACTCGAGATCAAGCCGGAAGAAATCGATAAGGCGCTGAGCGATGCCGACCGCGACACCAACGCGCGCCTCGATCAGCAGATCAAAACGCTGAACGGATATCGGCGGACCTATCAGAAGATTCAGGCGTTGTGGGACGTCGGCCAGCCGCCAGTGGCACGGCTGCTGGAACGCGGCGTGGTTGAAAATCCCGGACCGCGCGTGACTCCGGGGATTCCCGAGGTGCTGCGTCCGCCCGGAGAGACCGACGTCACGCGGCCGGCAGCGGAGCAGGGCCAGACCAGCGGTTCCCGGCTGGCGTTCGCGCGCTGGCTGGCAAGCCGCAACAATCCGCTCACCGCGCGCGTCTTCGTGAATCGCGTGTGGATGCACCTGGTGGGCCGCGGCATTGTCGAGACGCCGGATAATTGCGGACGGATGGGCGCGGCGCCGACGCATCCGGAACTGCTCGACTGGCTGGCGGTCGACTTCATGGAGAACGGCTGGAGCACCAAGCGGCTGATCGGCCAGATCATGCGGTCGTCCGTCTACCGGCAATCGTCGCGGCAGCCCACCGGGGAGTCGGCCGCTAAGCGCGCGGATCCTGGTAACAAGCTGCTTTGGCGGATGAACTTGAAGCGCCTCGAAGCGGAGGCGGTGCGCGACGCCGTTCTGTCCGTGAGCGGGAAGCTCGACCCGAATATCGGCGGGCCCGCGGTGTTGCTCAGCGCCAAGCCCGACGGACTTCAGTCGCTTTCGGACAAAGAGCCGACGCCCAACGGCAGCCATCGCCGCAGCATGTACATCATGGCGCGCCGTAATTACCCGATAAACTTTCTCCAGGTTTTTGACTATCCGACGATTCAGACCAACTGCACGCGCCGCATTAACTCGGCCACGCCGCTGCAATCGCTGGCCATGATGAACGATGATTTCGTGGTGGAGCAAGCCCGCTTGCTTTCCGAGCGCGCGGTTCAGTCGGCAAAAGGAAAAGGCGCGGTGCAGTGTATGGAGGCCGCGTGGCTGATAACGCTCTCGCGCAAGCCCACGGCCGACGAGCTACGAATGTCCCAGGAGCATGTCGCACGACAGACCGAAGTCTTCCGCACGGCCAACGTCCCCGCTGAGCAGGCCGCCCAGCGCGCTTTCGCCAGTCTGTGCCAGATGCTGCTGGCGACTAATGAGTTCCTGTACGTCGAGTGATTCGTTTTATCGCGCAGGCAGCTTTATTTGTGCCAGGTAAATGCTCGTCTTGCCTTCGTGCGACGAATAGTAACTGACCCATAGCAGGCCGTCGTGAAACACCAATCCCGGGTAACTGGTGTCGCCGCCCGATGGCAGAGCTAGAAATTCGGTCAACGTCCCCGCTTCGGAATCCAGCCAGCACAAACCGGTTCGCACTTTGCCCTGGTGAAGCCGTCCGGCCGCGACCAAACGGCCGTCGGGCAACTGAATCAGGCGCGGACCGCCTAACTTGCTACCCAGGTCTTTCCAGCTCCAGTCGACATATGGCGGCCTCGCGCTGCCCAGTTGAGCGCTTCCCGGATTGCCGTCGCGGCGCAGGAGGCAGAGCGCCGTGTCATCCGGCAGAAACAAGAGCGAGCTTTCGTTGGGCTCGCCGCGGTCGAAAAAATTCGCCACCAGGGTTTCGAACTTCAGCCCGTCACGGCTTTGATAGAGCCGCACGCCGGGGCCGCCGGCGGTCCTGTAACCCACCGCGTAGGCCAGCCCGCGATGCCAGCTCACGCGCCATAGCCAGAAGTTGGCATCGCCGATCGCACGGGGCGCGCTCCATTTGTAACCGTCTGACGAGAACCAGGCCATCGTCTGGTGCTTTGCTTCCGCACCCGGGTGAAGGGCCGCCACCGCGGTCAGCATCAGTTTTCCGGCCGGGGTAATGCTCAGCTTGGGATCGCGCAGGTCAGCCGTTGGCGAGGTGAGCAACGCGGCGGACGTCCACTTTTTGCCGTCGGGCGAAGTGATTATGCGAATGGCACCGTCCGCGGAGATATGCGTCTGTCCTTCACGGAACGTGCAATACCAGCGGCCGCGGAAGCGCACGAGGTCCGTGAATGCGTTGTGCGGGGCCTGGTCCCAAATCCCGCGCACATCCAGCAGTTCGGCCGATTCGGCACGCGCGGCTGAATCGAGGCACGCGGTCAACAGGAGATAACAAAAGAATCTCAATCACGTAAACCCCGCCTGACACTATAGCGAACAGGCGCGGTTGGCAATCACGTCTTCGGCAAGGATGCTTTTGACAAGGGACAGGTCAGCTCAGGGACGCAGTTTTATCATTCATGCCAAGTTGAATCATGACGCGAACGGACTCTGAAGTTTTTTGACCAACCCTGATGGTTATCGCGTGCTCGCCTTCCTGAAATCCGGCTGGCACGGCGGCGTTGATTTGTACCGTCTGCCCTTGTTGAGGAGTAGAGATCTGTTGGATCATGAGCCGCCGATCTGCTAGAACGATTTCTGTGTTAGTGAGGTCCGCATTCTCGGGCAGTCCACGAACCCAGATCGAGAGAACGCCATCCGGGCTCAGTCGAACGATCTTCGGCTCCCAGGTTCTGCCATCGCAATAACCAGTGATCTCCAGCGCGCCTGCTATCAGTGGCACATCGACTGCAATCCGGATCGGGTTGCTGAACTCACTGTGGCTGGTACGAATGCGCGCGTCATGAAACCCCGGCTCCAAACCTGGAGGCAGTTTGAAGTTGGACTGCCAGACATCTTCGCCGCTCGATTCCACCACCAGCGGCATCACTCCCCAGCCTCCGACCATCGGCTGCACGCGCTGACGGTCTAAAGCCCGTTCGGAGGTCCGAAACCAACAGGACACGTATTCGTCACGTCGGGAACAGAAGTTGATCCCTTGATCCAGATTGTGAATCGCCTTGATCAGGACTGGCGCTGGTGCGGAGGTGTGCAGATCGTTGGCGTCCCACTTGCGATAGCAGGTGACGCAAGCTCTCTTCCCTATAACTCCCTCTTCGCGAACACGCGCGAATCCGGCTGTTCGACAGAAAGCCAGCAGGCAGGATCTGTTCGGGGCCATCCAATTGTCTGTCTGCCCATTGAGCTCATCGGTTTCATAAAACTCTGCGATGGCTCGTCTGAACTCACGCTTTTTCGGCAGATCACCGTCTATCACGAACGATTCCACGCACGCCATATCGCGCGAGAGTGCACACACTTTCTCCAATGCGAGTAACGGGTGCTTCAGATGATAGAGAACGCCGAAGAACAAAACGATGTCGAAATATCCGATTTCCCGCGGGGTAAGTTCGTAAAGGTCTTTTACGCAGTAATGTACATGAGAGTCGAGCCGGCGGTGAGCGTCGCGAAACTTCGGATTGTCCCAGCAGTCGACGGCAACGACCTCGGCGCCCCGGCTCTCCATTTCAAAACTGAACCATCCATCCCAAGCGCCGATGTCGAGCACGCGCTTCCCGCTGAGGTCCTTGGGAATGGGGTACTGAGCGAGATGTAATCTTAATTCGTCGATACTCCGGACGCCCTCGACGCGCTCGCCGGAGGGGAAATCAAAGCTGTGCCACCAGCCCTTCCTTGCCAGCTCCTGTTTGCAGTCCGGCAGCGCGCGGGAGCCAGTATTTCTGAATCGACCGCGAAACACGCCCACAGATTGTATTATCAGACTTTTGTAGGTTTTAAGAAGATTTCTTGATGGCTGCGGTAACTTCACTATACCGGCCCAGACCACCAAGGATGATGGCTTCGGCCAGATCGCGAAGCGGCCGGCGTGAACGGCGGCTCTCGTTGCGGAGCCGAAGGTAGGCCTGTTCTTCCGTTAACCGATACTTGGATTGCAGAATACCTTTGGCGCGCTCGACCAGTTTGCGCGCCTCTAATTGGCGTCTGATTTCCAGCGTCTCTTCCTGCAACCGCGCGTTCTCGTCCAGAACCCGGGAGCGCGCAATCGCGACACCCATCTGCTCTCCCATAAACGACAGCAACGATACCTGCTCGGAAGTGTGGGGGTGCGTCTTCTTATGATGCACGTTAATCACGCCGATGACCTCGCCGCCGGCTACTAATGGGACTGAAAGGAAAGCTTCGTATGTGTCTTCAATCAGTGCAGGAAAATTCTTGAAGCGTTTGTCTGAAGCGGCGCGAGACGAGATCGCCACGACCGATTTGTGCGCCGCCACCCATCCAGTGATGCCTTCACCGAGCTTCATCCGGATGTTTCCGATCTCCGACGCGTGGGGCAACTGCGAAGCGCGCAGCACGATTTCCCCCAGAGGCTCGACCAGATACACCAGGCAGGCGTCGCAACCCGCGATCTGAACCGCCAACCCCACGAGCTCCTTCAGCATCTCGTCCAGTGAAAGGACTGAGCTGACAATCCTGCTGGTTTGATGCAGATACTCGAGTGGGGACGGTAACGGAGCCATCCACCGAGCGTAGCGAAAATCCGGACTGATCCCAATAGAAAATTTGAATCCGAGTCCATCCGTGTAAACGCGGGGTCATTAATAGAAATGTATTGTTCCGCCAGAAGACCAGTCCGATCTGATACAAAGGACATCGTGTCTTCAAAACGCGTACTCCTGCTGGCCGCAGCATCG